>ERZ840517.2466-NODE-2466-length-16392-cov-3.632674_pt1 | contig 16392 bp, 14 predicted proteins | sample MGYA00519876_ERZ840517 | MGnify/ENA primary metagenome ERZ840517 (study PRJEB31850, sample SAMEA3708882) | human gut metagenome | biome: human gut; feature: human-associated habitat; material: faeces | place: China | collected 2014 ... | reverse complement strand
CCACAGCAGAGAGGCTAGCGATACCGCCTGCCGCTGCAGTTCCACCTGATCAGTCTGCTGAAAATACAGCCGGAACAGTGTCGCACACCGTCTGCGAATGTCCTGCGCGACCGAATCCGTCAGTGTACTGCGGGACAGATAGCAGTCGATCATCTGCCGCTGCGGCCAGTCAGCCTTTTGCAGAATTTCAGGCGAAAGCGTGATCTGCAGCACGCCTGCATCCTCTCCGCTAACAGTGCGGTACAGCGTGAACGGAGATACGGCGTATACCTCAGAAGCACCGATGGTGTAGTTTTCCTGCGCAGTGGAAATCGTGTACTGTCCATGCAGACCGAAAAACAGCGATACGCCTGCATCCATTGTGATCGAAATATTCTCGTGATGCAGTACACGGAATATGATATGCCCCTGATCCATTGTTCAACGCCTCCTGCCGCAGTGCCTTGCTGATAGCAACAGCATAACACAGCTTCAGCAGATTTGACAACCGGAATTGTTCGGCGGGGGAAGAATTCGTCTTGACAGAACGGCACTCTTCTGATAATATACAACGTATTGTATATTATATAAAAATCTGGTGATATTCATGCAGTCAACCTATATTCTATCTCGAAAGATACAGAAACTATCGAATACCATTACACAGCGGCGCAATCGCGATCTGAAAAAACTTGGTCTGACTGCCGAGCAGGCAGACGCGCTTCTGTTCTTCCACGCCCATCCGGAAAGCGCCGCCGCAGACTTGAAAACGCACCTCAGTGTGACGCATCAGGCAGCACGTGCCATTGTGGAACGCATGGTGAACAAGGGGCTGCTCATCACACGTGTGTCTTCGCATGACGCGCGGTACAAAGTGGTTACGCTTACCGCGCAGGGGGAGGAGCTGCACGAGACCATGCAGCGCAACTGCACCGACTTCGGCGATGTGCTGCTCGATCATATCAGCGCGGAGGAGCGGGATACACTGCTCAAACTCATTACTCAGACGTTGGACAATCTGAAAAACAGCTAAAGGAGAATGCACATGGAAACAACTGCAAGCACCGGTAAGCGTGCCGTTTGGTACATTGTCGGTCTTAATCTGATCGCGGCGGCCGTTGTGCTGAACGTGCGCTACAACGTCGGTGTGGCGGCATTCAGCTCGGTTATGTATGCCATTTCGGAGATTTATCGCATTTCACTCGGCACCGCGTCCATCATCTGTTATCTGATTTTTGTAGTGATGCAGTGCATTCTGTCGCGCAGAATTACACTTACTTATCTGCTCGAAATCCCGCTTTCGTTCGCATTCGGCGTGCTGACCGATGTGTACGATTGGCTCATTCCTGTGCTGCCGTTCGCGCTGCCCACGCGGCTGCTTTGCTTTACGCTGACCATGTTTGTCACCGCGGCCGGCGTATTTCTGTGCGTGAAGAGCAAAATGGTGCTCACGCCGACAGACGGTATTGTGAACACCATTTCCGAGGTATTTCATCTGCGGTTTTCCGCGGTCAAGAACTCGTTTGACCTTTCTATGGTTGCAATCAGCGCCCTGCTGTGTATCATCAACCACAGCCCGTTTTACGGCATCGGTGTAGGAACCGTGCTGTCTGCGCTGATGCTCGGACGTATTATCAAGCTGTACGAAGTGCTGTGGCGCGTAAAGGCATAACGCAGATTATGTATTTCGTGTTTACACAGTGCAGATATCGCCTTCGCTCCGATTTTTAGTTATAGATTGAATTACAGATTTTCTTCTCAAAACTTCATAATCCCAGCTTTCAGCACGCTCTACTCCAGGCTGACCTTGACGGTCGGCAATCATTTGTTTCTCTCAAAAAGAGAGCTGACTTTCTGGATATTCATGAGCGTTTTCTCGAAGTATATTGTTTGTGCCGCTGCTCGACAAAGAAATCTCTTGCGCCTAAACAGTCTAAAACGATATAATATAGGAAAAGGCAGGTGGACGGTTTGAACGAAATCCTCGAAATCACACCCGGTATTCCGCTGATGTTATCCAGCACCAGCAAGGGTGACGCAATGAAATGGTATCAGCCGGAAACGAATTGCTATCTGAAAGCGAACTGCGTCGATCATGGGCGTGAATATCAGGATGCCATTGCAGAAGTCATTGCTTCGCGTGTTGGTGAACTGCTGCATATTCTTGTCGTGCAATATCAGCTATGCCATATTCGGATAGACGATGAAAAACTTCTGCTTGGTACGATCTCACACAACTTCTGTTACAAGAACGAGAGTTTTATTTCGTTTGAAACCATGGTGGAAAGTTCGGATGAGCCAATTCAATGGGCTGTTTCCGCAAAAGAAAACTATGCGCTCGTCATTGACCTGTTTCGTACGCTGACCGGGCTGGATGCGCGAGACTATCTGAACACCATGCTGCTGTTTGATTTCCTGATCTGCAATGAGGATCGTCATTTGAATAATTTTGGCGTTCTCAAGGACGAAACAGATGGTTCATACCGTTTTCCACCGTTGTTTGACAGCGGTTATGCACTTGGTTTCATGCAGGCGGAGCATCGTCCGGTAGAGCAGTACCTGTATTCCTGCAAAGCAAAACCATTCTCTACGAGCTTTTCCAAACAGCTGCACTTGGTAAATCAGCTCCCGAGCGGGATTGTCCTGCCGGACAGCATTCCGGATACCGTATTCGATGGTCTGCCGCTGTCTGCACGGATGCTCGACTATTGCCGTACGATTCTGCAGATAAGATTGCAGCAGCTAAAGGAGTATTTCGCATGAAACCTGTTGATTTCACAATCTATTGGGAAGAGACGCCCGTAGTACAGGTCTGCTATGATGAGAATAACAAGCCGCAGTTTACGGTGCTCAATCCTTCCCATTTGCCGGTGCTGCTGTTCGGCATGAACGGCAAGGCGACGCCGACGGCTGCACGGCTGGATAAATTCTTCGCCGACCGGTGTTTCCCATCCACGCGGCAGAATGCCAAAGAGCTGCTCGCCATCGCCGGACTGACGCTCTACCAGCCGAAGCTGATCTGTCGTAAGACACACGGTATTGTCGCGCACGATCATTACTGGATTCGCTATGCGGACGATCCGACTGACCTCAGCTATGCTTCGCTGATGCAGGAGATGAGCAAGGCAGTGAAGGCTGTTCCCGGCGATACACCGTCACAGCGCCACATCGGATAAATTTGATATTCAAAAGTAACCGCCAGGTTTCTCCGACATGAGGAACCTGGCGGTTATCTTTTGTTATTTACTTTCCAGCAGCCAATCAATCAGATTCAGCGACTTAATTCCTTCGTAGGACGAATCTAGGCCTGGATTGAGTGAAAGCACGATTTTTTCGTAGTTGTCTGCGATTTTTTGCAGCGGAGCAAGCTCACGTGTACGTACGGTTTCACTCTCCATAGATTCCGTTACCTGCACATACAGCTTCTCATCGGCCTTGGTTGCAATGAAATCCACCTCGGCAGTGCCGACTTTGCCGATGGCAACATCATAGCCGCGGCACAGCAGCTCGAAGTAAACGACGTTCTCAATCGCGTGGCCGCTGTCACGGTTGCGGAAACCGAGCAGATAATTGCGCAGACCGATATCTACGATGTAATACTTGCCCAGTGTGCGCAGAAATTCCTTTCCCTTGATATCAAAACGCTTGATATCGTAGAAAAAGTATGCTTCAAGCAGCGCATTCACATAGGCCTGAACCGTATGCGCACTGGGCTTTGTCTTGCGGTGGCCCTCGTCGAGCAGGCCTTCGTTGACCAGCGTATTGCCGATGGAGGATACGGAAACCGAACTGCCGATATTATCTGCTAAAAACAGAATAATTTTTTTGAGCAGAATGGCGTCTGTGATCTGTCGCTGACCTCTGCGCTTTTCGCGCTCTAGAATATCGCGCACAATAACGGTCGAATAAATGCCGTCCAGCAGGGTAAGGGCCTTGTCCTGTTCCAACCCGACATCTGCAATACCCGGCATGCCGCCGTACCGCATATAGGCGTCAAAAATCTCACGCAGCTCGTAATGGGTACCGTCGGCATCAACTGCCTGCTTTTTCGTACCGCCGAGCGCGCTTTTGACCTCTTGAATAGTGAAACCATGGAAATCGATAAACTCTGCAAACGACAGCGGCAGCATTTTGATTTCCACACAGCGGCCGGACAGATAGGTGGAATATTCCGACGAAAGCAGGTAGGCGTTGGAGCCGGTGATGTAGATGTCGCAATCCAAATCCACGCGAAACGCATTGATCGTGTTTTCCCAGCCTGCCATACGCTGCAATTCATCGAAAAACAGATACATCCGCTTGCCCGGCAGCGAACGCTCTTTCACATACTGATACAGGTCATCTGAGGTCATTTTGATGAACTCGTAGGATTCGAAGTTTATTTCGATGATCTGTTCATCATTGACACCGTTCTCACGCAAATGGGCAGCCATCAGCTTGAGCAGACTGGATTTGCCGCAGCGGCGGATGCCGGTCACGACCTTGATCGGCTCTGTGTCCTGAAAGGCGATGAGCTTGTTTAGATAGATATCTCGTTTTCTGAGCTTGTGCGAAGCGATCATACGGCAACCCTCCTGATAAAAGTATAGCATAAATGATTTTAAATTTCAAGCTTATGCTATGTAATGCACAAATTATATAATTAAATATGTTTTGTGCAATTAGCATAGCCGTAGATCGGCTTGATGATTCATGCCACTGAAGGGGGTCTTGCTATTGAGTATAAGGAACAGATATCCCCCCTTGATAGATATTCGCGCACTGCAAGGATTTAGAGCAGCGACAGCATCTCCTCGCGCAGGAAGTAGATTAAGTTGCTGATCATTTGGTAGAAGGCAGCGGCAGCGATGTGGTTGCGCAATTCTTTTGATGAAGTCTCAGAGTCTAGTAAATTAATATATTTGCTGATCCATGCTAAAAAGGCAAGTTTATTGACAGAAATCTTTATGAATTCAATATACTCATTTGCTGTCCAGTCACGTCTTACAAGCTCGTTCCGCATATGCAAAATGTCAATTTGCTCATTCGGTGATATAACGGAATGATTGGACAGATAATTTCTGAACCATTGAGGATAGAGTAAATCTCTGTGTGCTTCAAGCATTTCAATAAATTTTGTAAAATTTTGCTCTAATTTGTTTCTGGCGGTGTCACCTTCGAGAAATATGCCCGTAGGAATATTTAGTTCCTTTCGCATCGCAACTGCCGATAAATTAATTCGACGAATATCAAAAAAATCGCATATTTCTTTATATTTTTCTGCTAATTCGAGTTTTTCTTGTGAACTCTCTTCAATGTTGTCTGTCCTTATGCTCAGTGTCCATACATTGTTTGCGGGAATACGTTGTTTTTGCAAAGTGAATAGCATAGAGTGGCAATTATCAATAGAATTCTCAATGGATGCTGACGGCGTCACATCGCAGCTGATTGCCAATTGGGTTCTGGGCTCTAAAATTCGGTTTAATGACAAAAGGAGTTCTTCGAATTCATCGTGATGGAGCCAGTTTTTCACCGCATTTCTCTCATCGCTGGATAACGTTTCATAACAAAAGTTTGAAATATGGAGAGACGATATTTCATCTATATCATATGTTTCGTCTGCTGTGTTATCAATCCAAGAGTCAGACATGATGTCTTGATCTTCATATTGTGGATCATGATAGTCATCTTTATATATTTCGGGCTCTATCGTGTTTTCGCAATTACGGATCTCTTGACTAATCATGAATAGCTGTATGCGCATATCCATATTATCAGTAGCGTACCCGGATATTTCTTGCCATATATTGGATTTGTGTAGTGTCTCAGTGTTTGGGCTATCCGCATGGTTGACAAGAGCCAGTGTTTTAGCAATATCATTGAACAATTCATAGTATATAGTTGAAGAATATCGATCTTTTTCGATTGCAGTGAACGACAAATTAGGATACAAGACATTGCTCGGCTGCTCATCAATCGATTGTTCTGCGGGATTAAAGGTTAATATAAACTCATGTCTTTTCACAAACATGAAGAAGAAATAATAATTGAGTACAGGTAAATACCATGAGCAATTTGCAATTGCTGCAACCAGTAACTTCAAATGTTCAAAAATAGTAGTTGTCATGCGGGTAATGTCATTATGATATATCTGCTTGTGATATGCGCAAAACAGTTTAGCAAGCTCATAAAGCATGTCTTGGCCTTCGGCGAGGAGCTTGCGCTGTATGGAGGCTTTGCGTTCTTCATTTTCACCGTTTGCTGTTCGAAATCTTTTGATTTTCCTTTTGGTATGGTCATAGTAAACTCGGAACATTTTATATTGATCTTGAAGGAATTCAATGTGTGTAGCATTTAATATATTTTTGCTTTGTGCAAAACAAACCGTTTCTACCCAAGATTTTAGTTGCCAAAATACAGATAAAAAACAATGATTATTCGGTTGCATTTTGCTTGTTTCAGCCAATATCAACAGGAGTAAAATGCTAATGGATAAAGAACCTGGTTCTCTCAATTGTCGATATATCCATTTTTTGTGAACAATATATGTTTCTAATTCCTTCGTTTTCGACAGAATACGAGAATAATTATAATTATTTGTCTTGATTTGTTGAAACTCAGAAAATAGTTCTTCGGTAATAGTAATTAATGACTTTGAATTTTCATACATACCATTTTTGCCTCTTTCATATTTTATTTTTTCGTAAGTATTCGTAAGGCGTTGTTAACGATGCGTATGGTAAGATACTTGTGAGCTCAAAAAAACAGGCGCCTGAATCACTTTTAGGAGGTATTTACTCATGTACAACTCAGCTAGTGAGATAATAGCTATTCATAAAAAGAATGGTGGTGACATCGCAAACTTCGGTGCGCCCAGCGATTACGACCACCTCTATGTCATCACCCAAGGCGATTTAACGCTCGCGTATGCTGCACGCGGCGGCAAGTGCCTTGTCGAGATTCCCAAGAAGGAGTTCAACAAGCGTCAAAAGCACGCAGACATTGAGTATATCAATGTTTCGCTTGACTCGGACGCGGCGCTGCTGCCGCCGTACTGCTGGCGCGCCAGAGATTCGGACGCATTCCGGGCGCTGTTCCAGCTGCCGGAGCTGTGCCAGAAGAACGCCACGCTGCTAATGCTGTTCGTCCTGTGCATTGCTGCACCGTTGCTCTCTATTCTGTACCCGCTGTTCGGCGGCAGCATTGCCGCTGTACTTACCGGACTTCAGACTGCGCCCCAGGTTCTGCAGGAACTCCTGTGGGCTTGCGGCGGTCCGGACGAATACGAGGACAAGCATTGGGTGGCTAGTGTACCGCACATCTGGCAGCCGCACTGTGAACTTGGTGCGCTTCAGCCGAGCGATGACCTTGTAGATTATGCAGTGCTGGAAATTACTATCCACAAGAAAAGTATGACGCTCCCGGCACCGGTTGTCAACCGTCTGGTTGCATTAGAGAACGGCATTCCACAGTCTGTCGTTAACGCGGTAAACAAGAATTATCCGTTCTCTATTCCGGTGGTATTGGGACGTAAAGTGTCGGGCAGTGAACGCATGACGTTTACGTTGGACGGCAGTGAACTGCAGGTATACGATCCTGCAGTGCTGCAGGAATTTACCGAGTACAGCTCCAGTATTCCGTGTGTTTTGCGAGACTTTGCGAAGTACTGCAATCGAGATGTCGAACGGTTTGTCAATAATATTACAAAGCTTGTCTCGCACTTTGTTCCGCGTGAACAGAACGGAAGGTATATCTGCGAAACGGTCGATGCCGAAACGAGGATTAAAGCCATTCTATTGGCGGTACTGCAAGTATTCATACTTTGGAGTATCGAACAGGATTACTGTACCAGGCAGGATGCTGATGTGTTCTTTCGCACAGTTTGGGGCGCGATTCTCCCCGAAACGTCTCCCAAACCGCCGGAAGACACCACTGCAAAGCTCAATCCGGAAAATGCGTACACCTTCCTCCTGTTTTTCAAGAAGTATCTGCATGACCACATTGCAGGTATCCGTAAGGAAGGGGAAACATGGGATTCGCAGTCGGTGGCATGGCTGCGTACGCTCAAGAATCAGACAACTCTCTTGTTGATCTGTGGTCGCAGGAGCTTGCTCACCGCATATAAGGACTGGCTGCAAGAGAGGGACGTGGAACTCGACATTTCTGCCGAAGCGGCGTTGCAGGCAGCTTTAGCAGAGGACGGCATTCCGTTCCGCACTGGCGGACGCGATACGACGTGGAAGTACAAGCTGTCACCTGCTGACAAGCCGCTGCCCTGTATGGGTGTCGCTCTCAATGACCTGCTTTCGCTGTTCAAACAGCATGAAATCAGCATCGGGAATGACCTTGGGAGCCTGTTTTCACTCGAATCGGACGACTGCAAAGCCGAAGCTGATTTTGTTGCAGAAATTGATGAATCGGAGGAGAATGAGGTATGAAAGATATCAAAAAATCTGCTGATTCGAGTTTCGGTGAAAACGAAGAGCTTCGGGCATTGGAGTGGAGCGCGCATTCTCCGCACTGTATTTCCGACTTGACGGGACAAGTGATGGACGAGCTTGACGAGTACTTTTCTACACGCGGGGTAACATATATATCTGGGCAGCGCGAGCTGCTCAGAGATACTGTCCGCCTGATGCTTGGCGAGGCGGAGGTGCCAGTCACAACCATTCCGCTCCTGCCGGGGATGGGCAAGTCTACGCTAGTGCGTGCGCTTGTCAAGGTGCTGACGCGCGAGTTCGTTCGTATGAGTGATTACGCCAAGTCGCTCGGCGGCGTTATCCTTGTCGTTGAGAAAACCGCCGAGGCGTACGAGCTGCGCGACTTGATACAGGAGAACGCTCCTAACCGCGATCTCGTTCGCGTGCTCGAGAGCCCGAACGATTTTAATATTGCCCATGGCGGCTGTCAGCGCAGCGATGTGCAGACGCGTGCAGAATGTCCCGGAAAAGATTGCCCTCAGGCGGCAGAATGCAGATTGCTGCATGCCGCTGATAAGGCCAATCAGACACCGTCCCTCGTCTTTATGCACGCTCGATACGATCAATATTATATCGAGAATCTGTCTGCTCTGCGTGAGTGGAGTTCCGGCGAGGAAACGATTTACACGCGCAAGCTGCTGATTGTTGATGAAGCACCGAATCTGATGAAAGTTTCTAAGCTTTCAACGAGTGTGATCGCTGCCTGTGAAGGAATGATTTCGACGCACGAACCCAGCTATAATCTGAGCTGGGACAAGCAAAAACAGACGCTGCTGAGCACGCTGAACTATTCGCTCCGTATTCCGTTTCAAAAACTGCTTCGGCAGTATAAAGCGAACGGAAGTCGCATTGCAGTGACAACATCGGACGATTTCAATGCGGCAGCATTCGATTGGAGCAAGCTGGATCCGTTCTGCGATCAGCTGGAGCGCTATGCCGGTTCGCGTTCCGACGAAATTATTGAGACGGTCAGCGTACTATCAAAGCAGCCCTCTGCCTATCAAATCGGTCAGGAACACGAATTAACGGTTCCGCACTGCCGCCCGTTCGACATACGAGATGACTTGCGCACGTTCATTTTGAGCGGTTCAGCGTTTCTCTCGCCTGAATTGTATGAGAATCCTGAAGTCGATATACCTTCGGCAAATGTGCAGGAATCGTATCAGCGGCTCACCATTCATGTGCAGCGTTCCGACTCCCGGTTCAGCGTCAGCAAGACCGCGATGGCGCATAAACCGACTCGGAACGTACTGACGGTATGGTTGAAGAACAAGCTGTCCGGTATGGCAGGGCACAAGGTCCTTGTGGTTACATACAAGGGCTACGCGAAAGAGCTTTGGGATGCCCTGAGCGAGTTCCACGATCGTCTGATTCCGCTTCAAGCGGATGACAACAGTGGACCCAAAGAGAGTCTGCCGTATTTCGGAGGCATGAACGGATCGAATCGATACAATGAAGCGGATTGCGTGATTTGTGCCGGTTTGGGCCGTTTCGACTCGGAAGAATATTTCAATCGAGCACTGGCATTCGATTTCGACGGCAGTGCGTGGGGCGAATTCGAGCAGGCGTGTCTCGATCCGAGTTTCCGGAATACAGACGATCTGGCGTGCGTACAGAAAATGAGAAATCTAACGATGGCGCGCGATCTGGTTCAGCTTGTATTCCGCAGTACGCTGCGCAATCATGGCGGTAAAGAACCAGTTTCTCTGTGGCTGATTCAGCCGCCCGAAGAGGTTGTCATGCACGTTCGTGAATCGTTCAGAGACTGCCAACATGACGAGATTTCCGAATTACCGTTCGAATGCTTGTCCGAACTGGCAGCCGGCCGAACCTTTCAAGGAAAACCGACCCATGCCTCAAAGCTGCTCAAATGGCTCGCGAATTGGGACGGTTCCCCAATCTTGATTGCAGAGGTCCAGGGACAGCTCGGTATGAAGCCGGGGCAATGGAAAGAAGCTCGGAAGAACGCGGCTGTCAAGGAAGCGTTCAAGCATATCGAAACCGAGGGTTCGGGCAAAAACTGCAAAATCAAGCGTTCTGAAAACGTTGAATGAGCGGCTATATATTATAGAAATGAAGCAGTATAAACCTGTATTGAATTTGGAACAATGCACCTGTAGGAGGGGTAATTATGCAAACCAAAATCCACGAACCGACCCAAATCGTTGAAGTCATGCTCACCCACGCCGAACAGGCAGACGAGGCGGTCAAGAAGCAGCTCAAGGAGCTGTACGCACAGTACAAGGGCACCAAATACACCGTTGCGGTATTCCTGTCCGGCAAGCGGGATCTGTATGAGGATACGCGCGACCTGCTGCTGTTCAATCGCCGCCGTGCTGTCGAGCGGGCAGTGCAGGCACGCAAGGCGGCAGGTCAGTGAGTGCGGTCAGGCAGAGGAGGTTCCGCTTCCTCCTCTGCCAAATTTTTTGCCGCTTGCAATGGCGAATGAACTGATGTACAATATTATCTATAAAGACATATTTAGATGCAGATATATATGACAATGCAGATGTTATTGCCGTTTTGACAGAAAGCGCTGACCCAGCAGCATACTGGCGCAAGCTGAAGCAGCGGCTCAAAGCAGAGGGAAGTGAAACCGTGACAAATTGTCACGGTTTGGAAATGCGGGCGGCCGATGGCAAAATGCGTCTTACTGATGTTGCCAACACCGAGCAGCTTCTCCGCATTATCCGGTCCGTGCTGTCTAAGAAGGCCGAGCCGTTCAAGGCATGGCTAGCCATGGTGGGGCGTGAGCGTATCGAGGAGACCATCGACCCGGAGCAGGCCATCGATCGGGCGCTCGAAACATATCTGAAAAAGGGTTACACCGAGGAGTGGGTACATCAGCGGCTGCTTGCTATCCGCATCCGTAATGAATTGACGGACGAATGGCAGAAACACGGCGTGCAAAAGGGCAGAGAGTATGCGATTCTCACGGACGAGATTACACGTGCATGGTCGGGGATGAGCACCAGACAGTATAAGAACCTCAAGGGCTTGAAAAAGGAAAACCTTTGCGACAATATGAGCGATCTGGAGCTGGTCACGGACATTGTAGCCGATGCGGCAGCTTTGCCGGAACGGAATAAGGAGAAAGATAAGAATGAGTAACGATATTGCCAATCGCGGTGAGATTCTGCTGTACAGCGATGAAAATGGCAGAGAATTTGTCAATGTTATATTCAAAGATGAGACATTCTGGCTGACGCAGAAAGCCATGTCTGAACTGTTTGATTGTACGACAGATAATATCTCGCGGCACCTCAAAAACATCTTTACAGATGGTGAACTGGACAAGGATTCAGTTACCGAGAAATTCTCGGTAACTGCCGCAGACGGTAAAAACTATCAGACACAGCATTACAACCTCGATGCCATTATTGCAGTCGGCTACCGGGTCAATTCCAAGAAAGCGACTCGATTCCGCCAGTGGGCGACTAAAACGCTCAAGGAGTACATTCAGAAAGGCATTGAGCTTGAAAAGAACGATGCACAGATGCTTCCTCTGTTCCGAAACTGGAACGATTTTGATTATCACATTGACCTTTCCACCTGCACAAATATTCCGAATGGTCTGCAGAATGCCACATTGACGATCCGAGACCCCCAAAGCCCAAAAATCGTATGGACGCTATCCATATAATCAACCTCACCGGCAAAGGAGCCACACCATGACCGAAACCTTCAACATAGCGGGCTACACCCGTATTTCCGTCGATGACGAGCTCGACCGCGACAACGTATCCATCGAGAACCAGAAAGCCATCATCGCGGACTTTGTAAAAACACAGTTTCCCGGCAGCAGCCTGACCTTTTTCGAGGACCGTGACCGCTCAGGCTACACGTTTGAGCAGCGCGAGGGCTATCAGGAGATGCGCCGCGGCTTGATGAGCCACAAGTACGACATCCTCATCATCAAGGACTTTTCCCGATTCTCCCGCCGCAACAGCCGCGGACTGGTGGAACTGGATGATTTGTGCGACGCTGGTGTCCGCATTATCTCCATCGGGGACGGAATTGACTTTCCGAACGATGATAACTTGATGAAAATCCAGTTCCAGTTTCTGATTAACGAAATGCCGGTCACGGATACCTCGCGCAAGGTGCGAAACGTCATCAAACGGCGGCAGGCGGACGGCAAATGGCTGTGCGCCGCACCGTATGGCTACATCATCAACAATCAGCAGCAGTTTGAGGTCGTACCGACCGAGGCGGACATTGTGCGCCGGATTTACGATCACTACAACAATGACGGCTGGGGCTACAAGAAGATTGCCAACTACCTGACCGAGCAGGGTGTGCCCACACCGCGTATGTCCGAGCAGATGCGCAAGCAGGCCGAGGGCAAGACAACCAAGCGGGAAGTCAAGGCTGCATGGGCGCTTGTGACCGTGCAGGGCATCCTCGATAACGATTTCTACATTGGCACACTGCGCCAGGGCAAGTTTACACGGGCAAAGATCAACGGCAAGGATGTGCGGCGAGACGAGGACGAGCAGATCGTCATCGAGAACCACCATCAGCCGATCATCGACTACCGCACGTTTGCGACCACCCGTGCTCTGCGGGAGAAGCGCACGCGTTCGAACTACCGTGGTATCAAGAAGTACGATAACGTCTACTCGGGCTTCCTTGAGTGCGGCGACTGCGGCGCACCGATGTTTTCGATGAGCCGTTCGGACATTGCTCCGGCATACACCTGCGGCACCTACCATCGCCGCGGACGAGCGGGCTGCACCAGCCACCATATCCGCGTGGACAAGCTGGACGAGCTTATGCGTCTGTACATCCGCCGTGTGATGGACGGCTCTGCGGAGATGCTCGACAGGCTGAACGCGGAACTGGCCCGCGAGGATAATCAGATTGTGGAAGCCGAGCAGTCGGCGGACAATCTGGCCGAGGTGCTGGACGGCCTGACGGCAGAACTCAAGGCTACCAAGCGGCAGCGTATCCGCGACATTATGAAGCACCCGGAGAACGAGGAAACGCTGGGCGATCTTTATGACGAAATGGAAGCTGAGCTGCAAAGCAAGATCAACGGTCTGAATCACCAGATCGAACTGCTGTCCAACAAGCGCAACACGATCATCGAGGTCAACCGCACGGCCAAGACCGCGCTTGAAGTATTCGATGATCTGCTGCACAAGCCCAAGATGGAGCGCAATGATCTGGAACTCATGATAGATAAGATCACGGTTTACGAGGATCATCTGGAAGTACATCTGCAAAGTGACATTGACGCGCTGCTGCAGAGCACGAGAGAGGAGAACGTCGTAAATTTTAATTCAGGCATCGAAAGTGCCGAAAAATGCCGAATTGTCCAGTGTTCCCGCAACCAGAAGGACAAAACTTTCGATGTCAGTGTTATCAGCAGCGGCGACCCGTTAGAAATCTATACCGACCGCGACGGCGAAGTGATTTTCAAGAAATACTCCCCGATGGGAGAGATGGGCGCGGTATCCGCCGAACTGGCGGAGGCTTTGGCGCGTACAGCGGGCATGAGCTGTGCTATCTGCGACAGGGATGCGGTGATTGCGGCAGCAGGCGGTGTGAAAAAGGATATTCTGGAGCGGAGTATCTCATCCGAGCTGGAGCAGCTGATGGAACGCCGCGAATGTTATGAACGCGGTGCGGACGAGCAGCCGGAGGTGCTTGTCTCCTCGCAGGACGGCTGCGCGGTGGTTGCGGAGGCGCCGATCATTACAGACGGCGATGTCAGCGGCTGTGTCGCGTTTGTCAGCGAAAAAGAGGACGAAAAGGCGGATGAGGTGCTGCTCAAGCTGTGTCAGTCGGCGGCGCAGTTTTTATCCAAACGCATTGCAGTGTGAAAGGAGCGTTCTCTATATGCACAGGCATGATCACAAAGAGCGTGAGCCAAAGGCATTCCCGCAGTACGACGATGCGGCGCATATTGACTCGGCAGCAGTGGCCGAGCTGCCGCCGTGGGAGCAGACACGCGAGCCGAAAGGCGATCCCAAAGCAACGGCTTACACGGAGAAATACTGCGAGGAGCAGCACAAATAACAAACGGCGGTACAGCTTCGCCGACAAGCGGGAACGGATCGTGGGCCGTTCCAAAGTTGTCCGAAAGTTCCCATACGGAAACTTTCTCCCTATAGAAGTCAAAAAAGTCAGGTACACGCCCTGACTTTTTTGGCATTTGCAAGCAAATGCTATTTAACGCGCGCTGTCGCGCGGATTATTTGAAATGGCGGGTATATAACTTTTTACAGACTGAAACGGCGGAACGATACAAATCGTTCCGCCGTTTGGCGTGAAAACAGGTTAAATCATATATTCGATGGTATTCTCTGCCGTTAGGCGCGTCTGGTCATTAAACAGGAGAATGCCTTCGCGGGTGTCGATCTCGCCAAGCGCGTAAACCTCGTGGGTCTCACGCTCGAAGCAGGGGCGCGGCACGAGCCGGTTGTATTCGCATGGGTGGTCGTACACCATCTGCACGCCGTCCGTATCGAGCGGCTGATCAAGATAATACGGGTCGAACACGCGTACCATGTCGTTCTCATCAATGCCGGTGAGCGTTACATAGTGCTCTCCGTCGAAGTGCAGGCGCACCACGGCAGCGCCGCCGCAGCGGAGTGCATCGCGCAGACGGCTGTTCTGCCCGAAATTCACCGCCGGACCGGACAGATACTGCGTGGAGATGTGAAGGCGGCCGATCTTGCCGAAGCCGTTCAGCCAGTTGCTGAGGAACATCATCGCTGCACAGGAGGTGCCGCTTTTGCCGCTTACGCCGTCCGAGCCGTAGCAGTCCAGACAGTACAGCATGATGTTGCGGACAGCTTCCGGCGGGATATCCTCACGCTCAAACAGGAATGCGAGCGCGTTGAGCATGGAGGTTGGACCGCAGTCATATTCGGAAAGCTGGTAGCGCAGCGGATTTTTCATAGGGGAACCTTCTTTCGTGTGGCGTATTCCTACCGGATTACTATATAATAGTAAGGTCAATGCCGATCAATGTCAATACAAATTTGCGGAAAGCGCATATTCATGGTATGATAAATATGCTTTCCGCCAAAGATAGGGTGGGAAGGAGTGAATCGGCATTGCTAAAACTGATTCATGCGAGTAAAATATATGCTAAGAACGGCATTTGTGCGCTCAATGCGGTCGATCTGACCGTGCAGGACGGTGACTACATTTCGGTGACCGGCACATCCGGCTCGGGCAAAAGCACACTCATGCACATTCTGGGTCTGCTGGACAGCCTGACCGACGGCGAATATCTGCTCGACGGAGCAGCAGTCGCGCATTTGCCGGCAAAACAGCGGGCACGTCTGCGCAGTGAGAAGATCGGCTTTGTGTTTCAGCAGTTCCGGCTGCTGACGGGCATGACAGCGCTGGAAAATGTTGCGCTGCCGTTGGCGCTGCAGGGCATTCCGCGGCATGAGCGGAGCGAACGCGCACTGGCGGTTCTGGAGCGGGTTGGCCTGTCTGATCGGGCGAATCACCGGCCGCACCAGCTTTCCGGCGGACAACAGCAGCGGGTGGCAATCGCACGGGCGGTCGTGACAGAACCGTGCGTGATTCTGGCGGATGAGCCGACCGCAGGACTGGATCCTGCCGCAGCGGACAGCGTGCTGGAGCTGTTTGACCGATTGCATCGGTCGGGGCATACGCTGGTGCTCATCACACACGATGAGCGGGCAGCGCAGTGCGCCGCAAGGCGGATGCATCTTGAAAACGGATGCCTTTTCGGGTGAGATCATCTGGCACCGGATAACCGGGGCACTTGAACCGCACAGGCGGTTCACTCTGTCTGGGCGGCATCTTCTTTCTGCACCGGGCGACCGGGGTACACGAGTTGCGTCAGCAATACGCCCTTTCCGGGCGGAGAGTTTTTCGCTTGAATCAAGCGGGAACGTGCGCTGACGCCGCGCGGGCGCACAAGAGGGTAGACACCTACGGTTTCCACCCTCTTGTGAATCACCCC
>ERZ840517.2439-NODE-2439-length-16564-cov-7.915440_pt1 | contig 16564 bp, 16 predicted proteins | sample MGYA00519876_ERZ840517 | MGnify/ENA primary metagenome ERZ840517 (study PRJEB31850, sample SAMEA3708882) | human gut metagenome | biome: human gut; feature: human-associated habitat; material: faeces | place: China | collected 2014 ... | reverse complement strand
TGGACACCCTGATTAAGAGTCAGGTGCTCTACCAACTGAGCTAAAGGTGCATATCCTGTTAACGGTGTTATTATAGTCGATGTGCACCGATATTGCAAGCTTTTTTTGCGAAAAGAACAGGATTTCTTTGAAATCAGGGAGAGAGCCGGAAAAGCGGGGGCTTTTCCGGCTCTCTGCGGGAAAGGAAAGAAGAACTGTCAGTTTTTCCACTCCACATACAGCTCGCGGACGGCATTATCATCGGCGGGCTTGGCGGGGGCGGCCGCGGGAGCTGCGGGCGCCTCGGCAGCGGGGTGGTCACGCTTTTCGATAAACTTGGGCGCCACCTGGGGGAACAGCGCCAGGCTCAGCACATCCTCGTCGGACTTGGCCAGACTCTTGAACTCCTCGCGGTACTTCTCCAGCTCCGGCTCCAGCAAATCGGCGGGACGACAGGTGATGACATCCTCCGGGGCGATGCCCGCCTTGGCGCGGACCTCCTCGTTGACCTCGCCGGGCAGCTTGCCGTATTCACCCTTGAGCATGGCGCGGGACTCCTTGGGGAACGTCTTGTAGCGCTCGCCCATGATGACGTTCATCACAGCCTGGGTGCCCACGATCTGGGAGGAGGGCGTTACCAGCGGGGGATAGCCGAAGTCCTTGCGGACGCGGGGGATCTCTGCCAGCACGTCATAATATTTATCCTCTTTGCCAGCCTGCTTCAGCTGGGAGATCAGGTTGGAGAGCATGCCGCCGGGTACCTGATACAGCAGGGTGTTGGTGTCCACGCGGAGCACCTTGGGGTCCAGGATACCGGCGTCCTGCAGGCGCTGGGCGACCTTGCGGAAGTGAGCGGCCACGGGGGACATCTTTTCCAGGCTCAGGCCGGTGTCACGGACGGTGCCCTGCAGCGTGGCCACCAGGGACTCGGTGGCGGGCTGGCTGGTGCCGTTGGCCATGGGGCTCAGCGCGGTGTCCACGATGTCCACACCGGCATAGGCCGCCATCAGCAGCGTCATGTCGCCGGTGCCGGAGGTGTTGTGGGTATGCAGGTGGATGGGGACGGAGACCGTCTCCTTCAGTGCCTTGACCAGAGAATAGGCCTCCATGGGCAGCAGCAGGTTGGCCATGTCCTTGATGCAGATGGCGTCGGCGCCCATGTCCTCCAGTTCCTTGGCCAGCTTGACGAAGTAGGCCTCGCTGTGGATGGGGGAGATGGTGTAGCTGAGGGTGGCCTCCACCTGTCCACCGTATTTCTTGGTGGACTTGATGGCCTGCTCCAGGTTGCGCACGTCATTCAGCGCGTCGAAAATGCGGATGATGTCGATACCGTTTTCGATGGACTTGGCGCAGAAGGCGTCCACCACATCGTCGGCATAGTGCTTGTAGCCCAAGATATTCTGGCCACGGAAGAGCATTTGCAGCTTCGTGTTCTTCACGTGCTTGCGGATGGTACGCAGGCGCTCCCACGGATCCTCGTTCAAAAAGCGCATACAGGCGTCGAAGGTGGCGCCGCCCCAGCACTCCAGAGAGTAGTAGCCGATGGTGTCCAGCTGCTCCAGTGCGGGCAGCATATCCTCGATGGTCATGCGGGTGGCCGCCTGGGACTGGTGCGCGTCGCGGAGGATGGTATCGGTGATGAGCAGGGGCTTATTAGACAGAAATTCCATAGTTACCTCCTATTAACCGAACAGGGAGATCAGCACGCCCGCGGCGATGGCCGAGCCGATGACGCCGGCCACGTTGGGACCCATGGCGTGCATCAGCAGGAAGTTGCCGGGGTTTTCCGCCTGGCCGACCTTCTGGCTGACACGGGCGGCCATAGGTACGGCGGACACACCGGCAGAGCCGATGAGGGGATTGATCTTCTCCTTGAGGAACAGGTTCATGAACTTGGCCAGCAGGACGCCGCCGGCGGTGCCGAAGCCGAAGGCCACCACGCCCATGCCCATGATAGCCAGAGTCTTGGGGCTGAGGAAGGTAGCGCCGGTAGCGGTAGCGCCTACGCTGATACCCAGGAAGATGGTGACGATGTTCATCAGCTCGTTCTGCATGGTCTTGCTGAGGCGATCCAGCACGCCGCACTCCTTGGCCAGGTTGCCCAGCATCAGGCAGGCGATCAGCGGTGCGGCGGAGGGGACCAGCAGGGCCACGAACACCGTGACCACGATGGGGAAGAAGATTTTTTCCTTCTTACTGACCTCACGCAGGGGCTTCATGACGATCTGGCGCTCCTCCTTGGTGGTCAGTGCCTTCATAATGGGCGGTTGGATGACGGGCACCAGCGCCATGTAGGAATAGGCGGACACGGCGATGGGGCCCAGCAGGGCTGGTGCCAGCAGGGCGGTGACGAAGATGGCCGTGGGGCCGTCCGCGCCGCCGATGATACCCACGGAGGAGGCCTCGGCGCCGGTGAAGCCCAGCAGGCGGCAGCCAACGTAAGTGAGGAAAATGCCCAGCTGGGCGGCAGCGCCCAGCAGCAGGCTCTTGGGGTTGGCGATCAGGGGACCAAAGTCGGTCATGGCGCCCACGCCCATGAAAATAAGGCAGGGATAGATGCCCAGCTTGATACCCAGGTACAGCACATCGATCAGACCGACGCTGACAGTGACATTACTGAGGGTCATGCCATAGGAGGCGAGGTACTGCTCGGCAGTTACCAGGGCGTCCAGCTGGTTGGACAGCGTGCCCACGGCCTCGGAGCCGCTGGCGGCAAGCTGTGCCATCAGGTTATCGAGCACACCGGGGTCGAACGTACTCTGCGCCGCCGTCATCAGGGAGTCGGCGTAAGGCTGGAGCATATCGGCAGATACGCCGTTTGCCAGCATTTCCGAGAGGAACTGTGCCGTGATGGGCTCGCCGCCGAACAGGTCCCAGTGGACGTGTCCGCCGGCGAACAGGATCTCGTGGAACATCTCCGCGCCGGGCAGGTTCGTCACCAGCATACCGAATGCGATGGGTACCAGCAGCAGCGGCTCAAACTTCTTGACGATACCCAGAAACAGCAGCACAACGGCAATGACCAGCATAATGGCACTCTTCCAGTTGTCGCCCTGGAAAAACTGGTAAAAGCCGGTGCTTACAAAGAAATTGGCAATAGCTTCCATGTGCAGTCCTCCGGCGTCAGCCGATGGTGCACAGCAGCGCGCCGGACTCCACGGCGGCGCCCTTGGTCACAGACACGGAGGTAACGGTGCCGTCGCAGGGAGCCATGATCTCGTTCTCCATCTTCATGGCCTCCAGGATCATCAGCACGTCGCCCTTCTTGACGGCGCTGCCGTTGGACACGTTCACCGCCAGAATGTTGCCGGGCATGGGAGCACAGACCTTTTCGCCGCCGGCAGGGGCTGCGGCGGGGGCGGGAGCAGCCGCAGGGGCGGCCACGGAGGCAGCGGGAGCTGCACCGGTGATCTCCTCCAGCTCGACTTCATACACGGTGCCGTTGACATTGACTCTGTACTTTTTCATGGTGAAATCCTCCTCACACATTACACTTTCTTCATGGATACGATACGGATGGCGGAGACATCGGTCCCCATGTCCTCGGCGATGGCAGCGGCTACGGCGGCCATCATCGCGGGGGTGACGACGCCAGGTGCGGGCATGGCGGCGGGAGCCGCCGGCATCTGGGGCACGGTCTTGGGCGCGGAGGTGCGGGCACATACCCAGCTCATCAGTGTGACCAGCAGTATGATGCACAGCAGCCCGGCAAACACCGTTCCCAGGCCCATCAGCACGACGAACAGGTTGGAATATTCAGGCATGGTTTGGATCTCCTCCCATACTAATATAGATTACCCACATTGTACCAAACATTTGGTAGTAATGCAATCCGAAAACGGCGAAAACTGCAAAATTGTGAGAAGTCCTAAAAATTTTTTTGGTTCATTGACGGAATACACAAACCACAGGGAAACGACCTTTCCTTGGAAGAAAATACTTTCCATCCGCTATTGTCTGTGCTATACTGTGTTTCTATTCCGAAAGCAGGGGAGGCGCGGCTATGCGGTACGAAAATGTGGTGCAGGGCCGCTTTCTCTCGCGCCCCAATCGCTTCATTGCGCTGGTGGAGCTGGACGGTGCCGAGACGGTCTGCCATGTGAAGAACACCGGACGCTGTCGTGAACTGCTGGTACCGGGGGCTGAGGTGTATCTGGTGCCGGGTGTCACGCCGGGGCGTAGGACACCCTACGATCTTGTCGCGGTGAATAAGGGCGGCAGACTGATCAATATGGACGCCCAGGCACCGAACCGGGCGTTTGCGGAGTTTGCACGGACCTTCGACCCGCAGGCCGAGAGCATCCGGCCGGAGTTTCGCTTTGGCGAGTCGCGGCTAGATTTCTGCTTGACGCGGCCCGACGGGCTGCACCTGGTGGAGGTCAAGGGGGTCACGCTGGAGCAGGGCGGTCACGCCCGCTTTCCGGATGCACCTACGGAGCGGGGCGTGAAGCACGTGCATGAATTGATACGCGCTGTGGAGCAGGGCTGCCGGGCTACGGCCTTCTTCGTCATCCAGATGGCGGAGGTCGTTGATTTTGCGCCCAACGATGATACACATCCCGCATTCGGCGCGGCCCTGCGGCAGGCGCGCGAGGCGGGGGTCAGCATTGCCGCTTACAGCTGCCGTGTTGCGCCGGACGCCATGTATATCGATCACCCTGTGCCGGTGGTTTTGTGAGGAGGGTGTCCGTATGACATTGCTGGAGATATTCCTGATCGGCATCGGTTTGAGTATGGATGCCTTTGCCGTGGCGATATGCAAGGGACTGGCCATGCCGGACAAGGTGCATAAGAGGAGCGCGTTTCTCATCGCCCTGTATTTCGGCGTATTTCAAGCGGTCATGCCCGCGCTGGGCTGGCTGCTGGGCTCACAGTTTGCCCATTATGTGACGCGGTTCGCGCCCTGGATCGCCTTCGTGCTGCTGGCATGGATCGGCGGCAACATGATTCGGGAGAGCCGCGCCGAGGAAGAGGAGGACGAGCAGCCCTCCGACGGGCAGGTGAAGCACAAGGAGCTGCTGGTGCTGGCCGTGGCCACCAGCATTGACGCCCTGGCCGTGGGCGTCACGTTTTCCATGGTGGAGCTGTCTGTGTCCATCTGGCTGGCGGTGGCGCTGATCGGCTGCATCACGTTCCTGATCTCCCTGGGCGGCGTGTATGTGGGCAATGTGTTCGGCGCAAAGTACAAAAACAAGGCTGAATTCGTGGGAGGCACTATCCTGATTCTGATAGGTGTGAAGATCATTCTGGAGCATTTTGGCGTGCTGTAAAAAGATTCCCCGGCGATATATATCGCCGGGGGATCTTTTTACAGATGTGCGAGCAGATCCATAGTAATGCGGGCGGTGATGCCCCACAGGTGGTAAGGCAGGCCGTGATACACCGGGACCTCCAGCCGCCAGGGACGCCAAGGGTAGTCCGCAGGGACGCCGGCGTCCGCATAGGGGAAATCCGGGGCCTCCACCGGCTGCCGGTACAGGTAGACCTCCGGCGGATGCGCCTTCAACTCCTGAAGGGGCAGCAGGAAGGTGCCGGCTACCTCCTCCGGCGCGGGGCGCATGGCTGCCAGTGCCGCAGGGTCCACCTCACCCAGCACGGGCCGGAGCAGGCTGCCCGCACGGATGTGGATGAAGTCCATTTCGCCGATAACGGTCACGGCGCTTTCCGGGATGCCAAGCTCCTCCCAGGTCTCCCGCAGGGCGCACTGGATGGCCGTTTCCCCGGCCTCGCGTTTGCCGCCGGGGAAGCACACCTCACCCGGCTGCCGGACGTTGGCGGAGCGTATCTCGTACAGCAGGCAGTATTCGCCGTCCTGACGGACCAGGGGGACCAGCACGGCGGAGCCGCCTCTCTCGCCCATCAGCGTGGGCGTATGCGCCGCGTAGTAGCCGCGCAGGGGGGAAATATCCATGATCGGGCCTCCTCTTGGTCAAAAGCGGTGCTTGTCCGCATTGTTTTTATCGATGTTTGGCTGTATCGCAGAGCGGCCTGCGAAAAAAGACGTCCCCGCCTTGCGGCGGGGACGCGTAATGCGCGGTAGATCCTCAGCAGCTGCACCCGCAGCCGCCGTTATTGCCGCCGCAGCCGCAGCCATTGCCGCAGCCGTTGCCGCAGAACAGGAACAGCAGGATGATGGCGATGATGATCCAGCAGCAGCTGCTGCCGCCAAAGCAGGAATTCTGATTACACATACCGTAACCTCCTATGAAAATTTGACCGCCACATCGGTCTCATTCTCATAGTATGCCGGCTGCGGTAAAGTGTGCGCCTCAGAGCTGCGAGATGCGATAGCTGAGCGTCAGCAGGGTGTCCACAAAGTGGATGTCCTCGAAGAAAACGCCGTCCTCCTTGGTGGAGAGCTCCACATTGGTAAAATTCCAGAAGCCGCGCACACCCAGACCGATCAAACGGTCCGCCAGCGGCTGGGCTACATTCTGCGGGACGGTCAGGACCGCCACGTTGGGGTGATAGTTGGCGACATATTCCTCCAGCTCATCCATCGAGTGGACCGAGACGCCGCGGATCTCCGTGCCGATCAGCGCGGGGGAGACATCAAAGGCGGAGTCGATCCGGAAACCGACCTTATCAAAATCAAAATTCTGCAGCAGGGCGTGACCCAGATGGCCCACACCGATCACAATGATGCGGTGGCCGCTGTCTATACCCAGGATGTGGCCGATCTCCGCACGCAGCTCGGCCACATTGTAGCCGTAGCCCTGCTGGCCGAACTCACCAAAGCAGCTCAGGTCCTGCCGGATCTGGGAGGCGGTGATGTCCATCTTGGCGCCCAGAGAGTTGGAGCTGATACGCACCACGCCTTTGTTGTACAGATCGTCCAGATACCGATAGTACCGGGGAAGACGATGAATGACAGCATCGGAGATTTTTTGCTTCTTCATAGAAAAACCTTCTTTTGTGTGGAATGCGGCGCACAGCGCTCGATGTATTGTGGTTATTCTACAACAAGTCTGTCAAGTTGTCAACTTTTTTAACAAAGTCGGAAGAAAAAATTTTCTTTACTTTGTGCCGGGAAGGTGGTATAGTAATGGGGATGTAAGCTGATAAAACAGAATATGCGCCCGTAGCTCAGTTGGATAGAGTGACAGACTCCGACATTTCAGGCATCTCCAGTTGAGATATGGCGCAAAGCCTTGCCACACCTGCGTTTGCGGGGACGGCAGAGAAAAAATGCGTGGTCGTTGACTACTATTTGACGACTATTGCAGAAACCCACAACCAAATACGCGCCCGTAGCTCAGATGGATAGAGCGTTAGACTCCGACATTTCAGGTGTCTCCAGTTGAGATATGGCGCAAAGCCTTGCCGCATCTGCGTTTGCGGGAACGGCAGAGAAAAAATGCGTAGTCGTTGACTACTATTTGACTACTATTCCCGCAGAAGACAACCAAATATGCGCCTGTAGCTCAGATGGATAGAGCGTTAGACTCCGACTCTAAAGGCCGCTGGTTCGAATCCAGTCAGGCGTACCAAATGAATGAACTCCGTTTTTCGAACTTTTTTCGAAAAACGGAGTTCTTCTTATCCGCAAAGCCTTGATCTATCAGGGCTTTTTTTGATGATGGGAGGCATGCACAGCAAAAATCCTTAAAATGCGGAATGATTATGTTTACGCAAGGGCGCTATTTGAATACGGTTTTCGTTCGTCATTTTGCCAAGGCCAGCGCATTCATGGCGCTGCGCAGGTGGATGCGCATGGCAGCTTCCGCGCCGAAAGCATCTCTCTTGCCGAGAAAATCCATCAGCAGCGCGTGGTCCCGCAGGGTGATGTCCGACAGCAGCTCCTGGTGCTCATTGAGCATGATGGTCTCAGACACAGCGCTGTGGATGATGGGCAAAAGTTGAAGCATAAAGCGGTTGTGGGAGGCCACAGCAATGCGTTGGTGGAATTCTTGGTCGGCAGAAGTGCGGTCGGCGTGGAGCCGTATTTGATCTTCTACCAGCTTTCCTGCTTCCATGATGGCGCCCAGCTCCTCGTCCGTGGCGCGCTGGCAGGCCATAGCTGCCAACTGTGGCTCAAACAGGAGACGGGCCTCGAATAGATCCTTCACACGGCTGCGGTTCAGATCCAATTCATCCAAGCCGAAGCTGATAAAGCTCTCCATGCTTTCGGATACGAAGGTGCCCTTGCCACGATAGACCTCCAATACGCCCTGAGAGCAGAGCACCTTGATAGCCTCCCGCAGAGTGGAGCGGCTGACACCCAGCCTGTCCGACAAGATGTTTTCTCCTGGCAGCTTGTCACCGGGGCGGAACTCCTGTGTGTCCGCGATCATCTTATATAAGCTGTCCGCCACCTGATGGGGCAGGTCTTTTCTCATCATAGTGCGATCCTCCTATATTTTCTCATGCTCCAGTATACGGACTTTCACCGCAAAAAGCAAGTCAAACTTGTGTGAATAGTATACAAGTTTGCGGCTAATATTTCAGCGGATGCGACAAACTTCTGGAAAGGGGGCAGATCACCGTTGACAAATGGTGCAGAAGTTATTATAGTTTACTTGTCCAACAAGCAAACAAGTAAATATACATCGAGAGGTGAAAATAACAATGGTAAGTGATCAGATCAAAAAGGGAGCGGACCGCGCGCCCCATCGGTCGCTGCTGTACGCGCTGGGCCTGACGGAGGAAGAGATGGCCCGCCCACTGATTGCGGTGGTGTCCGCCAAGAGCGATATTATCCCGGGCCACATCCATCTGGACAAGATCGCGGAGGCGGTAAAGGCTGGCATCTACGCGGCTGGCGGTACGCCGGTGGTGGTGCCCGCCATCGGCGTGTGCGACGGTATCGTCATGGGCCACAAGGGCATGCACTACTCCTTGGCCTCCCGCGAACTCATCGCAGATTCAGTGGAGACACTGCTGACCGCCCATTGCTTCGACGGCGCGGTGCTGATTCCCAACTGCGACAAGATCGTGCCCGGTATGCTGATGGGAGCCATCCGCGTGAACATCCCTGCGCTGGTATGTTCCGGAGGCCCCATGCTGGCGGGTCATGTCAATGGGAAGAAGACCAGCCTGTCCCAGATGTTCGAGGCGGTAGGTGCCTATCAGGCGGGGAAGCTGGACGACGCGGGTCTGCGGAAATGTGAGCAGTCCTCCTGTCCTTCCTGCGGCTCCTGCTCCGGTATGTTCACGGCCAACTCCATGAACTGCCTGTGCGAAGCGCTGGGCATGGCGCTGCCGGGCAACGGCAGTATCCCCGCTCCCGTCTCCGCCCGCATCCAGTTCGCCAAGCACTCCGGCGTGAAGGTCATGGAGCTGGTGAAGAAGAACATCTGTCCCCGGGACATCGTAACGGCAGAAGCGTTTCATAATGCCATCACCGTAGATATGGCGCTGGGCTGCTCCACCAACACGTCCCTGCACATCCCTGCCATCGCCCACGAGGCGGGGCTGACCATCGACCTGAAGCAGTTCAATGAGATCAGCGAGAAGACCCCCAACCTGTGCCATTTGGCACCGGCGGGCGAGCATTTCATGGAGGAACTGGACGAGGCCGGCGGCGTGTCCGCCGTCATGAAGGAGCTGGCGGACGCGGGGCTGCTGCACACGGAGCTGCCTACCGTCACCGGCTATACCGTGGGGGAAAATATCGCCCACGCGGACAACCGCGATCCCGAGATCATCCGCCCGTTGGACAAGCCCTATTCCGCCACCGGCGGCCTGGCGTTCCTGTTTGGTAATATCGCCCGCAATGGCTGTGTTGTGAAGCGCAGCGCCGTGGCGCCGGAGATGCGGGTACATAGCTGCACCGCCCGTGTGTTCGAGGGCGAGGAGGCGGCGGTGAAGGCCATCTTCGGCGGTGAGATCCGGAAGGGCGACATCGTGGTCATCCTGTACGAGGGCCCCAAGGGTGGCCCGGGCATGCGTGAGATGCTGGTACCCACTTCGGCACTGGCGGGTATGGGACTGGACAAGGATGTTGCCCTCATCACCGACGGCCGGTTCTCCGGTGCGTCCCGGGGCGCGTCCATCGGCCATGTGTCTCCCGAAGCGGCGGCCGGCGGCGAGATCGGATTGCTGCGGGACGGCGATGTTGTCGACATCGACATGGACAAGTACACCATCAACGCCCGCGTCACCGATGAGGAGTTCGCCTGCCGCAGAGCGGAGCAGAAGCCCCACGAGAGCTGGGTGAAGAATGGCTGGCTGGCCCGTTATCAAAGAATGGTATCTTCCGCCGACGAAGGCGCTGTGTTAAAATAAGAAAAAGAAGGAGAAATAAACATGAGTGAGTTAGTTTGCCAAAATCAGGTAAAGTTTAAGAAGGCCACAAGAGTACTGGCACTTCTCGCCGCGGTGTTGCTCGTGCTAACGATTGTGGCATGGGGAATCACCTCGTCTTGGGGTAATGTTCGGATTTCCCGCACAGAATTTGTGAGCAATGGCGGTGCAACAATGAGTGGATGGATGTTTGTGCCTAAAGGAGTTACAGACGAAAATCCCGCCCCAGCAATTGTAGATTTCCATGGCAGAAATACAACAGCATACAACTTGATTGGATGGGCAATCGAGCAATCTCGTCGAGGCTATGTGGTGTTTATGCCGGATCAGGAAAAAACAAATGAATCGTTGTCTACAGAAGATAATACAACTGCAAGAATTGCCGTTAGTGCAGTAGAATACCTCGATAGCCAGGACATTGTCAGTGAAATTTCTGCCACCGGTCACTCTATGGGAAATCGCGCGTTGGCAGCACTGATTGCCAATGAGGGTGTCCAGAAAAAGCTCACAAATATCGTATCAGTTGGCAATATGTTCATGATGAACAAGGAAGTTCCTAACTATACGAATTATCTCTCCATTGAAGCCGAAAAGGATTTTTACGCACATATGTGGGCCCCTACAATCGAGAAGAAAATGGAGATTGGCACACAGATGTTCGGCATAGATAATCTTGAGGCTGGAAAAATGTATGGAGATCCGCTGGAAGGCACGGCGAAGGAACTGCTCTTCCTGCCGACAACACATCAGCAACAGATGTACCACGCAGGGACTATCGCTGCGATGATGCAATTCATTGAGCTGAGCAGTCCTGCTCCCAATCCTATTAGCTATAATAATCAGATATTTGCATGGGCAATGATTGTGCTTGCGTTGTGCACGCTGGTTTTCTTTGTGATGATCGCTGATCTTGCATACGTGTTGGCTGTTTCCCCGCTGTTTTCTGTTTCTATAGTGACGGAGCGCCCTGCGGCTTCGGGGAAAACGGCAAAGGGCTGGATCAAACAATTTGCGATGGACTTCCTGATTCCTATTGCAACATTTGCCCCCGTGACCATGTTGATCGCTAAAGCAAATCCTACGAAGATATTCCGCTTTGGGTATGTCAATCAAATCTTCCTTTGGATATTCTTTGTTGGGCTCATTGGTGGCGTTCTCCTGTATTTCCGATACAAAAAAATGGCTAAGGGGAATACGCTTACCGCGGCTGATTTCGGTATGGGCCGCCGTGATGAAAAAGTCCTCGTCTGGAAACGTATCGGAAACGGATTCTTTATTGCGAGCATAACGACATTTGTCCTTTTTGCCGTACTGGACATCGTGTGCAAAGTCTTTGGGCTGAACTATCAGTTCTTCAATGTCCTGGGGCAGCTGAACCGTATCACGCCGGAGCGCTTTGTGCTGACCATTCCTTATTTGGTTTTGGGCATTATCCTTTTGGTCGTTATCAATATCAATATCGCCACTTCCCGCCGCACAAAGGACAGTGGCAATGAGACAAGGGATACGATAAAGGATATCCTGCTCAACATGATCCTTTCTGCGGGACCGTTGACTTTGCTGCTGGCAATTCAGTTTATTGGGATTCGCCTTGACGCGAATGGCGCAGCCCCTCTTGGCATGAGCGCTTTCACTGCGCTGGCCTACGGTTTAGGCTTCCCCCTTATGATGTCTGCCAGCGCGGGTATCAGTACCTTCCTGTTCCGCAAGACCGGTAATATTTGGACGGGCGTGTTTACATCCACCTTTGTCTTACTCTTCCTCACCTGCAACTTTGGCTTGATCACTGCATAAAAGCAAAGAGACTCCGGCTTTAATAAGCCGGAGTCTTTCTTGTAGTTATGTATATGCGTGGCGGCTAAATTTCCTCACCACCTCCGGTGAAAACAACGTCTTTGTCTCTTGTCAGAGCTCATCAGCATCGTAAGGACGCGGCGCAGCGCGTCGCGTCCTGCTATATTCTTTTCTCGGCAGGTAAAATTTGTGGATATAGCCGTACATGGCGTCTCCTCCTATTGCAATAAATTTGGACAGAAAAGCCGGACAGCCAGTCCGGCTTTCTTTCCACCTTTGGCAGCCAACACACATGCTACAACTCGGCGCACAAAGCTACTGTTATTTCGATGCTGACGATATTCATATCTCCAGCATTCCCTGCAATCCCGCGCTGGCGGCCTTTTTGTTCTTGTCGAAGGCATGGGTATAGATATCCAGCGTGGTGGAGGGCTGGCTGTGGCCGAGGATGCCCGCCACCGTTGCAACATCCGTGCCGCCCGCGATCATCAGACTGGCGGCGGTGTGTCGGAGGGAATGGACATTCAGCTCCTGCGGAAGGCCGTTCTTCTTGAGGATCAGCTTGAAGCGGTAGGTGAAGGTGGTGGGCGTCATAGGGAGCTGCGCTCCTTGACGGCGGAACAGGAAGTCATCAGTGGTCAGCTGCCGCTGGTCATAGGTTTCGGTGATGTATGCACACTCCTGCCGGTATTCCTGCAGGAGACTTTCCATCTCGGCAGAGAAGTACACATAGCGGTCACCTGCGCGGGTCTTGGGTTCCTTAACGAAGATCTCCTCGTCCGTCACCTTGACCGCGTTGCGGCAGATGTGGATGGAACGCTGCTCCCAGTCGAGGTCACACCACTTCAGACCGCAGCACTCGCCCCGCCGCATTCCCGTGGCGATGATGAGCTTGAAGTAGGTTTCGTATTTGATGCTCTCGCCCTCCAGCGCGGCGATGATCTTCTGCGCCGTTTCCTCGTCCGCGATCTTCTTTTCGCACTTGCGCCCGGCGTAGCGGTAGGTGCGCCACGCCGGATTATGCGAAAGAAAGCCACCCTCCACGGCATCAGAGAGGATGCTGCACAGCGTCGCGTGCACGCCCTCAATGGTGTACTCGGAGAGTGGCTTTTTTGTGTCGGGACGAATGACTTTTCGCAGTTCTGCGTAGAAATTCCGGAAGTGCTCCGGCCGCAGCTCGGTGAGCTTGTAGTGACCCAGCGCCGGGAGGATACGCTCGATGTCCTGCCGGTCGCGGCGGATGGTGGACTTCGCCAGCTTGCCGGGGGCGATGTCCGTCAGCCACAGGTCGATGTATTTTGCCAGCGTGAGCTGCTGGACGGGCTGCGGCGTGTGGCGGCACTCCCGCTCAAAGAGGACTGCCTGCTCGTTGAGCCACTTTTCGACCTGCCTGGGCGTCAGCTCCTCCGGTGGGTGGACGGTTTTCTGCTGGGGCTTGATGCGCTTGCCGTTGTAGTCATAGCCCATGGAGACCACGATGAGATAGCTGCTGCCGCGCTTGCGGATGCTTGCCATAAAAATGACCTCTCTTTCATTTGACCCCGGTACAGTTGAGGCTTATTTTGCAAGCACAACATACCGCAAGCGCGGCGGTAAAGCTATCACAATTTTCTTGGAGAAATGAATTTCTACGAAAGCAACAATCATGCGCTGTGCCGCTTCGGAGGACAGACGGCGGCGAGATTGAAGATCTGTCCGCCGTCCGGACGGAGCATGGTGAGCATGGAGTCAGCCGCCCGCTCCTTCTGCGCCTGCTGGGGGTGGCAGTAGGTGCGCTCCAGAAAGCCGGTGTCTGCATGGCCCACGAGGTCTGCCACCGTCTGTTTGTCCACGCCGCAGTGCAGCAGCGATGTCACGAAGTAGTGCCGCAGGGTGTGGAGGTGGTACTCCCGCGGAAAGCCGATGGCGGCATAGATCTTCCGCAGCCGCTTGGTGAAGGTGTCCGGGTGGATGAGCTGCCCCTGCTCGTCGGTGAAGAGGTAGGGACTGAGCTTGCGGCGCTGCTTGTCCGCCTCCATCTGCTTGCGGCGCTTGTAGGCGAGGAGGATGCCCCGCAGGTCAGAGGAGAGGTAGACTTTACGGCTCTTGCCGTTTTTGGTAGCACCCTCCACGATGCCCTTGCCGGGGACGCTGCTGCGGGAGCGGCTGACGGTGAGCAGCAGACCGTTCTGCGTGCCGGTGAAGTCCGACCATTGCAGAGCGCACAGCTCGCCCCGGCGGCAGCCGGTGTACATGGAGAGCAGAAAAAACAGACGGTAGTGCCGCGGCTCCTTTGCCAGCGCGTCCAGCAGCTTTTCCACCTCGCCTCGCGTGGGAATGCGCTGCACCGTGCGCTGCGGTGTGGGCAGGTCTAACATCCGCGCGGGATTCTTTTCGATGATCTCATTGCGCTTAGCGTCGCTGAGTACGGCGGAGACCACAGAGAGGTATCGCTGCGCGGTGGATTCGTTGATGCGCTTTCCATGGTGCTTGCGCTTACGCAGTTCGGAGAGCATATTTTCCAGTGCCATCGGTCGGAGCTTATTGAGGCGGATGCCGCCGATCATGGGATACACCACCTCCAGCATCCGCCGGTATGTAGCGATGGTGCTGGGGGCATATTTCGTCTGCCGCTTCAGCCAGCGGGAGGCGAATTCCTCAAAGGTCATCTCGCCGTCCTCGGCGTAGCCAGTCTTGAAGCTGCGCTCTAATTCCTCGGCGGCGTGGGCGACATACTGCCCGATGCCGCGCTTGGGAACGCTGGGCGGGACTTGGATGGTCTTTGCCTTGCTGATTTTTTTGCCGTTGGGCCGGTAGCCGTTGCTGACGGTGATCTTATATCGCCGCTCGTCCAGTTGCTTGATGCTTGCCATTTTTAGAGTCCTCCCATGGTTTGCTCATGCGGTTGTTCTTCCTGTTCTTCCCACGCGGCGTGTTCATCCAATTTTTCTTTTACCGCCAGAGCTGCGCCTGCGGCGAAGCCAATCGCAGCACCAAAGTTTTCAGCGGCGATTTTCGCCTCCATGCGCCGCCGCTTTTCATCGGCATCCTCATCTTCATCCAGTAGTGTCCCTGCGGCAGTCAGCCCGGCCACGGCGGGGATCAGAGGAACAGGCCGCGGATCGCCGCCACGCCATACCACCCGGCCAGTGCCGCTGCGCCGATCACCAAAAGCAGCGCTATCCACTTGAGGGCCACCAGCAGGCTGAAGTCCGGGAGCCAGTCGATCCACTTGGAGGAATACTTCTCGCTCAGATTCCCAACCCGTTCCAGCAGCCTGTTCATCTCCGTCAGCGATTTCTGGATCTCTGTCAGAGACTTCTGTACCGGCGTCAGGTCGATGCGTGTTTTCAATTCCGGCAGCATATTCCGGATTTCCTCCAGCTTCCAGTTTGTTCCATCCACCTGCTCCACCAGCTTGTTCATCGCCTGCGGCAGCTCGCACCGGATCACAATGGGTTGTATCGGCGGCGTTGTTTGCAGCGGTGCGCTGTTCGGCTGATTCATCCGTTTCAATTCCGCTATCGGTTTCCGCTGCTCGTAATTCTCTCTTGATGAGTTCTGCGCGTATTCTGAATTCATGCTCCATGGCCTCCTTGCAATACTTTTCTTCGTGTAGTTTGTTGTCGCGGCACCTCATGCCGTCTGGCGTGGTGTAGGTAATGTACTTGCGGCCGCTCTCCCACCTCACTTGATAGTCCTCGGATGCCATCAGGGAAACGAAAGCGTCCTTGTCGGCGGCGTATTTCATGCACTCGTCGATGGTGTTCATGAGCCGCAGCTTCCAGCTTTGGCCCTTCAGCGCCGTGTGGTATTCCGCGCCGCTCATGCCGCGGGCCTGCTGTGCGATTGGCTCAAAAACTGGCAGGCCCATCTCCTGACAGATCGCATCGTTGCGCCGCATCAGCTCCTGCAGTTGTTCCTTCGCCATGTGCAGCTTTTTGCCGGTCTCGAAGCTGACGGAGTTGATGACGCAGTGGGAGTGGATGTGCTCCCGGTCTACATGGGTGCAGACCAGCACCTCGTAGCCGTCGAAGTATTCCGCCAGCCGCCGCACGGCTTCGTGGGCCTGCCGTGGATCGACCGCCGCGCCTTTTGGAAAGCTCTGCACCATGTGGTAGAACATCACGCCGCCGTCCTTGTGGTAGAGGAGTTTCGTGTTCAGGAAATCGTCGTAGACGCTCTGCGGTTGGCAGTTGATGCCGCTGATGAGCGGCCCATCCTCCCATGCGGTTTTCCTCTCCTGCATGACGTAGAGCATCACGCCGCGCATGGCGGCGCGGGACTGTGTGCCCCGCTTGTAGTTCACAAAATGTACGATGGCCATACGGCTCACCGACCTTCCATGACTGACCGTAGCGCAACGCTGACCTCGGACAGTTCCCGCGCGACTTTGTCGAGACCGATGACCTGCACCTTGTCCATGTTGGCGAGGACGGTGAGCCGGTTGATGTTGCTGCCGATGCCCTTGAGCTGGCGGAGCAGTTCCTTTTGCTCGTCGATGACGATGATCCGCTTGCCGAGACAGCAGGCGGTGACATAGTCGCTCATGGACATGTGGGCCTTC
>ERZ840517.2432-NODE-2432-length-16610-cov-3.295802_pt1 | contig 16610 bp, 29 predicted proteins | sample MGYA00519876_ERZ840517 | MGnify/ENA primary metagenome ERZ840517 (study PRJEB31850, sample SAMEA3708882) | human gut metagenome | biome: human gut; feature: human-associated habitat; material: faeces | place: China | collected 2014 ... | reverse complement strand
GATTCCTCGGCCATGCGCATCCGTTCGTCGAATTCGGCGAGCTTGCTGCTGATCGACGGCAACGCGTTGGCCGGCGTCGAGGGGTCATGCAGAGCCTCGCGCAGTCTGCCGACGATTTCGCGGAGCGTGTCCTCGTGGGAGCCGTCCATCATCCGTTCGAAGTTCTGTTTGTCGAGTTCCGGTTCAGGCTTCCGTTTCGTTTTCGTCGGCTTGGATACGGGCCTATCCGCTTCCGTTTGCGTAGCCCGGTTCTTTTCCCGACGATAAGCGGCTTTCTGGCGGCAGGATTTGGAGCAGTAGCGTTGCGGCCGCCCATGGCCGGATGGCTGGAATTCCTTGCCGCAGAGTTCGCACTTCATCGGCGCCTCCCTCGCTTTCCGACCTTTCGTTGTTTCCCCTGTTTCCGACGTTTGTATTACGGGAGGGATATCGGCACTGCACCCGAGGCTACCCCAAGGGGGTATGACCGGGTACCCTGCCCTGGTATCGGGTCAGATGCCGAACGTTTTGAACGGCATCGAGCTTGGTTTGATGGTCTGCTTGCCGGCCAGCAGCGCTCGTGCGTGTTCGTCTGTCTTGTCGCTCTTCATCCTGTTGCAGATGCGGTGCGTGAGCCTGCAGTTAGTGAAGCTGTATGGATCGCCGCCCCGTGAGACCGGTATGAGCTCATCCACTTCGGCGCTCATCGGATGTGGTGTCTTCAATGTCTTGTCGACCGGCTTGCCGCAGATGGCGCACACATCGTATGCGGCCAGCACTCTTTGCCTGAGCATGCGCCGCCGGTATCCGTTGCTGACCCGCTCGTTGCGTCGCTTGCCCATGGTCATTCCTTCGTATGAAGTCCTAGCATGGCCAACCACGTGTCGACTAGGGATCCCGTCATCTGCGAATATCCCCTCCCGAGGCTATTCATGGAGCGCCTTCGGCGGGAGTCGAACCCGCGCATACACGCGGCCGCAAGGAAGAGGATCCGAAGATCTGCGACCGGTGCGATCTGCCACTGATTCCTACGAAGGCATGGACAGGCGGTTTGAGCATCACCGCATCACATAAGCGCGGGATTGGCCTGCCTGCCGCTGTTGGTGTATGCCCACTCTGACGTGAGTGGGCGGAGCGTGTCCGATATGCCGTTCGGACAGGACGGTGTTACGTAGCCCAAGGAGTTAGGAGAATCCATGGCGGATATGAAAAGGGTCCAAACCAATTCACCTCGGTTTGAACCCTCTAATCCACTGACAATTGTGCGTTGCACTTTCGATTTTGTCAAATCGAGTCGCGTCGCATGACCTGTCCATGCACGTCGGAAAGCCTGTACAACGGCTGCCCCTTCACGTTTTCACCAACCGGTTGGAGCCTGCCGCGCTTGCGCCATGAGCGAATCGTGTTCGCGTTGCACTGGAATCCGCATTCGCGCAGCAGTTCCGCGCACTCCCCCGCCGTGAACGCGCGTCCCGACCGAACGCATTCCCTCAGGAACCCCAACCGCACATCCGCCACAAGGTAAGTGTTGCCACACACGGGACATGCAACGCTTACCGCGCCGACCGCCGCTGTCAATTCGACTCCGCACAGCGGGTTCGGGCATCTTCCGATGCCATGTTTCGCAGGCGACACGTCGATGATGTCCAGCGTCTTTCGAACCATCGACTCCCACGCATGGTAGAAGTCGGCGATGTCAGGCATGCGGCGCAGTCGAGAACTGCCGGCGCAGGTACGCAGCATGTCCACCAGCGGCGGATGCACGCCATAGGTAGCCCAAGGCATGGCGGGCGGAGCGTACAACCGGCGCCAGAGTGCGATTGCGGCATCCTCGATGGCCTGCATGTGGTCGAGCACCGGCAATCGGATTGGCGTCGGCGCGGCTGGAAGGTTGACACGTCCAGGCTGGTGGCCTCCGTAGTGCGCGGTCGAGTCCAGGAACTCATGCAGCGAATCCAACCATGATGGATATTCCCGCAGCCAGCCGCGCATCAGCCCATCGCATCTCGTGCACATGGTGTCGCCGACAGCGCATTCTCCGCCGCAGACGAGGCACACGCCGGCGAGCGCTGGTGTTGTTTGGCTGGTGTTTGTTGTGGTGTTGGTGGTGGTTGGTTGGGATTCGTTGGTTGGTTCGTACATTTGTTCGATTCCCTCCGGCGTGGTAGTCTGGTTTGTGGTAATGCCAGAGCCCGGCCGGAAGGTCGGGTTCTTTGTTTATTCGGTGGCGGAGTCCTGTTTTTCAAGGTTGACGTGTTCGATCTTGGCTCTGCGGCGGAGCAGATTGGCATATGCGTCCATGACGTCGAGCTGCCTGCTCAACAGGCTAATCGGACAGACGAGCTCGAAGTCAAGCGTGCCATCCGCATACCGCTGCAGCATGTCCCTGAGCCTGCCGGCACGAGCGGTCAACTCACGGTATTCGACGCGCATCCGCTCCCCGTAATCGGATCCGTCGGCGCTCGCGGGTTGCGCTTGGTCGGCTGCGGCGAGCACTTCGATGGCTTGACGCAGGTATCCGTCGCGGATCCATTCGGCCGCATGCTCCCATTCGTCGTGGATGTGTTTCGGATCGTCCTTGCGGAGTGCAAATTTGAGTCCGAACAGGCGTTCGGCGACGGCTTCGGTGCGCGCGTCGATCGGCGGCAGTGGCGGTTCGAGTGTTTTATCACTCATTTTTCGCGTTTCCTTTCAGTTGGTAGTTCTTTTCGTCAAGGCGTATCTCATTTCCCGACACATGTCGGCGAGCGCGTATTTGACTGTTATGTGGGTTATGCCCTGTCTGATAAGCGCGTTGTTGTTGAGGTAGCGTAGGGCGGCGTCTATTTCGATTTCGGTCGGTGGTTTGAGTCGTCCTGCGATGAAGCCCTGCACGTAGGCGTCGGAGGCGATCTGCGTGATGGTCTTGTCTGTGGAGACTAGGATGGGTTCGCCTTGAAGGTATTGGGTTTCGAAGTCAAGCTGGCTTTCACTGGTCATAACGTCCTCTTGTTTATTCTTCAGCTTCTGATCGAGATAGAAGCCACTGCTCGAAAAGACGGTAGCTGTCCAGTGGGATGGTTTTGACCGGCTGGAATTTGAGACGCCACATGCAGTCGGCGCACACCTCGGTGAATGTCTTCGCCTGGCCGCCGTAGATGAGGCCTATGGAATAGACGGGACTTGAGCACCACCGGCCGCACAAATCGCAGGTGTGCATATCCTGCGTGACCAGCTCGTCACGCTGCGGCAGGAACGGATTTCCCTCATCCCTTTCCTCCACGGCATCGGCGAGCGCCTTGCTGATCTCATCCTTGGCGGTAAGGTAGGCGTGATACCGAATCGACGAACTCTCATAGAGCGTCCGGTTTCCGTCGCGGGATGCGGCGCGCACTGCCGCGAGTTCCTGGGCAATGAGCTTGTCGAGCGCGCTGATGGCGGTGTCTGCGTCCGTGTTGCTCATTGCTGTCTCTTTTCCTTGTCGTGTTCCGCCACCCATCTGAGCAGGGTGTTGATGGTGATTTCGACCACTTGGCATTCCTCGTCGTCTTCCGGCGCGATGCATATGGCGCCGTCCTGGATTCTGATTTTCATCGTGGTTCCTCGTCCGCGCCGCTCACATGGCTCCAGTCGCATGACAGGCCGGCCTCCTCGTAGCCCAAGTAAACGACGCAGTCCACTTGCCTCGTGTCGGACAGTGTGACGATGCATTCCTTGATGCCGTCGCCGGACCTTTTGGAGCATGTGGTGCCGGTGGCGGCGATGGCGTGGGCCGGGGCCGACGTCTTGGACGCACTGCCGCATCCCGCGAGCGCGGTGCAGAGGGTGAGGGTGATGGCGGTGAGTGTGGCGCAGATGGTGTTTCTCATTGGTTTCATTCCTTTCCGTAGATGGCGAGGCTTCGTATGCCGGCGCTCATGCTGTTGGAACATGTGTTCGGATCGTGGGAGATGATGTCGTTTCCGATGCCCTGGAAGCGGAGGCTGGCGGCGCCGTCCGGATGTCGGATGAGTTCGAGCCGGCCGTCGATGATGACGTCCTGGTCGGTTTGGGCGATGCAGCGGCGGCCGATCAGGATGGCCGGGTCGGCCGACCGCCATTTATGCAGCGGGACGTTGACGCTCACCGCGGCTCCTCGCCTTCGTTTTCGCCCCTGGCGTCCTTTCCGGCCGCCTCGTAGCCTTCGTCGTACACGTCGTCGAGCAACGTCTGGAACTCGGGAGAGGCGAAGAACGTTCTGATGGCGTCCTTGGCCACGCGCCTCCATGGCTCTTTGCCCTCCATGGGCATTTCGTTCCATGGGCGTGGATGGCGGGCCCCGTTGCTGTACCAGCGCAGGTAGATGGCCTCGGCCACCTTGTTCTGCGTCTCCAGACCGATCGGAATGGTCTCCTGGTCTGCCATGATGGCTCCTTTCAGTATGTTTCCGGCGGTTCCGGCGCGGTGCGGTCCGCAATGATGTAGGCGGCGAGCGCGATGCATAGGGTGAGGATGATGAGCATGGCGTGCAGGGCGAGCCATTGGATGGGGATCCAGTGGTGGAGGCCGATGCCGATGATCGGCCGGATGATGGCGTGCGGCACGAGCAGCAGCGCGGCGATGGCGAACAGCGTGGCGAACCAGTCGCCAACGCGGTTGGAGATGCGGTTGATGGTCTGTTTCATTCCGAGGTTCCTTTCATAGTTGGTATGGGTCATGGCCTGTTGGCCATCCAGCCGATCAGGATGGCGGCGCACAGGAGGATCACTGCGGCGGCGTCCATCACCTTGCTGCTTCCGTGGCGACGTATCGGACCGGATGATCGGAGAGGTGGCGGATGATGCGCGCGTATTGGCGGATGTCGCGGTCGAGGCATGTGCCGGTGCGGTGGGCGCTGGCTGCAGGCGTCTCCTCTTCCGGTCTCACATCCCAGCCGGCGGCCTCGAGACTGTCGCGGAGGGTGGCCATGTCGATGCGGTGGTAGTGCAGCGGGAGGTTCGGGCAGAGTCGGCCGATGAAGTCGAGGTCGAACTGCGGGTTGCTGCCGGCCGGATGGAGGGTGAACGATTGCGCGAGGCTGTCGACGTATTCCTCGAGCGCGTTCGCCGTCGCTTCCTCCGTATATCCGCCGTAGAGAGCGTCTTCGAGCAGTCCGTTGGAGCAGTGCATGCGCCACGCCTTGATGTTCCCGTCCGCAACGGATGCCTTGCGGCCTTCCAGTCCGATGACGCGGCGGAAACCTCCGACGCACCGCACGCCTCTCATGTCGGTGCAACGCATTTCCACCTCGAGGATCCTGTCACGGTCCGGGTCGAGACCCGTGGTCTCCACGTCCATCCATAGCAGCATGTCGGGCTTGTCAATGGTCATTCCGTTTCCCTCCCGTCGATGTCGAGTGTGGCGACCTCCATGGCTGTCAGACGGGTCGCGGTGCCATCCTGGTTGAGGCGGAGCCAGATCCCCTGCCAGTCGCGCACCGGGGTGGTGCGCGGATCCCTGCCGAGCGGGACTATCAGCCCGAGGCGTTCGGCCTCCTTCACATGCTGGTGGACCCAGCCATGGCAGCCGGTCGTGCCCGAACCGCACAGCTCGACGATGTTGGCCGGACTGTGCCTCACATCCGGATCCGCCGCACGCCGCAGCTGACGGTGATGGCCACTGCGTCCAGGCCAGCATGACGGGTCATGGATGTTCGTCCCGCAACGCAGACAATGCCATCCCTGCCGCTCCAAGGCGGCACGCTTCGAATCAGCAAACTCACTCACAACGCACCCCCTCCTGCATCAGACCGTCAACCAGCACCAAACAGGAAGTGCAGTCAGCCCTCAGCCCCGCCGCCATCGCCACGATGCCATCATCCGCCCTGCCACCGGCGAGCGCTCGCAGTTCGATTGTGCTGGCGGTCTGGGCGGTGTCGGTGAGGAGTTGGGCGAGTCTTTCGAGTTGTTTCATGGTCATTGGTTGTTCTCCTCGTCTTGGTCGGCTTCGGTGATGGCGGCGGTGAGCTGGTCGAGGTGGCTGGTTTCGTCGTCGGTTGGCGTGTAGCCGAGGTCTTGGAGGATCTGGTAGTAGCCGGGGATGCGTCTGCTGGTGTCGTTGACGGTGGTCCAGTCGGTCGGGTCGATGAACCATTCGATGCGTGCGGCGAGGATTTGCACCGCCCAGACCGCCCAGTCGGGTTCGTCGAGGTGGTAGCGGAGTTCGGCGAGTGCCCGTTCCGGTTCGATGCCGCTGATGGTGGCGAATTGTTCGGCGCCGCATGCGGCGTCGTTCCATGTGCTCAGCGCCAGCGTGTAGCCCTGCGGGTCCGGGTCGATGATCTGCAGGAGTCCGAGCCGGGCCGTGGTTTCGATGAGCCGGGCGCGTTTGATGCCGTGGAGGTTGGCGTGGAGCCATGCCATGCGCTTGTCTGCGGATGCGGCGGCGTATTTCTCGAGCGCGTGCCGGCGGGCGTCGCGTTCGGCCTGTTCGGCGGCTCGTCGGGCTTCCTTTTCGGCGTCGGCGGTCTTGTCGCGGCGGGCCCAGAAGTAGACCCGCTGCATGTGGATGGATACGGCTGCGGGGTTCTGTTCGCGGATCTTCTCGATGGCTTCTTCGGGGGTGCCGGCGGATGGGAACATGCAGCCGAGGTAGCGCCATTCCGGGTCGCTGTAGGCGGGGTCGGGGATGAGGTTGATGCCGCCGTCGGACTCCACGAGGAGCGCGGCGACCGATTCGATCCATTGCCGGTCGCGGTCGTCGCGTTCGATGTTGCGGAGGATGTAGTCGAAGTTCGAGGTGCCGGCCGCCTGCGCGAGCTTCTTCTGCCTGTCCTGCTGGCCGTCATATCGCGCTATGGCCACGAGCTGGCCGATGGTGAGCTGGCTGAAATCGTCGCGGGTCGCTCTGACTTCGTTGTCGATGCTGGCGGCCTTGGCGCGGTCACGCACGTAGTCGCCGCTTCGGCCGAGCCGGTGGGCGACGCTGGCGGTGGTGGCTCCGAGGTCGAGCATGCCCTGGATGGCGTCGGCCTCCTCCAACACGGTGAGCTGTTCGCGCTGGCAGTTCTCGGTAATCATCGCCTCGAGCTGCTGCAATGGGTCGAGGTCAAGTACGAAGCATGGGACGGCTCCGGTTCCGGCCTGTTTGCAGGCCATAAGGCGACGGTGTCCGGCGATGACGCGGTAGCGGCTGCCGTTGGGTACGACGCTGAGGGGTGTGAGGAGGCCGTTGGTTTTGATGCTGGCCGCGAGGTCGGTCACGTCGCCGATGTTTTTGCGTGGGTTGTCCGGGTGTGGGTCGATCAGGCTCGTGTTGATGAGCTTGATCTGGTTGCTTTGGTAGTTGCTCATTGCTTCTCCTTGCTGGTTTGTTGTTGGTTGAGTTCGTCTGCGCACGCCTGGCATGCCTTCCACCATTCGCTTGGGTTGCCGTTGCGGAGGCTTCCGGTGTGGTCGTACTCGTCCTCATGCGGATCCATGAGCCGGTGGACGTGTTCGCAGTTCCAGGTGTGCTTGTGGCTTGGCGGCGGCGAGATTGGCTCGGGTGCCCAGGTTTCCCATTGGTCGCGGAGCCATGTGTTGAGCCGTGGGATGTGGCCGGTGCGGATCTGGCCGTCGTTGACGGCGCGCTTGTAGCGGCGGAGCGCGGTCTGGAGTCGGCCGAGTTCGACGGGGTTTCCGGCGATGGCCGCGTACAGGGCTCTGGCTTCGACTTCGGTCTTGCGGCCTTTCGCGCCAACGGATCCGGGATAGGCTTCGGCGAAACGGTCGAAGCCGGATTCCGGCGTGGCGGGTTGCTTCGGTTTGCCGGCGGGAGGGGTTGGAGAGGGTATATCGGTATAGGTATCGGTTTTATGCCATGTTTTTGCTTGGCTGTCCCCTAGCAACTTGCTAGACGGTTTGCTACCTGTCCCGCTACCGTTTTGCTCTCCGTTTGCTTGGCTGTTTTCCGGCAAGTCGCCAGACGTCTGCTTGGCTTTCCGGTTGGCCGCCTTGCGGCGTCCGCCCTTGCTTCCGGCCTTGCGCCGCGCCTCGCGCTGCTCTTCGGTCAACGTCTTCGGCTCCCTGCAGATGCCGTCCGCGTAGACCGGACGCCATCCGCCATCGTGCTCTTCCATAAGCCCGGAGTCGATGAGCTGCTGCAGCTGCTTCATGGTGCCGCCGGCGTCCTTGAGATCGAGCTTGTCGAAGTGGCCTGGGTACGCGGTGATGTCCTTGGCCTGCATCGAGACGCCTTTGGAGTGGATGACGCACAGCTTGACCCACAGTCCCACGGTGGCGAGCGGCAGGCGGCGGATGCGCCTGTCGTCGGCCATCTGGTCGTCGATGATGAACCACATATCTCTCTTGCTCCTTCCGTGGTTCAGTCGATCTCGCCGGTGTCCGGATCGACGGTCGCCTCCACGTCGCCGTCGTCCATGTCGAGACTGCGGCGCAGGTCGTCGATGAGGATCATCTGCCGTGACGTGGCTGGCTTCGCGCACATGTTCTCCATGGCCAGTCCCGCGTCGAGAATGCGCTGCGCGAGGTCCGCGCAGTCGTACACGGCTTCGGTGATGGCGTGGATGCCGCCCCACTTGTCGATGTGCTCCTTCTTGGTGCGGGTGTCCATGACGGTGCGGCATGCCTTGAGCACGACGGCCGCGGACTTGGTGACCTGCTGCGTCTTGCCGATGAGGTCGATGAGCGTGTCTGGCGTGGCTTCCTGCGGGATGAGCGCCTGTTGTTCGCTGGCTTTCATTGCTTCCTCCTTTAGAATTCCGGTTCCGGATCCGGTTTGCCGAAGTCCCCAAATGACGATTGGTCGGACGCCGGCGCGCCCCACGGATCATCGGCCGGCGGCTGGGCGGGTTGCTGTGTCTGCGCCGACTGTTGCGGCCGTTGGCTCCAGCCACCGACGCCGGTGTTGACGGTCGGCTGCGGCGATGCGGGGTTGCCGTAGACGGGACCGCCCTGGCGGCTGATGCGGGCGACCTGCGCCGTCGCGTACCGCAGCGATGGCCCGATTTCGTCGACCGTCAGCTCCACGACGGTCCGATTGGTGCCGTCCTGCGCCTGATACGAGTGCTGCTTGAGCCTGCCTTGGGCGATGACCCGCATGCCCTTGGCCAATGACCGCACGCAATGCTGGGCGAGGTCGTTCCATGCCGAACAGCGGAGGAAGAGCGCGTCTCCGTCCTCGTACTGTCCGGTCTGCCGGTTGTACTGGCGTGGCGTGTTGGCGATGGTGAAGCTGGCGACCTGCGTGCCCTGGCCGGTGGTCCTCAGTTCCGGATCCGCGGTGAGGTTGCCGACGATGGTGATGACGGTCTCTCCGATGGCCATGTCAGGCTCCCTTCACGTATCCGGCGGGTTCCGGGCCGAGCTGGCTGGGGTCCTTGGCCTTCCACGCGCATTTCGCGCGGAGGCATCCGGCCTCGCGGTCGATGACGATCTCGCCGAAGCGTGCGGGGGCGACCATGGTGAGGTTCCAGCCCCTGTCGCGGTTGAGCGCGCTGATGGTCTCGTACAGTTCGCTGATCAGCTCGGCGGCCGTCATGCCGGCGCTGGCCGGCGTAAGCGGCCACTCGAACCACTTCTCGCCTTCCGGCCTGATTGGTGTTTTGCTTGGCAACGTTTGCCTCCTTTGGATTGGTTCGTGCCGGGGCGCGGAATCGAACCGCGCATCCAACCGCCGGCGTGACCTGAACACGCCGATCCATGGCGCCCGCCTCCAATCGCGGGCCCCGGCGAGGGCCGGGCGGGAGGAGAAGAGAGAAGATGACCCGTCCGGCCGGTTTTAACGTCTTTTCCTTGACGGGTGGGCGGTTCCGGCATGGCCGCGCATGACGAACCACGTCCATGCCGCAATGTGTGAGGAGCCGCCCAAGTCTTTCATCGCTCAAGTTCTTCCGCCCATCGGATGAAGCGGGGATCCGAGCACAGGCGGCGCATGATGACGGCCGTCGGGATGAGCACCGCGAACGGCGCGGCGATGAGATGCTCGATGGGATGCGTGCAGGCCGGCGTGCAGTACAGCACCCACATGGCCAGTAGCCACACCGCGAACAGCAGCTGGTGCAAGATGACGCGGGCAAGAGCTTTCATCGTTTTGCCTCTGCTTTAGAATCGATGGAATGGACATCAATGCAGTCACCGGCGTCGTTGGCGCCGTCACGGGATTGGTTGGCGGTGTCGCCGGATGTGTCGCCTTGTTCCAGGCGCGCCATGGCAACAAGCTCTCGGAGCAGGCGAACGGCTCGGCCGAGGAAGCCAACCGGATCGCCGTCGAATCGAAGCGTGCCGCCGAGCAGGCCAACCGCCTTGCAGGAAAGGCGAACGAGATAGCTGCAGACGCGAACTCGATCAGCCAGCGGGCGTTGTCCGTCACCGCCGACCAGACGGTCCACAAGTGGCGGGTCGAATACGATGGAGAAACCTCGACCGTCTTCCTTGTCAACGATTGCCCCGACATGGCACGAGACGTGTCCGTGTTCGTCCATTGCAAAGACCAGACCGTTGCGCAACGGCACGTCGACGAGGTTGCGCCGTTCGGAGAGGTCGCGCTCGAAAGCGAGTTCTTCTCCAAGCAGATACTCGAAGACCAGGCCGACACCGACCGTCTGAACTCCCAACCCGGCATCGCGTTCATCGAATGTGGATCCTGTCGCGTGAAGGTCCACGTCGCTTACACTACGGAGCTCGGCGCCAGACGCAACGACGAAGTCGAGCAGCGCCTGACCAACAGCCAGAGGCATTGATTCCATCACAGCTCCTTGTTGATGGTGTCGATGACGATGTCCACGAGGTCGACCACGTCGAGGTCGACGTATCCGACGATGTGACCGAGCGAACGCCTTGCTTCGATTTCGTCCCATACGTCGCCATAGGCCGGACGGATGGCGTCGCCCTTGTCCTCGAATTCCCTGAATATCGCTTCGACGCAGGCTTTGCGGATGTCGGTCATTTGTCCTCCTTTTCTTCCCATGGGTCAGGCCACGGGGTATCGGTACGCCAGTCGTTGTCGGTCATCACGCACCCACCTCTTCCTCGTATTCGGCCGTGCACTGGTACAGGTGTTGCGCGAAATAGGCGATCATCTGCTCCTTCGGATACATGACGATTCGTCCTACCTTCACGAACTTCGGGCCGATGCCCGCGCTACGCCAGTACGCCAGGGTGCCTTCCTTGATGCCGCAGTTGTCCGCGATGTCCTTCGTTGTGTTCATCGGCTTCAACGCCGCCGCCAATGCGGCGAACACCTCTTTGTCATCCATCACGCGCCCGCTCCTTTCATGCGTTGGTAAGCGCCGATTGCTTTTCCGACGTGTTTCGCTTGAGGGCCTTCCTGCCGAGTGGGAGAATGAGCAGACCCGCGCAAAGAAGGGAGGTGATAACATGCAACGCGATCCAGTGAATTCCGCCAATGACGCGAAGACCTACGCACAATCCGGAAACATTCAGCAGGCCATCGTGTCGCTGGCCGATGCCGTGCAGGGCATCGCCGAATACCAGCGGTACATCCGGAACGACCAGTTGAAGATCAAACGTGCGCTGAATATCAGCTGACGTTGGGCCGTCCGCGTGAGAGAGTTCCAATTCCTCGCGGACGGCTTTCCCTATCGCGCCAAGCATCGCCGGGTGCAGGCGTTCGAACTCCTCAACGGAAATCGGGTTCATGGATTCGTCCGGCGTCTCGGCCGGAATGTTGATGCTCATTTCGGATTCTCCTTAGAATCGTTTTCATGATTGAGTGGTTTTCACAGCACGGCGTCGAACTCGCCGCATTTGTTCTCACGCTCGTCGTGACGATCGTTGGCTGGGTTATCGAGCACAGAAGCTCGAAGGAGCAGAACCGCGAGCGCGAGGATGACATCAGGCTCCTGCGTGAGCAGCTGGACAGTCTGCAGAGACAGGCGACCACTTTGGAGGAGCAGACCGCCATGCAGCGCGCCGATCATGACAGGCCGCCGTTCTCCGACGCGGAGTGGGTTCGCGGGTCGATCCGGCGCGTCCGCATCGAGGGATCACGTGACGTGCATGTGGAGTCGGCCGCACCACCGGCGGGCATGACGGCGGAGTTCCGGCTGAAGACGCAGCTGCCCGATGACTTCGTGCCATCCGAGACCATCGAATACGTCATCAACGGCCCCGGTCCGGTCGAGTTCCTGTGGCGGTGGGCCGACGAACCGAATATGCCGTTGCGCAAGGTGCGCAAAGTCGCATACAAGCCGGAGTGACGCTCCCCTCCGGCGAGATGCCATCCCTCATCAACGCCAGCGAGATAAATCCACGCATCACCGAAGCTGCATGGGCCGTAGCTTGATCCGTCGGTGACCACATCGAAATAGTCGCCCTGCTTCACGTCGTCAATCCAATATTCGGATGGAAGCACATCAAGGCATGGTCCTCCGTCGGCTTCGATGGCGCGGCATTTCCAGAGGAGACGCTTGAAATCGCCCACGCTTCCCGACTCTTTCGGAATGCTCTTGTTCATCCCAGTGCAGCCGTCGCCGAAGTCGACCCGTTCGATAGGTTCGCCTGGTGTCCACTCGCGGACATCGGATCTCTTCATCTTCCTCATTTCGGATTCTCCTTTCGATTCATGCGTCGGCGACTTATGATTTTTTGTCTCTGATGAAGAACTCACTGACATCACACCCAATCGCTTCAGCAATTTGATGCAATTCACGAACAGTGAATGGCGATGACGCTGGATATCTAAGCCTCCTTGTCAATGTGACTCGAGGGATTCCAGACTTCTCCGACGCCTCAGAAACGCTGAATTTCGCACTGGAAAGAGCCTTGTCAACTCGTTTTGCAACTGTTGCTGAATACTTCATGCTGTCCATGCTTTGCATACTAATGCCCATTTGGGCAGTATGCAAATGCGACACGCCCAGACGGGCAGTTGTTAGCAAATTTGCAGTCGTTATACTGTCCATATGGACATTAATGAAGCAACAGCTAAAGCAATTGCTGCAGAACGTTCTGCAGCAGGATTAACCATCAAAGAGCTTTCGGAGAAGTCTGGCGTACCAGAGCGAACGCTAATCAGAATGCTGAAAAACGAGCGCGACATCAAAGTAACGCAAATAGCTCAGCTAGCAGAAGTTTTCGGTATTAATCCACATGAACTCATTGAGGAAGCCGAGAAATTCATTGCTAGAGCCGCGCGCAATGAAGCTCGCGAGCGCGAGTCTCAGATCACGGATGATCTCATCGACCGTATCGCCGCGCATCCAGAGGACTATGACGTAGCCGCGAACAAGGATCCGGACAAGACACTCGAAGCGGAAACGCCAAGAGATTGAATTTTTAATGCAAATCAACCAAGGAAAGAAGGAAACCATGTACAGGAAGACAATCGCAACGGCCGTCGCCGGTCTGCTCATTCTCGGGCTTGGCGCATGCGGCAACGCCAGTGACGTCAAAACCGCCGACGCCGGCAGCACGAGCCAATCGCAGACGACGAAGAAGCCGGCAGAGAAGAAGCCGGCAGAACAGCCTGCGGATCTGACCGGCACGTGGAAGCAGACCAACTCCGGCAGCACGGATTCCTGGATGGAGGCCGAGATCACGGCCGACACGATCACCGTCCAGTGGGTCAGCGACAACGGCGATACGAAGAGCCTGTATTGGAAGGGCTCCTACAATGCGCCGGACAAGGCCGGTGATTGGAAGTGGACGAGCCAGGGAGACACCGCGGCGATGCAGGCGTCCCTGCTCGGCTCGCAGGACGCCACCAAGGACTTCACCTACACCAAGGCGGACGGCGTCAGCTGGGAGACCACCGCGATGGGCACCACCACAGTGGTGAAGACCGCCAAGCAGTGAACGGCAATCCTGCCAAAAACCATTGGAAACATTAGCAATAGACCATTTTGCCGACGTCAGGAAAATGGTTGGGAAAGGATAAATATGGACAAGGAAACCATTACCCGATACGCCGCGTCCTTGGATACGCTCCTCAATAAGGATGAGAATGGCGTGGAATTCTGGCACGCAAGAGAACTGATGAAGTATATGGGCTATACGAAATGGGAGAACTTCGCAAAAGTAATACAGCGCGCCCAATCGGCATGCCAGAACGCCGGGCAGCCGGTCGAAGCGCATTTTCGCGATGCCAAACGGGACGTCGAGCTTGGCAGCGGCGCCATCCGTTCCATCGATGATGTGAAGCTGACCCGTTACGCCTGCTATCTGGTGGCCCAGAACGGCGATCCACGCAAAGAGGAGGTCGCGCTGCTGCAAAGCTATTTCGCCGTGCAGACACGTACCGCGGAACTTCTGGAGCAGCGCATGGGCGAAATCCTGCGCATCGCTGGAAGGCACGCGTTGACCGCCGAGGAGAAGCAGCTCAGCTCGCTCGCATACAAGCGCGGGGTCGGAGAGAAGGACTTCGGCGTGATTCGTTCACGCGGCGATCAGGCGCTATTCGGCATGAGCACGACGGAAATGAAATTCAAGCTCGATGTGCCGAAGAACCGTCCGCTGGCCGATGTGCTCCATCCGATCGCCGTGACGGCGAAGCAGCTCGCCACGCAGATGACGAACTACGGGATCCAGGAACGGGACCTGCACGGGACGCCGGCGATCACGCGGGAGCATGTGGACAACAACAAGGCCGTGCGAAAGAGCCTGTTCAGCCGTGGCATCGCGCCGGAGGACCTTCCGGCGATGGAGGATATCAAGAAGGTCGAGCGCAGGGCGAAGCGCGACGAGAAGCGCATCGAGGGAACCGGCTTCAGAAACGAGGATACCGAAGCAGGTGAATGACAGCATCCTGACATCCTGGTCGGAAACATTGGGAGTCCGGATCGAGGAACGCCGGTTGGCCGGAGACAGGTGCGGGATCTACTACGATCCGCTCCGCCTCATCATCCTCGACGAACGGCTGGCCGGATTCCAACGCCGCTGCACCTTGTGCCATGAGCTCATCCATGCCAGACACCACGACCCCGGCTGTGGCAGCCAATACGGAATCAAATGCGAGCGCCGGTGTCGCAGGGAGACCGCGCTGGCGTTGATATCGCCAGTGGATTACGGCATGGCCGAGACGGTGTACGAGGGCAATACGTGGATGATGGCAGTGGAATTGGGAGTCACCATCCAGGTGTTGAACGACTACCGGCAGCTGCTGTACGATTCCGGCGTGTGCGTGCAATAGTTATACGCCTTTATACGTGTTTATAGAGCCTTATACCCCTTCGGATTCCTTATAAAAAAAGACCCCGACCACCCGCATACCGCGAGCGCCGGGGTGAAAAACATGTGGGAAGAAGCGCCATGAAAGTGACCATTGATGATCTGTGGCTCAAGAATGACGATGATGGCAATCCGCCGAGTCGCGCGGCCAAACGCTCTTTGGCTAACTCACGCGATCCGATGAAGGCCAATGTGCCTGAGAAGTGGCGTAAAAGCCGTTATGGAGTCGGGATGCGCTGGCGTTGTCATTGGACCATCGTCAAGGACGGTAGACGTGTGCAGAGGGCGAAGCAGTTCGCCAGGCTCGCCGAAGCGCAGGAATATGCCGCGGCCATGGAGGACGACATCAGGCGAGGACGCTACCGCGATCCTCGTCAGGAGCTTCGTGTCCTGGATGACGTGGCCGGCGAATGGCTCGCGTCGAAGGTTGATCTGAAACCCGGCACCGCAGGCCGGTATGCGAGGGAGCTGCGCCTGTACATCCTGCCCAAATGGGGTGGCATGACGTTGCGGGAGCTGCGCCCTGACATGCTGCAGGAGTGGGTCGGCCAGCTCATGGACGGTGGCTATCCGGCCGCGTTGCCGGACGGACGTGATTCGAAGCCGCTGAGCGCGAGAAGCATCCGCAATATCATGAAAGTCGTCCTCAAGGGCATCTTTGACTACGCCGTCTCGAACGGGTGGATCGGCGAGAATCCTGTGGACAGGGTCACCGTGCCGAAGATCGCCTCCGACGACGACATGGTGTTCCTCTCGGTCCGCGAGGTCGAGTTGCTCGCGGACGAGGCGGAGAAGATCGGGAAGCCGGTGGACGGTCTGCTGGTCAGATGGCAGGCCTATACAGGATGCCGCATAGGCGAATCGCTTGCCCTCAAGGTCGGTGACGTGGACGCGGACAAGCGGCGCGCCAGGATAGGCCGCACATGGACTGACGACGGGCACGGCGGCAACATGCTCGGCACACCGAAGAACGGCAAGGCCCGCAACATCGCGATACCACGGTTCCTCATGCCGCAGATCAAGGCGCAGATGGATGGCATGGGTGATGACGACTGGCTGTTCCGTGCCACCCGTGGCGGGAACGTCTGGACGAACACGTGGCGGACAAGGATATGGAACAAGGCCGTCAAAGCGGCCGGCATGGAGGACGCGGGCGTGACCATACACAGTCTGCGCCACACATACGCGAGCTTCGCGATCGCCCAGGGCGCGGACGTGAAGACCCTGCAGATGCAGCTCGGCCACTCCTCTCCCAGCATCACATTGAACACCTACACAGCGCTCTGGCCGGAACGATTGGACGACGTGGCCGACGCGATCGGAGCCCTCCGCGAGCGCGAACTCGTGTGAATCGGGCATGGAGGTTCCGCGGCGTTTGTATGCATTTGTATGCGGATTGTTTTCGACGGAAAAAATAAGCCCTTGAAAACCTAATGTTTCCAAGGGCTCCGGTCGGGCTGACAGGATTTGAACCTGCGACATTCTGCTCCCAAAGCAGACGCGCTA
>ERZ840517.2393-NODE-2393-length-16796-cov-5.589809_pt1 | contig 16796 bp, 12 predicted proteins | sample MGYA00519876_ERZ840517 | MGnify/ENA primary metagenome ERZ840517 (study PRJEB31850, sample SAMEA3708882) | human gut metagenome | biome: human gut; feature: human-associated habitat; material: faeces | place: China | collected 2014 ... | reverse complement strand
GCTCGGCGTCGAGCGCGGCGGTCACGGTAGCACCGACGGTCAGCGTGCCCTCGGCAACGTGCGCGACGTGAGCATACAGGCCATTGTGGTTCTTGGTGTCGGAAACAGTCAGCGCAACGCCCTCGGCGGAAAGCTCACCGGCATCGCCCTGCTGGCCACCCATCTCGGCGTAGAACGGGGTGCGGTCGAGCACGACCTCGACGTCCTCACCGGCGGAAGCAGACTCGACGGACTCGCCGTTGCGAACGATGGCGACAACCTTGGCGCCCTCGATGACGTCGTTGTCATAACCGTCGAACTCGGTCGCGGCAACCTTGTCGGAAAGCTCGACCCACACGTCGTTGAAGCTGCCCCAGGCATCGCCCTTGGCGTTGGCGCGGGCGCGGGCCTTCTGGTCCTCCATGCAGGCGGTGAAGCCATCCATATCGACGTCGTGACCGGCGGTGCCGGCGATCTCGACAGTCAGGTCAATGGGGAAACCAAAGGTGTCGTGCAGCTTAAAGGCAACATCGCCCGGAAGGACAGCGCCGTCGGCGAGCGCGGCCAGGGCCTCGTCCAGGTAAACGCGGCCGTTGTCGAGCGTCGTTGAGAAGCGCTCCTCCTCGGAGGCGACGATGCCCTTAACGAGCGCGACGTTCTTGAGCAGCTCAGGATAGGCCTCGCCCATCTGAGCGTTGACCTCGTCGATAAACTTGGTCAGGAAGGCGCCCTCGATGCCCAGCAGGCGACCGTGGAACACGGCGCGGCGGAGCAGGCGGCGAAGGACGTACTCGCGGCCCTCGTTACCGGGAAGGATGCCGTCCGAAATCATAAAGTCGACGGCACGGGAGTGGTCGGCGATGATGCGCAGGGAGCGGCTGGCGCCGGAGTAATCGTCGGCGTCATAGGTCTTGCCGCTGATCTCCTCACCGAGCTTGATGAGGTGCTGCATCAAATCGCCGTCGTAGTTAGCGGTCTTATGCTGCATGATAGCGGCCATGCGCTCCAGGCCCATGCCCGTATCGAGGTTGCGGTGCGGCAGCTCCGGCATGGAGCCATCCTCCTGGCGGTCGTACTGGGTAAACACGAGGTTCCAGAACTCAAGGAAGCGGTCGCAGTCGCAGCCGGGCTTGCAGTCGGGGCTGCAGCAACCGACCTCCTCGCCCATGTCAAAGTAGATCTCGGAGCACGGACCGCAGGGGCCGGTGGGGCCAGCGGCCCAGAAGTTGTCGTCCTCGCCCAGGCGGGAGATGTGATCCTCGGCAACGCCCAGAGAGCGCCACACATCGTGGGTCTCGTCGTCCTCGGTAAAGACGGTGAAGTACAGGCGGTCGAGCGGCAGCTTGAACTCCTTGGTGATGAGCTCAAAGGCCCAAGCGCAGGCCTGCTGCTTGGAGACGCCGCCAAAGGAGAAGTCGCCGAGCATCTCAAAGAAGGACAGGTGGCGGCCATCCTCGCCGATGCAGTCGATATCGTTGGTGCGGACGCACTTCTGGCAGGAGATCGCGCCGATCTCCTTCATGGTCTTCTTGCCCTGGTAGTACTCCTTAAACTGGTTCATGCCGGCGTTGGCAAGCAGCAGCGAAGGATCGTCGGGAACAAGAGACGAAGAAGGATAGAGCTTAAGACCGCGCTCCTCAAAGAAGTTGAGGAACTTGGAGCGGATCTCGGCCGTAGTCATTGACGGGTAGTCAGCACTCATAGAGGGAATCTCCTCGGTTTCACATCGAAACAGTTCAAACGTAACGATATTACCATCCCGCCGCGCCTGTGCAAAAAAGAGGGCCGCCAAACGGCGACCCTCCAGCGAAAGTGCATGTTATTTAGGTCTGTCAAATACTTTGAAAAAAAATGATTTCGGTAAAATTTCATATAAGAATCGTCCGGAAGGAGCGATCGATGAATAGCAAACGGTTTGTCGTGAACGCACTGACCTCAGTAGCCCTTTTAGCAACCTTCGCTTACTCGAGCTGGTATGTGAACCAGCCGAGATTTGGCTACGCATTGTACGCAGTAACATCTGGCGATAAAGCGTATTACACCCTAAGCGCAATTGACGCCATCTTTTTCTATGTGGCTGGCCCCTTATCAATCGCTTTGATCGCGTTTATTGTTATTTACAACATCAAGAAACGCTAACAGGGCCTATTTGGAATCCGAATCGTCCATGGAGCCGTCGATGCCGGTTTTGGTGTCGTCGTCAGAGCTTGTGTCGTCGTCCTTGGCAAAGGGGTTCTTAAAGAAACCCGTCGCGTCGGGCTGCAGGCCTGAGAGCTTAATCCAGGGATTATCGAGCTCGGGCTTGGGCATGGCCTTGGCCTCGGGCGCGGTCTCGTTGCCGATGAGCTCGGACTCATAGATGAACGTATCGTCTCCGAGCGCGTCGTAGGCGGCGACCGGGTTACCCTCGGTATCGCGATACGGAGTGCCCTTAAACACGGCGCCGTCGTATGCCACGAGCTGACGGCCGGTCTCGTTCTCAAAGTAGTAGACGAAGATGCCCTTGAGGGCCGCGCACAGCGGAATGGCGATAACCATGCCGATGGGGCCCATGAGTGCCGAACCGATAACGAGGGCCGTCAGGCTCATAACGGGATGAACCTGCACCGAGCTCTGCATGACCTTAGGCGAAATGACATTATCGGTGACGTTTTGAGCCACCATGGTCACGACAAGCGTCCATAACGCCAGCATAGGGCTGAACATAAAACCGAGCACCGTGGCGATCGCCGCGCTCACCCAGGGACCGACAACCGGAACCAAGTGCATAATGCCGGTAAAGATGGCCATGAGCGCTGCGTATGGATGGCCAATGAGCGTAAAGCCGATAAAAGCCAAAAAGCCACCGCAGATGGAAGTCACGACCATGCCGCGCATATAGCCGCCGACCGAACGTGAAAGGATGGCAACCATAAAGCGGTACGAGGTCTCTTTTTCCTGTCCGATGATGGTGCAGACCTCGTGGTGCATACGGGGATAGTCGCAGGCCAACCAATAGGCAAGCACCAAGCCCAGGAAGATGACGAACAGCTGCGAGGCCGTATTGGTAATGAGCGGGAATACACCGCGACCGAGCTCGGCAGCGATTTGCGAAACGTACTTGGACGCTACGGTAACCAGCGAAGAAAGATTGTCGTCCAGATACTCCTTGAGCAGCGTGTTGTTGAGCGTCTTAGCGTGCGAGAGCATCTCGTTGAGATCGCCACCCGCAACACGAAGCTGCTCGGGCAGGCGGCTCAGGACTTCCATGATTTGACCGAGCAAAATAGGCGATAGGATGCAGACAACGCCGACGAGCACGGCAACAACCACAATGAGTGCGATGAGCGAACCGAGGCCACGTCCGACGCCGTGATGCTCGAGCCAGTTGGTGATCGGAGACATCACAAAAGCGATGATGGAACCGACAGCGAGAAACTCGATGACCGGTGCCAGGATGCCCATAAGGTTAAAGATGACGGCAGCGATGACAATGCAGCCGACGACGCCCCAAATGCGCAGCGTCAGAATGCGGGTATCGCGAAGCGTGCGGTCGATTTGTTGGGGGTGCTCACTCATGAACGAACCATCACTCCGTCGGGGTCAAGCTTATCTTGAATCTTCTTAAGCGTGCGGCGCAGCAGACGCGAAACCTGCACCTGCGAGATGCCCAGCTTCTTGGCAATCTCGATCTGGGTCATGCCCTTCACAAAACGCAGCTCGATAACCTCGCGCTCGCGAGGCGAGAAATCGCGGATGGCTTCCTCGATTACCAGACGGTCATCGGTAAAGTCGAGCTCGTTGTCGTCGTCGGCATAGCGATCGAGAATCGAGGGAGCATCGTCGGAGTCGGACGCGCCGGGAGCCTCGATGGGCACCGAGGTATAGGCCGAGGACGATTCCATGGCTTCGAGCACCTCGTCAACGGTCACGCCAAGGTAATCGGCGATTTCCTCAACCTTGGGCGAACGCTGAAGCTCGTTGGTGAGCTTATCGGTGGCCTGGTTAACCTTGGCAGAGAGCTCCTGCAGACGACGCGGCACGCGCACACTCCAGCCCTTGTCGCGGAAGTGGCGCTTAATCTCGCCCAAGATGGTGGGCGTGGCAAACGTCGTGAACTCGAGTCCGCGTTCAGGGTCAAAGCGGTCGATAGCCTTGAGCAAGCCCAAGTACCCGACCTGCAAAAGGTCATCGAGCGGCTCGCCGCGGTTCTTGAATTTGTTGGCAAGAAACCTTACCAGGTTCATATGGGACATGACGAGCTGCTCGCGAGCATCCGGATCACCGGTCTCCTTATAACGACGAAACAGCTCGCGGGTTTTCTCCTTGTCCCAAGCGGTCTTGCCGCTCCGGGAACGTTCGGTCATATTAGATATCCGCCTTGAGGTCGAGGGAAAGCGTTAGGGGCGCTGTAGTCTTTTCGTAGGAGTCGCACACACTCGCCAAAATGAGCTCGGCATACACGGCAGCCTGGTCATCCTCATCGACAGTCGCCTGGTCGCCAAAGGTAAAGGTCATGCCCACATGCGATTCGTCGACATCGAATTTGATCGAGATATCGTCGGAATCAACAGCCGTGCAGCCAAAGATGAAGGCTTCTTCGGCAGCCATACGAATGTCCTCGATGCGATCGACGGACATAGAGCACAGGGCGCCGACGTTGGCGGCCGTCATGCGCACCAAGCGCGCGAGACGCGGATCACCGGCAACGCTCAGCGTAATGGGGCAGGTTGCTTCGCTACTCATCGCAGGACTCCTCGGAGGTCTCGGCAGGCGTATAGGTGTAATACTGAGCAGGCTTAGCAGCGGGCTTCTGAACATCATCGTCGTCAGCAGCGGCATCGTCATCGCCAATCAGAACGCGCTCAGTAGGCTGCTCGGCCTCGGCGGCGGCAGCGGCGAGCTTGCGATCGGGGTCGGCTGCAGGAGCCTTCACCTTATTGAAGAGCTTCTGCACGGCGCCAGCAGCAGAATCAGTCACGCTCGATACAGCGTTGCTGGCCTCGGCCACGCTGCCCGTGACCTCGGAGATGTCGCGAACGACCGCCTCAACCTCAACGAGGTTAGACGTCAGAGCATCAACGGCAGTCTTGCTCGACTTGAGGAGCGGCTCAACCTGTGCCAGCGCGGGGGTGAGCTCATCGACAGCGCCATCGAGCTTTGCCACCACGGGCTGTGCCTCGGCGAGCGTATTGTTAAGGTCGCTCACGGTCTTATCGAGCGAGTCAACGACGGTGCGAGTCTTACGCAGCGTGAGTGCAAGCTCAACGACGGCCCACACGCCGACAACAGCAAGCAGCAGCAGGGCGATTTGAATGGGACTCATACAAGCCTCCCAAAGGAATCGAAAAACAGACGCTGTTCATGGTACCCCAAAGGGGACCGAACATGCCAAGCGTGAGATCCTGGGACAAAATAATCAGCAGTTACTTCGGAGCATTCCCGCTCCGGTCGCGTTCGCTTTGCTCTACGCGCCACTCTTCCCAACCACGGCCGGCAGGATGCCAGAAGGCGCCGCGCTCCAGCCCCTCGGGCAAATAGCGCTGCTCGACCCAGCCTTCGGGATAGTCATGCGGGTACTTGTATACACCGTACTCGTCGCTGCCGGGACGGTGACGATCGCGCAGGTAGCTGGGCACCTCGCGAAGACCACTGCTGTGGATATCGGCCAGCGCCGCATCGATCGAGGCCTCACACGCGTTGGACTTAGGCGCCAGGCACACATAGAGCGCAGCCTGAGCCAGGTTGATGCGACACTCGGGATAGCCAATGACCTCGGCAGATTTAAATGCGGCATGTGCCACCAAAAGCGCCTGCGGGTCGGCGTTGCCAACATCCTCGGAAGCCTGAATCATAATGCGGCGAGCGATAAACTTGGGATCCTCCCCCGCATCGATCATGCGCGCGAGCCAATAGATCGTGGCATCGGGGTCGCTGCCGCGCATAGATTTAATAAACGCACTGATAATGTCGTAGTGCATGTCACCGTTTTTGTCATACGAAAACCCACGACGCGGATTGGCGATCTTCACGTCGTCCACGGTAATGGGATAGCGTTCCCCCGCCGCCGGCGCTGGCGTTCCCTCAGTATCGGGACGCGTAACGGCAATCTCACTCGCAAGCTCGAGCGTCGTGAGCGCCGAGCGCGCATCACCCGCGGCCAGCGTGCAAATGGTCTTGACTGTATCCTTATCGGCCGAGAACTTACCGTTTAAACCCTGCGGCGCCTCGAGCGCACGCTCAATGAGCGTGGCGATATCCTCGTCCTTCAGGTGCTCAAGCTCTACCACACGCCCACGCGAGAGCAATGCCGAGTTGACCTCAAAGTACGGGTTTTCCGTCGTGGCGCCAATCATAATGACGGTGCGGTTCTCGACCGCATGCAGCAGGGCATCTTGCTGCGACTTCGAAAAGCGATGGATCTCATCGATAAACAGAATGGTGCGGCGGTCGTAGGTGTTCAGACGGGTCTTAGCCTCATCGATTACGCGGCGCAGGTCCTTCACAGTGCCCGTCACGGCGCTGACCTCGACAAACTCGCTCTTGGTATGGTTGGCGATAATGTGGGCCAGCGTCGTCTTGCCCGTGCCAGCCGGGCCGTACAGAATCACGCTCGACAGCACGTCATGCTCAATCGCGGCGCGCAGCCACGAGCCCTTACCGACGGCCTTTTGCTGGCCCACATACTCGTCGAGCGAAATGGGGCGCATACGCACCGCAAGCGGCGCATTCTGAAAGGAACGCTCGCGCGTCGAAGCAGAAAAAAGGTCGTCCATAGCCATCCCGTGCGTCAATCAAAGTCGTTATCCACTAACAGTATACCGAATATATACGAACTACCGTTCGTTAATATAGGTACGATGCGGAAACTCTAATCCCGGGAACAGTTTGCTCGTCAGCTCACAAAAATAACCATCCGTCATGCTTGCGATGTAATCGACGACGGCCTGATCCTTGTCGTCCTGCCAAGCATAGGTGCGATCGTAGTAGGAAAGCTGCTGCTCAATGCGCGAAACATGATGCTTAAAGATGTAAGAGAACTCGTCGCCTTTATTTAGATCCTGCAGGCAACGGTCGTAGAGCTTTTCGAAGGCCTCACGCAACTCTGCCTCGGAATCGCCTTCGATACCGCCCTTGCTATAGATCTTCTCGTAGTTCTCGCGCTTCGCCCGGCGGATCTCCTCAAACAGGTCCTCGCTCATCTCGATACGCGGTTTGCCATAGCTATGCTCAACGATATCGATGGAAGCGTGCGTGAGAATCCAGCTGTTATAGGCGCCGCCCCGACCATCGTCAAAAGCGTCGGGCGACAGCAGGCCCGCCGCAATGGCGTCCTGACGATCACGACCGACGTAGGCGAGGATATCCGAGATACGCACCACACAGCCCTCGAGGGTCATGGGGCGCAGGTGCTCGATCGCGCCATAGCCCGTGGCAATGCAGTCCTCGACGGTACGGTCGAACTGGTCAAACGACGCCATGTCCGAGAGTTCAAAGACACGCTGCTCGTACTCGCCGTTATGGCACAGCACGCCGTCGAGCGTCTGGAGCGACACGTTGCGGCCGTACAGCGCGTCGAGCACGCGGACGGACTGCACGTTATGGAAAAAATAACGACCCGTACGCTCGTGATAGATATCGTTGAGGAAACGCTCGCCGGCATGGCCAAAGGGCGTGTGGCCCAAATCGTGGCCCAGGCCAATCGCCTCGATCAAATCGCAGTTGAGGCCCAGGGCACGGCCGATATCGCGGGCAATGCGCGAGACAAGCTGCACATGAAGGCCGCGCCGCGACAGGTCGTCGTTGCTGCGAAAGCTAAAGACCTGCGTTTTGCCTGCATAACGCGTGTACGCAGGAAGATGAAGAATCTTTTCGGTATCGCGCATAAACGCCGGACGCATAAGCGTGCCTTTGTCGGCAGCGCGATCTATACGACGAATGACCTGGTCGTCGCAGCATCGATAAGGATTAACGACACCCGAGGCGCGGTCGGCGGCGATACGCTCGACCAGCTCGGGCGACAACGCCGCGGGAATGCGGTCCATGCGCGCCTTAATGACGGCCGTTTCTTGATTAGTTGCCATGGCATGCTCCTTAAAAAGGATGCGCAATCGGTTACAATGTCCAGCCCACGACCTCGATTATGGCAAATATCGGCACCAAAAACGGGAGCAATGGCAGGGAGCGCGATTTTGTGAAGAGGCAGGAGAGGGCCAGGACCAGGAGCGCGACGGCAAATGCCACGATGCCGCCCAGAGGGTCGAGCGTGCAAAGCGCGAAAAGCGCCTTGGCATCCCCCATGCCGATGCCGGGGGCCTGGCGGAAACGCCGCCAAAGCGACTCGGTCAGCACAAGGGAAAGGTACACGATAACGGCAGGACCGGCGTGGTCAAGCGCCGTGTTCAAGCCCCTGTCCAGCCAAACGCCTGCAAACGCCGCCACGGCGCATGCGGCGGCAAGCGCGTTGGGAAACCGCCGTTCACGGACATCAATCACCGCACCGGCAAAGGCGCAGATCCAAAAGGGAATATAGACCATTGAACACCTCCCGGGGCAGTCACTCAAAAGCAAAAACCACCACAAAGGTGCCTGTCCCCTTCGTGGTGGTTTTGGTGTTGGTTATTTAGCGCCCTGCATGACCTCGTCGAGGGTAACGCTGACGGCATGCTGCGTCGGGACCCAGTCGACCTTCAGGAACAACGCAGCCACCGTAATGGGGATATAGCTGAACATAAAGATCGGGAAAGTAAACAGGTTGGTCACCAGGCGCCACTTTTGCGCGCAATGGATGTGCTTGTACTCGAAGATGGTCGTGAGTAGCGCCAGGATAAAGAACGTCTGATACATCATCGCGAAGGTCATAATGAGCGAGGCGGCACAAGCCTGCATCTCAACCTCGGTGGCCAAGAAGCCGTGCGAAAGCCCGCCTACGATGAGGAAGGTTGCATTGGCAAGCATGGAGATCAGGGACAGCAGCATGCCCGGAGCGATGGTCATAAACATGTCGTAGGCGGCAAAGCGATGATAGCGGAACGTCGATTTGACAAGATGCTTGCCGTAGGTAAAAAAGACCTGGTAGAAGCCCTTAGTCCAGCGCAAACGCTGTTTCCACGATGCCTTAAACGTCACCGGTTGCTCGTCAAAGAACTCCGCCGGCGCATAACCGATGCGGATGCCGTGAATGGCGCAGAACGTGGTGAACTGGATGTCCTCAGTCAGCGTATGGAACTGCCAACCGTGCATGCCCTCGATCACGCTCGCCGAGATAAGGTAACCCGAACCCGAGACAGCGCATGACGTCTTGCAGATATTACGCGCGTTGTTGAGGAAGCGGGCCTCACGCAGATACCAGGTGGCGTTGGCAGACGAAATCCACGAGCTGCCGAAGTTCTTGGAGTTACGATAGCTCGTGACCACATGGAAGCCCTGGTCAAAGGCATCATTCATCTTGGAGACGTAATCGCGGGAGATAACGTTGTCGGCATCGAAGATAAAGTAACCCTCAAACGTGTCGGGATACTCGTTGAGAATGCGATCGAAACCAAAGTCCATGACCCAGCTCTTGCCCTTGCGGGCCAGGTCATTGCGCTCGTAAACAATGGCACCGGCCTCGCGCGCGAGCTGCGCGGTGTTGTCAGTGCACGCGTCGGCAACGACAAAGACCTCAATGAGCTCGGACGGATAGTCCTGGTCCTTGATGGAACGTACGAGATTGGCAATTACGGCCTCCTCGTTATGCGCCGCGATAAAGAAGGCATAACGGTGGAGTTTTTTGGCCTTGGGAGGCGCGACCTCGCCACGGAGAGCGCCAATGACAAAGAAGACAACCTGGTACAGAAAGCAGACCGTGAGCAGCGTGACAACAATCTGGTTGAAAATCACGATGGGTGTGTTGGTTTGTAAAAAGGCGAGCATGCAGGCTCCCAGGAACGCGTTACGTAAACAATCGTATATCTTACCGCAGGCTAACCGAGTTCAAGAAACCACCTAATACTGGTTAGGATTCGAGCAGGCCGAGCTGCGGGACGATTTCATCGCCAGCGGTAGTGCGGCCAAGCGAGCGCGGGGCCAGGTCGTCAAGAACCGCAGCGAGATCCCACGGCAGCTCGTCGCGGCACTCAATGCGCTCCCCCGTCACGGGATGGTCGAATGCGACACGCCAGGAATGAAGGAATTGCCTGGTCAGACCCTGATCGGCGCGTGCATCGCACTTGCCATAGAGCGGATCGCCCACGCAGGCATGGTTGATATGGCGCATATGCACGCGAATCTGATGTGTGCGGCCCGTAAACAGGTGGCACTCGACGAGCGTATAACCGTCGTCAAAACGCGTGGAATCAAAGCGCTCGAGGACCTTAAAGGTCGTAATGGCCTGGCGTGCAAAGGGATCGTCCGAAACTGCCATCTTGACACGGTCACGCGTAGAACGGGCAATGCCGGTGTTAATGGTGCCCTCGTCCATAGCGATATGACCGTGAACGAGCGTAATGTAGCGGCGGTCGAGCGTGCGCGTACGGATAAGATTTTGGAGCGCGCGCTGGGTGTCGTCGTCCTTGGCAGCAAGCATGAGACCCGAGGTATCGCGATCCAAACGATGCACGATACCGGGGCGGTCCTCGCCCTGCACAGTGCCCAGATGGTCGATACCGCAGTGATAGACCAGGGCATTCGCGAGCGTACCGCTCTCATGACCATGCGCAGGATGGCACACCAGGCCGCGCTGCTTGGAGAGCACAATGAGGTAGTCGTCCTCATAGCGAATGTCGAGCGGGATGGCTTCTGGAATCACATCGGTCGGGTCGTGCGGCTCGGGCAAATCGACCGAAATACGGTCACCGGCCCGCACGGCGTACTTTTTGGACAGGCAGGTCTCGCCATTGACACATACGGCACCGCCCTCAATCAGATGCGCGCAGGCAGAGCGCGTAGGACAGCCGTCATTGGCGCCCAGATAGGCGTCAAGGCGCTGACCAGCGGCATCGTCGGCAACAAGGATATGAATGTCAGCCATTAGCGCTCATTCCTTTCGCGAATCTTACGGGCACGCTCCCCACGCTGCTTGGCTTTGCGCTTGGCGCGGGCCTCGTCACGGGCGTTAAGCTCGGCGGTCGCATCGACCTCACGGGCCGCGGGGCTCAAGAACATGTAGCCGAAGAGGGCGAGCACGACGCCCACGGTAATGCCGATATCGGCCACATTGAAGACGGGGAAGTCGATGAAGGTGGTGGCAATAAAATCGGTCACGAAGCCAAAGGCCAAACGATCGATAGCGTTGCCGATAGCACCGCCCGCAACGATCGCCATGCCCACAACCTCAAGATGGGCGAGTTGGGGCGCACGAACGAGGTACACGGCAATAGCGATAATGACCGCCAACGCCAGCACGGCAAACGCAATGCCATGCCCCTCGCCCATGCTAAAGGCAGCACCGATATTGCGGACAAACATAAAGTCGATGACACCGGGGAAGACGGTCACATGCAAAGCGTCGCCCACGGCACGAACCGCAAGCTTGGTCAGCTGGTCAACAAGCAGCACAACCAGCGCTACACCACCAGCAACACCCAACCGCCAACGCAAAGGCGGCGTCATATCCCCAGCACGACCCAAATCAATCCCCTACCCTCAAGAACATCGAATTACGTTTAACGCAAATAAATATCTTATATTGCCACACGCAGAGCGCACGACATATCCACCAACGCAAGTGAAATAACCAGCTAAAAACGAAAACGGCATTCCGAAAAACAGAATGCCGCTTTTATTCAGCGGAGCAAATGGGCCGAAGGCGCCCAAATTCTCCCTATAACTAAAATGCCGAGTTACCGTGCCTTAAAGGGCATTCGCACAACGCTTACAGATGTGAGCATGGCCGTTGTACTCGCCGACGGTGGTGCGGTAATTCCAGCAACGGTCGCAGCACTCGCCCTCAGCAGCCTCGATGGCAACGGAGAGCTCCTCACCCTGGATCAGCTCAACATCGGAGACGATGTAGAACTCGGCCAGGTCGACGGCCTTGTCGCCGGTCAGCAGCGCATACATCTCGGCGGGAACGACCGCCTTGACGCGGACCTGCTGGCTCTTGGTGAAGGTGCCGGCGGAGCGGGCATCCTCAAGGGCCTTGGTCACGGCGCTACGGAGCTCGAGCGAAGCCTCGAGCACACCCTCAAACTCGTTGGCTTCGTCGACCGTGATGGGCGACTTGTACCAATCGAGCAGCGCGGCGTACTTCTGGTGATCGACGCAGCCGGCGGGCGCATAGGCCATGGCCTCGTCGACGGTGTAGGACAGGATCGGCTGCAGGTCGCGCATGAGCATCGAGAAGAGCTCGGCCAGCACGGTCTGGGCGCTGCGGCGCTCGAGCGAGCCGGGCTTGTCGCAGTACAGACGATCCTTCAGGGCGTCGAGGTACACGTTGGAAAGCTCGGTAACCACGAAGTCGTAGAGCGCACGGTAGGCGCGCGGGAACTCGTAGCTGGCGTAGGCATCGTCGACCTCGGCCTGGACCTGGGTCAGGCGGGCAACCATGAGCTTGTCGAGCGGCAGCAGGTCGGCAAAGGCGACGCCATCGGTCTCGGGCTCAAACTGGCCCTCGAGCTCGGAGAGCAGGAAGCGCAGCGTGTTGCGGAAACGACGGTAGGCATCGGACGTACGAGCGAGAATCTCGTGGTCGATGGAGACGTCGGAGCTGGTGTCGACGGAAGCGACCCACAGACGGATGATGTCGGCGCCCATCTCGTCGCAGACCTTGTTGGGGTCGATGACGTTGCCGAGCGACTTGGACATCTTGCGGCCCTGACCGTCGAGCGTGAAGCCCTGCGAGACGACCGCCTTGTACGGAGCGTGGCCGTTGGCGCCCACCGAGGTGAGCAGCGAGCTCTGGAACCAACCGCGGTGCTGGTCGGAGCCCTCGAGGTACACATCCGCCGGATACTCCAGCTCGGGACGGTACTCGCAGACGGCCTTCCAGGAGACACCGGAATCCCACCACACGTCGAGGATGTCCTTATCGGCCTTGAGGTGATGGCCGCCGCACTTGGGGCAGACGCAGGCCTCGCCCAGATAGCTCTCAGGAGCGTCGGTGAACCAGGCGTCGGAGCCCTTCTCGTGGAAGAGCTTAATGACGGCGTCGAGCGTGGCGTCGTTCATGACCTTCTCGCCGCAGTCGGCGCAGGTGTAGCTGGGGATAGGCACGCCCCAGTTGCGCTGACGGCTGATGCACCAGTCGGGACGCTGCTCGACCATGGCGCCGATGCGGTTGGCGGCATGCGCCGGATACCACTTGACGTTATCGCGGACCTCTTTGCCAGCTTGCTCGCGCAAGCCGGTCTTGTCCATCGAGACGAACCACTGGTCGGTAGCACGGAAGAGCACCGGGTGTTTGCAGCGCCAGCAGTGCGGATAGCTGTGCGTGATCTTCTTCTCGAGGACCAGGGTGCCGCGCTCGCGCAGGAACTCGATGATGTGCGGGTTGGCCTCGTCGGTATCCATACCGCTGAAGGGGCCACCGGTGCCAAACTCCTCGCCGGTGTAGAACTTGCCGTCGTCATCGACCGGCATGCAGATGTCGGTGATGCCCTCCTTGAGGCAGGCAAAGTAGTCGTCGACGCCATGGCCGGGCGAGTTGTGGACGATACCGGTACCGTCATCGACGCCGACGTAATCGGCCAGCAGCGCCACGCCCTCAACGCCGTCAAAGATCGGCTGCTTGTAGTGGATGTGGTGGAAGGTCTCAGCGGGAACCACGTAGGGCTTGCCATCGACCATAACCGGGGTGTACTCCCAGCCAAACTCCTCGCAGCACTTGGGAGCCAGGTCCTCAAGCATGACCTCGGCACGGCCCTCGTGCTCAACGGCGACATAGGCGGCGCCGGGCTTAAGGGAAACGGCCTGGTCGGAGGGGATGGTCCACGGCGTGGTCGTCCAGATGATAAAGTCGACCGGGCCGTCGAAGCTCTCGAGGCCGGCGGGCTTGGTGGTCATCTCAAAGCGCACGAAGATGGACGGGCTCGTCTCGTCGGAGTACTCAATCTCAGCCTCAGCGAGTGCGGTATGGCAGTGCTTGCACCAGTGGACGGGCTTGTGACCGCGATAGATCATGCCCTTGTCGAACATGGCCTTGAAAACCTCGATGTCGGCGGCGTCATGCTGGTGATAGAGCGTCAGATAGGGGTTGTCCCAATCGCCGAGCACGCCCAGACGACGGAAGCCGGCCTTCTGCAGCTCGATGTTCTCGACAGCGAACTTGTTGCAGAGCTCACGAATCTTGGCCGTGGAGGTCTGGTTGAACTTCTCGGTGCCGAGCTTCTCCTCGACCTTGTGCTCAATCGGCTGACCGTGGCAGTCCCAACCGGGGACATAGGGAACCTCATAGCCCTGCATCATCCAGTAGCGGTTGATCATATCCTTGGAGATCTTGTTCATGGCATGGCCGATGTGGATCGGGCCGTTGGCGTACGGAGGACCGTCGTGCAGCACGAACTTCTTGTGGCCCTCGTTCTTCTTCAGAACCTGCTCGTAGACCTTGTTGTCCTGCCAGTCCTTGAGTCGCTTGGGCTCGGACTTGGAAAGACCGGCACGCATGGGAAAACCGGTCTTGGGCAGATTCATCGTCTGCTTGTACTCGTTTGCCACGGTACCCCTTTCATGTCGTGGGCGCGCACGCCCTTTGGGCACCAAAAAAAGCGCCCGTCCCTACAAGCTGGGACGAAGCGCCACAAAACGGGCTGCACGCCCGTAAAAGCTCTTCGCTTAACCACCCAGCTTAGATGCCCTCGCCCGCGTCGCCGCGCGCTCACATCCGTTACTCGGCTGGCCTGTATCGACGACCATCTCGGCGATGTCTACTAAGACGTACCTGCGCGGCACGTCCGTTGGGACCGCAGCTCCGGGGTGATTTTCATCGGTCGCATGCACGGGCTCTCAGCGCTCCCCGCTCTCTGTGGCATGCGGATGGCCGACTACTCGTCCCCATCAACGCTTATGCGGAGTATGCTAGCACGTTCCGTGCCGGCGAAAAACCCTCAACACTGGTTTTATACGTTCGAAATTTCTCGCAGCCGTGGACCTTCTCTTGGAGCAAAATACCTGAAAGCACTTTATCTAACGAAAGAAGGCTGCTATGCGCACGATTGGAATGAGCGACTATACCGTCGGCGAGGATTGCTTTGACGAGCTGCCCGGCGCGCTGGCCGAGTACGGAGCGGCCAAGGTCGCGATTATCGGTGGTAAACGAGCACTGGCCGCGGCGCTTCCCAGTATCGAAGCGGCACTGGAGGGCACCGGCGTCGAGATTCTGGAGACACGCGTCTATGGCACCAACAGCACGCGTGCCAATATCGCCAAGGTTGTGAACTCCCCCGCCTGCCGAGAGGCCGATGTGCTCATCGCATGCGGCGGCGGCAAAGCGCTCGACACCGTCAAGACGGCGGCCATCGAGCTCAAGAAGATCGTCTTTACGGTACCGACGATCTGCTCCAACTGCTCGGCCGCAACCGCCATTGCCGTTGTCTACAACGACGACGGCTCGCTCGAGGGCTATTCGTACCCCAACCGACCCGCGCACATCTTCATCAACCCCAAGATCATCGCCGAGGCTCCGGCGGAGTACTTCTGGGCGGGCGTGGGCGATGCCCTGTCCAAGCAGCCCGAGGTCGAGTACGCCACGAGCGCCGGCAACCTGGAGCACACCGCAGGTCTTGGCCTGGCGCTCGCACACACCTGCTCCGAGCCGCTGTTTACCTATGGCGTGCAGGGTCTTGAGGACGTTCGCCAGAACCTGTCGACCGAGGCCGTCAAGCAGATCGCGCTCGATATCGTGGTCAACACGGGCTATGTCTCGAACCTGACCAACCAAAACGATTACTACTACAACTCGAGCGTGGCGCATGCGTTCTACAACGCCACTTGCAGCATTCCGCGCGAGGGCACCTACCTGCATGGCGAGGTCGTGAGCCTGGGCGTGCTCGTGCTGTTTGCCTACACGGGCGATACCGAGAACCTTGAGCGCTACGCAGCCTTTAACAAGCAGATGGGCCTGCCCGTGACGCTAGAGCAGGTCGGGCTTTCCGAGACCGACATCCTGGCCCTGTGCGAGTACGCGCACGCCACCAACGAGTGGAAGCAGGGAAACCCCGAGCCCTTCACCGACGAAAAGTTCGCCGCCGCCATCAAGGCTGCCGACGCTTACGGCCACACGCTCTAGGACTGGCCCAAAACCACCACAAAGGGGACAGGCACCTTTCTGGTGGTTTTTTATTGCTCCAGCATTCAGTTCGTACTCGAACCCGATTCTTTACGAGAAAGGGTTCGGGTACGTTTTTTTATCGGAAATTCTGCGGAAGGACTACTCGGAACGGTAAACAGGAACGAACAGAGGCAGGGCATCATCGTGGTGATGGCATCCTGCCTTTTGTTTTGCGGAACCAAGGTCGCTTTATACGAACTTGATCGCCACTTATATGGTGCATTGATGGCAATTGCTGCGTACGTGCGTACCGGGAGCCTGTACACCTCTGGCAAGGCGTAACACACTAGACTTTGTTCCAAAGTCCGTGTGCTAAGGGGGCAGGGCCTTTAGAATTCCTGTGGAGTGTGTACGCACGTACGCAGGAAAACAGCAAATTACGCTATATCAGGGCGTTCTTTCATTGGAGAGTATGGTATACACGGCTTAGTTCAACAAATAAGAATTTATATATGAAGGAGAATATTGATGAAAATGTTTTTATGTTCGCACTTTTCAAGTGTAGGAAGTCTGATAACGGAAGAAATTGAAAATAAAAAAGTCGCATTTATTCCAACAGCTTCACTGCGTGAAGGCTACACCGGTTATGTCG
>ERZ840517.2392-NODE-2392-length-16811-cov-7.183099_pt1 | contig 16811 bp, 18 predicted proteins | sample MGYA00519876_ERZ840517 | MGnify/ENA primary metagenome ERZ840517 (study PRJEB31850, sample SAMEA3708882) | human gut metagenome | biome: human gut; feature: human-associated habitat; material: faeces | place: China | collected 2014 ... | reverse complement strand
GGAACGAAAAAATCCTAAAACAAATTCATCTATGTATTTTTGAGTGTGCTTTAATTGCATACAATAATTTTCTAGTGATAATGACATTTAGGGTAATACCTGTTCCCATCCCGAACACAGAAGTCAAGCCTAAATGTGCCGAAAATACTTGTGGGTTACCCTGCTGGGAAGATAGGTTGTCGCTAGTTTTTTTATTTAAAAATATCTATTAAAAATAAAACTTTAATGAAGGCATTTAAAAATAAAGTTAGGTAATTTTATTTTTAAATGCTTTTATTACAATATTTATAAAAGTGTGCATATATTATAAAAGTATATAATGATAAAATATAAAAATATTAAGAGGTGGTAATATGTCAAAAGTAATGTGGAAACCAGGAACATTTTTATATCCAATACCTGCAGTAATGGTAAGTTGTGGAACAATGGAAAAATCTAATATAATTACTGTTGCATGGACTGGAATATTAAATACAAATCCTGCAATGGTATATATATCTGTTAGACCAAGTAGATATTCATATAATTTAATAAAAAATCAAGGTGAATTTGTAATAAATTTAACAACAAAAGATTTAGTTAAAATAACTGATTGGTGTGGAGTTAAAACGGGTGCAAAAGTTGATAAATTCAAAGAAATGAACTTGCATAAGGAAAAAGCAAATTTTGTAAAATGTCCTATGATTAAAGAAAGCCCTGTTTCTGTTGAATGTAAGGTTAGAGAAATTAAAGAATTAGGAAGTCATACAATGTTTATAGCAGATGTTTTGGCAATAAATAGTGATGATAAATATATAGATGATGATGGTGCATTTGACATTTCAAAATGCAATTTGATATCATATGCTAATGGTGGCTATTATTCAATGGGAAAAAAGCTTGGAAAGTTTGGATTTTCAGTTCAAAAGAAAAAGAAAACGAAATTCAATATAAAAAAATCAAAAAAATAGACATTTTTTTAATTAAAATCCATTGACATAAGTAGATAAAAGTGGTAAAATATTCTAGCGTATGTATATTACGGACATACGATCACATCGTTTAAAAATAAAAAAGTATGGTAATTCGGAGGTGTATTAAAATGGCAGCAAAAGGACCAAGAGAAAATATAACATTAGAATGTACAGAATGTAAAAATAGAAATTATGTAACTTCAAAAAACAAAAGAAATAATACTGATAGATTGGAATTAGTTAAATATTGTAAATTCTGTAAAACGCGTACAACACATAAAGAAACTAAATAAAAATATATAGTATTAGAGCTATTTTAGGGAGGAAATGAAATGGCTAAAAAAGATGAAAAAAATATTAAAGATAAAACAAGCTTTATGAAAAAATTTAAAGCAGAATTAAAAAAAGTAATTTGGCCAACACCAAAACAATTATTTAACAATACAGTAGCAGTTTTGTCAATAGTACTTATAACAGCTATAATAGTATTTGTTTTAGATGTTGCTTTTGAATCTATGAACAAATATGGTGTAGATAAAATAAAACAGGATATTGTTAATTCATCAACTAATAATACTGAAAACAATGAAACAATAAATGAAAATTCTGATGATAGTGCTGTAGATAATCAACAAGAAAATTCAGATACAGAAAATCAAGAAACAGAAACTGTGGAAGAAAATAATGTTACAGAATAAGTATTAAATAGTTATATGGTCAAAAAAATATCAGAAGGAGGCTTAAATTAGATGTCTCAAAAAGATTACGATATGAATCCAAGATGGTATGTTGTACATACTTATTCTGGATATGAGAACAAAGTAAAAAAAGACTTGGAAAATACTATAAAAAATAGAGAACTTGAAGATTATTTCTTTGATATAATAGTTCCAATGGAAGAACAAATAGAAATAAAAGATGGAAAAAGAAAAACAAATTTAAAGAAAGTTTTCCCTGGATATGTTTTAGTTAAGATGATAGTAACTGAAGAAACTTGGTATATAGTAAGAAATACTAGAGGTGTAACAGGTTTTGTTGGTTCTGGAACAGATCCAATTCCATTAACAGATGAAGAAATAAGAAATATGGGCTTTGATGAAGCTGAAATTAATGTTGATTATGAACTTAATGAACAAGTTGAAGTTATGAATGGTCCATTTGAAGGATTTGTAGGTACAGTTCAAGAAATAAATAAAGAAAAGCATAAAGTAAAAGTTTTAGTATCAATGTTTGGAAGAGAAACTCCAGTAGTACTTGAATTTTCACAAGTAAAAAAAGTTCAATAATAAATATGGTATAAAATTTATAGTTGCTTTTAATAATAAAATAATAGGAAAGTTTTAGAGGAGGTGCCAATAAAATGGCAGAAAAAGAAATTACAAATATAATCAAATTACAAATAGAAGCAGGAAAGGCAACACCGGCTCCACCAGTAGGACCAGCTTTAGGTTCAAGTGGTGTTAATATTATGCAATTCGTAAAAGAATTCAACGATAGAACTGCAAATCAACCTGGAATGATAATACCAGTTGTTATAACAGTTTATAAAGATAAATCTTTTGAATTTATAACAAAAGTACCACCAGTAGCAGTTTTAATAAAAAAATCAATAAAAATTGAAAAAGGTTCTGGAAAACCAAATAAAGAAAAAGTAGCTAAAATAACTAAAGAACAAGTTAAAGCTATCGCAGAACAAAAAATGCCAGATTTAAATGCTGCATCATTAGAGACAGCAATGAGTATGGTAGAAGGTACTGCTAGATCAATGGGTGTAGTAGTTGTTGATTAGTTAAAATGAGTTATAAAATTGTATTTATAATTTGTTTTATAGATGTAAGTATATTTTTAAATAAATTTTAAATAAAATTACAGATTATATTTATAATTTATTTTTAATATAAAATAATAATTATATAATATTGGGAGAGTAAAACTCGTTAGAACCAAAGGAGGTAAAAAATGAAAATAGCAAAAAGATATGCTGAAAGTTCAAAATTAGTGGACAAAAACAAAGAATATGATATCAAAGAAGCTTTAGAATTAATTGAAAAAATGCCAAAAGCTAAATTTGATGAAACAGTTGAATTACATGTTAAATTAGGGGTAGACTCAAAACATGCTGACCAACAAGTTAGAGGTACAGTAGTACTTCCAAATGGTACAGGTAAAACACAAAAAGTATTAGTATTTGCAAAAGGACCAAAAGCTGAAGAAGCTGAAAAAGCAGGAGCAGATTTTGTTGGAGCAGAAGAATTAATACCAAAAATACAAAATGAAAACTGGTTTGATTATGATGTAGTTGTTGCAACACCAGATATGATGGGTGTTGTAGGTAGATTAGGTAAAGTATTAGGACCAAAAGGATTAATGCCAAACCCTAAATCTGGAACAGTAACAATGGATGTTACAAAAGCAATAAATGAAATCAAATCTGGTAAAGTTGAATATAGATTAGATAAAACAAATATTATTCACTTAGGATTTGGTAAAGTTTCTTTTGGAGCTGATAAATTGGCTGAAAACTATGATACAATTATGAATGCTATAATAAAAGCAAAACCAGCTGCTGCAAAAGGACAATATATTAAGAGTGTTTCAGTAACAACAACAATGGGACCTGGAATATTCATTAATCAAAAATAGAATATATTAAGCCAAAGACAGTAGGCAAAGTAAGTCCTACCGAGGTTATAAAAATAATGTGTATTAAACACTTTTTATAATCTCGTATTGGATGTAAAAAGTGTTTTTAATTTTTATTATAAATATGGAATTAAGAATTTATTAAAATGAATTATTATAATCGAAAGGTTATACATAATAAAAAATTTAAATATAAGATTATAATAATGAAAATAAAAGATTCTTAAACCGTAAAAAATTAGGAGGTGAAAATAAAAAAAATGGCAAGTGAAAAAATATTAAATCAAAAGAAAGAAGAAGTAACAAAATTGGCAAATAAAATGAAAGAAGCTAAATTAGTACTTTTAACAGATTACAGAGGAATTAATGTTGAAGACGTAACAGAATTAAGAGCAGAATTAAGAAAAACAAACGCTGAATATTCAGTTATAAAAAACAATATAACAAGAAGAGCATTAGCAGAAGCTGGAATTGAAGGTTTAGAAGATAAATTAGTAGGACCTACAGCTGTAATAATGAGTAATGAAGATTATTTAGAACCATCAAAAGCAATTTATGAATTCACAAAAAACAATGAATATTATAAAATAAAAGGTGGAGTTATAGATGGAAAAGTAATGACAACTGAAGAAATAATCACTTTAGCAAAATTACCATCAAAAGAAACATTACTATCTATGCTTGCTGGAGCATTACTTGCAAATATTCAAAAATTTGCAGTTGCACTTGATCAAGTTAGAATTCAAAAAGAAGAGGGTTCAGCTGAAGAAACAACAACAGCAGAAGCTTAATTTTACAATAAATAATATTGCATAAATTAATTGACAATTAAGTTGTAAATAATGTGAAAATAAAATGTTATCATCATGATAACAAAAATAGAAAATAAAGTCATAAATATAGATGACAAATAAAAAAATTAGGAGGATTATAAAATGAGTAAAGAAGAAATGATTGAAGAAATCAAAAAAATGACAGTAGTAGAATTATCAGAATTAGTAAAAGCTATAGAAGAAGAATTTGGAGTATCTGCAGTAGCAGCAGCTGCACCAGCAGCAGGAGCAGCAGCAGGAGATGCAGCAGCTGAAAAAACATCATTCAATGTTGTATTAAAAGAAGCTGGAGATCAAAAAATAAAAGTAATTAAAGTAGTTAGAGATGCTACAGGATTAGGATTAAAAGAAGCTAAAGAATTAGTAGACGGAGCACCAAAAACAATTAAAGAAAACGTTTCTAAGGAAGAAGCTGAAGAATTAAAAGCTAAATTTACAGAAGTTGGAGCTGTTATTGATTTACAATAATTCGTAGTAAAGAAAAATATTTTATTTAAATTGAACTTAAATTATTAGACAAAAGTTTAATAATTTAGGTTCTTTTTGCTATAGTAATTTTATGAATTAAGTGTTATAATGTGAAAAAAGTAATAATATATCAATATATTTTTTAGGAGGAAATAAAATGGGTAGAGTAGGTATAATAGTTGCTATGCAAGAAGAATTAGAGGAAATATTAAATATAATGACTAATACAGAAGAAAAAGAGATATATGAACTTAATTTTATAATTGGAAAAATTGAAAAGAATAGAGTGGTTGTTGTTAAATGTGGTGTAGGTAAAGTAAATGCTGCAAGAGTTACACAATTATTAATTGATAAATTTGAAGTAAAATGTGTTATAAATCTTGGAGCAGCAGGAGCTTTAAATCCATTTTTAAATATAGGAGATATTATTATTGGTGAAAAATTAGTACAACATGACTTCGATATAACCGCTTTTGATCATGATAAGGGATATATAACAGGTGTTGGAGATTTTATTTATAGTGATAATAATTTGGTAGATAGATTTAGTAAAGTAGCTAAATCACTTACAGATAATACATATAAAATAGAAAAAGGAATTATTGCAACAGGTGATATATTTTGTACAGACATTGAAATGAAAAATAAAATTTATACTAAATTTGATGCTGATTGTGTTGAAATGGAGGGAGCAGCAGTTGCACAAGTTTGTTATTTAGATGAGATTCCTTTTATTGTTATTAGAAGTATATCTGATTCACCAAATGGAAATAATGAAGTTGATTTTGATAAATTTGTCGAATTGGCATCAAAAAGATGTGCAAATATATTGAAAGAATTTTTAAAATCAAATTTGGAGTAGACATAAAAAATACAAAAAACTATTGATTATACTGTAAATATATGGTATAATATAAATAGTTTTTTAAAAAGAAAGAGGTTAAAAAAATGGATACAACAGTTAATTATGAAAAAATAACTGAAAATGATTCAATATGGAGCGTATTTAAAAAGTTTTTCTCATGTTCAGAAAACGAAGATGAACTAAATGAAAAAAAAATAAGAGAAGTAGAAAGTCAACAAGATAATGAATATATTGAAAAATGTTGCAAATTTGTCTCTACTCCAGAGATAAAAAAACGTAATTCAAGGTCAAAAAATGGATTAAATGTTGAGAAAAAAACAGTACAAGCAAAAGTAGAAAAGCAAATTGTACAAAGTGAAAAAAGCGATACTAATCAGGAAAAAGAATTAGGAAATGATTGAAATAATTAATAAAAAATTCTGGTGATTATATAATATATGTTACAAATCAAAGTATTGTTGAAAACTAAAAATAATTTTCCAGAATTTTAATTTTATTGTATTTTTATCTTGACAAATGGACAAACTCAATGTATAATAAATATCGCAATGGAAATGGCGAAGTAGCTCAGTTGGCTAGAGCATCCGGTTCATACCCGGCAGGTCGTAGGTTCGAATCCCACCTTCGCTACCATATAATATAAAAATGAAAAATAAGGTGTTTCAAAGATTTTGGAACATCTTATTTTTTGTTAGCCTTTTTTGGTTATTTAGTTTAAGATAGTTTTTATTGTAAAATGAGGTTTAAGATTAATTTTTTTATACCATAATGTTTTACGAAAAAATTTATAAATGCAAATTTATTATAAAATAAAAATCCCCGCTTTAGCCGTAAGATGTCTTGAATTTTTAAGGACCTGCTCCTAAAAACAGGTGGGTGCCTACCAAAATACTCATGGGCTTCTTACATAAATGCAAGCATGCACGCTATATCTTGAGATTGGCTCCTCTTACAAACTTGTAGGTTCTAAAAATTCTGTCTACACGTACTATGCAGGGTAAATTAATAACTTGTTTATTAGATTATCTATAGTTTAACATATAAAAATAAATGTTTCAAATTAGAAAAACTTATTAAAAATCGATTAAATATTATTTATATTATTTTATCTCTTTTTTTATAATTTATTCTCATTTTATTTAGTTTTTTAAAGTTTGCAAAGAAATATTTTTTATGCTAAAATATTAAATCATTTTGAAAAATATATAAATTTATTCCTTTAATTCTTTATTTAATTTTCCTATAGCTTTTGTTTCAATTCTAGATACATAAGAACGTGATATCCCCATCATTTCAGCTATTTCATGCTGTGTTTTTGGCTTATGACCATCAAGACCAAAACGCAATTCTATAATGGTTTTTTCTCTATCTTTTAGAACTTCTCCAATTTTTTTGTAAAGTTTTTTGATTTTCATTTTTAAATCAACTTCATCTTCAATGTTTCTTTCATCATTTTCTAAAACCTCCTGTAATGTTACAACATTATCATCTTTATCTTTGCCAATAGGTTCATTTAGGTAGACTTCTGCATTTAATTTTTTAGTTGAACGTAAATGCATAAGAATTTCATTGTCGATACATCTTGATACATATGTACTAAGCTTAGAACCTTTGTCAACATTAAAGCTATTTATTCCTTTAATCAATCCAATTGTACCAATTGAAATTAAATCATCTTGGTCAACTTTTGTATTTGAATATTTTTTGACTACATGTGCAACTAATCTAAGATTTCTTTCTATCAAAATATTTCTTGCATCTTCATCTCCTTTTTTCAATAGTTCCAGATATTTTTTTTCTTCTTCATTTGTTAGTGGTTCTGGAAATAAGTTGCTTCCAGATATATAACCGAACGGCAAATACTGCATAATTTAAGAATTGTAAAAAGCCTAAAATACTAATACTACAAAGTGCTTCAATCATATTGCACCTCCAAATTTTATATATAAAATTATATGTTTATAAATTTGAAAAGTGCATGGACTTTAAAAATAAAAATTAAAAAAATATTGAAAAAATAGTCAAACTATGATATAACGATATTGATATAACAAAAGATTTATGAAAAACATAAATAGAAAAGAGGAATAATGGAAAAGATACAAAAAGAAAACTGTAATGTAATTAGGTATAATAATGAGGTTATAAAAGATAAAAATACTAATATTATAATTAGAACATTAATAGATAAAAAAACTTCACAAAGTATAAGTGTTTTTTTATTAAAATATGAATTTGATGGAAAACCTTATGAAGTTGTATTAGGAAAGTTACAATTGAATAAAGGTGATGGTAGCCTAAGCGATAAAGCTAAAATAGTAAAAGAATGTATTGAGAGACAATTGACAGCTAATAGTAAAGGTAGAAATAATTGTGATATTTGCAAAAGTTTGGATAATATTTGTGTAAAAAAAGAAATTCCATTTGTATATACTGATGAGGGAATAAAAATAGTTACTAATAGTGTAAATAATTTTAAAAAAATGGAGAGAACTTATTTATGTAATGAAGAAAATAATATATTGAACTTAAGATGTTTAAAACCAGAGAAAAGAATGGATTTATATATAAGTGAGGCAAATCTTAGAAAAAGTATAGAAGAAAATATTAAGCAAAATAAAGTTATTGATGCTGCAAAAAGCGAATTAGATTCTAACAACTTTGAAAAATTTGATGTTGGAAAAAATTTAAAAGAATTTCAGGAAATACAAAGTGAAGATATTAGATTTGACTATAGAAATGAATTAATTAAATATTTAATAGAATGGAAGTTAGAAGAGGAAATTAATAAAAAAAATAAAGATGAACAAAGTAGATTAATACATGAAGTATTAAAAAAAGCATTGCAAATAAAAAGGTATTGTAGAGAAAAAGAAAATAGAGAAGTACAAATAGATAGAAAAACGTTATTAAATGAAGAAAATAATGAAAAGTCTCTTGAAGAGAAATATTTTAGATTAAAAGAAAAAGGGATTGTAATTGATATAAAAAAATTATTAGAACAAACACAAAAGGATTGTTTGAAAAATGTGATAAATGTGAAAGACATTTCAGAAGAGAAAGTAAAAGAATGTCTGGCGTTATCTGATAGAATTGATATGTATAACAAAATATTTGATGCTATAAAACAAGGTGGAGATATTATGTCTCAATTTTGGTATATGCGTTTATCAGAAGAGAAAACAGTAAAACCAGAAGAAAAAGAAAATGAAGTAGAAATAGAAAAAATAACAGAGAAGAAAGAAATTGGAGAAGAAGAAAAAGAAGAAAAAAGAGAAGGCAGGTTTATCGAGTTAAAGGCATTAATAGAGAATCAAATAAAAAAGGAAAAGATAGATAGTGTAAAAGCTAAAGAAATTATGAAGTATTTGGAAATGAAAGAAGATGTCTTAGGTAAAGTAAGGTTATTGAATGGAAATGATTTTTTTAAAGTATATGAACAAAATGATAAAGTAAAAAATTTGATAAAATATACAATTCAGACTGAATCTAGAGACAGCACATTATTAGAAGAAAAGAAATTACTTTCAGAAGTATATGAAGAAATGACTGATGTGTTAATATTAAAACATGAAGATTCAGTAAAATTATATAATGGATATGCAAATAAATTCGGAGCACAAACTTGTGAAATACCTGGCGAAGGTAGAAATGAATTTGTAGAAGAAAATTTAAAAAGAGATGATGGTGAAAGTATAGGAGAATAAGATATATAATATATTCAAATTTTATGTGGGAAAGTGGAATTTTTATTTCACTTTCTTTTAAATATATTGAAACTTAGTTAAATAGATGTTAAAATAATATAGGTAATAAGAGATTAGAAAAAATTTATATTTGTATAGGTCAATAAAAAGTAAGAAAGGAATTGATTTTTTATATGACAATATCAGAGGCAATTAAAAAGGGAATGATAGAACTAAAAAATGGAAATATTGAAGAACCAAAATTAAAATCAAGATTATTGATGCAATATGTGTTAAAACAAACAAGACAGTATGTAATTGTAAATGATATGGAACAACTTGATAAAAACAAAGAAATACAATACTTTGAGAATATAAAAAAATTAAGAAAAGGGATTCCAATAGAACATATAACACATCAAAAGGAATTTATGAAATTGATGTTTTTTGTAGATAAAAATGTTTTAATTCCTAGACAAGATACAGAAATATTAGTAGAGGAAGTTATAAGCATTGCAAAAAAAATTAATGCAAAGAATATATTAGATTTATGTACTGGAAGCGGAGCTATTGCTGTATCTCTTGCAAAATATTTGCCACAAACAGAAATTACAGCAATTGATATAAGTAATGAGGCTTTAAAAATAGCAAAGAAAAATGCAATTAGTAACAATGTTGAAAATCAAATTACATTTATAAGTTCAGATATGTTCACAAATTTAAATGAGGAAAAGTTTGATATAATTGTATCTAATCCTCCATATATAAAAACTAATGTTATTGAAGAATTAGATATGCAAGTAAAAAATGAGCCTTATATAGCATTAGACGGGGGAAAAGATGGATTGGAATTTTATAAAAAAATTATAAATGAGTCTTATCAATATTTGAAATTTAATGGATATTTATGTTTGGAAATTGGCTTTGACCAAAAAATTGATGTTATTGAACTTATTGAAAATACTGAAAGATTTATAGGTACATATTCAAAAAAAGATTTGTTTGATAATGATAGAATTGTAGTTACACGATTAAAATAATTTTTTGATATATAAGGCTTTGAGGGTTCAAGTTATAATGATGTATAATAAAAAAAGTGGTGAATTTATAATTTTGAAATAGGAGGTAAGAAGATGTCTTTTTCGTCAGATTTAAAAGAAGAACTTAGTAAAATAAATAATCTAAATAAAAAGGATGAAATTAAATATGAGTTAATTGGATACTTGATTTCAAAAAATGCTTCAGTTGTAAAAAATAATGTAAGATATGCAACAGAGAGTGAATATAATATAAATCGTTTTTCTAAGTTATTAAGAAATTTGGATATTGACAACAATATTGAATTTGATGGAAAATCATTTATTATTACCTTTAAAGTTAAAAATCTTTTAGAAGATGTTGAAGTTGTAGATAATCAATTAAAAATAAAAACAGATGATGATTTTGTTGATACTAAAAAAGTCTCAAATGGCCAAAGTGAAAATTTAAGTCAAAATGATATAAAAAATAATAAATTTATAATTACTGAAAATGATAATTGTAAAAGGGCGATTATAAGAGGTGCTTTTTTAGGAGGGGGTTCAATAAATAATCCTAGTAGAACATATCATTTGGAAATAAATTTATCAACAAAAGATAATATGGAATTTTTGGAAGAAATATTAAAACAATGTAATATTAAATGCAAAAAATTAGAAAATAAGAATTCAATTTATTTGAAAGATGGAGAAGAGATTTCAGCGATTATTGCACTATTTGGAGCAAGTAGTAGTGTTTTGAAATTTGAGGATATCCGTGTTCAAAAAGAAATGAGTGGCAAGGTTAATAGAATTGTAAATTGCCAGACAGCTAATTTGAACAAAACATTGAATGCATCTGTTGAACAAATTGATGCTATTAGAAGGTTGCAACAGTCTAACAAATTTAATAATTTGGAAGATAATTTGAAAGAGATTGCTTTACTTAGATTAGAGTATCCAGATATGTCTTTGGTGGAACTTGGTAAAAAATTGAAAGAACCAATTGGAAAATCAGGTGTTAATTATAGATTGAAGAGAATTATTAAAATTGCAGAGGAATTATAAGATAAAAAATTATGAGGAATTATAAAATATATTCAATGCAAAAAATTATAAGATAGTAATAAATTGTATAAATATGCAATTGAAAATGAATTTTAAAGGAAGTTGAAGATGGAGTTAGGAATTTATGTGCATATACCTTTTTGTGTTAAAAAATGCGATTATTGTGATTTTATATCATATTCAAATTGCTTTGATATGCAGGAGAGATATGTTGAAAAATTATTAGAAGAAATTGAAGAAAATAAAGATTTATTAAGAAATAATTTTATAAGTACCATTTATATTGGAGGAGGAACTCCATCAGCAATAAAGCCTGAACTTATAAAAAAGATTTTGGATAAAATTTATGATGTTACAGGAATAGAAATTGAAAAAAATAATGGTGCATTTAATGGTGTTAAAAAAATAATAGAAAATGAGAAAAAAAATGATGAAAATAAGAACGAAATTGAAATTACAATTGAGGTAAATCCAGGAACTATAACAAAAAATAATTTACAGATGTATAAAAATTGTGGAATAAATAGGTTAAGTATAGGACTTCAAAGTACTGATGATGCTATTTTAAAAGAAATTGGAAGAATTCACAATTACGAACAATTTTTAGATACATATAAATGGGCAGAAGAAGCGGGATTTGAAAATATAAATGTTGATTTAATGTTAGGACTTCCAGGACAAGATATTGAAATTTTAAAAAATAGTTTGGAAAATGTGGTTAATTTGAAACCAATACCAAAGCATATATCTGTATATTCTTTGATAGTAGAAGAGGGGACAAAAATAGAACGAAGAATTGATTCAGGAGAATTAAGTTTGCCAGATGATGAAGAAGAAAGAAGACAATATCATTATATGAAAAACTTTTTAGAGTTGAATGGATATAAACATTATGAAATATCAAATTTTGCAAAGCCTGGTTTCGAATCAAAACATAATATGAATTGCTGGGAGCAAAAGCAGTATGTTGGCTTTGGAGTTTCGGCACATTCATATGTAAATGGTGTTAGGTATGCAAATACTTCTGATTTGAAAGAATATTTGAATGTGGATAATGTAAAAAATGAGTTTGAGGTTAACTTTGAAAACAAAAATGGATTTGCAATTATAAAAACAATTGAAGAAACTCAAAACAAACTAGATATGGAAAAAGAATTTATGATGTTGGGACTAAGAAAACTTGATGGTGTTAGCGTTTCTAAGTTTGAGCAGAAGTTTGGAGAAAATCCGATTTATTTATTTAGAAATGAATTACAGAAATTAGTAGAGGAAGACTTATTAGAAGTAGACTTAGATGATATTAGATTAACTAGCAAAGGGCTAGATTTAGCCAATTTAGTTTGGGAAGAATTTGTATAGGGAGTTGTCAAAAGGGACGGGCTTTTTTGACAAGAAGAGGAAAAAATGAAAAATATAAAAGATTATGATTTAGAAGATTTAAAAAAAGAACTAGTAGAAATAGGAGAAAAACCATTTAGAGCAGAGCAAATATTTAAATGGTTATATCAAGAAAAAGTAAAAGAATTTGATGAAATGACAAATTTATCTTTAGCTTTAAGAGAAAAATTAAAGGAAAATTATACAATTTGCAATTACAAAATTTTAAGAAAACAAGAATCAAAAGATGGAACAATCAAATATCTATTTGATGTGTTAGATGGTAATGCAATAGAAACAGTATTAATGAGTTATCATCATGGATATAGTATTTGCGTGTCTTCACAAATTGGATGTAAAATGGGATGCAAATTCTGTGCATCAACAGGAATAAATTTTATAAGAAGTTTGACATCAGGTGAAATTGTTGAGCAAATTTTGGCTGTTGAACAAGATACAGGTGTTAGAATTTCAAATGTTGTGTTTATGGGAATCGGTGAGCCACTAAATAATTATACAAATGTTGTAAATGCAATTAGAATTATAAATAATCCAAAAGGACTAAATATTGGAGCAAGACATATAAGTGTTTCTACAAGTGGGTTAGTACCAGGTATTTATAGATTAGCAGAGGAAAATATTCAATGTACTTTATCTATTTCATTACATGCAACAAATAATGAAAAAAGAAGTAGTATGATGCCTGTAAATAATGCTTTCCCAATTGAAGAATTGATGCAAGCATGCAAGGATTATATTGCAAAAACTAATAGAAGAATTTCTTTTGAATATGCATTGGCAAAAGACAACAACGATAATCTTGAAGATGCCAAAGAATTGGTTAAATTGTTGCATGGCATGTTATGCCACGTCAATTTGATTCCAATTAATAAAATCGAAAATGGTGCTTATTCTAAGTCGTCTAATGAAAATATTATGAAGTTTAGGGATTATTTGAATGACCATGGAATTGTTGCTACTATTAGAAGAGAGCTTGGTTCTGATATTGATGCTGCATGTGGACAGTTGAGAAGAAAAAATTTGAAAGAAGATAAATAAAATGAACGAAGAAAAAATTAAAAATTTGAAAGATACTATTATAGATAATATTAAAGAAAAAAATGAAAACATAAATATTCTAGTGAAAAATGTAACAGAAGAAAAAGTCATTCTTAAGTATAATGAAACAGATACTTTTGTTTCTGCTAGTATAATAAAAATTCCAATTATGTTGGCAATTCTAAATGAAATTGCTAATGATACTTTGAAATTGGATACTATTATAAAAATTCAAAATGAAGATATATTAAGTGATAACGAATGTTTAAAAAATGATAAATTAGAATATAAAATTTATGATTTAATAATGTGGATGATTACAAAATCATGTAATTCTTCTACAAATATTTTAATTAAATATATAGGATTCGATAAAATTAATATATATTGTAAAGAAATAGGATTAAATGTTACAAAATTAGAAAGATATATGCTTGACGAAGATGCTATAAAAAATGGGAAAAATAATTATACTTCTTTAAATGATATGTATAGATGTTTTGATTTGATTGTAAATAAAAAAATTTTAACAAGTGAGCTTTGTAATTTGGCTTTATATTATTTATATAATCAAAAAGTTAATAATCAGATACCTAGATATATTAAAGGGGTGAAGTTTGCTCATAAAACAGGAGGATTAGATTATTTAAATAGTGATGTTGGTATTTTTGAGTTGAATGAACAAATATATTTTATTGGGATTTCGGTATATAATACTCCAAAGAAAGAAGGAGATAGACAAATAGTTGGGAAAATATCAGAAATAATATATAATTATATAAATATTAAAGAAAAAAGGAAAATAAAAAAAGGGGATTTGATGTGGTAGTCTAATAATCCCGAAGTTTTATGCAAAAAAATTAGGGATTGAAGACCCGTCCCCTAATCCCTAATTTCTATAGTATAATACAAATTAATCCTCCTGAACCTTCATTAACAATACGTTCCAAAGTTTCTTGAAGTTTCATTTGAGCATCTTCTGGCATTTTAGAAAGCTTAGTTTGTAAGCCTTCATTAACAAGTTCATGTAAACTTTTTCCAAAAATATTTGATTCCCAAATTTGTTTAGGGTCATTTTCAAAACCAGAAAGTAGATAATTTACCAATTCCTCAGATTGTTTTTCTGAGCCTACAATAGGTGAAACTTCAGTAGTAACATTAGTTTTTATCATATGAATGCTAGGAGCGGTTGCTTTTAATTTAACACCAAAGCGTGAGCCTTGTTTAACCATTTCAGGCTCTGCTAAAACTAAATCATCAATTGATGGTGTAACAATTCCATAGCCTTTTGCATTGACTTCTTCTAGTGCATATGCGATTTTATCATATTTTTTCTTAGCAGAAGAAAGGTCTGTAATAATTCCAAATAAGTCGCCTTCGTTTTCAACATTGACACCAGTGATTTCTGATAAAACTTTGTAAAATAAATCTTCTTTTACATCAATTTGAATTTTAACATTACCAGAGCCAAGTTCAATATTTGTAATTGTTGTTCTAGAAATTATCTCTGTTTGACTTATTTTTTGTGTGCAATTTGAAATATCTTTTAAAACATTTACATCTGCAAATGCGTCTTTAATTTCATTAAATAACTCAGTTTTTATAGGATGATTAAAGTTTAATCCATCAACCCAACGAGGTAGTTTAATTGCAATTTTTTGTGCAGGAAATTCGTATAAAATTTTAGAGAACATTGTGTTTATGTCGTTTATACTTAAGTTTGCACAATTTATTGGCATTACACTTGTATTATATTTATCAGTTAATTTTTGAGCTAATTCTTGTGTGTAGTCAGAAGATGGAGTTTCAGAGTTTAGTAAGATTATGAATGGTTTATTTAAAGCCTTTAATTCAGAGACTACACGCTCTTCTGCTTTTATATAATCTTCTCTTGGTATATCTGTAACAGTTCCGTCAGTTGTAACTAAAACACCAATTGTTGAATGTTCTTCAATTACTTTTTTAGTACCAATTTCGGCAGCTGTTTCAAATGGAATTTCTTCATCAGACCAAGGTGTTTTAACCATTCTAGGCATATCATCTTCAAGGTATCCAATAGCATTATCAACTAAATAGCCAACACAGTCAACTAAACGAGTTTTGAATTTTAAGTTATCATCTAAAGTAATTTCAATAGCCTCATTTGGAACAAATTTAGGTTCTGTTGTCATTATGGTTCTGCCACCTGCACTTTGAGGCAATTCATCTTTTGCTCTTTCTTTTTTGTATTCATTATCAATATTTGGAATTACAAGTAAATCCATAAAATTCTTAATAAACGTAGATTTACCAGTACGAACAGGACCTACAACTCCAACATAAATGTCACCATCAGTTCTTTTTGCTATGTCCTGATATAAATTTGAACTTTCCATCTATATACCTCCCTTAAAAATTTACATATTATAAAAGTTGCATAACTTTTTAATGTTTTAGCTAATTTAAATGTTTGTACCACATAACTTTAATTAATGTATATTTTGAATGTTTGAATGATATGACAAGTTTTGGGAAAAATTTTAAAAGTAATATTACAAAATTATGTCATAAATTTTACATTAATATTACATTTCTGTATTCTGATTATAAAATAAACCAGAACTGTTGAACTGCACCTAAAACTGTGATAATATAAAAATGCAGGAACATCCTGCATACAATTTGAAAACGAAGGAGAAAAAGTATGAATGTAGTGAAAAAGGAGAATGGTATTACACTTGTAGCTCTTGTGGTTACGATAATTGTTTTATTGTTGCTTGCTGGTATAGCAATAGCAACATTAGGTGGGGAAAATGGAATATTTTCGAAGGTTAAACAAGCTAAAAAAGCACAAATAGAATCAG
>ERZ840517.2385-NODE-2385-length-16894-cov-4.347942_pt1 | contig 16894 bp, 15 predicted proteins | sample MGYA00519876_ERZ840517 | MGnify/ENA primary metagenome ERZ840517 (study PRJEB31850, sample SAMEA3708882) | human gut metagenome | biome: human gut; feature: human-associated habitat; material: faeces | place: China | collected 2014 ... | reverse complement strand
AAAATGTGACTGTGAAAAGCGTGCTTTCTTTTGATTTTACCTGTTCCGGTAAGGGTAAACCTTTTTTTAGAACCGGAGTTAGTCTTCATCTTTGGCATCTTACTTGTTTTTAAATTATTAAATATATAATGGTAACGCACTATACCTGCGCGTTACGCACCTTTTCTTATTCCGCGTCCGTTTTCGGCATTTCCGCTTTCTGTGCAGGAGCAGCAGGTTTCGCAACAACAGGCTTTTTCGGAGCTTCTTTCTTTTTCGGTGAAAGCTGAATAGTCATACGCTTTCCTTCGAGTACCGGCATTTGATCTACTTTCGCATAATCTTCCAAGTCATTGGCAAAACGAAGTAGCAAAACTTCACCTTGTTCCTTAAAAAGAATAGAACGGCCCTTGAAGAACACGTATGCTTTTACCTTATCTCCGTCTTCCAAAAATCCCTTGGCATGCTTCAACTTGAAGTTATAATCATGGTCATCTGTCTGAGGTCCGAAACGGATTTCCTTTACATTGACCTTCACCTGCTTCGCTTTCTGTTCCTTCTGACGTTTCTTTAACTGATAAAGAAATTTAGAATAATCAATAATACGACAAACAGGGGGTTGAGCATTAGGAGAAATTTCCACTAAATCCAATTCTTTTTCTTCAGCCATTTTCAGAGCCTGAAAGATTGGATATACTTTCGGTTCAATATCATCGCTTACTATGCGAACTTCCTTGGCACGAATCTGTTCATTGATTCTGTATTGCCCTTTTAGAGTGTCATTCTTCATTAAAAACGTTTACTTCCTAGTTTGATCTTTTTATTGTTCTACTAAATATTTATCATGAAACGGCTGCAAAGTTACCATTTATTTATCATATTCTGAACTTCTTCGTTCAAAATTTTAGCAAATTCTTCAAATTTCATGGTTCCCTTGTCACCTTCGCCCTGTCTACGAACAGAAACTTCTCCGTTTTCTGCTTCTTTTTCGCCTACAATCAGCATATAAGGGATGCGTTTCATCTCATTATCACGGATCTTACGCCCGATTTTCTCATTACGATCATCTACAATCGCGCGAATCTCGTGTGTTTTCAAATACATCTTTACCTGCTCTGCATAATCGTTGAACTTTTCACTAATCGGCAGAATAACTACCTGTTCAGGAGTCAGCCACAACGGGAACTTACCGGCAGTATGCTCAATCAATACAGCAACGAAACGTTCCATAGAGCCAAACGGAGCGCGATGAATCATAACCGGACGATGCTTCTGGTTATCAGAACCCATATATTCCAGTTCGAAGCGTTCCGGCAAGTTATAATCTACCTGAATAGTCCCTAACTGCCAACGACGCCCAATCGCATCTTTTACCATAAAGTCGAGCTTAGGGCCATAGAAAGCAGCTTCACCATATTCAATCTTGGCAGGTAATCCTTTTTCTTCACAAGCTTCAATAATAGCTTGTTCCGCCTTCTCCCAATTATCATCGCTACCGATATATTTCTCACGGTTCACTTTATCACGCAGTGATATCTGAGCTTCAAAATTCTGGAAGTTCATAGAACGGAATACAATAGAGATAATATCCATCACACGGAGGAATTCATCTTTCACCTGGTCCGGACGGCAGAAAATATGCGCATCATCCTGTGTAAAACTACGCACACGAGTCAATCCATGCAACTCACCACTCTGCTCATAACGGCAAACAGTACCAAATTCAGCAATACGCAACGGAAGATCCTTGTAAGAGCGCGGGAAGTTCTTATAAATCTCGCAGTGATGCGGGCAGTTCATCGGTTTCAGGAAATATTCCTCACCTTCTTCCGGAGTATGGATAGGCTGGAATGCATCCTTACCATATTTAGCATAGTGGCCGGATGTCACATACAATAGCTTATTACCAATCGGTGGAGTTATTACTTCCTGATAGTCATAACGAGTCTGAATGCGACGTAAGAAATCTTGCAGACGCAAACGCAATGCAGTACCCTTCGGGAGCCACATCGGGAGCCCCTTACCTACCGTTTCAGAGAACATGAACAATTGCATTTCCTTACCAATCTTACGGTGGTCGCGTTTCTTGGCTTCTTCCAGTAATGCCAGATACTCATCCAGCATTTTCTTTTTCGGGAATGTGATGCCATAAATACGAGTCAGCATCTTACGGTCTTCATGTCCACGCCAATAAGCACCCGCTACCGAAGTCAACTTGATAGCCTTAATCGGAGCAGTCGTCATCAAGTGAGGGCCACGGCAAAGGTCAGTAAATGCACCTTGTGTATAAGTAGTGATATGACCGTCTTCCAATTCGGAAATCAATTCACATTTATATGTTTCGCCACGGTCGCCAAACATTTTCAAAGCATCCGTTTTTGCAATGCTTTTTCTAACAACCGCCTCTTTCTTTGCAGACAGTTCTAACATTTTAGCTTCAATAGCAGGAAGATCGCTTTCCTTAATCACCGCTTCTCCCGGATCCACATCATAGTAGAATCCATTTTCGATAGCCGGTCCGATACCGAACTGGATGCCCGGATAAAGTTCCTGTAATGCTTCGGCCAACAAGTGAGCACTTGTATGCCAAAACGCATGTTTACCTTCTTCATCATCCCATTTATAAAGTACAAAATCAGCATCTTCATTAATAGGACGTCCTAAATCATAAGTCTCGCCGTTCACGCCACATGCCAGTACATCCTGTGCCAAGCGCGAGCTGATACTTTCAGCAATCTGTAAACCGTTTACTCCTTCGTTGTACTCACGAACAGAGCCATCGGGAAATGTTATCTTTATCATAATATGATTATGTTATATTTTCACAATTTGAACGCAAAAGTAACTAAATCTTTTGAGTTTTCTATTTTTTATCAAAAAAATGTTATTCCGTTTGATCTGTAAAACGTTTGATTACATTATAAGCGGAAACGATACCCAATTCTCCGGCTTTGCTCAAATCAGAAATGCCCAGTTTATTATTACCCAAGAAGATATGAGTAAGTCCGCGGTTGAAATAAGCGTCAGCAAAATCAGGATTCAGTTCAATAGCCTTATTATAATCTGCAATAGCCGACCGATAATCCTTCAGCATGGCAGACACATTGGCACGATTATAATATGCATAAACAAAATCCGGAGCAAGATTAATCACCTTATCCAAATCTTTTCTTACCACCTCATAATCTACCGCAGTTATCTCTTTACGTGCATTATCACCAGGAACATCTGTCTCGGCAGTTTGTTCAGCCTTCTGATATTCCAACTGCTTGCAACGGATAAGCGCACGCATAAAATATGCAGGGAAGAAATCACCGTCCAACAAGATTGTCTGTGTCAAATCGGAAACTGCACTTGAGAAATCCTGTACCAAATAAAAATCAATTGCACGGGCAAAACGTTTTGAAGCATTCTTCTCATCATCCACGATAGCTGATGTATGCGTATCAATCAAAGCAAAATGGAATTTCACTTGCTCTTCTGTCAACGGAGCTTCCATATTCGTAATACGAAGACGCTTTGGAAGTACACCCGAGCGATTCAGTTCTTCCACATATTTGTGGAAATTCACCGACCGTTTCACATCACTCATCTTCTCATAATAAGTCAAAGCAAACATAGGCTCCAGTGTAATATTCACATTCTTATCCTGCACACGTCCACGATAATCACTTGTATAGCGCTGTTCAGCTTCAGAATCATCAGCTATCACTATCTTCCGATAGTTATTCATATTCTTATCTGATTTCTTACGGGTTCTATCTTTATCATCCCCTTCCCCTTCACTGTCCTGATCCGGATTCTGGTTTTGGGCTACATCTTTATTCGTCACTCCGTTCTGTTTATCCAGTTGAGCCTTCAAGAGTTTAAATTCATCCTGTTCAGCACCCTTCCGGTCCCCTATTTTCTTTCGGGCTTCAGCACGCTGATAATATCCGGCAAGGAAATTCGGGTGTTGGTTGATAACAGTTGAATAATCCTGTATAGCTCCACGATAATCTCCCGTCTGTGCACGAAGCAGACCACGATTAAAGATTGCCATCATATTATCCGGCTCCATTTTTATAACAAAGTCGAAATCTTCAATAGCACGGTTATCATCTCCTACCCTTGCACGCAACAAACCACGGTTATAGTGCCCGATAAAATTGTTCGGATCAATATCCAATGCCAAGTCATAATCACTCATGGCTCCCCTCAGGTTATTCTGATGAAATCTGGCCAATGCGCGATTAATATAATTCCCGGCATTCTTAGCACTCAAATGAATAGCACGATCGAAATCAGATTCCGCTTCCCCGTATTTTGACTGTTGCAACTTGACAATCGCTCTTGCTGCCCATGCGTCCGGATCGTATTTATCCAGTTCAAGAGCTTTATTGAAATCATTCAATGCGGCAATAGTGTCTTTTTGCTGTAAAGAGACCTCTCCTCTCATCAGGTAAGCGCGAGTATAGCGCGGAGATACTTTCAGCAAATTCTCCAAATCTTCTTTTGCCGAATTATAATCTTTCTTCTGAATATGTGATAATGTCAGATTATGCCACAAAGTAATGTTCTCCGGATCATAATGCAGCGCTTTCTGATAGTCTTCAATAGCACCGTCAAATTTACTCTGCCGGATTCTCGCCAGACCACGAATCTGATAAGCACCAACCACAAACGGATTACGTTGAATAGCCGCGTCACAATCCGCTTCCGCTCCCTGAAAATCTTCCAGATTCAGCTTGGCCAGTGCTCTGAAGAAATAAGGTTCATACAGATAAGGCTTAGCATTAATCACCTGGTTAAAGTACTGGATAGAAAGTACATAGTCCTCAAAATAAAGAGCGTTCCGGGCTATGGTCATCACCCGGTCCGTATTTATCTGAGCACACACCAATATGGGGAACAGCATTAAAACTGTTAGTATTTTTTTTATCATCGACATTTTATACTTGTAAACGAAGCAAAAATAATGCTTTTCGCTTACTTAACAGGGATATAAACGTTTTTTATCTTTATTTCACCTGTTTCATCTTATAGGAACTACGTGCTTTCCCTTTCAACATCGTATTCAATTTACCTTTTATCATTTGTTTACGAAGTGCAGAGATATGGTCGATAAACATTTTACCGTCCAAATGGTCGAATTCATGTTGCATCACACGTGCCAGATAACCTTCCACTTCTTCTTCATGCTCCACAAAATCCTCGTCCATATATTTCACACAAATTTTATTTCCTCTTTTCACGGTCTCATGAATACCGGGAAGACTCAGGCAACCTTCTTCCATACTCACTTCCTCACCTCCTATTTCCAAAATATGAGGATTAATATAAGCTTTATTAAAACCTTTAAATTCCGGATAATCTTCTGAAAGAGGGTCCAATGTAATCGTAACCACACGAATGGGCAAACCGATCTGCGGAGCAGCCAATCCTACGCCATCGGCATGCACCATTGTTTCAAACATGTTCGCTATCAATTCTTTCAGATTCGGATAATCCGGGGTAATGTCCTCTGCCACCTTTCTCAATACAGGCTGGCCATATACATAAATAGGTAAAATCATATTTTTATACTCTACTAAAAATTAAGTTATTCTATGTTCTTCTACTAAAAACGTTTACTCTCCAAATATGTTTGCAAAATAATAGTCGCACTTATTTCATCCACCAACGCTTTATTCTGGCGATCTTTTTTCTTCAGCCCTGCTTCCTGCATTGTGCGATGCGCCAGAACCGATGTGAAACGTTCATCCACATATTCAACCGGAATATCCGGGAAGCGTTTTTTCAATGAACGAACAAAGGGTTCTATGTTTTTCATATTTTCCGAAACCTCATTGTTCATTTGCCTGGGTAAACCGACAATGATCCGTTCTACCGGCTCTTTTGCGATATAATCACCGATAAAATTCAGAAGTTCATGCGTCGGCACTGTTGTCAGGCCATTGGCAATCAACTGCATCGTATCGCTGACAGCTATCCCCGTACGCTTTCTTCCATAATCTATTGCTACTATCCTGCTCATGGGGCACAAAAATACAAAAAAAGACGCTTCCTATGAAAGGAAACGTCTCTTTTATTCTATTATTTAGATGTATATTATTCTTCAACAATAGCTACACGGCTCAGTTTAGCGTCATCATAGAACATATTACCTACGCCACCCTTGTAGTCAACCTTCAACTGAGAAGCAGGAACTCCGAATTCGTTAACCATCAGGTCGCGAACAGCTTCAGCTCTCTTCTTACTCAACTTCATGTTGTATTCAGCAGAACCAGTACCCTTGTCAGCATATCCTGTTACAGTAAATGTCTTGTCAGGATTAGCCTTGATACCCTTAGCCATAGCTTCGATATTCATGTATTCTCTCTTGCTGATATTGCTCTTTCCGATGTTGAATACAACAACAAGACGTGGAACAAATCCGCCTTCTTTCTTAACGATAACTTCCGGTTTCTTGTTACGTGCTTCAACCAAGTCACGTTTCAGAGATTCGTTTTCACCTTTCAAAGCATTTACTCTGTCTCTCATGTCATTCAACTGGCTTTCCGGAACCATTGGTACAGTAGGAACAGCATTCCAGCCGCGTTTCTTGAACTTATAAGTAACACCTACTGTCACGCCACCCATTCCTTCTTTGCTAGCGCCACCAAATGCATTTTTCATCAAAAGGCCACGCAATTCTACATTAAGGTCTAAAGCAGGAGACAAGCGGAAACGGTTGATCAAACCGGCATTTATACCCAAATTCTTCTCACGAGGTTCTGACCATGACACAGCCAAACCAGCTCCTACATAAGGAATAAATGAATAAATACGATCTTCATTGTATCCGCACAACATGTTAGAAAGGTTGAACAGAACATCACCATGGAAATTAGCCATATTCCATTTCTGTTTGTAATATCCGTTAGAATATGTACCACCTTTTGCATACCTAGCGTCAGCAGAAGGAGCTGCCCCCTTAGCTTGAAGACCATTGTATGCAAGACGCAATCCGATTCCCGGAGTAAACCACTTACCTACGGCAATATCAAGTGCCGGAGCAAGACGTTTTCCGAAATCAGCTTTACCGTCATTGTCGCCAAAATACATTTGTGCGCCAATACCACCACTAATAAACCAGTTAGCACCGAAGCGATTTGTTTCTACGGTATAGCTCTTCGCTGCATTTTCTTTTTCCTGAGCAGGCAGACATACAGAGGCCGCTGCCAATAAAATAAACAATAAACCCTTTTTCATCTCAATTTATTTTAGTAAATAATATATTTCTATATTTTGTCTTACAGGAAATCAACCGACTCCCAAACATCTCATGCCTGACAAAGAGACAATAAGCAACTTCCTTTTCTTGAAATTTAATGCAAATATAGATATTTAATATAACACAAGCAAAAAAACGCGTAAAAAATCATTCCCACACAAAAAAATAAGGAATGATAAAAGTGTTATATAACTCCGAAAGAAGACGAAAGGCATTTATTACCAAAGAATTAAAACAAAAAAAATAGCCGGCGATAATTGCATCACCAGCTATTTTATTTCTTTAATATTATATCTAATAAACCAGTTTCACATTATCAACCCATAATGAATTACCCGGCGAACCGATATAAGCTCCTCCATGACTGGACGTAAACTGTATATATATATGTGTAGGCACATCATCTTCATTTCCCCAGGCAACTTCATGAATAGGAACGCTTTCCCCTTTACTGTTTACCGTATAGTTTTCGGTAACTTGTAATCGCATCATATGCGCTTTATATTCAGGGCGCCCTGTAATATCACCATACATAATCTCATACGAAGCATTATTTTTCCAGTCGGTAGAATGATAATAATAAGTCACCATAGTCCCTATCCGTTTGGCATAAACATTTCCGTTCGCATCTTCCCAACGTTTTTGCAAAAACAGAATAGCTGCCGGATAATCTTTTCCGGGCACATCCGTAATCTTACTGAAACCGGTAGCACGGATACGATTCTCCCTGTCCGACATCTTCACTTTATAATCAAATTGAAGTGCCACCGGTTTTTTAGTAAACGGCACGCCACATTGCAACATCTTCTGCGGATTCTTAGTACCCTTAATAGGTTCATGCACCGTCCCTGTAAAAATAGAACCTGCCGCCAACACAGTGATATTAACAAGCCCCAACACTTTCACACTTTCCATGCGTGTATCCAGACGTGCACAATACCCTTCTCCCCTTTTTTCCGGGAAAACAGACGTATTTGTTTTTGTAATTCCCGCTACCTTTGCCATTACATTCGAAGTACCCCACGGTGAACCACCCATGTTTTTATAAACCTGATCTCCTTGAATTACAGCCGTCGGTGCAATCTCATACACATTCTTCGTATTTCCTCCGATAATTCCCGATTCCTTTATCTGCCGGTCTACCCATTGGTCCATATCTCCAAAAGGAAACATTTCCACTTTATGCTGTGCCAGCAAAGACAAGGAAGAAATAAATGCGACAAAAGTTGTCACCACCAGGCGATGAACGATTTTCTGAATCATTAATACCTTTCCTTTCTTTTATAAATTATAATCCCATTGTTTCAAAGCAAAACCCCAGTTTTCTTCTACCAATCGAATTGTCCGGTCATCATATTTATATTTATTCTTTTTATATCCTTTCTTACCGCCGACATATTTTTCAATATCTCCACGCGCTTCGGCAAATCCGGGAATAGAGAGTGACTTATAAATATCCTCCGTCATTCCCATTGCATCGGCTTCGAAATCCTCAAACTTCACTTCCCTCAGATTACCCTCAGGAATAAACTGCTTGTCCGATTCATATTTATGATAGAGTTTCGCATAGATAGAAAGGATATTTTCCTCTAATTGTTCATTTCCGATATCCTGCAATTTTAACGGTTGGATCGTATTTGTAAAGAAACTGCGTGTAGATTCAAATACTGTATACGGATTGCGCATCAGATAAATAAACTTAGCATTCGGGAACATTTTCACCAGTTCCCTTACTCTACCGGTATGAGGCGGATTCTTGCTAAGGAATTGCGTGCCATGAGTATTCCACAAAGAAATCTTTATCAGCTTCGTAAATACTTCTTCAAACACCTTCAACTCCGCATCCGAGATATTGTCAAACAACAGATATTTGTCAGCATATTCCTGTTGATATTTCGGCAAGAACCAAAAATTATAATAAGTATAAGGCATCATGTTTGCCAGTGCAAATTCTTCTTCCTGCGGCAGGTCTACTGCCAGCTCCATGTTGTCCGTCGGACGTTTATCCGGCATCAGCCAACTCATATTCTTCTTGAAGAAAGGCTGTCCCCACATCATCAAATGAGGAAACACGGTCTGATAGGTCGTATTATAGCCAAAATGCTTATCACAGGAGAATACATTGTGCACAAAAGTAGTTCCGCTCCGCCAGTGCCCCAAAATAAACACCGGATCATGCTCCAGCGGTTGATTCGCCAACAACTTCTCATAACGTTTGTCCTGCAATGAGGCCAATGGAGAAAGCAATCGGCATACAGCCTTTGTCAATCGGTACTTACCCTTATAGGCTGCATCAATTTCACGACCGGCAGTAATTGCTTTAAAAGTTTTCCAGTCGGCACCTACCAATGTATTGATCGGAAGTTTATTAAATTCGAGTAATCCCATACTTTCTTATTTTATTATTTTCACGGCAAAACCCTGGCGTTCCAGTTCTTTCACCGCCTTTTCTACTGCTTCATAATGTTCGGGGGCGATTCCCAACTTCGACAGATCCAATACAGGAATATCATCCGTATTGCTCATATCCTTCATTTCCACCCGATCGATAATCATACCTACCGCAGAAGTATTGTTGGTAATCGGGTCGATCAGGATAAATGAGCCACATGATTTATTCTTCTTATAAGGATCAAAGAACAACTCTTTCGCGGTTGTCAGCACCACGCAGGCAATCTGATTCAATTGCAAAGGCAGAGTCTCTTTTGTCAACTGTCCATTGTCCGGCGACAGATGTTCCATTGTGTTCACATCCACCTTATACTTAATCGTATCAATGCGCGTACGACTCAGATTTGTTGTCTGTTTGATAAAGAACGATTTATTTATATCCATTGGCTCCTCATCCATCCATACCAACATTGCTTCAAAGTTACGGTCAACAATCGGCAAGTTATCGGGATGTACCAGCATTTCACCACGGGATACATCAATTTCATCTTCCAGTGTCAGTGTAACCGACTGTGGAGGGAAAGCATAGTCCAACTCACCGTCATAAGTCACGATACTCTTCACTTTGGACGTCTTTCCTGAAGGCAACGCCATTACCGTATCCCCCTTACGAACAATACCCGAAGCCACCTTACCACAAAAACCTCTAAAATCCAAATTCGGACGCAGCACATACTGCACCGGGAAACGAAAATCCTCCAAATTATGGTCATTGTCAATATGAACAGTTTCAAGGAAATCAAGTAAAGAAGTCCCCTTGTACCACGGAGTACGCTCCGACTTATCCACTACATTATCACCGTCCAATGCGGAAAGCGGAATACAGTTTACATCAGGGATTCCCAGTGGAGATACAAATTTCTTATACTCCGCAACAATCTCATTGAAACGCTCTTCCGAAAAATCCACCAAGTCCATTTTATTGACCGCCAATACCACATGTTTGATACCCAGTAAAGACACCAGGAAAGTATGGCGGCGAGTCTGTGTAATCACTCCTGTGCGTGCATCCACCAGAATAATTGCCAGATTTGCCGTAGAGCCGCCGGTAATCATATTACGGGTGTACTGCTCATGTCCCGGAGTGTCCGCAATGATAAATTTACGTCCATTGGTGGAGAAGTAGCGATAAGCCACATCAATTGTAATACCTTGTTCGCGTTCAGCCTTCAATCCATCGAGCAGCAATGCATAGTCGATATGCTCACCTGCATTTCCTACACGTTTACTGTCGCGTTCCAGTGCATCCAACTGGTCCTCATACAATTTCTTGCTGTCAAACAGCAAGCGACCGATCAATGTCGATTTTCCATCATCCACCGAACCGGCTGTCAACAGCCTCAGCAAGTCTTTCTGTTCATCTTTGTCCAGAAAAGCCTTTATATCTAATTTATTATCTGCCATCACTAATTACAATTAAAAGTATCCTTCACGTTTCTTCTGTTCCATACTCGCGTCCTGATCAAAGTCAATCACACGAGTCGTCCGTTCACTCTTGGTAGTAGTCATCATCTCCTCCACGATTTCTTCAATCGTAGCGGCACCACTTTCCACAGCACCCGTCAGCGGCCAACAACCTAATGTACGGAAGCGAACCATCTTCATTTCAATCCGGTCGCGATATTTTTCCGGCAGACGATCATCATCCGCCATTATCAGGTTGCCATCCATTTGCACCACCGGACGTTCTTTCGCATAATATAACGGAACAATCGGAATATTCTCCAAACGGATATACTGCCATATATCCAATTCCGTCCAGTTGCTCAATGGGAACACACGGATACTTTCTCCTTTATGTACGCGGGCATTATAAATATCCCACAATTCCGGACGTTGATTTTTCGGGTCCCACTGGTGAAACTTATCCCGGAAAGAGAAGATACGTTCTTTCGCACGCGATTTTTCCTCATCACGGCGTGCACCGCCAAAAGCAGCGTCAAACTTATACTTATCCAGTGCATGAAGCAACGCCTGTGTTTTCATCAAGTCCGTATGCACTTTACTTCCATGTGTAAAAGGTCCTACCCCTGCATGAAAAGCCTCCATATTACTTTCTACGATCAGGTTCCATCCATATTTCTTCGCATACTCATCACGGAACTGAATCATCTCCTTGAATTTCCATTTCGAATCAATATGCATCAACGGGAATGGTACTTTACCCGGATAAAACGCTTTTTCAGCCAAGCGTACCATTACAGAAGAATCCTTTCCAATACTATAAAGCATCACCGGATTCTCAAATTCCGCCGCCACTTCGCGGATGATATGAATAGACTCGGCTTCGAGTTCTTTCAAGTGGCTTAATTTATATTCTTCCATTACTAAAATAATGATTTTATTCTTCTACTAAACACTTCTTTTTACTTTGGGCAAAACCAGCTCCAACAAGCAATTCACCGATTCTTCCAGTGTCAGTTTGGAAGTATCCAATGACAATGCCGGATGTTCGGGAACCTCAAACGGTGCAGAAATTCCGGTAAAATTCCGAATTTCCCCCTTACGTGCCTTGGCATAAAGCCCTTTCACATCTCGTTTCTCGCACTCCTCCAACGGGGTACTCACAAAAATCTCCAGAAAGTCATCCTTACCGATTATATTTGCAGCCATTTCCCGGATATCGTTATTAGGACTGATGAATGCCGCAATTGTAATAATGCCACTATCCAAAAAGAGCTTTGAGACCTCAGCTATGCGGCGGATATTCTCCACCCGGTCAGTTTCGGAAAATCCGAGGTTATTATTGATACCACTACGAATATTATCCCCGTCAAGGATACGGCAAAGCAATCCTCGCTTATGAAGTTCACGCTCCAGTGCGATAGCAATCGTACTTTTGCCCGATCCGCTCAATCCGGTAAACCAGATCATCACACTATGTTGCCCCAAAAGTTCCTCTTTGTCCTGCCGTGTCATCATGCGGTCAAATATAGGATATATATGATTCTTTTCTTCCATTTATAAATTCGTTTTATTAAAAGTTCCAGATCATCGGAATCAGAATAACAGAGATTATAAAGGTTATGATATTGAGCGGCAAACCGATACGAACAAAGTCCATAAATTTATAGTTGCCGATACCTTGCACAATCAGATTAGTCTGATAACCGATAGGTGTAGAGAAACTGGCTGAAGCAGCCATACAGATCACAACAAAGAAAGGCGTCGGACTGACTCCCAACTGCGCTGCAATCGACAGGGCCAATGGGAATGCCAATGCTGCCGCCGCATTATTCGTAATCAACTCCGTAAACAGGTTCGTGATGATAAACAACATGGCAAGCAACACGTGCGGACCGTAATCATCGCTCAACCCGATAATGAACTTCGCAACACTATCAGCCACTCCCGAATTCACCATAGCCTTACTGATTGCAAATGCACAAGCAATCGTAATCAAGATATCCCACGAAATGTATTTTGTATATTTACGGGCAGGAAACAGGTTCGTCCACGCCATAACAATGGTGGTGATAGACACAAAAAAGAACATATCCAGTTTGATATCCGGAAACATCTCTTTTGTCACCGGCAATTCACCGATCGTAGCACCGACAATCATCAACACCAATAAAATCAGAGCTAGCCAGCGTTTTTTCTTTCCTGCGGTATCAGGGTCATTTCCGTTTGTCAGCAACACAAACACAGAAGACTCCCCCCATGTAGGAATAAAGGTATCATCAGCCATTACAACAAGCGTATCTCCTTCACGTAGCACCACTTCATTCAGATTAGTTACGAACCGCTGTCCGCTACGTGTCTTGATCTCCTTTACTTCCGCTCCATAATGACGCTGGAAATTAAAATCACTCAACTTCTTATTGATACCGGGGAAACGTGCCCCTAACACCGCTTCCACCCGATGCAATTTCTCCCCCTCTTCCATTTCCTCATCCGGCACAGCCGTATCAGGACGAGCATCCGGCAAAAGTCGTTTGGAGAAAAGGAAAAGATAAACAATTCCGGCAACAGCAATAAAAATGCCGACCTTTCCCAGTTCGAACATGGAGAAACCTTCAAAACCGGCTTCTAAAATCATTCCGTGCACTACCAGATTGGTAGAAGTACCGATCAACGTACAAATACCACCAAGAATAGTCACATAAGAAAGAGGAATCAGGAATTTTGTTGCCGGGAGATTAACCGATTTCGCCCAATGTTTGATAATCGGGGCGAAGATAACCACAACAGGAGTATTATTCAGGAAAGCGGAAATGAAAGCCACCGAAGGTAAGATACGCAACTGTGCTTTAAACACCGACGTCTTGCCCTGTGGAAGCAATTTCTTTATCACTTGCCCTAATGTACCCGATTGGCGGATACCTTCACTTACCAGAAACAGTAGGGCAACGGTAATCATGCCCTTATTACTGAACCCTTCCAGCATTTCTTTCGGGGTCAGAATACCGGCACACAAAAACAAGACCACTACCGAAAAAAGTATCATGCCCGGACGCATTTTGTCAGCGACCAAAGCAGCTACCATTCCTAATAACGACAACAGTACAAATACAATTTCAAATGTCATATAAACATTAATTAGTGTTTTCTTTTTGGCTCGACGATAAACCACGGATTCAATAAATCCTCCTTGTTATATCGTAGAGGTTCGTCCTTTCCGGCTTGATACACTTCCATTCCGGCGGCACGCGCTATCGCATGTCCGGCAGCTGTATCCCACTCCATTGTCGGAGCGAAACGCGGATACACATCCGCACTACCTTCTGCAACCAGACAGATTTTAATGGAACTTCCACTTGATATCAGTTCGACACTGCCATGTTTCTTCTTCAAGTCAGCGATATATGTTTCCGTTTCAGGTGACAGGTGCGAACGTGAAGCAACAACAATAAAATGATCACGTACATCCTCTAAAGGCATCAGCTCCGACTCTTTTATCATCTGTTGTAATGTCGTCCCTTTCCCTACCGGAGCGACAATACCGGAGTACTTATAGGCTCCTATACCTTCCACAGCAAAGTAAAGCACTCTCTTTACAGGCACATAAATAACGCCTAACACAGGTACTGAATTCTGCACCAGGGCTATATTTACCGTAAATTCTCCATTGTGTTTAATAAATTCCTTTGTTCCATCCAGAGGGTCAACAATCCACAAAGTATCCCATTTGCGGCGAACCTCATAATCCAGATGCTTTCCTTCTTCACTAAGAACAGGAAAAGGAGTATCGTTCAAAATAGCCACAATCGCTTCGTGCGCTTTCCTGTCTGCTATTGTCAGAGGAGAATTATCAGCCTTTCTCTCTATCTCGAAGTCCGATGCCGGATCATCATAAATAGAAAGTATGTTTTCACCGGCTTTCAATGCTGCATCGATAGCAGCCATTACATATTTTTGTTCCATTTAATTCCTTTATTAACACCTCACTAATATCAAGGCTGTAAATCCTCTAAATTAAGAGTTGACAAAAGTAAAAACTTTCTTTGCTATAAAAGTTTCCCCACCTACATTTATAACTTCTTTTAGTAGAATGATAAAAATATCTAAACGAAACATCATTTTCTCTCTCAACAAAAAAGCAGTAACTTCCCAGTTACCGCCTTCTTATTCGGAAAAAACGTTGGTTCTTCCCAATATATATTACCAAAAAGAAATCAATATACACGATACAGCAACCAAGCGCCTTGGAAATCCGAACGATTCGGATACTTAGCCTTGAAAGCATCGCGAGCGTCAGCAGCAGCAGCCTTATCAGCAAATGAGCTAACTATTACACGATACATTGCCTTATCAGCGTTAAATGCGATTGTAGCCTGATAACCTTGTGCATCCAGCCAATCTTTCAATCCTTCGGCATTTGCTTTTACACCAAAGCTACCGGCCACTACACTATAATCTTTCAAACCGTCATTACCGGAAACAACTGTCACCTTTTCCTGACGTACACCCGATGTATCTGCTACTTTAGGTGTTGTCACAGGAGCTGCCACTACCGGAGTCACCTCAACCGGAGCTTCCACTTGCGGTTCTGCCAGTTCTTGCTGTTTTGCTTTCTCGTAAGCCTTCTTATAGGCGCTTTCGCTGGATTTACAAGATGCAAAAGCAAGCACCAAGCACACTCCCATTCCTAATACGACCAATTTTCTCATATTCCTATACTCTGTTTTAATTAATAATTCATGTTCTCGTCTATCAATATTCAGTTTCGGGCAACAAAATAATAGAAATTTTATCATCCGGCAAAGAAATCCGGCGAAAAAACGCTTATTCGGACTTTTTCTTATAAGAAATCGTTCCTGTTGCCTGATTAGTCGGCATTAAAAGCACTTCCGCAATCTGAATATGTTCGGGAGCCGAAGCAGCGAAGTAAACTGTCTCAGCCACATCCTCTCCGGTCAACGGGCGAATTCCTTTGTAGAAATTATCAGCCGCCTGCTTGTCACCCCGGTAACGCACCACCGAGAAGTTGGTTTCCACCATACCCGGTTTGATATTCGTCACTCTCAGCGGAGTATCCACCAGATCAATCCGAAGTCCGTCCGAAAGGGCCTTTACAGCAGCCTTAGTCGCACAGTACACACTTCCCCCGGGGTAAGCCGCATCACCTGCAATAGAACCGATATTGATCACATGCCCCCGCCCGCGCTCTATCATACCGGGAACCACAAGACGCGTCATTGTCAACAATCCCTTTATATTCGTGTCAATCATGATGTCCCACTCGTCCAGACTACCCTCGAACTCTTTATCCACTCCGATCACCAGTCCGGCATTGTTAATCAACAGATCAATCGTTTTCCAGTCCGCCGGCAAGTTTTCCAGTGCAGCCTTCACCTGTTCACGGTCACGTACATCACAAATAAGCGGCCTTGTCACCAGTTTAGGACACTCCATTTCCAACTCATATATCAGCTTCTCCAACTTTGAAGTATCACGGGCATTCAAAATCAAATTCCAACCTTCTTTGGCAAACTTACAGGCACAAGCTTTACCAATTCCGCTAGTTGCACCAGTAATTAAAACAGTTTTTATTTCCATTATGTTTAAATTATAAATACTGAATGACAAAAGTACGCCTTAACTTCCATTGGTTAGTCTCCAAAGTCCGTTAAATAAGATTAAACCATAAAAGAAAAAAAGAAATATAAAACTATGCACTTTTTTTTAGTTTTACTGAACAACCTTAGAAGAAAAATGTTATATTTGTTGTATCATAATCATTTTAAACATTATACATTATGAAAG
>ERZ840517.2367-NODE-2367-length-17043-cov-3.342065_pt1 | contig 17043 bp, 10 predicted proteins | sample MGYA00519876_ERZ840517 | MGnify/ENA primary metagenome ERZ840517 (study PRJEB31850, sample SAMEA3708882) | human gut metagenome | biome: human gut; feature: human-associated habitat; material: faeces | place: China | collected 2014 ... | reverse complement strand
TATTACGCCGCTTTCGTGCACGATCCGGAAGGCAACAACATCGAGGCCATGCTCGCCTGAGTGTCCGACAGCTCAACAGCGACAAAACCAGCTCCCGCCATACGTAATGTTCTCATGGCGGGACCTGTCATATTCCCAGAGATTGACACTCCCGTGGTTGAAACCACGGGATTCCTGCGAACTGGGCTTGCTTGGATTCAGACGATACGTCTGAATCCAGAGGCTTCCCATTTTTAGCGGGCTATCCCCGGTTGTCGGCCGGTTCCTCTTCTTTCGTTATGCTTCTTCCCGGCTGAGCCGCAATGCCTCGTCACGAATGTTCAACGCGGCGTTCACGTCCCTGTCGTGCGGGATTCCGCACCGTTCGCACACCCATTCGCGTTCGGACAGCCGCAATCCCTTGTACTCGTGCCCGCAGTCGTGGCAGAGTTTGGAACTCGGATAGAACCTGTCCACTTGGACGAGGATGCGACCATACACCATTCCGCCTTGTAGGAGAGCTTGTCCACGAGGCCGCTCCACCCGTCGCGGAGTATGGAACGGTTCATCGCGCGTTTGCGAGACTGGCCGCTGCGTATGCCTTCAGCGTTCTTCTTCGCCTGATGAATTGGTTCTCTTCTATCAGCCTGTGGGACAATTGGTGCTGGAAGTTATCGCGGTAGCGGCGGAGCTTGGCATACGCCTTGGCCACGATCGCCCTCTGTCTGCGGTAGTTGTTCGACCCTGTCGTTCGACGGGACAGCTTGCGCTGCTCCCATTTGACATCCTCCTCCAATCGGCGCAGCCGGTTCGGATAGTCGATCTTCTCGCCGGTGGACAGCGTGAGGAGATCCTTGACGCCCAAGTCGATGCCGACCCGCCCCTCGGCTCGTGTTTTCGGTTGGATGTCCACGTCGAACAGGAGCACGAGACAGTACGTCCGGTTCTCACGTTTCACCGTCCAGCTGGACAGGCTCTCGATCGGATGGCGTAGCCGGTCACGTTTGCGGATGCGCACCGAGCCAAGCTTCCTGGACAACGGATACCGATTGCCATCCATACGGCGTATCGGCATGGCATTGCGGAACGATTGGATGTTGTCGTTCCTTGAGGCGAAACGGGGACGATGCTTCCCGTACTGGGCTTTGCGGAAGTACGCCGACGTGCCTTGCGGAAATCCATGATGGCGTTGCTCAACGCATTCGACGGGATCGGACTGTCCCTGAGCCATCCGTTCGCGTTCTTCATGCCGGTCACGTCCGGATACTCGGGGTTCGGGTTCGTCTCCTTGTCGTACGCGTTGAACGCCTCGACCTGCTGGTTGTAGGCGAAACGCCTGTCCCCGAAGCACCGTTCCAGCAACGCAGCCTGAGTCCTGGACGGCGTGAACGGTATGCGCTGCGCCACCTTGCGCATGGTCATTGTGATTCACGCTCCTTCGACCGTTGGTCGTCGATGTATTTGGCCACCGCCTGCTCGTTGACCGAGCCGATGCTTTCCGCGAAATAGCTGGGCGACCACAGGCTCCGCTCGCCCTTGCGCCTCCAGTATTGGCTTTTCAGTTCGGGGTGCATGGCGAACAGTCGGAGACTGGACGTGCCCTTCAACTGTTTGACGATGCTACTCACGCTGATTTTCGGTGGCGCTGACACGAACAGGTGGATATGGTCGTCCAATCCGACCTCCATGCGGGGAATGCGGTAGCCGTGCTCGTCGGCTATCTCCCTGAGAATCGTCTTCAAATCCGAGTCGATTCCGTTCTTAAGCACCTTGCGACGGTATTTCGTGCACCAGACGATGTGGTAGTTCAGATTGTATACCGAAGTCCTACCATGTGTGAACCGTTCATCGCTTGCGCTCATGGGAATAATCGTAGCACATCCGCTACCATACGCAAAATTCGATACGCCCTAACCCGGCATTGAAATACCGGGTTTGCGGGCTAAAAAATCTCATCAAACATCTCAGCAGCCGTATGGAAACGCGGGCCGTTCTCCGCTGAATATTCATGGACTTCCCGCAAGGCAGAAAACGTATCAGTAGGAACGGCGCTCTGTTGAGGAAGGTCTAATGAAAGTCGAAACTCGTACGTGTCTGAATTGGAACACATGTGATTTCCCCTTTAGCCCTGGCTACTTGAACAGGTCGAACAGACTGAACGTGGTCTTCTTGTAGACCGTGCTGTACAGCTTGCGCTTGGGATGCAGCCATCCCAGGCCCTTCTTGCCGTAGCCGGGGATCAACGCTTTCTTGACCGCGCGGGTGGCACGGCCTTTCGTGCGCGCGGACAGGCTCTTCTTCCAGCTGGGTTTCCTCATCCCGTATTTCATGACGGCCTCTTTTCGGATGACTACCTCACATTGTGCCGCGCCCACAGCAAACCGACAAGTCAGGAACCCATACTTGGCTATGCTCCATCACTCGTCCAGGCATAAGGGGCAAGGACGCGGTGCGGACCACACCCTATCAAAACATGAACATCAGGAGCCTGCAACTGCATCTCGGAACATGCGATAAGGTGGAACCAATGGCAGAAAGGCGGTGCGGCTATGAGTGCTTGGATGATTCGCGCGGGACACGGTGGGGTGTATGCGGAAGACTGGCTTGACAAGGGGAAGATCGGCATCGGTTGGGATTTTGGAAGCAAGGATATCGCTTCCATGAAACGCGAGCAGATCCGAGCCACATATCTAGCCGAACATCCCAATGAAAGTAAAAACAGGGTGGCTGCCATCGTCGGTCAGGTGTACCGTTTCGCACACGAGATGACCCAAGGACAGACCGTCGTCATGTACGATCCGGCGAGTCGTCTTTATCATATTGGCGTCATCACCGGTGATTGCGTTCCCACGCGTGATGAAGATGACCCCGCCTATACCCGTACCGTTCGTCGGGAGACATCCGCATCACGCGATGCGCTCAAGCAATCCTCCAAAAACTCCCTCGGCGGCATCCAGACTATTTTCGCCGTGTCGGGCGAGGTCATGAACGACCTCCGATCAACCACGGGGACTTCGCAGCCGATTCCGGAGGAAGCGGCAGGAAGACGCCTCCGACGACAATGAGGACGCCCGCGCCGCCACATATGATAATGGCATCGAGCTTATCAAGGACCGCGTGAACCAACTTGATTGGGAGGACATGGAACGCCTCGTGGCAGGACTGCTCAAAGCCATGGGATATTGCGCTCGGATCACGCCGAAAGGGCCGGACGGCGGCCGCGATGTCATAGCATCTCCCGATGCCCTTGGACTGGAATCACCACGTATCGTGGTCGAAGTCAAACACCGCAAGGGTGCCATGGGAGCACCTGCGATCCGTTCCTTCATTGGCGGCCTACGCACGAACGACCACGGACTTTATGTCTCCACCGGAGGTTTCACCAGAGAAGCCCGATACGAGGCGGACCGCTCCAATGTTCCCATGCGCCTGCTCGACCTCGACGGATTCGTCCGCCATTATGTTGATGTGTATGACAAGACCGATGAGGAGACGCGCGATATTCTGCCGCTGACCCGTATTTGGTGGCCTGCATAGAGAAGCATGACCTCCGCTCATCACCTACGGAATAAATCGACGATTCCAATGAAATCTCTTCAGTTGCCGAATCTCTCCTTATGGGTACCCGTACGGAGAAACCATGCAGTGCCGTCTTCCAGAATCCAATCGAGCATAATCAGATTCCCAAGGAATCGAACAACTCATCGGCCGTATGGAACCGCAAATCGCCTTTCGCCGAACGCTCATGGGCTTCCTGCAGTACGGAAAGAGTCTCAGCTGGGATTGCGCTCTGATACGAAAGATTCAGCGGAATGTGCCTCTCCCCTGACGATCCGCCTATAGAACGTTGGAAACAGGCACGTCACTTGCTGACAGCTTTCTTGAGCGCATTCTGCAGTTCTGGATCAACCGCAAACAGGTACAATCCATGCACGCCTCGTTTGAGCAAGACGTTCAGCTCGTTACGCAGATTGGATTGCGCATAACTGACCAAACCATTTCTCTTAACTACCGCGCTCCTATTACGGCTACCCTTCTCATCGAAAACAATTTCACCATTACGATACGTGACTGATGGCCCGATGATAACGCCTACATAATTCAAGTCGAATCCCTGGATAGAGAACGTCGACCCCACTTCGTTAAGCGTACGCGGATTCTCAGCCCAAACTTCATTGGAAGAAAGCGTTTTCTCATTTACTTTGATCTCATAGTTCCACGGATGACAAAAATAATCGGGATTCCCATCCGGATTCGACGCATCATATCCGCGTTGAACTCCTGGGGCCGAGCCCATATGCCATGTCCCCTGCTTGTCCCGGTACATTTCTACATTCCATAGTCCATCAGGACTGGAATCATTGGCTTTATTCCCATTATATTTCCAATCATAGGTAGCGACCACTCGAGAAAGACCGCACCCATCAACACCTGCAGCCTTTAAATACGCTTTTTCTTTGATGGCTTTGAACAGCTCAACAGGCGAATCGAAAATCTTTATCTCAAATGGATCACGAATGTATTTACCTGTCTGCCGATCTTTTTCCCCAAGGTCTTTAGGAATTGACCCAACACTCTTTCCGTCCGCGAAATCGTCTATCCACTGCATTGTCGCCTCATCCGCCGCGATTCGGAATTGTTTAGTCAGACGTACATGACTAAATAGGTAACGTTCACCCCACATGTCCAGTGGCATGAATTGTTCCAACTGCCCATCTCGTATATCAACGCGCTCTTTCTGCGGAAAAAGTTTACGCAGTTCTTTCTCATCCCATCGTTGCGAGGTCTGTAGAATCTGGTTCGGGTCGAATACCGCGATGACCACTTTTGCACGACGAAGCAAATCATGGAGCATGTTCTTACCGGAATACCCTTGATTGCCCTGCGTGAGCAGCAAGTGGGCCTCGTCGACGAGCACGACATCGGCTTTACCTCGCGGCCTGTCCGGGATACCCCGATTACCTGCCTTTTCGCTGAACTGATTGATAAACTGGGATGGCTTAAATGCTATTCCATCGTTGCCTTTTTGCAGTCCCAGCTTGATTGCAATCTGATTATAGACATGCACCTGCTGCTCATGGTTGACCAGAATATAGGCCTTCCTACGCCTACTCTTGCCTCTTGTCTGTGCCAAAACATTTTCCAGGATATCTTCATCCTCCTCATCAAGATACCCATCAACATTCATCTCCGTGACGATCCTGTAAAACAGATGGCTAAACAGTACCGTTTTACCAGTACCAGCAGCCCCCTGTAAGAAAATCAATCGTGACGTATCCGCGTTATCTGTGTCAGAAAGAACATCGGACAATACGCTCATAATCGATTCTTCCGCAACAAGCTGATCCTCACTGAGCTGATGGAACGGTGACGCCTTGAACAAGGCTGAATCGCGAATAATCTCCTCCGCAGGAAACAATTCCGGATCCTGATGATTCAGCTCCAACCAAATGTCCGAGAAAATCTGCTCAAATTCATCCTGCGTGTAATAGTCACCTTGGGCATTCGTGCGGCGATTATTTAAAGTCTTTACTGAATTGGAGCCCAGAAGGTAATGCATCAGCCTGTTTTCCACGTCCAAGGTCAACGACTTATTGAAATGCGCATTACCAATAACGTACTGCCATACCGAACGTGGATTTTTCTGCAGACGCTTATGGAATTCTTTCCAGTCATCACGTATTTTCGAATCGTTTCGCAAATGCTGCATGGCCCGATTGTGAATATTGTTCGTTTCGCCCACATATACCGTGTACTCGAAACAGCCAGTATCCTTATTCCTCTTCTCCGAATGAACCACATATACCGTGGGATAGTCAAAAAGGTAATGCAACGTGCTTCGTTCGACGACCGACAGTGGAACATCGCCGCAGCTTTCCGATAAGGCTTTCTCAATTTCAACTCTGTTCTCAATACTCTGATATGGCAGATGCATGATAATCGGTTTGGGAAGCGCGCTCTTCGTCATACACTCATTATGCTCCCACACAAACACATCGGAAAGTCGACATACATACTTATGCCTATATTTCCGATTAGCGAGCGGGTACAGACGTTTTCTCGGAGACAACCTACGCAATTGAAAACATTAACTTATACATAATTCCACGTACCACCCTCTCCGAGATACAGATTTATGTATCTGTCCAATTCCGGAAAACACACCCTTTAGCAATCTGGCAAAAGCTTTCCACCCGTTCCTACAATAAAAGGATCAGTGCAGACATGACCATTCAGCGTTCATCATCAACCACAGGAGGTTAAACGATGGATCGGGCGAAGACATTAAAAGATGGCAAAGAGATAACTGTCTTCGCTCATGATCTCAGCAGTAAAGGGAGAAAGCGCATCGCCCATGGCGCTCGTTTCAAATGCCCTTACTGTGGTCGTCCAGTCGATCTCGCCGCATTGGACTCCACAAAAGTCACAACTTATTTCAAGCATCACCGAAATGATGAACTCGCAAAATTCTGTGACGAGTATGTCAGCGGTAACGGATCCGGAAACCTCCTCATGAGGAATCCGGTCGTTCCCATCTTCCTTGATCTCGAAGAAGAATCCACAAAACGGTACGTGCTGAAGGCAGGACTGTATGGCATCGGACGAAAACTACGTGATGATCTCAAAAAGAACGCAGAGGCTTATATGTCGGTCAATGGGCGAACGTACCAGTTATGGCAGATGGCAGCGGAATCTTTGAGTATTCCCATTCGGAAACTTCCAACGCTGGAACTAAGCAATGAGATAACGGTAATAGCTCCTGAATCCATACGCAGAAGAGTCGGGGAAGCTGAAGATTGTGAATCCGGCATGGTATTCACCAGCGACTACAGCGGCGCTCCGCCAAATCATGCCAACCATATTGGAATCCGAATCCGACGTGGAAATGACGTGTATGTGGGACGACGTTATTATCTTGTAATCGATTCAAGGGAGCCGAAACTGTCCAAGTCGGTTGCCACATCCTTCGATACGGCGAAAAAAGTCGGGGCTCTTACAGCAAACAGCTGTTTCACTGTTTGGCGTGTGTCTGTTGCCGCATCATCCTCTAAGAGAGAGACCGCTGCGAATATGTTCGCCCATTTCGGCTGCCGCCTTACTGACAAGGAAAGAACAGTCGATTTGCTTTGGCCTCCATCTCTCACCTCCAATGGAATCGATCAGCCATTGTTCGAGAACACATCCGTCATATATCACGAACCGGAGGGAAACGCCAGCCACAAAGATACTGGAACCGTTCAACTCACGCATCCCGCAGAAATCTATGCGCTGGGAGACAACTACTTATCTCCATTCGGATATATTGGAACAGGAAAACATGAACGTCCAATTTATGAATTGGATACCGGTTTTTTGGTGTCCCGACCGGATGAATTCCACACATGGCGAATGATCAGCCAAGATCAAATCGATTTGTCGGCATTCTCGACATCAGAGTGTGACGAAGCGTCAGTGAGCCTAACATCAGAGGACAAGCCGGATCTGACTTGCTTATTCCCTGTAAACGTGGAAATACGCTCGAAAACAGGGAACGTCCAGAACGAAAACCTCCTTGCAAACGAGAAAACGCTTCCTGCGAGGCGAAAAGATCTGGTTCTGGTTGCAGCAGCAAGGAAGACATTCCCAAGGTCTTTCCTGCTATGCGTCAACAATGCCGGCATGACAGTAAAGTCAGCATCCTGCCCCGTCACTGGGCTTGATTCAAAGTTACAACTACGAAAAGTAAGCCATGGCATGTCAATCACAATGAGACGCGCCGGCATCACAACCAGGAAAAATAACACATCAAAAAACAAAATACTAATCCAAGCAAGGAGAGGGGAATAAAAATGGCATGGGGACAAGAGTACATAAGAGAATCAATCTGCATGGTTCGGTACAACCATGACGGCACAGTCAACAATTATCTCCGTCTTGCCGACTATGATTCCCAAGCGTCGGATATCCCCTTCCTGTGGCTGGATCCCGGTCGTTGGATCGATAAGAACGATCCAGATGACCCAGCAACACTGTATTCGATGAGCATCACTAGCAATAGCGAACGTTTCAGTAGCGATTTCGTACGCCTGAGGTGGAGACCCAACCCCTCAAAGCCAGACAGGCCGACTGTAATTGACCCTTTCGATTTCCATAATTCGTCCTATGACACCAATCCGCGCGGTCTCATCGAGGTGGTCTATCTGACAGACAATAACGCCGCGCTTTCTGAGATGCTTTCTGTCGGATTCGAATACCAAGGCAGACCAGCAGAGCGGATTCTCCTCGTGTACAAGCGCCATAAGAAAAACATGCTGGAAGCGACTATGCTCCAGAGCAACAAATTTGAATTCCAGAATGGAAGGGCGAAGCTACGGAAATACATGCATGACGGAAAGGTGACGGCACCCTGCTTCATCATCAATGAAGACGACGTGCTGGTGCTGCCTAGACAGTTCGGAGAAAAGACCGCACGGATGCTTTATTCAAAAGCCGCCCTTCCGGACTCCAAAGGCACCATACCCATCAGACCTTTTGAGGATTATGCTGACGACTATCTGAAATGGTATTGCGACCAATCCAGTTTCAATTATTCCAAAGACGAGCGTCAAAGAATCGCAGCGTTGTTCAAGGAGACCATCAACTCACCAACCACACTGGAAGCCTATGCGGGAAAGCCTCTCGATGAACGTGATGAAAAACTGTACTCGCACGCGGTGCAAAGGCTGATACACGCTGACGATGATTTGATGAATCGGATCATCATCCACGTATTGGCGGCAGACGAAAGCTTCCATCGTAAATGTCTTGATGTTGTTCTTACAAGCAAGGACCAGGAAATCGAGGAAAGGAACAAAACCCTCCAGCAAATCGAGAATCGTATACGCGAAAAGAACATTATGCTTTCTTCGCTAAAACAACGAGAAGCGGACGACGAGGCCAAACATGCGAAGTCTGTTGAGGAGCTTTCCCAACTCGACCAACAGATAAAGATGACGCGTCGCAATGAGGACGAGGTTCTGAAAGAACTGGAAAATAACGTTGCTCTGAAAATCGGGCTGCGAAGTGTCGTTCGGAACATGCAAGCGGCCACCGACAGCCCAATCGATTCGATTCCCCTCCCCTGCCCTCTGTCTGGCGCATCAAAGAAAGCAGAACCGGGCGGCACGCTTATCGACAATCTCGAAGATTCCGGCATATATGCAATCGGGGAAACCAGCACGGAAAAATTATCAGACGGATTACTGGCTACAATGGCAGCGACCAGATTCCTTGCCGTGGATTCATCATTCTGCTGCAGCATCGCCAATTCGTTGTCGTTCATGATATCCGGCAAACCCGCTTACCACGTCGCAGTGCCAATTGATTGGACCAATGCCGACGCCGTATTGGAGAAGGCAAATCAAGTAGACTGCACAGTCTTGGTGATAGACAATATCATCGACACCATGAACGAGGGACTCCTGTTCTCCCTTGTACGATCGGGAACCGATAAGACTATCGTTTTCCCAATCGGAGCGAGAGGAAACCTCAAGCTCCTCGCACCGGAATTATGGGAACGTATCTTCTATGTACCGACTGATGGATTCATGCAAGATCCCTCGGATGAGATGCTGGCCCAATACAAGGCAAAAGACTTGTCTGACATTGAGCAGGTCGAATTCAAACCCAAAAACAAGGAATCATTGGACGAAAATCTTCGAGACACGCTGCCAAATAACGCGCTTGTACTTCCATGCAAGGTACTCGAGGCGTTTCGGCGCAATGGTACCAAGGCAGATGATCAGCAAAAAAGAAAAGGGACGAGCGATTTCCGACAATGGACAACCGACCATCTGCTCATTCTGGTCTATGCCTTCGCCGGACCGAGAGAAATGATGGTCTTCGCCGAAAACATAGATGAGGTGAATCGAGCTGAACGGCTTCTCAGAAGAATCGACAAGGATGCAGCCAATGAAGCATGACGACTTGCTCAAGATTATGGGCGCGGACCTTGGAATCAGTCGATATCGAAATGAATCGGATGAATCGTTCGGTATCAGAACGGTTTATTCCGCTTCGAGATTCTGGATCGAAGCCTTTTGCCTGGACGATGGACGGATGGGTGCTGACGGATGCCAGCCCGGCATCATTTCACGAAGACTGAACCTTTGGCTCGACAGGATTTCATCCATATATCCGTTTATAGGGCAGTGGATTAGAAGCCAACGGCATTATACGCCATTTTCCAAACTCCTCTACAACAGACTCATCATGGTCGGTGACATCATCTCCGAGAACAACGGCGGAACATACAGATGTTCTTCCCGTCATACGATTCAAATCGGCAATGACTTGCAAGCGCTCTTGGGCGTCTACGATACGACAGGCAACGACACATCCCTGCCGATTTCGGGAATGATGCTCTCGAAACGCGAACAGGCGGAACCACGGATCAAATGTGACCCGGAATGGTGGAATCTGCCACGAGAATACTATGCCTGGTCGTCTTGCTCCGACGAAGGAATCAACGAATACGCCGACCCATCCCGAAAGAGCGTCAGGGACTGTTGGACTTCGAAACCCGTTTTACCGGATGGAATCGGTCTTGGGAGGAGACGGGAGACCCATAAATACACATACTTCCTCTTACATAGCCACCAGAACACTATCGAAGCGAGAATCATCGACAACTACCGATGGCCGTCGCTATACACGCATCTGAGGAACATAGTGGGTAATCCCTATTGGGCGGACGTGGAAAAACTAGATGATGCCCATTCCAGAATCGAAGCGCCTTTCAGCCTGCTTCCACCCGAGACATCCAGATGGCTTGATTTCATGACATGGCCTGAGAAAACCCCCGATGATTGCGTCTTTCGAATCATCCGCACCGAATTATTGAAAACCGCCACGGATATGCTTGAATCCTGCGGAATCAAAGTAAGGAACAGCAAAACATGCCAGTCCAACTAAGTATCGCCGACGCCGAGAAAGCCATCTCGAATAGACTCATCGAATACATCGAGACCGAATACTTCGGCAAGACACGGGAGCTTCTTTCCAGATGCAAGGAAACACTCGCCGCTCCTGGAACACTGTTCCAGAAACCGTATTTGGAGGCGGCGAAAGCCTATCAGCTTGCCGAAGGTGGTATCGGCAATGCCAAGATTCCGGAACGAATCAGAATCCTTCTCCAGACTATGGCGGAGAAAGACAAGGGCGTGTTCACCAAACCTTACAGTCACCAAATCGAATCCCTCGAATCATTCTGGAACGGCTATGATGTCCTAGTCTCCACGGGAACCGGTTCCGGAAAGACGGAATGCTTCATGTGGCCGCTCGTATCCAAAATGGCGGGAGAAGCCATAGGATTGACCGGCGACCGTCGGTCGTGGGAAGGAAGCCGGGCGGTCAGAGCATTGATTCTGTATCCGATGAACGCGCTTGTATCCGATCAGGTCGGCCGTCTGCGCAAAATGGTCGGCGACAAACAAGGAAGTTTCCTTGACATATGGAAAAGTGCCGTCGGGGATGTACGACGTCCCCAATTCGGCATGTATACCGGCAGGACACCTTATGCAGGTGACGCAAGGAGCAAGCGACGCGACAAGGAATATGCCGAAACGCTGCGGCGCGATTTCGGTGAACTCAGTGAGGAGGACAAGCTTCATCTGTCGGAAACGGGACGTTTCCCGGAAAAGCAGGATATTCTCGCCTATGCCGATGTGATCGCGGAAGGTAGAGATGGATGGAGTCCACTGGATGCGGAAATGCTGATGCGTTTTGAAATGCAACGGCATACGCCGGACATCTTGGTGACCAACTACTCCATGCTGCAGTATATGCTTATCCGATCCACGGAAAACGGTATCTGGAAGAATACCTCGAAATGGTTGGAACGGAATCCAAAGGAACAAATGCTGCTCGTTCTCGATGAGGCGCATATGTATAAAGGCGCTGCTGGAGGCGAGGTCGCCCTGCTGCTGAAACGCCTTGCGGCAAAGCTCGGTGTCGGGATGGATCGTTTCCAATTCATACTGACTTCCGCTTCCATTCCTGAAAACCATGAGCCGGTCGCACACTTCTTCGAGGACATGGCAGGCAGAACAGCCTCAAAGCTGCGCATCATCACAGGCAGAGAACAGAAAGTCACACGTGGCTCCCGAATCCTTTCTGCGAAAGACGTAGTAGCCACTGCCGGAGCTGACGACGGATCGGATACGTCGATGATGCGTCTTCGACGATTCCTATCGGGGATCGGACGGTCCGTGCCGGAGGACATGGATGAACAAGCGTTGCGGGAACTGGCTGGAGATGAACTCCAAAAGATTGAGCAGTTCGGAACGTTGGAGGAGATTCTCCGCCAAAGAACAATGACTTTGGACGAAATCGCAAAAGAGATCTTCAAGGACGAGCCCGAAGCCGTCAAGGCGACCGACATCCTGCTGAACATCGCCGCACTGGCCTTGAACGAAGGACGGCCACTCTTGCCGACGCGCATGCATCTTTTCATCAGAGGAATCCAGTCACTCACGGTCTGCGCCGATCCCGGATGTCCTCATGTGGAGAAAAGAGATGATCTGCCACTCGGCAAGGCGTTCATTAACAGATCGGTTGGACGTTGTTCCTACGGCGCAAAGACCTACGAACTGGCCACCGACCGTACCTGCGGAGCTCTGTTTCTTAAAGGCTACGCCAATCCCGGTGAAGACGGCTTCTTCTTCTGGAACGAGAAACCTGTCGGGAACAGTGAGATCAAAGAAATCATTGTCATGCCGATAGCAGAAGATTCCTGTCCAGACGACGTCAAGACAGGATGGCTCAATACGATATCTGGCAAGATATACCGTGACGATCATCGCGGACAGCCTCATTTCTCGCATGTGGCCTTCTCTTTCGACCAACCCAAAGACCTGGACGGCAAAAAGATGCAGTTCACCACCTGTCCGAAATGCAATGGCCGTCTTTCCGTCAGCGATTTCACGACCAAGGGCAACGAACCGTTCTACAATGTTGTCGCTGAACAATTCTCACTGCAAGAGCCTTCGAGTGACCCGGAAAAGTTAAGAAGGAATCCGAATGCCGGAAAGAAAGTGATCCTCTTCTCCGACAGCAGACAAGCCGCCGCCAGAATAGCGCTCGACCTGACCGAATCCTCCGATAAGGACCTGATGCGAAAGCTGTTGTGCCGGGCGGCATACGACCTATACCAGCAGTACGAAGACGAGGCAACGGTCAGTGCGATTTATCCGATGTTCCTAAAAACCGTCTCGGAACACAAATCACGCATCTTCTATGGCGCTGATCGCACAACTATCATGGAGAAAATAAGGAAAAACCAGAGAAGATTTTCCCGGCACTTCGATAGGTTCCTAAATGAAGGAGACGAAGGCGCCCCGCAAGAATATTATTACCTTCTTTTATCACTCATCTGTGACCGCTATCGTTCCCTCAGTGATATGACAATCGGTTGGATTGAACCATCCGATTATCACATGGATCTTATCTATGATGATCTTGATGAGATCGGAATTTCCGATTCTGAATTCAAATCCGTCTTCTATGCATGGAGCGAATACCTACTTATCCATAACGCCGCCTTGAATCCGAATATTGAATGGTCTACTCGAGATAGGGCAATGCCTTTCTCCACGGAATACGGAGTAGATCACGACAACATCTTCAAAGGCCAAATGCAGGGGAAACGTTCGCTGTATGAATTCTTGAAGAAACGTTTTAATGCCAATGAAATGACATATCTCGAAAGTGCATTAGACCATTTTTTGGAAACGTCCACCAAAAATATCCGATACAAATATCTGAATCCACACTATGTTACGTTGAGAATCGATCCGGATGCCAATTGGAAAGCTTGTGATCGATGCGGTAAAAACGCACCATATAATTTATGGGGCAAATGCCCCCATTGCCGGCAAGGCGACATGCATGAACTCACGGATTTCAGTTCCGTTGCGTTCTGGCGCGATCCAATAATAAAGATTCTCCAAGGTGACGATGATTCCCTGCGTGCAAGAATCAACACCGAGGAGCATACAGCCCAGCTATCCCATAAAGATGGTCAGAATGAGAGCTGGTCCACCACCGAGGAATATGAGATGCGGTTCCAAGACATCTATACGTCCGATAATGAGGAGCCCGTGGATGTTCTCTCCTGCACGACAACGATGGAAGTCGGCATCGACATCGGCTCCCTTACCGCAGTGGCGCTTCGCAACATTCCACCGATGCGTGAGAACTACCAGCAAAGAGCGGGACGCGCGGGTCGTCGTGGCTCTTCGATATCCACCATCGTGACATATGTCGATGCCCGTCCATTCGACAACCACTACTTCGAGCACCCGGATCACATTGTTCGCGGAGAGTTGAGAGAGCCACACATCGACGTGGATAATGAGAAGCTAATCAGACGGCATCTGGCGACCATCCTACTCACTGATTTCAGCGCCGAACATGGATTCTCAATGGAGAACATCACCATTGAGAATTTCTTCGAAAACTATTGGAAGGAATGGAATTCCTTCCTCGAATCGTACGATTTCGGCACCATCGTCCAGCAACAGATAATCCCACAGAATTGGAATCTGGATTCCAAAGGATTCCGTCGGGCTCTATCTGCGGAATTGAACAATCTTAAAGAAGATTTCGGGAAATACAGAGAAAATTATCTGTCCGCAGATAATAAAACCTGCAAAAGTCTTTTGGATAGTCTCCTTGAGGCAGCCATACTTCCAACGTATTCCTTCCCTCGTAACGTCACCGGATTCGATATCGAGGATTCATCCGATGCCAAGACACTCGAGCAACGTCCGGAACGGTCACTCGATATGGCCATCAGCGAATATGCTCCAGGACGGGAACTCATTGTGAATAAGAAACGATACATTTCTGGCGGAATCTACTCGCATTCGTCGAGATTCGCCAAAAAACAGGGAGAATCTTTCGAACCAGCAAAGAAATATTTCAACAACAAGGATTACCGCAACGAGGTACTTCTCTGCACAAACCCGACCTGTGGATGGTTCGGATACGAAAAAGAATTGAGAGAACCCGACCGTTGCCCATTCTGCAAAGAACCCGGGCTTGAGCACAAACCATTCCTCAAGCCATGGGGATTCGCGCCAAAGGACGGAAGGCCTTCCCCATCAGCAAGCGAGCGCTCCGAATTATCCTTTGCGGAACCACCCTTCTATTCCGCAACGCCTTCCGAAGAGATGACGGATGCCGGTTATGCTCATATCAAGTACAGCGAAAGGCATGACTGCTCCCTCATGGTCATTAATAAAGGACCGAACAGCGAAGGATTCACAATTTGCTCCCGGTGCGGAGCCGCTTTCCCGACAACGGATTCAGCAGGTATAGCCAAGCGCATCAAGGCGCCTTATACTAAGACTCCGCAGAACCGGCAGCCTGACTGCGCGCATGACTTTGACAGCGGAATATATATTGGAGACGTGTTCAATACGGATATGATCATATTCGCTCTCCACCTAAATCCTAGCGAAGTGAGTGTTGGTCAATCGAATAGATGGCTGAAAAGGGCTCGCGTATCGCTTGCCGAAGCGATGCGTCTTGCCGCCGTCGACCTGTTGGACATCGATTTCAATGAATTATGCGTCGGCAGCCGCTCACGTCTTGACGGAAGTGGCGAATCCGCATTCGCAGACGTGTTCCTTTTCGATTCTCTCTCCAGCGGAGCCGGATACTCGTCCACACTTTCCAAAGGACATAATCTCGAGAAACTCTTCGGCAAGACTAGAGGCATACTCACCAACTGCGATTGCGAAGATGCATGCTTCTCCTGTCTGAAGCATTACTATAACAAGCAATTCCACAATCAGCTCGATCGTCACGCAGCACTTGATTTGCTTGACTATGCGATGAATGGGACAGTGAGAAATCACGTGTCTGATGATGATGCACGGGATGCCTTTGCTTCGCTTGCAGAAGTAATCCAGGATGACGCAAAGGCAACATGTTCATTCGAAAGCGACAAGATGACTTTCATGTTGGATGGCAAAGAGACCACTCTCACTTGCCTTCCGGATATGAAGCCCAAATCATCCATGTCAGCAGTGAATGAATATTGGCAGTACGAGATGAAGCACAACGTCCCGGGAATCGTCGAAACGCTCATCAAGGAACAATCAGGAGATTCCACGTTGTTTTGATTTCTTCAATCGTAAACGTAAATGTTATATCTGCCAAATAACTGCTAGATGAGCGCCTGTAGGGATCTGCGAAAAGTAGACGAAACGTTTTGAGCCGATGACAGAACTGATGGGCTGGGAACTGACAGAATTTACCTGTTAGTTCCCAGCCCATCACTCTTCAGCCATCTATTTCAATCGCATGAATCGTGACCTCACCATCTTCCAATGACTCGGCTTTTCTGAATTCCGGGCGAAGCTCCAGGCCTTCTTCATCGAATTCGCCATTCAGATTGCGTACCAGCACATCGGCCAATCGACCACCCATAGGCCTGAATGTCGCATAGGTTATCGCCCCGGAAATGGCGCCACCGACAACGGGCACGATCTTGGTAACGGCCTTCCCGACCGATTCCTTCACTACCTGTTTGCCGACCAGCACGCCGACCTTTTTGACCAGCGGGTACCAGGTCGTTTTCATAAGAGCCTGTTGCGCGACCTTCTTGCCCATGTTCTTACCGACTTCCTTGGCAAGCTTTCCTACCAGCATCGCCGCACCTGACGCCCCGAACATCACACCCAGATAGATGAGAATGCGGATTTTGGCACCTTCATTCAATTCCGACTCATCGGATAAAAGATCATCCTCACCAAAGAGATAGGCTATCTTCTGCGCCAGGTTTATCGCAAAACCAAAGTACTGGGCCACATCAGCACCTCCGATGGCAACGGCGGCAGGGCCACCGGGAATTCCTGCCACAAAGGAGGCAAGAGTGGTCTGATTCGTCGACTTCTTAATCACCCCATCCGCCTTCTTCCGCAGCGACTCCACCGTATACACATGCTGGGGGCCGTGCTCCAGAATCTCATCGAGATATTCCAAATCGGCGAATTGCTGCCGCAGAAACGCTTCCCTATCAACCCTAATAACCGGAAG
>ERZ840517.2355-NODE-2355-length-17137-cov-14.265426_pt1 | contig 17137 bp, 20 predicted proteins | sample MGYA00519876_ERZ840517 | MGnify/ENA primary metagenome ERZ840517 (study PRJEB31850, sample SAMEA3708882) | human gut metagenome | biome: human gut; feature: human-associated habitat; material: faeces | place: China | collected 2014 ... | reverse complement strand
ATCGACCTCGTGAGCGACGGCGAGCGCTGCTGGTGCATCCGCAACGGCCGCGCGGAGATGAGCCGCATCACCGGCACGGGCTGCCAGCTCTCGGCACTGATGACGGCGTTTCTGGTCGCAAATCCCGACCGCAAGCTCGACGCCGCGGCTGCCGCCGTATGTATGATGGGGCTCGCGGGCGAGATCGGCTGGGCGAATATGCAGCCCGGTGACGGCAACAGCACCTACCGCGACCGTATCATTGATGCGATCTTCAACATGACCGGCGACGCGCTGGAGGAAGGAGCCAAATATGAACTGCGATAATGCTTCCCTGCTGCTCTATGCAGTGACCGACCGCTCATGGCTGCACGGCCAGACGCTCTATGCGCAGGCCGAGCAGGCACTGCAGGGCGGCGCAACGTTTTTGCAGCTGCGCGAGAAGGAACTCGACGAGGCACATTTCAAAGAAGAAGCCATTGCGCTCAAGGCGCTGTGTAAACAGTACGGCGTGCCGTTCGTGCTCGATGACAACGTGGCGCTTGCCATGGAGACGGACGCCGACGGCGTGCACGTCGGCCAGAGCGACATGGCGGCCGGCAAAGTGCGCGAACTGATCGGCCCGGACAAGATTCTCGGCGTGTCGGCCCAGACGGTGGACGAGGCGCTGCTGGCCGAGCGCGAGGGCGCGGACTATCTCGGCGTGGGCGCCGTGTTCCCGACCGGGACGAAGGCCGATGCCAACGCCGTGAGCTATGATACCCTGCGCGAGATCTGTGCGGCAGTATCCATCCCGGTCATCGCCATCGGCGGCATCACGAAAGACAATGTCGCCAAGCTCGCCGGCAGCGGCATCGTCGGCGTGGCCGTCGTGAGCGCAATTTTCGCGCAGCCGGACATTCCCACCGCCACGCGGGAGCTGAAGTCCGCCGTGCGCGCGGCGCTGAACCTGTAACCCCCTGCGCGCGGGCGCAGACAAGATAAAAACAGCGGCGGATCGGGGGCACCACTTTCCGTCGCTCAACAAAATTGATGCTGAAAAGGAGACAGAATATGAAAACAGCATTAACGATCGCCGGAAGCGATTCCAGCGGAGGCGCCGGTATTCAGGCCGATCTGAAAGCCATGACCATGAATGGCGTATTTGCCATGAGTGCGATCACGGCGCTGACCGCCCAGAACACGACCGGCGTACAGGGTATTTTTGAAGTGAGCCCGGCATTTCTCGGTCAGCAGATCGACAGCGTCTTTACCGACATCCGGCCTGACGCGGTGAAGATCGGCATGGTCGCGTCCTCCGGCCTTATCGAGGTCATTGCCGAGCGGCTGCAGCACTACGCAGCGACGAACATCGTCGTCGACCCCGTGATGGTCGCCACGAGCGGCGCACGGCTCATCTCCGAGGACGCTATCGCCACGCTCGAGGCGCGGCTGCTGCCGCTTGCCACCGTGCTCACGCCCAACATCCCGGAGGCGGAAGTGCTCTCCGGCCTGACCATCGCCTCTCCCGACGACATGATCGCCGCCGGAAAAGCCATCAGTGAGCGCTACGGCTGCGCCGTCCTGTGCAAGGGCGGGCACCGGCTCAACGATGCCAACGACCTCCTGTACCGCAACGGCGGCTACGAGTGGTTCAACGGCAAGCGCATCGACAACCCCAACACCCACGGCACTGGCTGCACGCTCTCGAGCGCCATCGCGGCCAACCTCGCCAAGGGCTATGATCTCGACACGGCCGTCCGACGCGCGAAGGACTACCTCTCCGGCGCACTGGCCGCCATGCTCGACCTCGGCGCCGGCTCCGGCCCGATGGACCATGCGTTCGACCTGAAGCCGGAATACCGGCAGGAGGCCTGAGCATGAAAAAAACATCTGCATTTCAAAACAGCCTCATCTGGTTCGGCGCGGCCGTGTCCATCGCGGAGATCCTCACGGGCACGTACTTTGCGCCCCTCGGCTTCACGAAGGGCCTGCTCGCCATCCTCGTCGGCCACGTCATCGGCTGCGCGATGTTCTTCTTCGCAGGTCTCATCGGCGGCCGCACCGGCCGCAGCGCCATGGGTACGGTCGAGCTGAGCTTCGGCCGCATCGGCTGCCTGTTTTTCGCCGCGCTCAACGTGCTGCAGCTCGTCGGCTGGACGGCCATCATGATCTATGACGGCGCGCTGGCGACGAACACCGTGCTCGGCATCGGCAAGTGGGTGTGGTGCCTCGTCATCGGCGGGCTCATCGTCGTGTGGATCGCCGTCGGCATCAAGAACCTCGGCTGGGTCAACAAGATCGCCATGGCCGCGCTGTTCATCCTCTCGATCGTGCTGTGCGTGGTGGTATTCCGCGGCGGCACGCCCGTCACGGTGCCGGACGACAGTCTGAGCTTCGGCGCAGCGGTCGAGCTGGCCGTGGCCATGCCGCTGTCGTGGCTGCCGCTCATCTCCGACTACACGCGCGAGGCCGAAAAGCCCTTTGCCGCCACGCTCTCGAGCACGCTGACCTACGGCGTCGTGAGCTGCTGGATGTACGTCATCGGCATGGGCGCCGCCATCTTCACCGGTGAGGGCGACATCGCGCTCATTATGGTCAAGGCCGGTCTCGGCGTGGCCGCGCTGCTCATCCTCATCCTCTCGACCGTCACGACGACGTTCCTCGATGCGTACAGTGCCGGCATCTCCGCCGAGTCCCTGTCGAAGAAGATCAACGGCAAATATGCCGCGCTCATCGTGACCGTTATCGGCACGATCTGCGCCATCTGCTTCCCGATGGACGACATCACGAACTTCCTGTACCTGATCGGCTCGGTGTTCGCGCCGATGATCGCCATCCAGATCACGGACTTCTTCCTGCTCCGGCGCGGCGGCGCGAGCAGCAGGCTCGATGTGTGCAATGCCGTCGTCTGGGTGCTGGGCTTCGTGCTCTACCGCGTGCTCATGACCGTGGACATTCCGGTCGGCAACACGCTGCCCGACATGGCCGCCACAATGCTTCTGTGCGTGATCGCGCACAAACTCGTCCCCGACAAGACCAAGGCTGCCTGAAGCCTTTTGCGAAAATTGCCAAGCCGGAAACGCCCGCACGGTGTGCGGGCGTTTTTGCGTCTTGAATTCCCAGTAAAGCCGTGTTATTTTAAGGGCAGAGACGGAATCAGGGAGGCAGACATATGAAAGATCTCAAACCGACGTGCCGCATCGCCGTGGTGCAGGCGGCGCCGGTGCTGTTTGATAAGACCGCGTGCACGGACAAGGCCGTGTGCCTGATCGCAGAGTGTGCGCGCGGCGGCGCGGAGCTCATCGTGTTCCCGGAGCTGTTCATCCCCGGCTACCCGTACGGCATGACGTTCGGCTTCACGGTCGGCGCGCGCAACGAGGACGGACGCAAGGACTGGCAGCTGTATTGCGACAACTCCATCGTCGTGCCCGGGCCGGAGACGGAGCGCCTCGCCGCGGCGGCAAAGGCCGCGGGCGCGTATGTGAGCATCGGCGTGTCGGAGCGCGACGGCGTGACGGGCACGCTCTATAACGCCAACCTCATCTTCTGCCCGGACGGCACGCTCGCACCTGTGCACCGCAAGCTCAAGCCCACGGGCGCGGAGCGCGTGGTCTGGGGCGACGCCGACCGCGGGTATTTCCCGGTCGTGGACACCCCGTGGGGCCCGATGGGCAGCCTCATCTGCTGGGAAAGCTATATGCCGCTGGCACGCACGGCACTGTATGAAAAGGGCGTGACGCTCTACATCTCGCCGAACACGAACGACAACCCCGAATGGCAGGCCACCGTGCAGCACATCGCGCTCGAGGGCCGGTGCTACTTCATCAACTGCGACATGGTCTTCCACCGCGCGGACTACCCCGCCGGGCTGCACTGCCCGGACGAGATCGCGCGCCTGAACACCATTCCCTGCCGCGGCGGCAGCTGCATCGTCGACCCCTACGGGCACTATGTCGTGCAGCCGGTGTGGGACAGCGAGGACATTCTCTACGCCGATCTCGACATGCTGCGCGTGCCCGCGAGCCGCATGGAACTCGACGTGTGCGGCCACTACGCGCGGCCAGACGTGCTGCGCCTGACCGTGCAGGACGCGTGAAAGGAGCCGCCGTATGAAGCTTGCCATGGCGCAGATGTCCATGACCGGAAGCATGGACGAAAACCTGAAAAAATCCCTCGCCTTCTGCGACGCTGCCGCGGGCAGCGACCTGCTGTTTTTCCCGGAGGTGCAGCTCACGCCGTTTTTCCCGCAGTATGCGGGCCGGAACGTGGACGCCTACGCCGTTCCGGCGGGCAGTCCGACGGTGCAGGCTTTCGCGGACAAGGCGAAGGAGCGCGGGCTCTACCTCTCGCCGAACATGTACCTCGAGCAGGAGGGCCGTCGCTATGACGCCTCCCTCTGGCTGACGCCGGAGGGGGCCTGCGCGGGCGTGGCCAAGATGGTGCACATCATGCAGGCGGCGCAGTTTTACGAGCGCGACTACTACACGCCGTCTGAGGACGGCTTTCTCGTGTTCGACGCACCGTGGGGCTGCGTCGGCATCGTGATCTGCTTTGACCGGCACCTGCCGGAGAGCATCCGCACGTGCGCGCTCAAGGGGGCGGACCTCGTCATCATTCCGACGGCGAACACAAAAGCCGAACCCATGGAGCTCTTCGAGTGGGAGATCCGCGTGCAGGCGATGCAGAACCAGATCTTCCTCGCCATGTGCAACCGCGTGGGGCACGAGGATGGGATGGACTTTGCCGGTGAGTCGCTGATCGTGCACCCGAGCGGCGACGTGATCTATAAAGCCGATGACCGCGAGCAGCTCATCGTGCAGGAGCTCGACCTCGCCGAGGCGCGGCTCTGGCGCGAGCACAAGCGCCCATACCTCAAGCAGCGACGACCGGAGTGCTATCTGTAAACAGAGGAAAACCCGCACCGGGGTTCCGGTGCGGGTTCTGCTTTTCATAGATTGTTTCATTTATATTCCGGGCACTGGTAACGGGGCTTGCCCTGGCTCTTGTGCCCGTACTCAATGGCGGACACCGGACAGCCGCAGATGCAGGCCATGCAGTGCGTGCACGCACCGTTCCAGTGCGGTCGGCGCTCCACAAGGTCAATCCCATTGACCGGGCAGCTCAGCGCGCACTTGCCGCAGCCGACGCACGCATCCGAGACCGTAAACGGCCCGGACTTGACAAAGCACTTATAAAAAATCGTATTCACCGGGCCGGTCTTGAACCGGTCGATCGGGCCGACCTTCGGCGCCGGGAACGGCTCGCCGCGCTGCACGCAGGCAATGCCCCGGTCGATGGACGGCTGCGCCGCCGTGATGATCTGCGCGGATTCCTCCGCGCCTGGCACGTAGAACATGGCGACGTAGTTTTCCGGCATGACGACCTGCAGCACGCCTTGGTAATCCAGCCCGATGTCCGCGCACAGCGCCGCGATACGGCTGCCGGCGTTGCCGATCTCGCTGCCGCAGGTCATGACAAAGTAGGCCTTCCGGCTGCCGGTGAAGCGGCCGCGGCGGAGGAAATCTGCGAAAATGTGCGGGATCTGCCAGCCGTATGTCGGCGAGACGAACACCCATGGCCGGTCGGAATGCAGGCCGGCGGACGTGTCGTTTTTGATGTATTCGTTCGCAATGATGAGATCGTCGCCAAGGGCGGCGGCGAAGCGCTGGGCAACATAGCGGCTGTTGCCGGTGCCGGTGTAATAGACGATCATGGTGCTTCCCCCAAAGCATGGTTTTGCTCAGTATAGCACACCTGCGCCCCGATTTCCAGCCGGACGTTGTGTCCGGGTGCCCAATGTGCTACAATGGGAAAAACACCGCAATCTATGGGAGGGACCGCATTTGTATTGGTATACCATCGGGCAGACGCTCACGCAGCAGGAACGTGCACCCGCGCCGGAGCAGCCCGCCGTCGTGCTGCTGACGTCCGAAGAGCTGTCACACCAGCCGGCACTCTCCGGTCTGGAGCGGACGCTGCACCACACGCCACCGGCACGCGACGCACGTGTGTGCAAAGCCGAGGTGCGCTCGGACTGCCTGTCGGGCACGCTCGTGCTGCCGCGCCAGGGCAAGGACGGCAAGCCGCTCGCCTGCGGCTATCTCGTTACGGCAAAGCGCGTTGTGCTCGTGGACGACGAAGGCGCGCTACCGGGGCTGCTGCGCCGCATCGCCCGGGAAAAGCGCTGGACCGACGGCAGCGTCGGCCGGTTCCTCTACGACTTTTTTGAGCAGCTCATCGCCCGCGACCTGCACCAGCTGGAAAAAATCGAGGATCGCATCGAAACGCTCGAGGATCGGGTGCTGGCGCATGAGCTGGACGATTTCTCCGCGCCGATGACCGCACTGCGCAAGGAGACCATGGCTTGGTACCGCTACTACACACAGCTCGACGATGTCGCGTGCGAGCTGCGCGAGAACGAAAACGGCTTTTTCACCGACAGTGAGCAGCTGTTATTCCGAATGTTTGAGGACCGGGTGATCCGTCTGCGCGAGGAGTCGCAGCTGCTGCGCGAATCATGCACGCAGCTGCAGAGCCTGTTTCAGGCCGAGATCGACACGCGGCAAAACCGCATCATGCAGATCTTGACGATCGTGACGACGATCTTCCTGCCGCTGACGCTGCTCGTCGGGTGGTACGGCATGAACTTTGTCGGTATGCCGGAGCTGACGTGGAAGTATGGCTATCCGGTCGTTGTCATCGTGAGCATCGTGACCGTGGGCATCAGCCTGTGGGTGTGCAAAAAGAAAAAGTTCTGGTGACAAAAACACCGGCGGATGGGTTTCATCCGCCGGTGTTCTTTTATTTCCCCGCGCGCTCGGCAAAGTGCTCCGGGTTTTCGATCGACGTCAGCCGCAGCGGAAACGCCTGCTGCCCGAGGTCTGCGTAGGTGATGATCCACTCGCCGGAGTCGATCATCATCGCCATCGTCAGCAGGTCACTGCAATCGACTGTTCCCTGCGCACCGACCGGCAGCGCGCCGACATTCACACCGTCGGCATCGCCGAAATCGAGCACTTTGACCTCCAGCGTTTTCGCGTCCTTGTCGCGCGAGAGTACCTCCACGCGCAGGTAGGCATAGCCCCCGTCGAGCGGGAGGTCACTCATGTCCGGGGCGGGCGTGGGCTCCGCCGCGCCGCCAGCGGCGCAGCCCGTGCACAGCAGCACGAGCGCGAGCAAAAGGGTCAGGATACGAATATGCTTCATGCGTTTTCTCCTTTCAAACCGTCGCGGTGCAGTTTGGCCGAGCGCAGATACAGCGGGATGGCCGCCAGCTGCGCCGCCACCGACACCGCCACCATGGCCGGGATGCTCACATCGTACAGTACGCCGAGCAGCCAGCTGCCGAGAAACCAGAACACGCCGAACGCACACTCAAACACGCCATAGCCGGTAGCGCGGCTGGCCTTAGGCACCATCTGCGTGACGGCGGCCTTCAAAATCGACTCCTGCGCGCCCATGCCAACGCCCCAGAGCGCGACGCCTACAAGCAGCGCACCGACACCATGGCACGCGAACACGAACACCGCAAACGGCGCCGACAGCACCGTCGACCACACGAGCGCCCGCACGCCCTTTTTATCATACAGCAATCCGAACACCAGCGCCGCCACGGCGTCGACCAGCATGGCCCCGGCATACAGCAGCGGCAGCGACCCGCTGCTGACGAGCGCGGACGTCTGCGCAAGGCCGGAGGCGAGGTGCGTATACGTGCGCGAGACGTGCATGAGCACGAGCGAATAGTCGATGAAGCCGAACGCGAACAGGCTGATGCCCGCAATGTAGAGCACGAACTCTTTTTTCAGCTTGAACGGCACATATTCCTTCGGCTCCGGCTCAAAGTACTCGGGATTCGGGAACTTCCGCTTCGTCACGAGCAGCAGCACGAGCGTGATCGCGCCCGGGATAGCCAGCACCGCAAAGCACGTGGAATAGACCTGAAACGTCGTGCCGTCAGTCTGGAAGAGCATCACCAGATACAGCAGCGCCGGGCCGAGGAACGCACCGATCTGGTCGAGCACCTCCTGAATGCCGAAGCTCTTGCCGACGCCCTCCTGTGAGGCGGCGAAGGACAGGATCGTATCCTTCGCGGGCTTTTTGACGGCCTTGCCCATGCGCTGGATGACGAGCAGCGCGCACGCCCAGACCCAGCCGTGCTCGCCGACGAGCGCGAGCGCCGGCACGGCCAGCACATCGAGCACGTAGCCGACGATCGTCATCGTCCAGTAGTGCTTTGTTTTATCCGTGAGCTTGCCGAACACATAGCGCATCGAGTAGCCCACGAGCTCGCCGAGGCCGGAGATGAAGCCGATCGTCCCGGCCGAGGCGCCCAGCAGCGTCAGATACGCGCCGCGGATGCTCGACGCGCCCTCGTGCGTCATGTCGGAAAACAGGCTCACAATGCCGAACAGCACCACGAACGCCATGGCCTGCGAGTATTTCCGCTTCTGCTTATTCTCCATCGGTTGTCCCCTCTTTCACTGCGGCCGCCACGTTGGGAAAGCCCGCCTTGCTCTCCGCCTTACAGCGCTGATAGAGCACGTCGAGCAGACGCGCGAACTCCGCGCGCTCCGGCTCCGTGAGCGTGGCGAGCAGCCAGTCGTAAAACTGCGTCTCGACGGCGGCCTTGGAGTTTTTCAGCCGCTCGGCCTGCGCGGTGGCATAGAGGCAGCGGCTGCGGCCGTCGGCAGGGCTGGCTTCCCGGCGCAGGTAGCCCTTGGCCTCCAGACTCGCCGTCTGGCGCGCGACCGCGCCCTTGTCAAAGCCCGTGATGCGGCACACGCCCGATTGCGTGATGCCGGGGTTTTTGCGGATCACATGCAGCACGTCGAACTCGCCCGGGCCGATGCCCTCGGCGCGCAGCGTGCGCACGGTGAACTTGCTCACCTCGCGTGCGATCTTCGTGATCTTCCGTTCCGTAATGTCCATAGGCCCCTCCGGCGCGAAAAAGATGTAGCATCATCGAAAATAGATGATACTACATCTTTCTCATTTGTCAAACTCTATTTCAGCTCGGCTGTGAACACGATCGTGCGCCCGTCGGGGCTCTCGGCGCGGATGGTGCCGCGGTGCCCCTCGGCGATGCTGCGCGCGATGGACAGGCCGATGCCGAAGCCGCCGGTCTCGGCGCTGCGGGCTGGGTCTGCGCGGTAAAAGCGGTCAAAGAGCCGGCCGAGCGCAGCCGTGTCGAGCGCGTCGCACCGGTTTTCCGTGCGGATGACAACGCCGCGCCGCCCCTTTTCCAGGGAAAAGACGATGGGCGTGTCGGGCGCTGCGTACTTGACGGCATTGTCGAGCAGGATGGACACGAGCTGCCGGATGGCGTACTCGTCGCCGCAGTAGGTCAGCCCCGGCGTCACGCGCACGTCGAGCGTATGCCCGGCGGACGCCGCAAAGTCGCGAAACGACTCCGCCGTCTCTGCGAGCGCATCGCTGACCGGGAAATCCGCCATCTGCAGGGGCGACGATTCCTCGTCCATGCGCGAGAGCGTGACGAGCTCGTTGACGAGCTCCGTGAGCTTTTCGGTCTGATTTTCCGCCTTGTCGATCCACTTCTGCTGCCCGACCTCCATCTCCAGCACCTTCAGGCTCGTGGCGATGACGGTGATGGGCGTTTTGAGCTCGTGGGAAGCGTCGGTGATAAACTGCTTTTGCCGCTCGGACGCCTGGACGACCGGCGCGAGCAGAGCACGACGATCACGTATACCAGCACCACGCACACAGCCATGGCCGCGAGCGACATCCACGCGAATGTCACGACCGCGTGCAGCTCCTGATAGCTGTCGAGAAAGATGGCCATCCAGCGGTCGGTGCCCGTGTGTACTCGCGGAGTTTGCGCCCGCGAAGGCCTATACCTGCGTCGTCGTGAGCATTCCGGCGCTCACGCAGGGCAGCACCTGCACCGTCACCATGGGCGGCCAGAGCACTAACGTCACGCTCGAGAGCCTCATCTACGGCAGCGGCGGTATGGGCGGCGGCATGGGCGGTCAGCCCGGCGGGGGCATGGGCACCCCGCCGGACGGCACCGGCGGCGGCATGGGCACGCCGCCCGACGGCACCGGCGGCAGCAGTATGGGCACGCCGCCTGATGGCAACAACGGCAGCAATATGGGCACGCCCCCGGACGGCGGCAAAGGCAGTCGTCCCGGACAATAAATCAGCTTTCTTTCTCCCTCCAAAATAGGCAAAGGCACGCCCCTGCACGAAATGCGCAGGGGCGTGCTGACAACTGCCCTGTTTATAGGACAGTCCATCTGCTATCCTACAGATAATGAAACAAATTTGGGAGGGATCGCAGATGAAGCATCCGATTGGTTTTTGTGTGCAAGGATCCGCGCCGGAGGCGGTGCCCGCTCCGGCAGCACCGGAGGAAACGGCGGCCGTTCCGTCCGTCGTGCGCGTGTTTTTCCCCGAGCGCGGCCAAGCTTACAGCTATTATAACGACCGCTTTGACCTGCACGACGGCGATCTGGTCTACGTCAGCGGCAAGCTTGCCCGCCAACGCGGACAGGTGGTCGCAGTGGACTACAATTTCCGCATTCGGCTCGCGGACTACGAGCGCGTGATCGGTGCGGCGGACAGGAACGTGCGCGGCACGTTTTACGCGCTGGGCGCGCACCTCGTCACGCTGGAGCCGAACGTGCTGCCGTTCCGACAGGTACGCGGCTGGTTTCTGCCGCCGGAGGCAGACGGGGAATACGCCGTCGGGCACGGCCCCGGGCCGGTGTATGCGCTCGAGCAGCTGTCCATCCCGGCCGGCGTCGCCGAAAAAGGCCACGCATACTACATGGAAAACCGGGCGATCTACCTGTCTGTGGACGGCACGGCCGGCCGCGCCATCGTGAGCGGCTCCGTGCCGTATGAGATCACATTCACCTATGCCGACGGCTCCGTCAGCGCGCTCACGTGTACCTGTTATGAGACGGGGCTGTGCAAGCACAGTGCGGCTCTGCTGCTGCAGCTGCGCGAAACGCTGGAGAAGATCCACGAGCACTGGCCGGATGCCCTTGCCGAGGACGGATATTTCGCCGCTGTGAGTAAGAGCGCGTTCTCTTTCTTCACGACAAGCAGCAGCAAACCCGCGAGCATCACGCTCACATAACGCAGGCTCGGGGCCGCACAATGTGCAGCCCCGGGCGCGTTGTTTGTTATTTGCCTGCAGCGGCGGACGTTTGGCCGTACACGCGCGTGTGCACGAGCGTCTCCATCGCGCGCAGCTCGGAGGGCGTGCGCGCGCCGCCGGTCGTGAGCAGGTACAGCGGGATCGGGCTGCCGCCTGGCGCGAGTGCCGGCTGAAAGTAGGAATAATCCGCGTTGACCGTGAAGCCGTGCCGCTCGTAAAATCCGATGCGCCGCGCGGCCAGCTCCGTCTCCGGCAACTCTGCCTCCAGGCAGGCGGGCTTATCATAGCGTGCGAGCAGCGCGTCGAGCATCTGCCCGCCGATGCCGCCGCTGCGGCAGGCGGGGTCCACGGCAAAGTGCTCGAAAAAGACAAAATCATCAAAGTCCCACAACGCCATCAGCGCCTGCACGCCGCCGGACGGCGCGCGCAGAATGTCGATCCGATAGGCGCTGTCCGATAGCAGCGCGCGCTGCCCCGCCGTGTCCCGCCGCTCCCCGGCCGGGAAGCTCTGGGAAAGCAAACGGAAAACCGCGTCAAAATCCTCCGGGCGCATGCGCTCGATGGGCATCATTCCGCGTCCTCCTTTTCCATCTCACCGCGCTCGCGGTAGCAGTCGGCGAACGTGTGCTCCACGCCGCCGGACTTGTAGCCGACCATCGTATCCAGACAGACGGAGTGAATGCTGTGAAAAATACTCTTTTCAATGTCGGGATTCTTGCGCCGCAGCTCGCGCAGCAGCAGCTTGACCTCCTGCCGCTTGGAGCTGCTGCCGTCGCTGCCGTGCGCGGCCGCGCGCTCGGTAAAGCGGCAGGCGCACTGGATGAACTCCAACCCGTTATAGCGCTGCCAGGCGATGATATCGTCCTCGTGGATGCAGTACATGGGGCGGATGAGCTCCATGCCCGGGAAATTGCGGCTGCGCAGCTTCGGCGGCATGGCCTGCAGCTGGGAGCCGTAGAACATGCCCATGACGGTCGTCTCGATGACGTCGCTGAAGTGATGGCCGAGGGCGATCTTGTTGCAGCCGAGCTCGCGCGCCTTGCTGTAGAGATAGCCGCGGCGCATGCGCGCGCAGAGATAGCACGGCGACTGCTCAATGCCGCTCGTGACATCGAAAATATTCGTCTCGAAGATCGTGACCGGGATGTGCAGCAGCGCTGCGTTGCTCTCGATCTTCTGCCGGTTGGCGGCGTTGTAGCCTGGGTCCATGACGAGGTTGACGACCTCGAACGGCACGTCGCTGTGCCGCTGCAGCAGCTGCAGGAGCTTGGCCATGAGCATGGAGTCCTTGCCGCCGGAGATGCACACCGCGATCCGGTCGCCGGGGGCGATGAGTTCGTACTGCTTGATGGCGGTGATGAACGGCGTCCAGAGCCGCTTGTGATAGGTCTTCTGGATGCTGCGCTCGATCTGCTGATAGGGTTCGAGTTGTCTGCTCATGTTGATCGCTCCCGCTTGTAAAGAGTGCCCCTCCCTTTTGGGACTACCCGGTAGGATACCACGTCGGGGCGCGAATGGCAAGCCGCGCTTGCCAAATCCGGTGTGGGGCGCTATCATGGGATCATCTCAACCATCAGGAGGCAAGCACCATGCCCAAACAGGCACTGATCATGATCGATATGCAGCGGGGCTTTCTCGACAGCGCGTCCCCGCTGTGCATCCCGTCCGCAGAGGCGACCGTGCCCGCGTGCGCGGCGCTCATCGACCGCTGTCACGCAGCCGGCATCCCGGTCATCTACGCCGTGCGGCATTACCGCAGCGACGGCTCCGATGTGGAAAAGCCGCGCGCGGCCGCGTGGGCAGCCGGCGGCAAGCCGCTCTCGGAGAACTGCGCCGCGCACCTGTCGGACGCGTTTCCGTCTGCGTTCACCGTTCTGCCGCAGGACTATGTGCTCGTAAAGCCGCGGTTCTCAGCGTTTTTCCACACCGGGCTCGACCTTATTTTGCGGCGGCTCGGCGTGCAGACCGTCCTGCTCGCCGGAACGACCACGCCCAACTGCATCCGCACGACGTGTTACGACGCGATCTCGCTCGATTATGACGTCGTCGTGCTCTCGGACTGCACCTCGTCCGTCACGGATGCCGTGCAGGCGGCAAACCTCGCCGACATGCAGCGCGTGGGCGCCGTCGTCTGTGCAAGCACGGAGCTCCCGCTCGCGGAAAGCAGCGACCGGTAAAGCCGGGCGAAAAACAAGATCCCCCTTTGTGCAGGATAATGGCTGCACAAAGGGGGATCTGTTCTGTATCCGGGGCTGCGCTCCCGATCGGTCAGGGCGCAGTCGAGATGCGTGTGATGTTCAGGCCGCGCTCGCCGACCTCCACACTGCCGTCCTTGAGCGAGATGAAGGGCGAAAACGACACCTTCTCCCCGTCGGAGGCCGTGATCTCGACCGTCACGTCCGGAAAAATATCGCTGACGTTGCAGCCGATCACGAACGGGCTGCCATCCGGTTGCTCATAAAAGATCGAGCTGGTCTGCGTGAGCATATCGTTGCGCAGCAGGCGCACGGTCGCGTTCGGGTCGCGCGGGATAATGAGATAAAAGTCCCCGTCCGAGATGTGGTGAACCGGCAGCTCCCTGCCGCCAAAATACGTCTGCTGGAAGAAATCCAGATCCGTCGGGGCCTGATAGCCGAGGTAGGCCACGGCATAGAGCTGACCGTCCGTATACGGCAGGGTGCTCAGCGGATCCGGCGTCGGCGTCGGCGTGGCCGCCGCCTCAGGTGCGGGGGTGGGCGTCGCGTCCGGAGTCTGCGCCGCAGCACCGCAGCCGGTCAGCAGCAGCGCGCACAGCAGAAGGGTCAAGAGGATCGTTCGCTGTTTCATGGGTCGCCATCCTTTCTGAATCTTGACTGTATGGTTACGTTTCGTGCGCGTGGTCATAGATCGGCTGGATGTCCGGCGGCAGATGGTCCGGCAGCATGGCGTGCACGTGGTCCTCGCTGCCGTCGCGCATGGCCTGCTCGTAGTACCAGCACTTGAAGCGGATCATGTCCAGAGATTTCTGCAGGCGCGCGATCTCGGCCTCCACCCGCTCGGCCTGCTGTACAAAGAGCGCGTGCCGCTGGGGATACGTCTCGCTCCCCTGCGCGCACCAGACCATGAACTGCTTGATTTCCTTGATCTCCAGCCCCGAGCGCTTGAGGCACTCGATCACGCGCAGCGCCTCGATCTCCTGCTCGCCGAAGCGGCGGATGCCCGACGTGCGCGTCAGGGTCGGGAACAGGCCTTCTTTATCATAATACCGCAGCGTGGAGACCGGCAAATCAAACCGCTCCGACACCTGACCGATCGTATACATGGGATCACCTCAAAAAAATTCACAAAAAAGTGCTTGACCTGAAGTCAGCTTCAGGTTGTATGCTTATGGTATCAGATCACAGCGGCCGTGTCAAGCCGCTCAAAAAGGAGAAGACCGATATGGCCAAAAACATTCTTATCCTCAGCGCGAGCCTGCGCGCGGGCAGCAACTCGGAAGCGCTGGCAAACGCCTTCGCCGACGGGGCGCGCGCCGCCGGGCACACGGTGGAGGTCATCTCGCTGCGCGGCAAGAACATCGCGTTCTGCCGCGGCTGCCTCGCCTGCCAGACGCTGGGCAGGTGCGTGATCGACGACGATGCCGTCGCCATCACGGAGAAGATGCAGCACGCGGACGTGATCGTGTTCGCCACGCCCATTTACTATTATGAAATGAGCGGTCAGCTCAAGACTCTGCTCGACCGCGCCAACGCACTCTTCCCGTCGGACTACGCGTTCCGGGACATTTACCTGCTCGCCTCGGCGACCGAGGACGAGCCGGACACGGACGAGCGCGCGATTCACGGACTTGAGGGCTGGATCGCATGCTACGAAAAGTGCCATCTCGCCGGGACGGTGTTCGCCGGCGGCGTGACAGAGCCGGGCGCCATCGCCGGCCACCTCGCACTCGAGACCGCCCGCGCCATGGGCGCGGCCATTGCATAACGAACCAACACAGGAGGTATGGAATCATGAACAGCACCCTGACCCTTACGCAGGAATGGGACAAGACCTTCCCGCAAAATGACGCCGTTGACCACAGCAAGGTCACGTTTCACAACCGCTTCGGCATCGAGCTCGCGGCCGATCTCTACAAGCCGAAAAATGCCGCCGGAAAGCTCGCCGCCGTGGCTGTGAGCGGCCCGTTCGGCGCCGTAAAGGAGCAGAGCTCCGGCCTGTATGCACAGGAGCTCGCCGCACGCGGCTTCCTGACCGTCGCCTTTGACCCGTCGTACACCGGCGAGAGCGGCGGCACACCGCGCTACGTCGCCTCGCCCGACATCAACACCGAGGACTTTTCCGCCGCGGTCGATTTTCTGTCGGTGCGTGCAGACGTCGACCCGGAGCGCATCGGCATTCTCGGCATCTGCGGCTGGGGCGGCATGGCGCTCAATGCCGCCGCCATCGACACCCGCATCAAGGCGACCGTCACGACCACGATGTACGACATGACCCGCGTGACCGCCAACGGCTACTTCGACGCCGACAACAATCCCGACGCCCGCTATGCCCTGCGTCAGGCGCTCAATGCGCAGCGCACCGCTGACTACAAAGCCGGCACGTATCAGCGCGCGGGCGGTGTGGTCGATCCGCTGCCGGAGGACGCGCCGTTTTTCGTCAAAGACTACCACGACTATTACAAGACCCCGCGCGGCTATCATCCGCGTTCCCTCAACTCCAACGACGGCTGGAACGTCACGTCCCCCCTGTCGCTGCTCAACGCAAAGCTGCTCGCCTACGCCGGTGAGATCCGCAGCGCCGTGCTCGTCATCCACGGCGACCAGGCGCACTCGTGCTACTTCAGCCGTGACGCCTTTGCCAAGCTGCAGGGCGACAACAAGGAGCTGCTGCTCATCCCCGGGGCCGTGCACACCGATCTCTACGACCGAATGGACATCATCCCGTTCGACCGCATCGAAGCATTCTATCATCAGTATCTGAAATAAGGAGGCCCCATCATGGTCAAACAGACTGCGGGCAGAGACGCCCTGAATGATTTTGCACCCAAATTTGCCGCGCTCAACGACGACGTGCTCTTCGGCGAGGTCTGGTCGCGCGAGGGGCAGCTGCCGCTCAAGCTGCGCTCGATCGTCACGATCACAGCGCTCATCAGCAAGGGCATCACGGACAGCTCCCTCACCTACCATCTCACGACCGCAAAGCAAAACGGCGTTGCGAAAACTGAAATGGCCGAGATCCTCACGCACCTTGCCTTCTACGCCGGCTGGCCGAACGCCTGGGCCGCCTTCCGGCAGGCAAAAGAGGTCTACGCCGACGAGGGCGCGGACGCAAACGGCGGTCTCTTCGGCCTCGGCGCGCCGAACACGGCCTACGCGCAGTACTTCACCGGTGAAAGCTTCCTCAACCCGCTGACAGACCCCACCAAGACCGTTTTCCTCGCAAACGTCACCTTCTCCCCCGCCTGCCGCAACAACTGGCACATCCATCACGCGAAGTCCGGCGGCGGCCAGCTGCTGCTGTGCACGGACGGTCTGGGCTGGTATCAGGAGGCGAGCAAGAGCGCGCAGGCCCTGCATCCCGGCGACGTGGTGACCATCCCGGCCGGGGTCAAGCACTGGCACGGCGCGCAGAAGGACTGCTGGTTCAGCCACATCGCCATCGAGTGCCCCGGCGAGGAGACGAGCAACGAGTGGCTGGAGCCCGTCACGGACGCGGAATACGCAGCGCTCGACGCCGACTGTGCACAAAACCCGTGAATTTGGGCTTCCCGGCACATATTTTCTGCATACCGCCACTTGTTCTTCCCCCTACAACCGTGGTATGATATAGCATCCGCAAAACCCGGAGCGCTTTGCGCTCCGGGTTTTGCCGATTACGATTGCAGAAAAGGCGTTTTTCCGCTGTGCAGATTCCTGAGCAGCGGGGGAGCTCGAGGGGGCAAGGCCCGCCTCGATTCCGATCTGCGGCGCAGGCAAGGATTGCTGCGCCGTCTGTCTTTTGAAAGGGTGATAATATCATGATCCACGGTTTTCTCAAAGCCTGCACGGTCTCGCCCGCGCTGCGCGTGGCCGACTG
>ERZ840517.2283-NODE-2283-length-17640-cov-3.755417_pt1 | contig 17640 bp, 10 predicted proteins | sample MGYA00519876_ERZ840517 | MGnify/ENA primary metagenome ERZ840517 (study PRJEB31850, sample SAMEA3708882) | human gut metagenome | biome: human gut; feature: human-associated habitat; material: faeces | place: China | collected 2014 ... | reverse complement strand
AAGACAGATACCGGCATCTGAGCGAGCGGTGTGGACTCTGAGGAAGCTGTGATGCTGATACGGAAAGTACCAAAGCCCTCGGTTGTGATTCCAAACATATGGCTGTCGCCTTTTTCGCTGGAAATTCCATTAAGAGGAAGTGTGGTAACTCCCTTGATATCATGATATACGATATCAAAATCAGAAGTAAGCTGTGCATTTTCCGGTACATTTACAAGCTCAATCTCTGCTTCTTTGCCAGTAAGACGAAGAAGAGCAGGGGAGTTCATCAAAAAGCGGCAGATATTTTCAGCACAGCGAGTCAGATGACGGCGCTCTAAACGACCGCTTGCAAGTGCAGCTTCAAGATCACCCATTACCTGCGTTGTATCAGATGTTACCATGTAGAGATCATTCTGCGCGAGAACCATAGCAGCAAATTTTTCATGAGATGGCTTGTCCTTTGGTGCATTGTTGATCTCAGCCCACCAGTCTGTCATAACGATGCCTTCAAAGCCCCACTCACCACGCAAAATATCTGTGTTAAGCTGATGGTTTCCAGCAGTCCAAAGACCATTTACGCTTCCGTAGGTAGTCATAATAGAGCTTGCATAGCCGCTTTTTACAGCAATCTCAAAGCCCTTTAAGTAGATTTCACGAACTGCGCGCTCAGAAATGACACTGTCCACAAAACGACGGTGATACTCCTGATTGTTTCCGCAGAAATGCTTGATTGTTCCTGTTACACCAGCGCGTCCCATTCCCTCTAACTGAGCGGAGGCGATCACACCACTTAAAAGTGGATCCTCAGAGAAATATTCGAAGTTACGGCCGTTTAGCGGACAGCGGTGAATATTCATGCCAGGTCCAAGAAGGCTTTCGATATGGTTATTTCTCATCTCGATTCCTTCCATCTCAAAAAGATCAGCGTTCAGGCTTGTGTTGAACGTGCAGGCAAGCAAGGTTCCGCCAGGAAGACTAAATGCGTTAGTACCGCAGTCCATGCGAAGGCCGGACGGACCATCTGTGCAGCAGCCAGCCGGGATGCCAAAGTATGTAAGATTTGGTGTCAGACCACCGAAAGCAGCAGCAGTTCCAGGTGTTACTTTTGGACTTGACATGCCTTCGCCCTTTACTATATGGCACAAATCGAGATCAGACAGCTGTGCAAGAAATTCGTCCATAGAAACAATGCCGCGTTTTACGTCATCAAGCTTATAGCCCTTATCACCAGTATAGTCAGCACATTGCGGACATGTATCCTCACTGTAATGCTGTAAGTAAACAGGAGCAGCCTGAATAATAGGTACAAGTGTACCATCCTCATTTGTCTTAGGAGTCATGCGCTCAAGATGGCGGCGAGGAGCAAGCTGCTGGGAGAGCTCTTCTAAAGCAACTGTTTCTGTAAGCGCGAAGCTTCCGATTTCCGTTGCATTTCGCACATTGGTACCAGCTAAAATTGTATAGGTGCCTTCCTCAAGCACATAGCAAAACGCATGTCCTGTAATGCCGCTGTCATCGTAGGAGGAAAGTGAATAAAAGTCAATCGCAAGAATACCGCTTTCACCCTCACCAGGTTCAAGAAGTTCAGTCTTTGCAAAACGAATCAGCTCGCGAGACGGCTTTCCAAGAAAACCTTGTGGCTTTTGTACATAAAACTGTATTGTTTCCTTACCTGCCACATCGCCTGTGTTTGTAATATCGTAAGTAACATGTAAGGTATCGGTTTTAGAAACTTCGCCCTTTGCAAGTCCGGCTGGCAGAGAACACATGTCAAGTGCAGCCTGTACATCAAAGGTAGTATAAGACAGACCATAGCCAAATGGATAGCGAACCTTTTCCTTCGCAAATGTTTCAAAATAGCGGTAGCCTACATAGATATCTTCTTCATAGCGAATGGTATCCTCACAGCCAAAATTCCGGGTAGATGGATAATCATCAATATGATAAGCAATCGTATCACTGAGGCGTCCGCTGGCAGGAACCTTTCCGGTGATGACATCGACAGCACCAGAACCGCCTTCCATGCCGCCCTGCCATATATAAAGAACAGATGATGGTTCATAGCGGTCAACAAAGCTCATATCAATGATATTTCCAACATTTAAGATAACAACTGTACGTGAAAAATGGCGGCATACGATTTCAAGCATTGCCTCTTCACCGTCTGTCAGATACCAGCTTCCTTTCTCAGCAGCATTGTCACGGTCCTCACCAGCAGTGCGGCCGATTACGATAAGTGCAGTCTGGCAGCGGGAAGCAGCGCCAGATACAAGTTCATCGCTAAGCGGCATTTCAACCTGACACCATGGCTCCTGTGCCCAGCCATTTCCCAAATCAAAAGGATGATCTTTTAACCAGTTTTTGTAAGCTGTTTTTACTTCCACGTCAATTGTAAGAGAAGATTCTGTAAGGGCATAGTCAAGATCATGTACATAGCTTGTATTAACAAGACCGCCAGATCCGGTTCCGCTTTTATAATACTCAAATTGAGTACGGCCAAATACGGCACATGTTTCACCCTCTGCAAGAGGAAGTGTATTGTTTTTGTTTTCAAGAAGCACGCAGCCTTCAGCAGCAGCCTGTCTTGCAAGTGCAGCATATTGCTTCCAGTCAAGTGTAAATTTACTCATAGAAATGGTTTCCTTTCATTATAATATGCGAAATACATTGACAATTTCATGCTTCCATCTTACAATAAAAAGGATATTATTTCAATAAAAAACATTGTGAAATAGCTATCAAAAAAATGAACATAGTAATTTATTTTAAAATTAGGAGGAAACCATAATGGAAGACGACGGCAGCGCGGATACGGATACGAATAAGCAGATTTTTGTGAGAGTTTCGAAAGGAGGTCTCGCATGATAGGGGCAATTATTCTGCAGGTCATTCTGATCGCACTGAACGCAGTGTTTACGTGTGCAGAAACGGCAATCGTTTCATTAAACGACAATCAATTAGAAGAGATGGCAAAAAAGGATGAAGCAAAAGCAGCGCTTTTATCTGGATTTAAGGCAAAGCAGGAGCGTTTTTTAACAGCTATGCAGCTTGTTTCAATGGCAAGTGTATGCTTAGGAAGTGCATATGCGGCGCTTGTTTTTAGAAAACCGCTGGAAGATTTTATTGGAAAAAGCGGACAGGCAATAAATCCAAATGTATTGGATGGACTTTGTGTCACTGCAATTTCACTTGTATTATGCATTGTAACGATGATTTTTGGACGTATGGTGCCAAAGCGTTTGGCAGCAGAAAAGGAAGAAGAGATGGCAGTTCGTTTTTCTTCTATTGTTTATGTGGTACAGATTGTCTTTTTTCCGCTAATTTGGCTTTTAATTGCCGCGTCACATACGCTTCTTCGTTTATGTGGTGTTGATCCACATCGTCAGACTCAAATTACGGAAGAAGAGATTCGCCTGATGGCAGAGTCTGGAAGTCAGAAGGGAACGATTGATACACAGGAAAATGAATTTATACAAAATGTGTTTGAGTTTAATGATGTTTCTGTCGATGAAATCTGTACGCATCGAAAAGATGTTGTCTGTGTGTATGCCGATGAGAGCCGTGAGGAATGGGAAAAAGTAATCTACGAAAACCGTCACAGCTTTTATGTTGTGTGCGGAGAGGATACTGATGATATTGTTGGTGTGCTCGATGCAAGAGAGTATTTAAGATCAAGAGACCATTCAAGGGAAGCCGTGATGAAAAACTGCGTGCGAAAGCCTTATTTTATTCCTGAAAATATGAAAGCTGCGTCATTGTTTTCAAATATGAAAAAGACAGGAAACTATTTTGCAGTCGCAATTGATGAGTATGGCGGAATGGCAGGAATAGTTACTATGCGAGATTTGCTTGAGCTGATCGTTGGTGAGTGGAAGGAACATGATGAAGAGCCTGAGCCAAGTGATATAGAAAAAATTGGTGATAGCCTGTGGCGCATTCAGGGTGCAGCTTCACTAGATGAGGTTGCAGAGGAACTTGATGTGGAACTTCCGCTTGATGAATATGATACCTTTGGCGGCTATGTGCTTGGTGAACTTTGTTATGTGCCAGATGATGGCACACAAGTTTCTGTTCTTACACCTGATCTTGAAATTATGGTTACTACAATAAAAGATCACAGAGTAGAAGAGACTACGGTGCGAAAACGTATTGTACAAGAGGAACAAACTTAATTAGAAAAATGATTTCCCATTGAAATCCATATATTCATTCGATATAATGAGAGTACTGATGGCCGTGCATCAGTACTTTTATTAATTTACGAAAAAAGAAAGGGGAGAGATACTTATGGAACAAAATAAGAAAAAAGCCGGCAAGGCAGCGATGATTTTCAGGTTTTTAAAACCATGCCTGCCGCTTATGCTGACAGGTCTTTTCTTTTCAGCAATGATTACTGTCTGTCAGGCATTTATCCCACAGGTTATTCGAATTAGTGTAGATGGTGTCTTAGGAAGTGACTTGTCTAAGATTCCAGAATGGGTGAAAGCCTTTTTATCAGAAGAAACGATTCGTGAAAATCCTGGAAAGATGCTTACGATTGCAGCGCTTGCCGTCATTTTGCTTGCAGCTATAAACATCGCTGCAAACTACTACTCAAAGGTATTTGCAGCAAAGGGTTCAGAAAGCTTTGTAAAGGGCATGAGAGATCAGTTGTATGATCATATTCAGAAGTTACCGTATAGTTGGCATGTAAAGAATCAGACAGGTGATATCATTCAGCGCTGTACATCAGACGTAGATGTTGTGCGAAATTTTGTAACTAATCAGTTGATGGAAGTATTTCGTATTATCTTTTTGATTGTATTCTACATGGTGATCATGTTTTCAATGAATGTTAAAATTTCATTGATCGCTGTGTCCTTTTTTCCGATTGTAATTCTGTACTCTGGATACTTCTTCTCAAAGATTGCACAGCACTTTCAGGAAGCAGATGAGGCAGAGGGAATTTTATCAAGCGTTGTTCAGGAAAACTTAACTGGTGTACGAGTGGTGCGCGCATTTGGAAGAGAATCATTTGAGCGCAAACGTTTCGATGAGAAAAATGAGCGCTTTGCAGGACTGTGGATTTATTTAGGTAAGTTTTTGAGTCTTTATTGGTCGATTGGTGATCTGATTACAGGTATTCAGATTCTTACAGTCATCTGCATGGGTGTGTTATTTACAGTAGATGGCAATCTGACTGTCGGTGAATTTATTGCTTTCGTATCCTACAATTCCAGTATGGCATGGCCAGTCAGAAGTCTGGGACGAATCATATCCGAGATGAGTAAGGCAGGTGTGTCAATTGACCGTATTGCCTATATCCTTGATGAAAAGGAAGAAGATGATCGTCCAGGCGTGACAAAGCCTGCAATAAATAAGGATATTGTATTTGATAATGTGAACTTTAAATATGAAGAGGGAGCCGCTGTCTTAAAGAATGTCAGCTTTACTGTTCCGGCAGGAAAGACATTTGCTATTCTTGGAAATACAGGAAGCGGAAAGAGTACACTTGTACATCTATTAAATCGTCTTTACGATCTGCCTGATGGTTGTGGAAAGATTACTATTGGCGGTGTTGATATTCGCGATATTGATCGTCAGTATTTGAGAAGCCAGATTGGTATGGTGCTTCAAGAGCCATTCTTATATTCAGGAAGCATAAAGGAAAATGTTGGAATAACAAGGGAAAGTTCAGCATTTGATGATATTCGTGAGGCATGTGAGATTGCCTGTGTAGACAGTGCGATTGACAGTTTTACAGACGGTTATGAAACCATTGTTGGAGAGCGTGGCGTAACGCTTTCGGGCGGACAAAAACAGCGAGTTGCGATTGCACGTATGCTTGTAGAACATACACCTGTTATGATTTTTGATGATTCTCTTTCAGCAGTAGATGCACAGACAGATGCCATGATACGTGAGGCATTAAAAAAGAGAATGGCAGGAACAACAGTTATTTTGATTGCACATAGAATCACGACTCTTATGCAGGCAGATTGCATTATGGTACTCGAAGATGGTGCTGTGGCAGAGATGGGAAGCCATGAACAGCTTATGGAGCATCATGGTATTTACCGCAGAATTTATGATATTCAGATGAATACTCAATTAGATGCTGATTCTGTATAAGAAAATTAAAAAGTGTCCGCAAATGTGATGCAGGCACAGAAAGGCAGGATAAAAATAGTATGCAGATTGAAGAAAAAGAATATGACCAGTCGTTTGACTGGCGTATTTGGAAGAAACTGTTTCCATTTATGAAGCCGTTTCGCAAATATATGATTATTGCACTTGTTTTTAATACGTTGTGTGCACTTGTCGATATTGCGCTTCCTTTGTTTCAGCAGTATGCAATTAATCATTTTATCAGCGGCAATACTAAAGAAGGAATTGGAAGCTTTGCAGGAACTTATTTAGTTACTATTATATTTCAGACTGTCAGTGTTGTAATTTTTTGCCGCTGTGCTATGGTGATTGAGATGAATATGGCAAAAAATATGAAGAAGGCATGCTTTGATCATCTTCAGCAGTTGTCTTTTTCTTATTATAATACAACACCAGTCGGCTATATTTTGGCAAGAGTAATGAATGATACAGGACGAATCAGTGGTCTGATAGCATGGAATCTTCTTGATATGATGTGGGCGCTGTTTTATGTAGTGGGAATCTTTGGCATTATGCTTGCACTAAACTGGAAGCTGGCACTTTGGATTATGTTAATTGTGCCGGGTCTGGTGCTTCTTACAAGCTTTTTCCAGAAGCGTATCTTAAAATGGAACAGGCAGGTCAGAAAGAAAAATTCAATGATTACAGGTGCATATAATGAAGGAATTACAGGTGCGCAGACATCAAAAGCGCTTGTCATTGAGGAAAAAAACAGCCGTCATTTCAAGGGACTTACTGATGACATGAAAACAGCAGGTGTGAAGGCGGCACGTATGAATGGTCTTTATGTAGCACTTGTTGTATTTTGTGGTTATATTGGTGTGGCACTTGCATTAAAGCAGGGCGGTGAGCTTGTGTTGGCACAGGCTCTTCAGCTTGGTACGTTATCAGCCTTTACCACATACGCTGTCAACATGTTTGAGCCAATTCGAAACATCGCGTCTAACTTGTCAGAAATTGTGGCAGCACAGGCTAATATCGAGCGTGTCACAGGACTTCTTGAGGAAGAACCGCAGATTAAGGATCGTCCTGATGTCATTGAAAAGTATGGCACAGCATTTGAGCAAAAGCGTGAAAATTGGGAGCCAATTAAGGGTGATATTACATTTGAAGATGTGACGTTCCATTACCCAGATGGAAATGAAAATATTTTAGAGCATTTTAACCTTCATGTTCCGGCAGGAACGACAGTTGCCATTGTCGGAGAGACAGGTGCTGGAAAGAGTACACTGGTAAATTTAGCTTGTCGTTTCTTTGAACCGACACAGGGTCGTATTTTAATCGATGGTGTGGATTACAGAGAGCGCAGCCAGTCATGGCTTCACAGCGCGCTTGGTTATGTGCTTCAAAGTCCTCATTTGTTTACAGGAACAATTATGGAAAATATCCGTTATGGAAAGCTAGAAGCTACAGATGAAGAGGTTATTGAGGCAGCAAAGATCGTATCAGCAGATCAGGTAGCAAAGCGTCTTGAAAAGGGATGGCAGACAGATGTTGGAGAGGGTGGAGATTCCATGTCCACCGGAGAAAAACAGCTTATTTCATTTGCAAGAGCTGTGTTGGCAGATCCGGCGATTTTTGTTCTGGATGAAGCAACGTCTTCTATTGATACAGAGACAGAGCAGCTGATTCAGAATGCGATTTCTTATCTTTTAAAGGATCGTACTTCATTTATCATTGCCCATCGCCTCTCGACAATCCGCCAGGCAGATGTAATTCTTGTTGTTAAGGCTGGAAAGATCATCGAGCAGGGAACACACGACGAGCTGATGGCAATGAAGGGCTATTACCATGATCTGTACACACAGCAGTTTAAGGAAGAGATGATGGAAGAATTAGTAAAATAATTTAAATCCATCCGCCATCCATTGTAAGAATTTGACCAGTGAGGTAGTCTGGTGCATCTGCAACCATGCAGATCATCTGGGCTGCCTCTTCTTTTGTACCCTCACGTCCAGCAGGTATTTCATCTGCGAGCGCCTCAGCTTCCTCCTTTGATAGCCAGGCATTCATCGGTGTTTCAATCGCACCAAAAGCGATGGCATTCACCTGAATATTACTAGGAGCTAGTTCTTTAGCGAGAGCTTTTGTAAAACTGTTAATGGCACCCTTGCTTGCAGAGTAGACAGCCTCACAAGAGGCACCGACATTGCCCCATACAGAGGAAATATTTATAATGCGTCCGTGGTGGCGATGTACCATGGAAGGGATGACAAGATGGCATAAATTCATGACAGAACCTATATTGACATTCATTACGCGCTGCCACTCATCAGGTGTCATATCTTGGAAAAGACCGATGTGGGAGATTCCGGCATTGTTTATTAAAAGATCAATAGGACCAAAATGTTCATTTGCCTGCGCTAAAAGTGATTTGCATGCTTCATAGTCTGATACATCAGCAGAAAAGGTCAAAACATCAGCGCCTTTTTCCTTTGCTTTTTTTGCTGTATTTTCTAAGCCTTCCTTATTTTTCATAGAAACAAGAATCAGGCAGTTATCAGTACTTGCAAGAGCTAGCGCAGCAGCCTGTCCAATGCCAGAGGATGCACCTGTAATTAAAATTGTTTTTGACATTATATTTATACCTCATAGAGCTGTTTATATTTTTTCCCAGCAGCAGGAAATCGCTAATTAGTATAGCACAAAGAAATAAAAAGTGCAAAAGGCACAAATAAACTTGCTTGACAAGCGATTTCTATGTGATATAATCAAAATGGAGTTGTAATAATATTGTAACAATTTAACTGATATTATGTTTTTGTACCTGCAGGCAAGATGGCAGGCTACGGGAAGGTACAGGTTTTTGAGATATGAATAAATTATGCAGGAATGCGCTGGCATCCTGTCTGGCTGCGACACTTGCAGTCGGAGGAGGCATTGCAGTACCAGCAGCATCAGGCGCGTCGCTTGAACAGGATACAGCTGTGGCAGGCATGGCGGTTTCTCTCGATAACTACTATGCAAGCAGCCAGACGCCTGAAGCAGATATTATGGATTATATTCGTTATATAGTTGCTTCAGCGCAGGAGAAAAAAATTATCCCAGTTTTTACTGTAAATGCGACGACGAAAGAAGATGGTTCCGTTGTATTTGGAACTAGCTTGGTATCAAAGGATGCCAGCGAAAAGGAAGAAGGACTTGTCAGTGTAATGGCAAGCTTAAATGTTAGAAATAAACCATCTGTATCAAGCAATGTGATCGGATATTTGTACAGCAATTGCGTTGTTTCTATTTATGATACTGTCAAGAATAGCGAAGGCAGCTGGTATCTGATTAAAAGCGGAGATGTAGAGGGCTATGTGTCATCTGATTATGTATTAACAGGTGCAGCTGCAAAGGCGAGCGATGAGGATCTTACAAACCGTTATGCAAAGGTAAAATCCAATACAGCGGTTGTTTACAGTTCAGCATCAAGCAGTGCCGATAGTGTTGGCAGCGTTTACAAGGATGGTGATTATAAGGTTCTTGCAATTCAGAACGGATTTGTAAAGATTGCAGTTAACGAAGAATTTGCCGGATTTGTTAAAGCAGAGGATGTTTCTTTATACACACGTCATGCAGAGGCAGTAGCAATCACTGATCAGATGGTAAAAAATCAGTTGGACAGCTATCTTGTAGATATTCGTGATGCAGAGGCAATTTTTGAAAAGCGTATGGCAGCAGCAGATTATCAGGCAGCTTACAACGCAAGTACATATGCATATCAGCTTTGGGAATATTACATAAATGATGCTTCTAACGCAGGTTATACAGATTTAGTAACAACAGCAAAGAGCGAGCAGAAAAAGACAGCCGACATGGTAGCGCGTGCGACAGCAGCGTTAAATGGTGAGACAGTTGCAGAGACGTCAACGGAGGTACCTACTACTACGACAGTGGCAGCTACGTCTGCTGAGGAAACAACAACAAGCTCACAGGCACAGACTTCATCAAGTGAAGCAGAAAAAACGCAGCCAGAACAGACAACACCTACAACGGTAGAAGATACCACAACTACAACAGTAGAGGATACTACAACTACAACAGTAGAGGATACCACAACTACGACAGCTGAGCAGACAACGCCGACTACAGTAGAAGATACCACAACTACGACAGCTGATAATACCACTCCTTCAGAGACTGTAAAAGCAATTCAGGGTATTGAGGCATTTTATACTGGAAGCAGTAAGACAGAAGGACAGGTACTCAGTGCAAGTGAGCTGTATATTGTTGTTACTTACACAGATGGAACAACACAGACAGTAACAGAAGGCCTAAGTTGTGATCAGGTTGGCATGAAGTTAAGTGCAGGCTGGAATACTGTTACAGTAAGCTATCAGGGATTTTCTTCATCATTTGATTTGAATGTAGCAACGGTTGAGGCTTCTTCAGAAACGCAGCCGTCAGAAGTTCCTTCATCTGAGACAGTACCTGATGAGACAACCACTACAGTTGAAGAGACTGCTCCATCATCAGAGACAGAGACAACCACCACAACAGCGGCAGAAACCACACCCACTACAGTTGAAGAAACAACTACTACAACGACAGCGGCAGAGACAACTACCACACAGGAAATTACAACTCCATCAAACAACTCAACACCGCTTCGTGATTCAATTGTTAATTATGCATTAGGCTGGGTAGGTCAGTGCAATTATGTATATGGAGGCACCGATCTTTCTATTGGCGGTTCCGTAGACTGCTCTGGATTTACTATGCAGGTATACAGCAGAGTGGCAGGTGTAAGCCTTCCGCATCACTCCATGTCACAGATGAATTGTGGTTCTGCTATCACTTACGATCAGCTTAGACCAGGTGATCTTGTATTTTATAATAATCCGAACCATGTGGCAATTTACATCGGTAACGGTGCAATTGTTCATGCAGGTTCACCAGAGACTGGAATTAATGTAACATCTGTATTCTTTAAGACACCTATAGGATATCGTACATATTTGCCGTAAAGAATAATAAAATAAAGGGCGACACCCGAAAGGGTGTCGTTTTTATTTATAGAGAGAATATCCTTGCACTTTTTTATATTTGTGTTATCATAATACAATGACTAATTGTATGTCATTATTCGAATATGAAAGGTGAAGGGTATGAAAATAATAATTGCGGGCGTCGGAAAGGTTGGATCAACGCTGGCTAGACAGCTGAGCGCCTCAGGTTATGATATTACGCTTATTGATGTAAAGCAGCAGGTATTGGAATCAAACGTAGAAAAATATGATGTAATGGCCGTTTTAGGAAATTGTGCCACGATGGAGACATTGCTTCAGGCTGGTGTAAACGATGCGGATCTTTTGATTGCAGCGACTGGTGCAGATGAGTTAAATCTTCTGTGCAGCATGACTGCTCATGGAATCAATCCAAACATCCATACAATTGCAAGGATTTGTAATCCGGATTATACAGATCAGGTTTACAAAATGCAGAAAACATTTGCGCTGTCATTGACAGTAAATCCGGAAAAGCAGGCTGCAATCGAGATTGAACGATTGCTTAAATTCCCAGGCTTCTTAAAGAGAGACAGCTTTGCAAAGGGAAGAGTAGAGATCGTAGAGCTGCGTGTTGATGAAAGAAGCCGTTTGTGCAATGTTGCCCTTAGCGAATTGAATCGTGTAATAAAGTGCCGTGTTCTTGTATGTGCCGTGCTTAGAAGAGGTGATGTTGTAGCACCAGATGGAAGCTTTGTGCTTAGAGAGGGCGACAGAATCTTTGTTACGGCATCAACAGAAAGCTTGGCGACACTTCTTGATAATCTTGGAATTATAACAAAAAAGGTCAATCATGTTATGATCTGCGGCGGCGGACGTGTAAGCTATTATCTTGCTCAGCAGCTTGAAAAAGATGGCATGACGGTACGTTTGATCGAGAAGGATCCAAAGCATTGTGAGGAACTTGCAGCGCTTCTTCCTAAAACAGAGATTATCAATGATGATGCGAGCAATACATTTGTGCTGAAGCGTGAAAATATTGAAAGCTGTGACGCACTTGTTACGGCAACTGGTATGGACGAGTTAAATATGATTATTTCTCTGTATGGAACTAAGCATGGTGTATCTCAGGTTATCACAAAGCTTGGTCATATGGAAAATGGCAGCATGATTGATCAGCTTCCGATTGGAAGTACGATCTGGCCGAAGGATCTTTGCTGTAACGGTATTGTGCGTTATATACGTGCAATGCACAATCAGACAGGAGCAGCCGTATCAGTTCATTCCATAGCAGATGGAAAGGCAGAGGCAATTGAGTTTCATGTTGAAGAGAAAAAGCCGTATTGTGATAAACCGTTAAAGAACATGAAAGTGAAGCAAAATATTCTTGTATCCTGTATTACACACGGCGGCGTTACAGAGCTTCCAGGAGGAGATTCTGTTATTCGAGAGGGTGATACAGTTGTTGTTGTCACAACAAGAAATGATATTATCTATAAGCTTGACGATATTTTTGAAGCATAACAAATACAGTTTCTGCAAAAAAGGAGTTTTTTAATTATGAACTATAAAATGATGGGGCGGCTGATTGCGCAGATTCTGTTGGCGGAGGCGGCATTTATGGTGCCGGCACTGATTATAAGTCTGGTTGGTCAGGATAGTCAGGCAATTTTAGGATTTGCTTTAAGTATCCTTGTGATTTTAGCAGTGGCAGGCATGCTTATGTTTTTTGCAAGAAAAGCCAAAAAAGGCTTTTATGCAAGAGAAGGTATGGTTTGTGTCGGACTCGCGTGGATTGTAATGAGTCTTTTGGGCTGTCTTCCATTTTGGATTTCACGTGAAATTCCGTCTTATCTTGATGGATTATTTGAGATCGTATCTGGTTTTACGACAACAGGTGCATCTATTTTATCAAATGTAGAAGGTCTTTCAAAGGGAATGCTATACTGGAGAAGCTTTAGCCACTGGGTTGGCGGTATGGGTGTTCTTGTATTTTTACTTGCAGTTGTTCCTGTAAGTGGTCGAAATGATGGTTTCACAATGCATCTGCTTCGAGCAGAGAGCCCGGGACCAAATGTTGCAAAGCTTGTTCCAAGAATCAGAAGCACGGCAGGAATTTTATATATTTTATATATTGTATTGACAGTAGTAGATTTGCTGCTTTTGCTTGCTGGAAAAATGCCTGTGTTAGAGGCTGTATGTACAGCATTTGGAACAGCCGGAACAGGTGGATTCGGTGTAAAAAATGATAGTATGGCAAGCTACAGTCCATATATTCAAAATGTATGTACAGTGTTTATGCTGCTGTTTGGTGTGAATTTCAGCTGCTACTATCTTTTGATCATGAAGCAGGTAAAAAGTGTATACGAGGATGAGGAACTTCGTCTTTATGTTGGAATGGTGCTGGGCAGTGTGCTTTTGATTGTGATTAATCTGAGAGGTTTTTATGGAACGCTTGAAGAGACAGTACGCCATGTATTCTTTCAGGTGGCCAGTATTGTGACTACTACAGGCTTTGCCACCACAGATTTTGATCTATGGCCAGGTTTTTCAAAGTCAATTCTATTATGTCTGATGGTAGTGGGTGCCTGTGCAGGAAGTACAGGCGGAGGCTTTAAGTGCGGAAGACTTTTGCTCGTCTTTAAGAGTCTTAGAAGAAACATACAGAAAATGCTTCGTCCGCAGCGAATCCAGGCAGTGCGCAGCAACAAGCAGGTCGTATCAGAGAAGGTGCTTGAAAATACAAACGCCTATCTTGCTGCATATGTACTTATTATTATGTTTAGTCTGCTAGTTATTTCAATAGATGGTTTTTCTGTTGGAACTAATTTTTCAGCTGTACTTGCCTGCTTTAATAATATCGGACCAGGTCTTGAATTAGTAGGCCCGACATGTAACTTCTCAATTTATGGTCCGCTGGCAAAAATTGTACTAATTTTTGATATGCTGGCTGGACGATTGGAAATTTTTCCAATTTTGATTCTTTTGTCACGCGATACGTGGAGACGCTGATAAATATTAGTGACGAGAAATATAAAAAAGTGCCATGGATATCCAAGGCACTTTTTTTGATATGCATTAAAGCAATGTAATATTGTGCTTTTTTGCTTCCTTTCTGATATCAGCCGGCCAGATAGAGGACTGAACCTCACCGATGTGGGCACGGCGAAGGAAGAACATACAGATACGAGACTGACCAATACCGCCGCCAATAGTGTAAGGAAGTTCTTTATTTAGTATTGCCTTTTGGAAAGCAAGGTTGGCGCGCTCTGGGCAGCCAGCCTTCTCAAGTTGAGTGCGAAGAGAGTTCTCATCAACACGAATACCCATGGAGGAAAGCTCAAGAGCAATATCAAGAACTGGATAGTAGACAAGAATATCGGCGTTGAGTGCCCAGTCATCATAATCTGGTGCACGTCCGTCATGCGGCTCGCCATTTCCAAGCTTATCACCAATCTGCATCAGGCAGACAGCCTTTTTTTCTTTCGTGATCAGATATTCACGCTCCTTTGGAGTCTTGTCCGGGTACATGTCAAGTAGCTCCTGAGAAGTAATAAAGAAAATTTCCTTAGGAAGAATTTCTTCTATGTAATCATACTGGATTGCCATGTACATTTCTGTCTTTCTAAGTGTCTTGTATACATCACGGACAACGGACTTTAAAGTGTCGAGTGTTCGATCTTCTTTTGAGATGATTTTTTCCCAGTCCCACTGGTCAACAAAGATGGAGTGGATATTATCTGTAGTCTCATCACGGCGAATTGCGTTCATATCGGTGTAAAGACCTTCACCATTTGAGAAGCCATATTCCTTTAAAGCATAGCGCTTCCACTTTGCGAGAGAGTGTACAACCTCAGCGTTAAAACCGCTTTGCTCCTTAATGTCAAATGATACAGGGCGCTCAACACCATTTAAGTTGTCATTTAGGCCGGAAGCCGGATCAACAAACAGCGGTGCTGATACGCGGAGCAGATTTAGCTGCTTTGCAAGCAGATCCTGAAAGAAATCTTTGACTGTTTTGATGGCAATCTGTGTATCATGCAGATTTAAAGCTGGTTCATAGCCCTCTGGGATAATTAAGTGTTCCATAATTCCTCCAAGTAGATTTATTTAAACGGACATAAGATAATAGCTGCAGCCGTCTAGAAGTATGTTAAGATAGTGTGAGGCTTTTGTCAACGGGTCTGTCCATTTCCAGTGATAACATATTTGTAAGCTGTCAGCTCACGAAGCCCCATTGGACCGCGCGCGTGAAGCTTCTGTGTTGAAATTCCCATTTCACAGCCAAGACCAAACTCACCTCCGTCAGTAAAGCGAGTTGATGCATTGACATATACGGCAGCACTGTCCACAAGAGTTGTAAATAGAGCAGCAGTCCGTTCATTCTGTGTGATGATTGATTCGCTGTGATGAGTAGAGTGGGAAGCAATATGTGAAATTGCTTCGTTCACATCACTTACGACATGCACAGCGAGAATATAATCGAGAAATTCCGTATCAAAATCATTCTCATCTGCAGGAGTACCATCAATAATTGAAAGAGCTTCTTTATCAAGGAGAAGCTTAGCAGGATGTTCGCGAGATGGGTCACACAAGCTTTTTTGCAGCATAGGAAGAAATTTCTTTGCCACATCACGGTGCACAAGACAAACCTCGGCAGCATTGCACACAGAAGGACGGCTCATTTTTGCATTTTCAACTATTCGCAGTGCCATGGAAAGGTCAGCATCCTTATCCACATAGATATGACAAATTCCAGTGCCTGTCTGAATACAAGGAACAAGCGCCTGCTCTACACATGCTTTTATAAGTCCTGCACCGCCGCGCGGAATCAAAAGATCAATAAAACCAACGGCACGCATTAAGTCAAGTGCACTTTTTCGGCTTGTATCCTCAATCAGGTTTATGACCTGTTCATTTATGCCACAGCTATGAAGACCTTTTTTAAGTGCATTGACAATTGAAAATGCACTGTGAAAGGCTTCCTTTCCTGTGCGAAGTACGCAGACATTTCCAGATTTTAAAGCTAGAGCAGCAGCATCAGAGGTGACATTTGGGCGGCTTTCGTAAATAATAGCGATAACACCCATTGGTACAGAGACTTTTTGAATATGAAGTCCGTTTGGGCGCGTTTCATCAGAAAGAATGCGGCCAACAGGATCAGGAAGTGCAGCGACAGCACGGATGCCGTCTGCCATAGCGCGTATGCGTGATTCATCAAGCTTAAGCCGGTCGAGCATGACAGAAGATATAGTGTCCTTTGCTGCGTCCATATCTTTTTTATTTTCACAAAGAATAGAAGAAGTGTCAGCAATTAGTGCATCTGCCATAGCAAGAAGCGCTTTATTTTTCTCTTCACTTTTCAAAACCGCCAGAGAAGAAACAGCTGCTTTGGCCTCTCGTAAAATACACTTTGTTTCTTTCATAATGCGTTTAGTCCTTTCTTTTAAAGCATTTTTTTCTGCGCAAGAAAACGTGTTCCAGCTTGTTTTCCATCTGCGATGTCATATAAGATAACAGGGTCAGCTCCGTTTGCAATAACCATATCAATGCCATTTTCTGTTGCAATCTGTGCAGCCTGAATTTTTGTAGTCATGCCGCCAGTTCCAAGATTTGTGCCTGCACCAGAAGTCATAGCTTTAATTTCAGGTGTGATTTCACAAACAGTAGGAATAAGAGTGGCAGAAGGATCCTTTCTTGGATCAGCTGTAAAAAGGCCGTCAATATCAGAAAGAAGCACGAGTAAATCAGCGTGAACAGTGCTTGCTACAATTGCGCTAAGTGTATCGTTGTCGCCAATTACAATTTCAGAAGTAGAGATTGTATCATTTTCATTGATAATTGGAATTGCGCCAAGAGAAAGCAGACGCTCCATTGTATTTTCCACATTTTGCCGTCTGTCATCGTGCTCAATATCTTCACTAGTTAAAAGAATTTGGGCAACTGTGTGATTATATTCACCAAAAAGCTTATCATATGTATACATAAGCTCACACTGACCTACAGCTGCTGCTGCCTGCTTTGTCGGCATATCAGACGGTCGCTCCTTTAATGAAAGCTTGCCGGCACCCATACCAATGGCACCAGATGAGACCATGACAATTTCATGTCCGGCATTTTTTAAATCACTGATTACCTTGCAGAGCACCTCTGTACGTCGTATATTAAGTCGTCCGGTGTGATGAGCAAGAGTGGAAGTACCAATTTTTATGACAATACGCATAGTGAAAACCATACCTTTCTGCTTTTGAAGTTGATTTTAATGTAACTATTTAGAAATCATAGCTACATTTTACTTTAGGAATCTGGCGTGGGAATCCACGGCCATTCAATGACCGAGATGAAAGCACCGCTTGCTTTTATCATACCATAAATCTGCCGAAGGCGTAAAGCTTTTTGTGTTCCAAAAAGCGAAACTGTCTTCGGCAGAGAAATATAGGGAAGATTCGGGTGGCAGTCTACAGAGAAAACAATACTGTATGTATAATATATTCCAACTATTTGTTGACTATATGTATACTATATGATATAATATATGTGAAAAAGATAACTTAAAACATGCACGTACCTGCATGTATAA
>ERZ840517.2281-NODE-2281-length-17648-cov-3.630762_pt1 | contig 17648 bp, 8 predicted proteins | sample MGYA00519876_ERZ840517 | MGnify/ENA primary metagenome ERZ840517 (study PRJEB31850, sample SAMEA3708882) | human gut metagenome | biome: human gut; feature: human-associated habitat; material: faeces | place: China | collected 2014 ... | reverse complement strand
AACCGGGGACACAAGGATTTTCAGTCCTTTGCTCTACCAACTGAGCTATGGCACCCTTGTTTTGTTTAACGGGTGCAAAGATATGAATCTTTTTTGAGTCTTGCAATAGGCAGAGCTACTTTTTACTGATTTTTATTCTTCCAAAGAATTCCAGCCTTGTGCTTTTAGTTCGACTTCGCCTCCATCACGACCTACCAAGTAGTTACCGAGATCGGGTTTTGTAATATGACCGATTACTTTAACACCTTTCATTTCAGATACTTTATCATGATCAGTGAGAGGAACAGTGAAAAGTAATTCATAGTCTTCACCACCATTTAAAGCTGCAGTTACCAAATTCATATTAAATTGTTCAGCCATTGCAGCCGTTTGATAATCGATAGGAATTCTATCTTCATATACGCGACATCCGACATTACTTTCTTTTGAAATATGCAAAAGTTCGGAAGACAGACCGTCTGATATGTCCATCATTGCTGTAGGGATAATCCCCGCATGACGAAGCATCTCTATAATATCTTTACGAGCTTCCGGCTTCAATTGACGTTCCAACAGATATTCTTTGCCTGTAAAATCCGGTGTGAAATCTTTTTCACCTTTAAATATCCTTTTTTCGCGTTCTAATAATTGCAATCCCATATAAGCAGCTCCTAAATCCCCGGAAACACATATCAAATCCGTTTCTTGGGCTCCACTGCGAAGAACAACTTTGTCTCTTTCTCCTTCCCCAATACAAGTGATACTGATGCAAAGCCCTGTTAAAGAAGCAGAAGTGTCTCCTCCGACAATATCGACTCCATATACATCACAGGCCAACTTTAGCCCAGCATAAAAATCTTCTACATCCTCAACAGAAAAACGTTTGGAAATACCAAGTGATACAGTGATCTGCTTAGGCTGGCCGTTCATGGCATAAATATCGGAGAAATTTACAACAGCCGATTTATATCCGAGATGTTTTAAAGGTACATAAGTCAAGTCGAAATGAATACCTTCCAATAATAGATCGGTGGTGACAAGCACTTGTCTATCCTCATAGGAGAGGATTGCCGCATCATCGCCTACGCCCTTTATCGTACTATTATTCTTTATTTCAATCCTGTCAGTTAGGTGGCGAATCAAACCGAATTCGCCTAATGTTGATATTTCTGTCCTGTTACTCATATTTGTTTTGTAATATATTATTTTTGGGAAATGTGATAATATGTTTTTTTATTGTCTCATTAAAACTCTGCTCATTGTAAAACCTGATTACAATCGGTAGATAATATAAATATTTCTTCCAACTTTCCGGAACAAGAGGACTGTTTTTTAAACGTGCTGCATCTTTTTCTGTTACTAAAATCAATTTTCCAGGTGAAGTCATCTTTTCGAATATCACATCCAATTTCTTGAAATCTGACTTGCTAAACGTATGATGATCAGGAAAAACGACCGGCAACACTTTATTTGAATACTTTTCTGCCTCACGAATAAATGGAGTGGGAACTGCAATACCTGATATCAACAATATATCATCTTCTTTTCCAATATTTTTATGGTTTAAGAAACGAGCTTCCGAGGGGAATACAGGTTTGACTTCTCCATAAACGATGCTGGTAAAAAAAAGTAACTGGTGAGCCCGCAACTTCATATTTTCTTCAATAATACGAAAATCGATCGGCTTCATATCTTCGTCGCATTTAGTAACAACCACGATATCTGTTCGGTTTATATTACTTATCGGTTCTCTCAGGTGTCCGGTAGGCATTAGTTTATCATTATAAAATAAACGATGGTAGTCACTCAACACGATCGAAAGGGAAGGGTGCACATATCTATGTTGATATGCATCATCTAACAGAATTACTTCAGGTCTGTCTTTTTCAGGGAGGGATAAAAGATTTTGAATCCCCCGGCGGCGATTAGCGTCGACAGCGACAAGTATATCCGGAAATTTATTTTTCATTTGAAAAGGTTCATCTCCGATCTCCAAACTGGAACTTTCAGAATCAGCAAGAATAAACCCCGATGTTTTTCTTTTGTACCCTCGGCTTAATACTGCAATGCGATATTTATCTTTCAGTAAACGTATGATATATTCTGTATGGGGAGTTTTACCCGTTCCTCCTACAGATAAGTTTCCTATGCAGATCACAGGAATAGAATATTGTTCGGAATGTAAAATACCCCAATCAAAAAGTCGATTTCGCAACCATATCCCAATTCCATATAAAAAGGAAAGGGGAGCCAGGTAGGAATTAAGTTTTATTTTGTCATTTTTTTGCATGTAACTTCTTATCTGCTGACAAATATAGTTAACTTATCGGTGGCTGTCTGTTTTTTATTTGTTTATTTCAAAAAGAAGATACAATTTGAATCTCTTTGAAAGATAAGTTTGCGTTTATTCTGAAATATTTTCAGGGAGTTTGTGACTATACACATTTATTGTAGAATTAAGTCAATATCCGGATAAGATATCCGTCGTATCTTTGTTGTCTTCTTGATAATCTCTTGTAAATTATATACTTTTGCATTGTCCCAATTAACATGCTATGCCATGAATGTCAAAATAGAAGAAAGCTGGCGAAAACGCCTTCAGGAAGAATTTGATAAACCATACTTTGAGCAGTTGGTCACATTTGTCAAGAACGAATACAGAAGCGCCCATGTGCTTCCTCCCGGACACCAGATCTTCCATATTTTTAATGCCTGTCCATTCGAGAAAGTGAAGGTTGTTATACTTGGACAAGACCCTTATCCCAATCCGGGGCAATACTACGGAGTCTGCTTCTCCGTCCCGCAAGGAGTTCCCATTCCTGGATCACTGGCCAACATATTCAAAGAAATACACCAAGACTTAGGCAAACCGATCCCCACATCCGGCAATCTGGACCGTTGGGTAGAGCAAGGCGTGTTTCCTATGAACTCGGTCCTGACTGTACGGGCTCACGAAACCGGCTCACATCGGAATATGGGATGGGAAACTTTTACAGATGCAGTGATAAAGAAATTGAGCGATGGACGTGAGAATCTGGTATTCATGCTGTGGGGAAGTTATGCAAAAGAGAAGATCGCCCTTATCGACACCCATAAACACTTGGTGCTGACAACCGTGCATCCGTCTCCACGCTCTGCTGACCATGGTTTCTTCGGCTGTAAACACTTCAGCAAGGCGAATACTTTCCTCCAAAGCAAAGGTATTCAAAAGATTGACTGGTAAGAAGTACGAGTTCCGGACATCCGGGTGTAGCCATTCCGGACATCCGGGTGTGGAGAGCGGTAACATCCGGGTGTAGAAAGGCGGAAGATGGGCATGTTACCAAACTTTTCTGCTTGCTTTTCGTTCTTTTCCTACTTGTTTTAGTAAAAAAGGACCTTTATGTTGAGGGAACTATCTCCACACAGATGTATATCGGCACGGTTCCCTGCGTTTTTGTAAACAATACCGGCTACCCGTTTCAACGGCAGGTAGTGATACAAGTGTGATACAGGAATCCGGTATGTATCACTCCTTGCACACCATGTTTGTCAATGCTTGCAAAACAAAGTGTGATAGAGTGATAGAGAAACTGGATTATTGTGCAAGAGAGAACCGCAAACTGATACCGTAGTTTGAGTTTGAAGTCGGATAAGATGCACTCGATATCAACGGTTCATTGATCTGAATATCATAGAATGCACGGACCGTCAACGCACGGCTCAAACCGTAATCAGCCGAGAAGGAGATTGTCTTTGCGATGTTACCGCTAGTAGCCTGCGTCAGTTGAGTGTCGATTTTACGAATCAACGACTGCATCTTGTTGAACGAGAAATCGAGGCGAACGGTGAGGTCATTGCTGAAATCACGCGTTTTCTTCATCTTCAAAACCTTGTTGAACTCGGCATATTTGTAACCCAAACCGATCGTCACTTTCTTGGAAAGTGCTTCGACCAATTGGTAGGATGTCGTGTTCAGGCTTAAATTGCGGGTAGTCGAATAGTCCGCCCGAACCGTCACGTTATTCAACAGCGTCGCATCTGCACCCAACAAAGGACTAAACGCTTCGGTAAGGCTGACAGACGAAATCGAATAAGGAGACGATGGTGTCGGGTTATCGTTCAGAATCGACTGGATATATCCCAGTCCGTCCTGCCCGGCATCCACCCAATTCAAGAAGGATGTGAAAGCACCTACCGAATAAGAACAACGGTACTGGTGACTCAACGTCAAGCTCTTGAAATATTTCTTGACAGCCGGAATCTTGATCAAGCCGTCGTAAGTAACGCGCCAGTTAGGCAACATGCTCTTCAACGAAGGGAAAGCCGTCAAGCCTACCTTCTTCGGGTCCTTACCGGTATAAGCGGCCAGAAATGCAGGAATCAGGACATCCGCCGAATTCCGGTTGACACCGTTCACATTACCTGTTCCCGGATTATAAGGCATTCCTCCCAAGCCTTTATCATGGATAAAGCCCACATCCGGATATTTCAAGCCGGAATACTTGCTTTCGATACGTTGGGCAATGATCTCGCGGTTTGCCAACAACTTGTCAAAGGCTTTCGAAGAATAGTTATTCATAGCATTGCCACTGCCTCCGAATGCGCTTCCCAGCGCGATTGTCGTCATGGTAAAGTTTCCCCCCATAATCTCCGGCATACCTTCATACATAAATTGTATTTCCGTATTACGCGTATCGTTGCGAAGAGCCGTCAAGTCGATCTTCAATCCAGTGATCGGTTCGAGGTTCGCCCGTATATTCAGATTTTTCGTACTGGTCATGACTGCGGCATTCACGTCTCTCTCGGTATCCGTAATCAACCAGCCTTTTTCATATGCCTCGTCTATATAGCTACGACGCACGTCACCGAACGCAAAACCGATCCCCGGGGAAAGTCCGAATGAAGAACGTCCCTGGCCAAAGATATCACCGATCTCCGGACGGAAACCGGGCAGCATCATACCGGCAGAGTTCGTAAACTGAATATTGAAACGGCGCACCATCATCAAAAAGCGGGCACTATGTTCAACCGCCTTGTAAAGAAAATCCTCAGTAGGGGCCGGTCCCGGTATGATCGTCAACTTCAAGCGCACCGTGTCTTGGTTCAAAATCTTAACCTGTGCGAAGTTGATCGGCTTGAACTTGACTTTGTAGACACGCCCGTCCGTTCTTCTGGCCGTGATTTGCACCTTTTTCGTAAACATTCCATGCTCGACAACCGTAGCGCTGTCCGGACTCAAGACAATTTCTTTTTCCAATTTCGGCTTTTTCTTCTTCTCCGTTTTTTTAGCCGTAGTCCGGGTATTGTTAAACTTCTGGTTGATCTTCTTCAAATATTTGTTTTTGTTGTAGAGAGATAACAGGTTCAAGTTCGCCTGCAAATCGAACTGACGCTGGTTCTTGATCGTATTACCCATCTCGATATCTTCGCTTACCGTCGCTCCACGATCCCAGTTGTAAGTAGCATTGTAGCTCAAAGAAGCATTGGTCCAATCCAGAACCGGGATCAGCTGCAACGGCAACTGCCAGGTCGCCATAAACTGCTGGTCATACTTCATCGGGGTTCCCAGGTCAGCGATGCTCTTCTTCACGGAATCTTTCCATAACTGGTAACCGTCCGGGTTCAGTTCCTTATTCACCTGCACATACGGTTCTTCGATACGGGCATTCGTACCGGAACTGAACGTTATGTTCAGGTTATTCGTAAAAGCCCAGTTCAAACTGAAAGCACGGTCCCAATAGAAGTTCTGGCTGAATGTCACTGGTATATCGTTGGGGACACCTGTTGCCGCTCCTGTCAGGTCGCGTAATTTTATTTCGTAATAATTCCGCATCATGGCCGTCTGGAAGTTGATAGACGGGGCCACATTAAACGCCAGTTGTTTGGCATAGCGCGTATAGCCGTTGTTTTTCTTCAATAACTTATCGAATGGCTTGATCGGCTTGACATAAGGCACATAGCTATAGGCAAAATTAGCACGATAGTCTTTCGTCGTTTCATATTCCGTTTCCGGATTTTTCTTATCATTAATACTGTACGAATATCCGAGTGTAAAGTTTGCCGGATCATAAGGCATCGGATTCTTACTCTTGATATTCACACGCACATTATTAAACGAAACACTCTTGATAACCGTCCTATCTTGAGAATAATCACGGATCGAATCCTTCTCAGCCTTTGTTTCCGCCTTATCGATAGCATCCTTCAGTTTGACATCCTGATCCAGCGGATTGTATTTCGGATCATATGTTTCTTTCGAATAGGCATAATAGAACGGGATGCTGACTTGCGCCTTTTCCGGGAACAGCTTACCCAATTCGATAGAGGTCGCCACGTTATACTGTTTGAAGTCCTCCATCCGGCGTTCATTCAAAGACTGGTCAAGAGCACCAAAGCCGGCCGTTTCGATACGTCCGCCCACATTCACCGTTCCCAAGTCGGAAAGCGCAACATTCAAAATCCCATTAGCAGCCCACCCACCTTCTTCATTGAAGTCGGTCAGGCGCAATTCGTTCACCCAAACTTCCCCGCTCTTCAACTTATTACGCACGTTACGCACACCGATCATGACTGTCTTCACTTCGGAAAGACTCGGATTGCCTTTGACACGGATCGTATTGCCATCGTTGTCCGGATCCCTACCAGAATAGACAGTCTGGAAAGACACTCCATTCGTACCGGACCGTTTTTCCCGGTTACGCTCCAGTTTTAGGTCCGTCAAAATCTCCAAACGGAAATTCAACATGTTTTCTGCCGGCCAAACGATTTTCTGGTGTTCCGAATTGTTATAGTTATACTCCCCGTGCGGAGTCAATTTCAACGGTACTTCATATTCGTAATAGTTATTCTTATAGTCCGATCCCAGGCGGATAAAAACAGCGAGATCGCCATCTGCAAGATCGTTTACATCCAATTTCGGAGCCTCGGCATGTGTAAACAGTTGCAAGCGCTTATACTGCCGCAAATCATAATTCGTATTCTTATACACGGCACGTGCATCTTGAGCGGCAAGGTCCGTTATCTTTAAAGAAAGCGCCTGTTCGTTCTCCTGACGGATCTGAGGCTGGCTTGGATCCAGTACACGGCTGACGCCCGGGGGCAATGTATAGCTGACCGGATCCCTGTCACTGTTTTCCTCGATATTGACAGTCGAGACTTCCAATTTACCCTTCACTGCGGGCGGCATCTTCGGATCGGACAAATCCTGCTCGTAGGATCGCCATTCTCCGCGTACCAATTGCAGAGTACCGAAGCGCAACACGACCGATTCCTTAAATCCTGTCATATACATACGCATGAAACGAATCGTCTTGAAATCATTGATTGCCCCCACACGACGCTGGTATTGTTTTACCGGAATCTTAAATTGATACCAGGTAACGGATTCTGTCGTACCATCCGCCAATCTTACTGATGAAGTACGTTTATCCGCAATGAAGTTTTCACCGACAACCGTATCCTGCGGAGTTATCCTGACTTTGTATTCGAAATATTTTTCATTTTTATTCAGAGTATTGTCCTGATTGATGTCTTCTACATCAGGCACGGTCTTGGAAGAAGTGCTGTAGCGCTCGCCCGAATCGTTGATATCTTTCGAGTTTCCTTCCGTTCCATTATAGCGTTTGTAACGTGTTAAGATATCCACCTCCTGAGAATCATAGTCCGAACCACGAAAATAGTGGAACTTGTCACCGGCCGGATCAAAGAAAGGGGACAGCTGTAACGGATCGTTCTCCATCTCGGTTAGGGTTACCGCATTCAATTTCTGGCGTAATTTATTCAGATAATCCTGGTAAGCCGGATATTCCTTTTCTTCATCCGAGGATAAACCGTTCAGGCCGACATCCTGCAACAGACGTGCACCTGCCGTATTGTCGAAGGCATAAACTGTACTCTGCTGTTTTGGAACCTTACCCCAAACAGTATAATCGACCTTAGACGTATCGCCATCGATTGGCAATCCGTTTTCGAAGAACTTCTTTTCATCCTTCAATATGTCTTCCGATATCTCACCCAAATTAAAATACAGATCCCCCCCTGTTGTCTGACGATCATAAATGAACGGATCGAGCATCCAAAATTCGATATATTCGACATTCGCCGTCTCAAAGTCACTCTGGTCTATCTTTCGCATCATTCCACCGAAACGCTTTTCCGGGTTTTGCAATGTTCCGTCAGGATTAATATTATCGGCATCCAAGTTATACGGTCCGCGTTCCTGCGGATAGTAAGCCATGTTCAGAACTGTCAACGTATTACTTTCACTCATGCTTTGCTGCCGTTGCGGGAACAACTCTCTCGTCTCGATAGCACGGACATAATGGTTGGACAAATCTTTTGTCGTAATATATTTCGGACGCAAAGAAGAATTTTTACGCGTGAACAATCCGTCGATCGTGTACCAAGCGAGCAAAGCACGACTTTTCCCGTAATCGATATTATTGGTCAGCCCGGCTTCCGGGAACAATTGGGGCGTACCATCGTCATAAGGCACACTGGACAACTGCCAGGGATAAGGGTCGGAGAGGTCGAAATTGCTCTGTGTCGACTCGAAGTCATCCAGATACGAATATCCCCCCGTGTTCTTGTTTTCGTAATGCCCGGCAATCAAATGAGCGAACTCCGCATTGAAAGATATCTGGCTGGGTTTGCTTAGGTTCAGCAACGGCAGCTTGTCGAACATATTGGTAAGCCACTGACTCTCGCCCTTATAAGCCATATTGACACCCCAGAGCGTATTCTTTATCGCTTCGTCGCCCATCGTCGTCTTGGTGGTCAACGGCATTTCGGACATGTGCATGATGGTAGCGCCTACCATCAGATTCGGGTTGAACTGATAGTTCAAGTCCAATCCCATCATGGTCTTACGCTGCATGTTATAGGCTGTCTGGTTTTCCAGCGAGACACTGACCGGCGTGCCTGCAGAAATAATACTTTCGTTCAGGATCGTTACCACGCCGGAAGTATAGTCAACAGTATAATCTACATTCTCGGTTAATATCGCTCCGCCAGCCGTTACTTTCACTGAACCTCGCGCTACGTTGGAAGCTCCCAACTGTATCTCGGCACCCGAAGAGGCTTTGTATTCCCCCTCCAGTTTGAACTTATTCTTTTCAGCAATCTGTCTGGCGACAGTCAATGTCGAGTCGTAGAGTTCCTGGAATACATATTTGTCAGCAATCGCATCATTGTTAATCTTTTTACGCAGATAGGAGCCGAATGGTTCCACACTTGGAAAAATAATTTTCCCATTATCGGCAAGGACGGTCACACCTTCAATAAAGTCGTATATACCATCCGGATGCGGCTGATTGTTGGAATCATAGCTATCCAGGTTCAGCACTCGTAACAAGATTTGGTTGGCAATCGCCCCTTCCGGCAAATAGTTGACATACGTACCGGTTGTATCGCTTTGATACATGATATTCAACTTGAACTTCTCTTTTTGGACAGAGTAAGCTCCTAATGAATAGATATTTTTCATCATCAGGTCCCAAAAAGGCATATCAGGCGACATGGTAATTCCTTTCAACAACTTCACATACAGGCAAGAGGCAGCCGATGAAGGATTGTCAGTCGAGAACTCACCAACCTGATAAGTCTTTCCATCCGAATAAGTATAATTGTAAGCGACAGCCAATACCTCATCTGCCTGCAACTGTGTTTTCAGCGAGATATACCCCAACTTCGTATTGACCGTATATTCGGACGCATCCAGCAAACGAGCACTTTCCACTTCTTCATACTCCGTACCGTTAACAAAAGTTCCTCCCAACGCCTGATTTACCGTGCTGATATCACGAGCACCGGTAAATTGCTGGTTAAGGGTATTATATAATGTATTCGTATTATTATAGGGGATAGACAGCGCCCCCGAAGGAGAAACGACCGTCGTATTCGAAATATTATCATGCTCGGCCAGATCAGCAAAAGCGACCACGTTACGCGCCTGGTCATAAGTAGCCCGTTTGTTTGTCACCCAAACTTCCACCTTGCTAATCGTGACGGGAGAGGAAATCGTATTCAGGTTCTTCACCGCCTCATCATAGCGGTCGCGAAAATAGTGTGACAGGAAAAAGTGACGATTCTCGTCATACTGGTCAATCGTCAATTCGAAAGGTTTTGTCTGCACGCCCCCTTTAGAACTGACCGTTTTCGATTCCGACTCCTGCTGTGCAAACAACGCATTGACTCGCAGCTTCCCGAACTGGAGATCCGCTTTCATACCGAACAGGGCTGCTCCTCCGTTGATTAGGGAGTTACTGGTTGTCATACTTACATTTCCGGCTTCCAGCGACTTGATAATTTCATCTTCCTCCCCGGTATAAGCTAATTTCAGTTTTTTGGAGTCGAAATCAAAAGAGGTTTCGGTATTATAGTTCATATCGAAATTCACTTTGCTACCAACCGATGCCTGTACATTCAATTGAACATTCTCATCGAAATTAAAGAAGGTACGGTTACGAGCACGTTCCGGCAAAGAGGGATTTTTGGTTTTATTCTGCTTCAAGCCTAACTCCACTTCGGCCGAACCTTGCGTTTTCACCCGGACACCGCCCGGCCCAAAGATACGTTCCGCCGCACCGATATTGAACTGCATATCAGCTAAGTTGAACTGCTTATTAGCCGCCTTTTGAAATTCTTCCTCGTTTTTCTGGCGATAGTAGGATTGAACGGATTTTTGGAAACTATAATCCTGGTATTCCTCAGGGGTCAACGAAATAGGAGTAGTCAGATCGGCATCACCTAACTTGGTACGGACTACATACGTCCCGGTTCTGATATCATATTCGACCACTGATTTCACGTTATCCGGCGTCTTCAAGTCAGCAGGTGATTGCTTGGTAAGATCCTGATATTCTTCAGGGACCGTCTTAGCTACCGGAAAGCGGGTGCGCACCTTCGGCACCGTATCATCCGGAACGACCGGCTGTTCAGTATCCGGCAACGACATCTCATAGGCCAGAAAATCCGTATTCATAGAATACAGACCTGCACCAAACAGTAGAATTGTTATCCAGAGTATAAATTTCAGTGTCCTTCTCATGTTAATTGACAATTGACAACAGACAATGACAACCGACAATTCCAAATTCTCCTAAATTGCCAATTGCCAATTATCCATTGCTTAAAGCATTCTTAGGGCTGTTTTAATGACCTGCTCGACAGCCAGTGCAGGCGAACCTTTCAATATCAAGTTAACCGCCTTTTGCGAAGCGGCCTTCTGGAATCCAAGCATAACCAATGCCGCCACTGCTTCTTCTGTGACAGCACCACTGGCAGCGACAGAAGAGGAGCCACCTGTCACTGTCATTCCCTCTATCGGCTTTACCTTGTTTTTGAGATCAACTAGAATACGTTGAGCTGTTTTCAATCCGATTCCTTTGACTGACGTCAGAGCTGTTTCGTTCTTATCTGCAATCACCCGGATCAATTCGGATGGTGACAGGGAAGAAAGGATCATCCGGGCAGTATTGGGACCGACTCCCGACACGGAAGTCAACATCAGAAACAGTTCGCGCTCATCTTTTCCTGCAAAGCCAAAAAGCAAATGGGCATCCTCACGTATCACTTCGTACACGTAAATCTTCCCGGTCGGTTTCCCATTATAAAAAGTATATGTATTCAAGGAGATATTCAGTTCATAACCGATTCCGGCACATTCCAAGATCATCCTGGCCGGTGTCAGTTCTACTATCTCTCCCTTGATATATTCTATCATGTATCTTACGTCTTTATGATTCGCACCTATTATAACGCAAAATTAGACAAAAGCGTATATCCGAACTATCTTTTTTGGTATTATTGTTTCCAAAACCCCGGCAACAAGATTGTCAGCACCGTAAAGATCTCCAAACGTCCGACCATCATCAGAAAAGACAAGAACCATTTCGATACCACCGGAACATCAGCATAGTTTCCGACCGGTCCCAGACTACCAAGTCCCGGTCCAACGTTACTGATCGAAGAGATAGTAGCCCCGATCGTCTCCTCAAATCCTACCCCATCGATCATCAGCACCATACAGCTGACAAATATTAAAGCAATATAGGCAAAAGCGAACGCCAATACCCGGTGGACGATATCACCAGAAACAGCATGCCCGTTCATTCGTACCGGAATAATGGCATGTGGATGCGTCTGCTTCTTAAACTCATTAAAGAGGTTCTTGGTCAAAATCACAAAACGGCCCATTTTCAAACCTCCACAAGTAGAGCCAGCACAACCACATACCACCATCAGAACTAGCGCTAACAGCCAGAAAAACGGTCCCCACGGAATATAATCGACCGTTGCAAACCCACATGTAGACACCAATGTCACGACCTGGAATACCGTTTGCCTAAAAGCTGTACCAAAATCGTCCACAATTCCTTTATACATGATCCAGACTGTCGATATTGCCGTAATAATCAGTACGAACCAGAAAAACCAGCGTGTTTCTTCATCCGCAAATAACTTCTTGGGCCTACCGTTAAAAAAGAAATATATCAAAGTAATATTGGTCGCACCGATAAACATAAAAATCGTAATTGTATATTCGATATAGGCAGAGTCCCAGTAAGCGATACTGGCATTTTTCGTGGAATAGCCACCTGTAGAAATACAAGTGAGCGCATGATTGACAGCGTCATACAAGTCCATTGGACCCGCCCATAAAAGACCAATAAGGATAATGGTCAGGAACAAATAAACTCCCCACAGGCGCTTGGCCACCTGGGTAACACGCGGACGGAAACGTTCGTGCGTGATACCCGGAGTCTCGGCATTGAACATCTGGGTAGCCCCACCTCCGATAATAGGCATCAGCGCTACGGTAAACACGATCATTCCAATACCGCCCTGCCATTGCGTAAGGCTCCGCCAAAACAATATCCCGTGCGGAAGAGCTTCGATATCGGTCAATATGGTAGAGCCTGTCGTCGTAAAACCAGACATCGTTTCGAAATAAGCATCCGTCACATTATCTATATAGCCACCTAAATAGAATGGTAACATCCCCAAAAGGGAGAAAAGAGCCCAAGTTAATGTAACAGTCAGCATCCCTTCCCTGCGCCCGGCCGTATGTTCATTGGCTCGTAGTCCGATCAGCATAAAAAGGACTCCCGTTCCGAACATGATACCACTCGACTGAAGAAGCGGATAGAAGTCATTTCCTTCATATAAGAAAGCGACTGCCGTTGCAGCCAGCATAAACAACGTCTCAAGGATGAACATCATCCCTAACATCTTAATTATAAAACGAATGTTCAGCATAATATGCTATTAACAATTGACACATTGAACAGAGAAAAGAGACAACCCAGAGTTGTCCATTGACAATTAATTAAAGTAGTCCTCCAATTTACGCATAGCCGTATCCAAACAGAACACCACAACGTGGTCATAAGCTTGGATATGTGTATCACCCTTGATCATCATAGGCTCACCGTCACGAATCAATCCGCCCAACGTCAAATCTTTCGGAAGATTCAGATCTTTTACCTGCTTACGGGTAATTTTCGAATCGGGACGGGCAACAAGTTCCGCCACATCTGCATTGGCAAAAGTTAAACACTTCACGTTCGACACGTCTGCATCCAACAGGAATTGGTAGATATGGCTGGCAGCAATCAGTTTCTTATTGATAACCGAGCCGATGTCCATGCTCTCCGCTAAAGGTATGTAGTCGATATTTTCGATCTTAGCGATAGTCTTGAATACTCCGGCGCGTTTAGCAGCCAGACAAGCCAAGATGTTCGTACTCGAATTATCCGTCAGTGCGATAAATGCCTGTGCATCTTTGATCCCTTCCTGCATCAACAGATCGGTATCGCGTCCGTCTCCATTGATGATCAAGACATTTCCAGGGACAACCTCAGCTATACGGTGACTCTTTTCTTTGTTAGTCTCGATTACTTTTACACGGATATTGTTCGGAAGGTACTGGCAGGTACGGATCGCAATACGGCTTCCACCCATAATAATGACTTTCTTTACTTCGGGGTCTCGCTTGCCCGCATGCAACCGGACGTCTTCGATATGGCTTTTAGTCGTTGTAAAAAAAACGATATCTCCCGATTCTATACGATCCGTACCACGGGGAATAATGGTCTCGTTCTGCCGTTTGATGGCAACGATATGATAGAGTTTCTGTTCGTTCAGTAATTCGGACAGATGTTTGTTCACAAGTCGGGAATTATCGCGCACCTTTACACCGATCAGAATCAGAGCGCCTCCGAACAACTCCCAGTATTGCCGAGTCCACGGGCGTCTGACAGCCGTAACAATTTCTTTGGCTGCCAGCATTTCCGGGTAAATCATGGAATCGATCCCCATTTTTTCAAACAGTTCCTTGTTTTTAGGGAGCAAATATTCGTAATTGTTGATACGCGCCAACGTCTTATGTGCTCCTAATTTAGAAGCCAGAATGCTGGCTGCCACATTGGTCGTTTCTTCCGGCGTGACACTGACAAACAGGTCGGCCTTTCTGATACCGGCTTCTTCCAGGTCCCGAATGGATGTCGGATTACCCACCATAGGAAGGATCTCCATGCTTGAATTCGTGAAATTCAAACGTTCCTCATTCGGATCCATCAGGATAATATCCTGCTTCTCCTGTGATAACATTTTTGCCAGGTGGGTTCCTACTTCACCGGCTCCGGCTATAATAATTTTCATTTTATATAATAGATTAATTATAAGGATATATTATCCTCTGATAACCATCTTTTTTATTTCTCCTGCAATACTTTTGGCATCCATACCACACAGTTTATACAGTTCGGGAATCGATCCATGTTCGACAAACTCATCCGGCACACCAATCCGTTTTACCTGAGGAGCATATCCGTTATCAGCCATAAATTCCAAAACAGCACTGCCCAGTCCACCTTTGATTACGCCGTTTTCAACAGTGATGACACGACTGAACCTCTTACCGACTTCATGCAGCAGTTCTTCATCCATCGGTTTTAAAAAAATCATATCATAATGGGCAATCGATATACCATCACTTTCAACCTCCTTTATGGCCTTTATCACTTCGTTGCCAATAGGTCCAAGTGACAAGATCGCAATATCATCCCCATCACGAAGTTTCTTGCCTTTCCCGATCGGAAGGATATGCATCTCATTCCTCCAATCTGCCATCTCTCCCTTACCGCGTGGATAACGGATCACAAAAGGGCCGTTACATTCCTTATACCCGGTATACATCAAATTCCTTAAATCCAGTTCGTTCAAAGGAGATGAAATAACCAAGTTCGGGACTGGACGCAGATAAGCGAGGTCGAACACCCCGTGATGGGTCGCCCCGTCTTCGCCTACTAGACCGGCACGGTCCAGACAAATTACCATATGAAGATTCTGAAGTGCAACATCGTGTATCACCATATCGTATGCCCGCTGCATGAAAGAAGAGTAGACATTGCAGAATGGGATCATTCCCTCTTTGGCAAGTCCGGCAGAGAAAGTTACCGAATGCCCTTCGGCAATCCCGACATCAAACGCCCGTTTCGGAAACGCTTTCATCATATAAGTCATAGAACAACCTGTCGGCATAGCAGGAGTGACCCCCACGATCCGTTCGTCCTGTTCAGCCAGCTCGACAAGGGTATGTCCGAAAACATCCTGATAAAGTTGAGGTTCGTTCAACTTATGGACAATGATCCGTTCTCCTGTTTCTTTATTGAACAGCCCTGGTGCATGCCATTCCGTTGCCGACTTTTCAGCAGGCTTGAATCCTTTGCCTTTTTTAGTTTTGATATGTAATAGTTTCGGACCTTCCATATCCTTTATATCATTCAGAACCTTGATCATATAACCGACATCATGCCCGTCGATCGGACCAAAGTAACGGATGCTGAATCCCTCAAACAGATTATGTTGTTGAGTAAGCAATGCTTTCAGACTATTGTTAAAACGAAGGATATTTCCCCGACGGTCATTATTGATCAGTTTCATCTTCCGCAATCCGCGGTACACATCATAACGCATTTTATTATATGCCTGACTGGTTGTGATATCCACCAAATACTGACTCAACCCACCGACCGCATGATCTATTGCCATATCATTATCATTGAGAATGATAAGTAGGTTGTTTGGATTAGCCGACGCATTATTCAGACCTTCGAACGCCAACCCACCCGTCATGGCTCCATCGCCGATCACGGCTATCACGTGTCTGTCTTTTTCTCCTTTTAGAGCAGAAGCGACCGACATACCCATAGCCGCCGAAATGGAATTTGAAGCATGTCCGGCAACAAATGCGTCATAAGGGCTTTCCAGAGGATTAGGAAATCCACTGATTCCTTTAAATTTTCGGAGCGTATGAAAAGCCTCTCGACGTCCAGTCAGTATTTTATGACCATACGCCTGATGCCCCACATCCCATACAATACGATCATAGGGAGTATTAAAAACATAGTGTAGTGCAACCGTCAGCTCTACCGTACCGAGACTTGCCCCAAGATGTCCCGGATTCTCCGATAGTACATCTATTATATATTGACGCAACTCTGCACATACCTCTCCCAATTTATCGGGGGACAACTTGCGCAAATCCTCCGGGTAATCAATGGAATTTAATATGTGTTCATCCTTGCATTCTGTCATAATCGCTATAATTTTGTGGCAAATGTAAAGAATTAACGGGAGATAAAATAGTTTTAGTATGTCATTCTTTAGCAGTATGACACAATTAAACCGCTTCTTCTCCTTTCCCTATAATCAAATTTAATCCTGTTTTGCATTTTCGTATGTAACACAAACAAACTCATTTGCCATAAAAACAAAAAAGCAGTCACAAATAATTGTAACTGCTTGATTTTCAGTGGTGCCACCAGGAATCGAACCTTTTATTTCGGTTTATTCTAAACCCCTGATTGACTGCACATTTACTACTTTATCTTTTATGAAAGCCATTGAATTAACACTACACTAAATTCATCGCTTTTCGTAATTGTCTTTACAATCATCATCTCTTTGACAATGTAAAGGTAGATAAAAAGTTCGATTTCCGCAAATGTCAATAGGGATTTTTATGAAATATTTTTTGCTCAAACCTGATAATGTTCCTAAAAGATGGCTAAGAGCCTGTCTAAATCTTACTCAATTCTATTTTGAGAGTTTTATCCAATATCTTTCAGCCATAGGCTGTAGCCTGTCTCTTATTACCTTCATCACAGTATCGAAATCAAGCGCCTCTTTCCATTGAATTTTTCTAAGAAAAGCCTTCCAACAGCTTATGCGTGCCCCGTCTGTAGCAAAACTATCCGTAAACAGTTGCAAATCGGGGTTGTATGCAAGTCCTCGATTGTCGAACGTCGCTTCGATGGCGTCATACAAAGCGTCGTCATTCAAATTTCTCTTCGTCAGGAGCTGATAACAGTCAAAGAAATCTTTCATGCGACTGTTGAGAACATCACGATCTATCATCGTATGGAACTTCTCGGCAATAACGGTTTCTAAAGAATATGCCTGTATATTCACAGAAGGGATATCCGATAAAAGCAGAGGAAAGTCTATAGTTGTTGGATGTGGAATGACGACATCACCAAAGCCAATATCTACAGACATATTATAAGCTATGGTATCCATATGGGCAGTAAAATAGAATCTTGTACCAGGATATTTCTTTTCGACTGTGATCGGTTCTATTTTGATACTTCCTGCGTCAAATGACACCCCATCTTCATGGCATA
>ERZ840517.2274-NODE-2274-length-17706-cov-17.389100_pt1 | contig 17706 bp, 23 predicted proteins | sample MGYA00519876_ERZ840517 | MGnify/ENA primary metagenome ERZ840517 (study PRJEB31850, sample SAMEA3708882) | human gut metagenome | biome: human gut; feature: human-associated habitat; material: faeces | place: China | collected 2014 ... | reverse complement strand
GTATAGTAGGGAAAGCACCACTTTGCTTCCAGCATTAACCAGTGCCCCGGCTCTTCCAATTTTTCACAGTTGACGTAAGCCTGGCAATGTGATAAAATGGTATTGTAAGAAAGGGGTGAAAGTGTATGGACGAAATTGTTCAGCTTATTTCAAATGTGGGCTTTCCTATCGCTTGTTGTCTTATCATGTTTTTCTATGTCAACAAATCTGCGGAATACCACAAGGAAGAGATTAGCAATTTGACGAAGGAGTATAAGGCAGAGATTTCTGAGCTTTCTACTGCCATCAATAACAACACTTCTGTCATGCAGTCTCTTATCAACACGCTCACGATTAAATGACTGAGCAAGAACTGAGAACGTCAGTTTACTCTTTCGCTCAATCGTGCATCGGCCTTAATGAATACGACGGCAGTTATAGAAAAATAATTGACGCCTATAATAGCTACCAAACAGATGTAGGAGGCCCGACTGTAACATACGCTTCACCGTGGTGTGCTGTGTTCGTTTCATATGTCGGCATTGCTTTAGGCTTAACGGATATTATTTTTCCAACAGCCTATTGCCCTTACATGGTAACGCTATATCAGAACATTAACCGATGGGAAGAAAATGATGCTTATGTTCCTCAGATGGGGGACATTATTCAATACGATTGGGATGACTCTGGTTCTGGTGATAATCAGGGGCAACCAGACCACTGCGGTATAGTTGGCGTTGTAAACGGAAACTCGTTTACAGTAATCGAAGGCAATAACGGAGATTCCGTTAAGCTGATGGAGCGCACAGTAGACCAAAAGTCTATCCGTGGTTACTGTCTCCCCGATTATGCTAGTATGGCCTCTGAGGGGCTAGAGTGGGTAGCTTACTACACTAACGAGCTTGGCAAAATGACAGCAGATGCAATGCGAAACAATGCACGTATCATCTGGAATTATTTTGGAGCTTTAGGTTGGTCAGTCAACGCCGTTGCTGGTATGCTAGGCAATATGCAAGTTGAATCAAGTTTGAACCCCGGTCAGACGGAAGCGACGTTTGCTCTCGGAGACCCAAACGCTGGCTACGGCCTCGTGCAATGGACACCCCGAACAAAGTTTAGTGATTGGGCGGGGGACGGTTGGGATGACCCGTTGCGTTGCGGCGATTTGGAATTGAGCCGGATTAAGTATGAGTATGACAACAATCTCCAATTCGGCCAAAATCCTTACTTTCCGTCTTATACAAATACGTGGCAAACGTTCATTCATTCCACCGATTCTCCCGCCACTTTAGCGGACATTTGGCTTGTGCAGTATGAGCGCCCCAATCTTTCAGCTTGGGAACAGACCCGGTCGTTGCGCATGACCTACGCCGACAAATGGTATACCTACCTAACAAATCTTCCAGCCCCACAGCCCGTTCCCAAAAAGTCAAAGTCAATGCCATTATGGATGATGATAAATCCATATGCTCGATTCTATTAAGGAGGAATTTTAATGTGCTAACCCGTGAACAGTTTCAGACGATTATCGGCAAGTATGCCACTGCCGACGATGAAGATACGCTCAAAGACGTTTCTGACCTTATGACTACGTTCGATGAAATGTCTAACCCGCAGTTGCAGCAGGAGCGCGACGAATACAAAGAAAAGTATGAGAACGTGGTGAAGGAATACAAAGACCGTTTTCTCACCCCGAATTCTTCGGCAGACCCCAAACTCCCGGAAGATGAACCTGATGAAGATGAATCTCCGGAAAAATATGACGACTTGTTTTCTTGAAAGGAGTAAATGCTTATGCCTGTTAAGCCTAAGATTAGGACGCTTACTACGTCCGCAGCGGACATTCTGAATGTTATCCGCAATAACGCTTCGGTCGATTATCGAAATTATGTCCCCAAAGCTGATGCAAACGATGTTGAATCCGTTCGCACGATTGGCGCGATTATCATGGATTATCCGGCTCTCCAGAATGAATTCCTGAATGCTCTGGTTAACCGCATTGGCCGCGTCATGCTTACGTCGAAGATGTATTCCAACCCCATCGCGTTCTTCAAGAAAGGCGTTCTTGAATACGGCGAGTCTATTGAGGAAATCTTCGTTAATATCGCTAAGGTTCAGGAGTTCAATCCTGAGATTGCCGAGCAGGAAGTTTTCAAGCGCGTTGTGCCCGATGTTCGTGCGGCTTTCCACATCATGAACTATCAGAAGTTCTACAAGGCGACCGTTACGCAGGAGCAGCTTAAACAGGCGTTTCTGTCCTGGGATGGCGTGACCGACCTCATTGCTCGAATCGTCGATTCTATGTACACTGGCGCTAACTACGATGAGTTCCTTGTTATGAAATACCTGCTTGCCCGCCATATTCTTGATGGCCGCGTGTACCCCGTCACTGTCCCGACCGTTACTGCTGAAAATGCGAAAGCTATTGTCACCACCGTTAAGGGCGTGTCCAATAAGCTGACGTTCATGAACAGCGATTACAACCCGGCGGCTGTCCGCACCTTCACCGAAAAGGGCGACCAGTACATGATTGTCAACTCTGTGTTCGATGCGACTATGGACGTGAACGTCCTTGCTTCTGCGTTCAATATGGACAAGGCCGAGTTCCTTGGTCATCGAGTTCTGATTGACGGTTTCGGCGACCTTGACATTGCCCGCCTTGGCGAAATCTTTGCGGGCGACCCGACGTATCATGAACCGTCTCAGGATGAGCTTACGGCTCTTAACGCAATCCCGGCAGTGATTGTTGACAAGGATTGGTTCATGGTTTTCGATATGCTGACGCAGTTCACTGAACAGTATAACGGTCAGGGCCTTTACTGGAACTATTTCTACCACGTGTGGAAAACGTTTTCGGTGTCCCCGTTCGCTAACTCTGTTCTGTTCGTTCCGGGCACTCCGTCGGTCACTTCCGTTGCTGTGTCCCCGGAGACTGCATCCGTCCCCAAAGGCGGTAGCGTGTCTCTTTCCGCTGTTGTTGAGACTGAATACTTCGCTCCACAGACGGTTGTGTGGACGAGCAGCGCAGAGGATGTTAAAGTTTCTGCTGCCGGTGTTGTCACGGTCGATGCAGACGCAAAGTCCGCTACCGCGACGATTACCGCAACTTCCGCTTTCGACGCGACGAAGAAAGCGATGTGTACGGTTACTATTAAGTAACTAAGTTACAGACGAATGGCTACGGCGTTAAAATAGTAGTCGGGTGGGTAGGCGGGAATTTTTTAAAGGCAGGTGGTTTCATGTCGATGATTGTTCCGAATTCAGAGGTATTCATTCTAAAGAATGTCCCTCTTGAACCGTCATTCGACCATACCATTTGGTTTGATAGCGCAGCCCAGCAAGCTACGGCATTTACTACATATACGCTTGCGTATTATTTTGATAAAGTGTCATATCAGCGTTATCCTAGGCCATACATTACCTTGGACAAAACTGTCGATGAACTGCTCGGCTGCAATTACCTGATGTTCCGTAATACCGGTTATGGAGAAAAATGGTTTTATGCGTTCATTACGCAGGTTGAATATATCAGTAATACCACTTCGCGCATTTACTATACGATTGACCCCATGCAGACGTATTTGTTCGACGTTAATGTTGAGCAGTGCTTTGTTGAGCGTGAGCATGCCATGACTGACGCGATTGGTGACAACCTCATCCCCGAATCTTTTGAACTTGGCGAATATGTGTATGATGCTGATTATTTTCCGAATCTTTTCTTAAAAACTAATTATGTAATTTGTATTCTAGCTACATGGAAAGCCGTTTATGAAGATAACAAGTGGGTCATTAAAGATGCTTCTACCGGCGGCGTCGGCGGCGTGGATAGTGGCATTTATACCGGCCTGACAAAGAATCTTTGCGAATATGACCCAGCCAACCCTAAAGCTTGTACTGAAAAAGCGAACGCTATTATTGAGGCCGCTACGAAAGCAAATAAAGCGGACGGCATTGTTAGTATTACGATGTACCCGAAGTTTTTCATGAATTGGTCAATTACCGGCGATTTGGCTACCGGCCTTGTCCCGCATACTGTTGATTCTATTCCAGCTTTCACCGGCACGTTTGACGGCTACAGGCCAAAAAACAATAAACTATATACTGCTCCATTTTGCGGGGTGTATGTCGATAATCTTCAAGGCAATGCGGCGAACTATGCTTATGAATACTTCTCAAATAGGAAGCCAACATTTAACATTGTAGGCGTAGTAAACGGCAATCTTGAATGTGCGTCTATACCCCTTAACTATAAAGGGCTTCCAACAAACTTTCAGGAATCGCTTATTATGGGCGGTTTTCCGCAATGCGCGTGGAATGTTGACACTTTCAAGGCGTGGATTGCGCAAAACAAGTATGCTATTGCTGCTGGAGTTGCTAATACTGCTATTGATACCGTTAAACAAGTTGCAGGTGCAGTTGCTGGCGCGGGTTTGGCTAGTGCCGCCACTGGCGCAGCGGCTCAGGCCGGCAATGTTTCACAATTTGCTGGGGGTTATGCCAATCAGATGGCGGCTCAGCAGAATTTGACAGAAGTAAATGCAGCTACTTCTGGCGATGTTCTAAGTAAAACAATCAACTTGGTTGCTCAGGTTAAGACAGCATCCACTCAGCCAAATCATGCCCGCGGTCAGCAGTCCTCTAGCGTGTTTTGCGCTATGGGTTATCAAGGCTTCCACTATATGCCTTACCGCATTAAAGGGCAGTTTGCCCGAATCATCGACGATTTCTTTTCCATGTACGGTTACAAGACGAACCGCCTTAAAGTCCCTAACCGCAACGGCAGAAAAGCATGGAATTACGTCAAGACTTGTGGCTGTACTCTTACAGGCAGTGCTCCCGCAGACGCGACCGCCGCGCTTGTGCAGATTTATGACCGCGGTATTACTTTCTGGCGCTGCATTGACCTGTCTGCCGGAAACCCGTTTACGCGCGTAGGCAACTACTCGCTCGATAACTCGCTTTAAGTAGGTGATAACAATTTGAGTAAACCATACCGAAACCCTAAAGGCTCTCACTCGCGCCAGTTTTGGGAAACGGCCTACGATAACACAACCCGGTATCAGTTTTACTTCAACAAGCTAACGGAAATTTCAACCTCTTTGTTCACGTGGGAAAATCTCCCGCCGAGCGTTGACCCGCGCTTTTTGGAGTTGTGCCTGTTTTCTACGGGCTGTGCCGTTTTCTTCAAAGATGATGTTCTTTCAGAAGCAGCGCGACTAGAGGGCAAGGAAGATTATGACAAGCAAGGCTATCTTGCTTTGCGCGTTATGGCGAATGGCCCGTTTGATGTGTACAACACACCAATCAACCGAGTGGCATACGCTTCAAGCGTTGGTAAGAACCAATGGAAATTGGACAACACCAATTCTGTTCTTATCTGGAATAACCGCCTTAGACTTCCGTCCGCTTATGAGGCTTGGGTTTATGCACACCGCCTCGAAAATATTGACCGCGATGTTGATGTTAACGCAGCGGCGCAGAAAACCCCGGTTATCGTGACGTGTCCCGAATCTCAGCGCCTGACGTTTAAGAACCTCATGATGCAGTACGACGGGAATGTCCCAATCATCTTTGGGGACAAAGACCTGAATCTCAACAACATTCAGGTTCTTAATCCGGGAGTACCTTATACGGCAGCGCAGCTTCAAGACCTTAAACGGGAAATTTGGAATGAAGCACTGTCAATGCAGGGTGTCCCGAACCTTACAATCTCCAAACGTGAGCGACTTGTTACCGACGAAATTCAACAGGCAACTGCTGGCACATCCGCTTGCCGAATGTCAAAGCTAGAAGCACGTCAGCAAGCCGCCGAGCAAATCAATAAAATGTTCGGGCTTAATATTAAAGTTTCTGTTAATTCTCTTTATACGTCTGGTATTTCCGACGACGATGGAAACACCGTTAATGACTGGCTTGACCCGAACTCTGACGGCGGGGGTGAACCGAAAGAATGAGCTTATACACAACGCAAGTAAGATTCATTTGTGAATCGTTGGTAGATGATGTTACCAAACCGATTGACGAAATTATCGGCATTGCCGCTCCTAAAATGTTCCCCATTGGCAGCACGGGTAGAGAAGATTCACCGTTTAAGCGCTGCGTCATTCCGTGGGAATTTGTTGATGGGCCTACCACCTATTATATTTGTAAGCGTATCCTTGCCCACTATTATACCCGTGAAATCGGCTGGGAAACGGCGGCACTTTGGGTGTTCCACATGAATGAGCAGCTCGCCGAAATTGCGCCGTATTATACACAGCTTGTTAAGTCTACGTTCAACAGTATTCGTGATTTTACGGCTGAGGACATTGAAGCGTTGTATGGTGACACCGATCTTGTACGTACATTCACAGGTGACTATAACAACAAGGCTCTTGGCGGCAGCACAAACAACAACACTATTACCGCTGATAATTACAACCTTGACAGCGACACGCCGCAGAATGGCCTTGTGTCTGTGAAACCCGCTGAGGATGCTGCGGGCATGGCGTACCTGTCCTATGCCCGTCGTGCATTGATTGACCAGAAGAACGACAACACCGAATCGCATAATGAAACGTCTGACAGAAAAGCCAACACCACGGAGACAATCAAAGGTAAATCTGGCGGCAAGGCTAGAATTGAACTTATGAAAGATGTTGCTAGTTCGCTTATCAATATTGAGCGTAGAATGGTTGGCGAACTTTCAGCCGAATTTATGAACGTATGGTAAAGGAGTGAAGTTATGGACACAGTTAATATGTTGAATACCATGAGATTTTACTGCCAGCCCATTCTCCCGCTTGTGTATGACGAAAGCATGAGTTACTACGAAACCCTTTGTAAGGTAGTTGGTCAGCTTAACACCACTGGCGACGCAGTTAATAAACTTAACGAGGGTTTGACGAACGAAATCGCTGATAGACAGGCAGCAGACGCTGCGCTTGATGAGCGCCTGAAAAAGATTGAAAGCACAAACGCAAAAATTCATTTCATGGCTTTTGCCGGTACGCCTCCGCATAAGGCTAAGCCTGTTCTAGCCATGCCGAAAAGAGACGAATTGCGTCAGTGGGTAACAGATAGGGACATGATTGTTACCCTATTGGAAACCACCGATGAAGGTAGTAATATAGTATATGCTGCGTCATGCGGCTATAATGCCCCAAATTGGGAAAATGCATCATTTGATGGCTTTAATATTATCGTCCCTATCAGTACAGCTTACGACAGCGAAGGAGACTACGCCGTTCGTCAGAAAATTGCAAAAATCACGATTCCGCCCGCTTCTGCGGCTTCTCTTGATGAGGAATGGGGTTTGCAGATTATCGAGATTAACACCCCGTATACCTCTGCCGAGGGTATTGTTAATTTTACTGCCACAGCGGACGGTGAAACTGTAACAGCTAATATCACCCCAGCAGACTTTATCAGGATGTTCGATGCAGCTAGCGTTACAAGCAAACTTTGTGTCGGCGTAAACGCTAGACTGAATTACAATGCGCTTGAACTTGGCTCTAGCGTGGCGACTGTTTATGACAATTCCACGGCTAAACGTGAGGTTAGAATTACCTTTATGCCCGACCCTCACGCGGGACGGCGCGACTATGTTCCTAGCGAAATCTTTGATATAGTAAATATTGTCGGTGACAAGGATGCAAATACGTGGAAGATTGAAACATTCGGCACTGAACTGTTTGATTTTCAGAGATATGAAGGTTTCCGGTTTATTAGAAAGGCCGGAGACATTATTGAAGCGGCCGAAGATTGCGACCCCGTAAGTGTAGCGCGGTATTATAATAACTTCCATGGTTTCCATGGTAAGGACTATCAGAACTTGCCTGTTCGCTTGATTGATACAGTCGATAATGCAGATTACTGGAACGGAACATTTGATATGTACGGCGATAATCACATGACGTTTACTTTCGTCACGTCCAATTACGATACGGCTTCCGATAAAATGCTTGTTCGCATTATCGAGCTTTCTGCTCATGTTAATGACGCGGCATGGAAGTATGGGGTAAAGGAATTTGACCCCATTACTGTAACTTCTACCAAAGTTACATCCTTGGGCTACGATGCGTCAGAAGGCGCGACAAAATGGACGGTTATTTTTGACGAAAGTTTTGATTCCATTCTTGCGAACCTTGCGGCGAACAAGCCGATGAAATTCAATATTACTTTGCCCGACAACACTACCGGCTTGTCTGTTTCGTTTAATACTGGCTATGTGTCAGCAGGTAATGACAGTGTCTATATTTTTACAGGTACAGTTGGTAATTCTCCTGTCACGCTGAGTATTACTAAGCTTGGCTCTGCCACTGTGTATTTGTATGAGTCCTATCTCCCAAGCCCGAACCCGGACGACTCCGACAGTGGAAAGATTTTGTCCGTTAATGGCCACAAGTGGGAAATGCAAAAGCCATCGACCGTTTCTCTCGAAGATGGCGCTGTGACTACACAGAAACTTGCGGACAGGGCTGTCACTGATGCCAAACTCGCAGACGGCGCAGTTACTACGTCAAAAATTGATAATGCGGCCGTGACTGACGATAAACTCGCGGATAGTGCTGTGACTACGTCAAAAATTGATAATGCGGCCGTGACTGACGATAAACTCGCAGATAGTGCTGTGACTACGTCAAAAATTGATAATGCGGCCGTGACTGACGATAAACTCGCAGACGGCGCAGTGTATGGCTCTAAGATTAAGGTTGGCGGCATGAGGAGCGACGCGTCAGAACGGTGGTCGCCTACGGTAATTGTTTCAAAATCCGGAAAGGTTACAATTAGTGACAAATACTTATACTATTTTCCGGGGCTTGATGCTGTTTATTTTAGCTTGACGCTGGGCGGCTTTGAGGACGCTGACATTGCAGGTGTTATAGGCATCGACATGAACGTTTCTACCCTGATTAACGGAATCTCACTTCTACCCAAAATTGAGGTTGGGTTTCCTGCGCAATTCTTTGTTCAGTCCACGAGCGGCCTTTCTCCCAACTCTATGGTTTCCCCCGCCTATCTTAACGAAAATGGTTTGCTTGGCATAGTCCTGACCGAAGACGCGCCGGGAGCTCTAACGTCCTATGCCACGATTAGCGGGTGGTATCTAGTTGATAACCCTAGCTCTAACTAATTAACAACTTATCAAAAAGGATGGATGGTAACATGATTATTATGAAAGAAGATGAGTATGCATGACTACTGCTGACCTTCGTGAACTTCTCGTTGCAACTGCTCGTGCCTATATGGGGGCAAATAGCTATAACGGGCAGAAGCAGGAAATTATTGATATCTACAACAAAAACCAGCCTAGACCCAGAGGCTACAAAGTGCAGTACAGCGACGCATGGTGTGCTACATTCGTCAGTGCTATGGGGTACATTGCGGGATTTTCCCGCATTGTATTCCCGGAGTGCTCTTGCCCTGAGATGATTACCAAATATATGTTTGCCAACTGCTGGGAAGAGCGAGACGATTATGTGCCGAAGCCGGGAGACATTATCTTCTACGACTGGGATGATAGCGGCCACGGCGACTGTACAGGAGTGCCCGACCATGTTGGTATTGTAGAAAGCTGCAATGGCTATAATATCACAGTTATCGAGGGCAACAAGGGCGACGCTGTTGGAAGACGGAATTTGATTGTCAACTCCCGCTACGTGCGCGGGTACGGCGTGCCGAATTATTCGCTGCTTGCTGATGAGAAAGACGAACCTGAAACTAAACCTGAAAGTGAGGAAGATGAAATGGTTTATCACAATCTGAATGAAGTTCCCGATTGGGGGAAAGATACTATCAAGGCTCTCTGCGATTGCGGTGCTATTGGTGGTGTAGGTAATGGCGATCTTAACCTGAATGAAACTCTGCTTAGAGCGCTTGTCGTAATGAAGCGCTATATGGATAGGAAGTAAGCCAAAATGGAAAGCAAGTATTATGATGGCACAAAGCTGCTAAGTCTGCTAGACATTGACGGGAACAAGCCCGAAATCTATATCTGTACAAGCAACCGAAGCGCGGGCAAAACCACATGGTTCAACCGCTATGTTGTACGCAGGTATCTTAGAGGCAAGGGAAAGTTCTGCCTGATTTATCGCTACAAGTATGAATTGCAGGATTGCGCGGACAAATTCTTCAAGGAAATTGGGGCACTGTTCTTTCCGGGGTATACGCTCACGCAGCAAATGTCTGAAAGCAAAGCCTTTGTCCATTTGATGCTTGCAAAAGACGGCGGTGAGGCTGAGTGTTGCGGTTATGCCGTGGCACTCAACTCCGCCGAACAGGTGAAGAAATATTCACACTATCTTAACGACACGACCGTGCTGTTGTTCGATGAATTCCAAAGCGAAACCGGGGTGTACTGCCCCAATGAAATGAATAAGTTTATTTCAATTCACAAGTCGATTGCAAGAGGCGGCGGAGAACAAAGCAGATACGTGCCTGTGATTATGATTAGTAACCCGGTTACTGTTCTGAATCCGTATTACTCTGCTATGGGAATCAGCAGCAGACTGAATGATAAGGTGAAGTTCATGCGCGGACATGGTTTCGTGCTGGAACAGGGCTACAATGAAAGCGCCGCAAAGGCGCAGGCCGAAAGCGGTTTCTCTAAGGCGTTCAGCAAAACCGCATACATTGGGTTCTCCGATAGCGGTAAATATCTTAGTGATAATCAGGCGTTTGTCGAAGAAATGACTGGCAAGAATGTGTACCTATGCACGATTAAATATCACGGGAATGAGTATGGCGTGAGAGAATACCCGGAAGCAAATAAGTTTGGCAGTATGCTTTACTGTTCGCCGTCTGTTGACCATACACACCCCATGAAAATCACAGTCAACACAGACGACCACGATGTTGACTATATTCTCGGCGGCGGTTATGATAGCCTAATTGCCCTACTGAGACACCAGTTTGAAATGGGCAGATTCAGATTCAAGAACCTTGAAAGCAAAGAAGCCCTTATTAAAACAATCTCCTGTTGAGGTATCTGCACCGCGTCCCTGTTGTGCCACGGCAAGAGGCTACTGGGTGAAACCAGCTTGACGATGGTTATCGGTATTAGCGACCGCGCAGCAGCAAGCGGTGTTTTAGATATAGTTATACCCCCTATCTTTATGGTAGGGGGTGTAATTTTTATTCGTCTGTTTTATTGCCTATTACATCCACAAGGTCAACGAAATCGCTAATGCTAAACCTGTAGAAACCAGTAGAATAATGTGTACTTGCTTCCTTGCCACAATAAGGGCATCTAACTTTTAAATCAAAAGCATAAAGATAAACGTCGGCCTTTTCACCGCATTCACAAACTGGGGTGCTCCAAGTTGGAATACTAATTTTCATATTTTTTTAACCCTCCTTATTGCTTATTATGGCCACAAGGTCAGCTAAGTCGCCGGCGCTAAATCGGTAAAAACCCGTAACGTAGTGAACACTTGCTTCCTTGCCGCAATGCGGGCATCTAACTTTTAGGTCATTTGGAGAAAGATAAACTTTGGCTTTTTCTCCGCATTGGCACTCTGGGGCTTTAATAGATGGCATTGTTATTATCATTGCTGTCACTCCTTATCGTTATCCCCATTGCTCAGCCATCGCCTTAGCAATCCCAGGGTATGTTTTGCTCCTGGCTTTTGCTGTTCGTGGGTCATTCCAGCGCAAAATTTTTCCATTTTCATCCCTGGCATAATTCGCAGATGCCCCTACGCTATATCCGCCCGGCAGTATTTCTCCAGGATTTACAACATTCGTTGGAATGAGAGACGGGAGATTTTTAAGCCATAGACAAGTTGTTTTTCTTGCAGGATGCCCAAACTGATACGGCTGTACGATGCAATCTGGTTTGCGGTAATGCGTTGACATATAACCAACCGGATTCTCGACGCAAACACAAGGAATGTCCGCCTCGATAAAAGCCATAAAGAATTCAGCTGCTTCTTTTCTTGCTTTTAATCGTTCAATCGCTCTGTCTCCATATCGTTCGACGTTGAACCAGCGGTTTCCAGATACGGTAAGGTAGGTGCAGGGCGGGTGCGCAATCAATAGATCCCAGCTGCCAACATCGTGAGTTAGCCCATCCATCGTAATCACGCTCCCGCCTTTAACGGCTTCGAGAGCGTCGCCAAGAATGTGCCATTCGTGCCGCCCTCCTGACGGCTCTTGAATATCGCAAGAATACGCCTCGTGGCCTCTTTCCCTGAACGCGGAACAAACCACCTGGCTCTCTTCACAAGCAACTAAAACTTTCATAAATTTAACCCTCCTTAAATTGAAATGTTGTATCTACAAGTACAATTCCGCCAGGTATTCTCTTCGGGCGCAACTTCCCCGGAACGCACAAACCGACTTTGAAGTCCTCAATGCTTCTCCGTTCAAGCAGGAATTCCCGTTCCATATCGTTTTCAGGCTCGATTCCTTCATCTTCTCCGCACGACTGTAAGAACAATTTCTTGCTGCGCTGCGGCATACCTGCGCACTTCATGTCATAATGCGGCTGCACTTCTTCATGGTTCTCTTTAACAACGTGTTCGACGTAGGTTTTCTGGCGCTGGAACAGGCCGTAGTCCCATTCACTTTCGCACTTCCAGCAACCATATGTGCGCGGGTGCTCTGTGATTCCTTTTACTACTTCCGGGCTGCAATTCAAGTGGATGCTGTCGGTATCAGCATAACAAAAGTGCTCATAATTCGCTTGCGCAGCGCGGATAGTGTAGCAGCGCGCATAACTTGTAATTGCTGCCCCGATGGCAATGTAGCCAGGGGTTTTATCTTGTGCGTAGTTCGGGTAAAAGCCGATAGATGTATCATCCTTTACATACGCCACTTTGAAACTGCTATCCGGTGACGCTGCGGTCTTGCCGTACAGATTGTTTGAGAATAGCTTAGCAAGATAGCGAATACCGCCCGTACTGTTTTCCTTAATCTCTCTATATTTGTTAAGATACTTGTCGAATATTCCCTTCCTTGTCTGGAAATAACATCCATCAAGAATCTCTAAATCAAACACGTCATAATGCTCGCGGAATAGTTCATAATCAGAACAAGTCATTGTGAGCGTCACGAATGGTTTTACTTTCTCGCCGTCGCAATTTATAATTGTATCATGGTATATGCCTGTGCGCGGGTTATACACGTCGGATGTTTTCAGCCATTCCGTACCTTTATACAATGGGTTGCCTTTGATTTGCACTGTGGGCAAATAGCCTTGCCGCAGTTTGAACCGGCATTTGAAGCGGATAAAATAATAATCTGGCTTATACCTGCTGCCGTCTCGCCTTTTCTCGCCCAGTGTGCAGCACTCCGGGATGTAATTGCCGCGCCAAAAGCTGGGCAAACCTTCGGGATATTCATTGCCGGACATACTGTGCATAACATACGGGTATAAAGAATTCACATCGAATGTGCAGCCCTTGATTTGGGGCTTCCCGGAAAACTTTGGGTTCACATAGCACCATCCGCCTTTATATGCCCGCTGAATATACCGACCGATACACGGAGAACCGTATATTTCTTCATCAATATGACGCTGCCACAAATTGGGGTATTCCTCTTTGTAAATCGAATCCCCGCCTAGTGTTTTCTTCCATTCATCAAAGCAGCACGAACCAATGGTCAAGCGTGTATGGCCTTCGGCAAATGTTGTTTCAAGACACTCTTTCAAAACAAGCACATCGTTTGCTATGTAATCATATTCTTCCGGGCTAATGAAGCCGCCCGCATGACGTTCACCCTTGTATTCCATTTCAAGTTTCTGGTGCTTTGTTTTGAATGATTCACCCAACTTTTTAAGCGATAGTGGCAGCAACTTTAGACTATCACGAATTTCAATAATTTTGCCATTAGCGCCCTTAATTACGATGCTGTACCACACGCCTTGTTTGTCAGCAATCATATACTTAATGCTTTTCGCTGACATTTCCTTGTCGTTTTCCCAGACTGTTCCCTCAAATTGGCTTTCGCCGGTATGAGTATATGCCTGTTTCCAACCTAGTTGTGAAATAAAATAGTCAAGGATAAAAGCGCCGTCGAATTTCAGGTTATGGAAGTATAGGATTTGGCGCCGGGCATCATGTGAAAACATATCGTCGAAGAATTCACTGATTGACTTACAAACAGTTACTTGCTCTGACTTTCCGCCTATTTCGACATACGCAGCAGACCAAACTTCCGTATATTCCTGACCCTCGAAAACGCTTGTTTCAAAATCACAGGCATAGCGGGGAACAATAGCCCGTGGTTCAATCTGCTGTTTTTTCTTTTTAGTCATCGTAAAATTCGCCCCAATCAATGCTATCATAGTCATTTGCATAGTGATAAATTTGTTCGTCTGACAAACGCATCTCTTCGGGCAACCATGCCTGCATTTTACCGATGTAGGCAAGAGCGTCATGTTCGCGGTATTTCACGGAATAGTCGGGCAGACCATCTTCTTCAAGGCCGCGCTTAATCATTTCTGCAACTTGTCTTACACTTCGCGTATCAAGTAACGAATTGAACCACGCTAAGAGCAAATACGCACCTTGCGATTCATACTTCTTGCCGGGGGTGATAAATTCTTTAAGGAATTGGCGGTAATTTTCGATAGTCAACTGAGCTTCCGAAATGCTATCAATTTCACGGATGTATTCATGCGTAAAGCCCTTTAGTTCTTCGGCAGTATAGTCCTTGATATGCTCATAAGCATAACGCGCGTGCTTTGAAATAGCATAACCTTTTTTCTCAGAATATCGAATTCTAGCTTTGAAATTTTTGGCTTGCTTTTGCCATTCGGTTAAGGGTTTTCTTTTACGCGCCATTGTTATTCACCGTCCGTTAGCCATGATTTCCAGCATTCAAGGCAAGACCGGCCGTCGCAATCTTCATAAGCTAGCCGACTGCAATGGTCAACTGTCACGCAAGGCGGACAACAGTGCTCGATTATCTCCACAAGTTTATCCGTGGGAATATAAACATAAGAAGGGTTATTCATAATTATCCTCACTTTCTTTAGAGAGCCATTTCAACCAACAGGCGCGGCAGGTGGCGATGACCGAGCCATTATAGCGGCCATAATAACTGTCATCATCTGAAACCATACAATCAAAGTCATTGCTGACTCCCCACAAGTTTCTAGGGCAACCAGTTTCAGCCAACAGATTAAGGTTTTCTTCATTTACGTCAAAAATCATACCAGCGTAAATCCTTTCTTTGATTTTACTATATCAAAAATCGCATAATATTCGTTTTTGCTGATTTCGCCTTTTACCTTTCGTGCGATAATATCTCCATTCGTACAATCAATGGCGCGGGCCATGAGATTGCCAATACCGTAACAATATTTATAGCACTCCTGAATGATTTCATAAGCGCGTTTAGTCCCTAAAGATTTTTCAAGACCAATCGAAAAATACACGTTCGATTTGCTACGCATCGCTCTCTGTAGCGAACGCCAGCCCGCGTCCAAATAGCCCATAAGGAATTTATCATAATAAATAGACAACCTCAAAATGTTGTCGTCCTCTGACATAACAGCGCTAATCTCTACGTGTTCGCCAAGTTTATCGCGCGGGAACGGTTGAATGTTTCGGTTTTTACGGAAAATATAGATTGCGTCGTTATAATCACTTGCATCAAAGTTTGACAAACACCGTGGCGGCACGTCGGGAAACGGGCACTCAAAACACGACTTTGCGTATTTACAAGATGACACCAAATCACCAACCAATCAACACCGGAACGAAAACACAAATAGCCACAAGCAGCGCGCCAATAGCGGAACAAATAAGATATTCAAGGAACGTTTTCATGGTTATACACTCCAATCTTAAAATGAAGCGGGCGAATGTAGATTACACGCGCCCGCTAGTTTGATTACTTCTGATACGTTTTCTTTTTGTGCGTGTCAGCAGACTGTGGCTTGCTTCCGCAGAATTCAGCATTTGTGACCTGAACATTCCACGACGAATGCTTTTCCCCGTCGTCGTCCTCCCAAACGTCGCAACGCATTTCGCCGCTCAGAAGAATTTCCTGGCCTTTCTTGAAATGCTCATTCACGAATTCAGCCGTAGAGCGCCACGCGGTGCAGCGGAAAAAGTCCGTTTCATCACGATTGAACGTCCGGTCAACAGCTACATTAAAATTTGCAACGGGAACGCCGTTCATAGTTTTGCGCATTTCGGGGTCAGCGGTGAGACGGCCTTTGATAACGATATTATTCATAATCTTTTTTCCTTTCCGCCCGTATAGCCGATAGCGCAGCCGTGAGTTTTTGAATTACTGAATTTCAGCCGCGCAGCGAATAAACGTGTCAACCGGCATGGAATACGTGCGTTCCACATCGCTAATAACGTCATACTCGCCCAAGAACTTAACGTTATACGTGCCACAGCGCTTTTTAAGCTCTGCACGGATAGCGGCTGCGCCCATGTCGATAACGGTATCGGTGCGCGTTTCAAAACCGTTTTCAGCCTTGACAGGGTACTCCACGGTCAGTGTGCGGATGGTTCTAGTGATGTTTTTCATAGCTTTTTCCTTTCTGCGCCTATTCGGGCGGCGCGGCCCTCTTTTAATATTGAGCATTTCCATCATCGGGTAGCGGCGCTCATCTCGCTACGACGTTCCTAAAAAGGAACGTTTCGGATTTAAGATTAGTCTCGCCAAAAGACTTCCACGTCGAACGTGTCAGGGGAGTCGGATTCACAAACGTTCATTGTGTTCGGAAAACCAAAAGCGACACAATCCCACTGAAACACTTCATTTTCAAGGAGCGTTTTGCGCGCAGCACCATCCCCATAAATATACATCCCGTCCTGATTTACAGTTACAATTTCGTGGTCAATTTCAGCAATTTCAAGCGTATACACGCGGCGACGTTCAGTTGTAAGGTTGCCGTATTTCATGGAAATTATCCCCCCTTAATTAAAATACCGTGTCAACGACGGTCAAAATAGTTACCCACAAATCAATGTATTGCGTGCTCCAGCCGGAATAATCTCCCTTGTCAAATTCGGCTTTATCTGAAACAATACCGCCGTCAATGTACCACTTTTTACTGTTGTATTCTTTCATTGTTGCCGTTGTTTTGAAAATGTAATTCATAATATATTCCCCTTTTTCCCATTAGTTTTAGCGCTGCTCTGCATTTATCCGGGCTTGCAACCGACCGGCATAAACCGGGCTGCATTAGCGCCGTGAGGCGTTTATTTAAGAGCTTTTTCAAGGGCGGGAACCTCGTCCGGGCTATAAAATTCCCCGACTTCCATTGCGCGCCATACGCGGGCGGACAATTTCGGGAAATTCAGCTGCGTGAGCAACTCGTTAACGTGGCGCAACGTCGTAACGCTGTAGCCGTTCCAAAGCTTTTTGACGAACGGCGCGCCGTCGGCGGCAACAAACAGCGAAACGACAACGGTGTCATATGAACGCAAAGCATAGCACACGTCATTGCCGTTATAAGCCTTAACAACATTCGCTTTACCGTAGAAAGATTTTTGATTTGTGCGCAGCGGCTTCAATTCATAAATTTCATATTCCATTATATAATCTCCTTTTTCTGTTGTACTCAGGAAGCCGGGCTATTCTTTATTGATTCCCCTTATCCCCTTTGCAATTATAGTATAGCATATCACGCCCAAAATTACAATATGGAATAATGCACAAATATATATATCTGTTATTGTGCAACACGCCAATCTGTGAAATATTTAACAATCTATGTGCCTGGCTGGACAAATGGGGGAAACTGGAAGCCAGGGGGTGCTACCCCTTATATAC
>ERZ840517.2238-NODE-2238-length-17940-cov-3.260889_pt1 | contig 17940 bp, 17 predicted proteins | sample MGYA00519876_ERZ840517 | MGnify/ENA primary metagenome ERZ840517 (study PRJEB31850, sample SAMEA3708882) | human gut metagenome | biome: human gut; feature: human-associated habitat; material: faeces | place: China | collected 2014 ... | reverse complement strand
AATGGAATTTTGAAAACTGGGGTGTAAAATACTGGTCAAAGACACCGGAATTTTTGCAGTATGTGAAAGAATATTCATGATACTCGGAAGTTGAAGGAGAAATTTATGCAAAAGAGTATAAATTATATTTGCCAGATAAAAAACTGTTACAGAAAAAGCTAAAAGAATGGCTGGATGAAGAACAGCATTGATTCAGAGGGGAGAGTGCTATCTGCTGGGATAGTATTCTCGGGAGTATCCCAAAGGACATTTCTAATTACTTAGAAATGTCCTTTTTCGCATTTGTGAATGGTCATTGATGCTACAGAATGTCAGAATTTACTTGTTTGCGCTGTCAGCATCAATCACAGACTGGATCTGCTTCATCAAAGCATCATAGTTGTCCTGGTTATCGATTCCGCCGAGCATAGGTTCGCCTATTATATTACCATTTCTATCGACTAAAATTGTTGTTGGAAATGCCATAATATCAGCAGCATATTTACCGGCGGCTGAATCAGAGTCAATGGAAAGATTGCGATAAGCGGCGCCCTGGCTTTCAAGGATTTTTTTTGCTTCTTTTATAGCAGCTTCATTTTCATCAAAAGTTTCGGTGTTAATACCAATAACTTCGCCCCCCATTGATTTAATAGCGTCATTTAATTCGTTAAGTTTAGATAATTCAGCAACACAAGGCTTACAGCCGGTAAACCAGAAATTTATGACAGTTACGGCATTCCCGGAAAACAAATTCTGATCAACGGCATTGCCATCAAAATCTTTTCCGGAGAAATTCTGGAAAGGGGCTGTATCATCGGAATCATTTTTTGAGCCGGAAGTATCGGATACAACATTTTGGCTTTCAATTTCAGTGATCTGTTCTTCGATTTTACGAATGGTCTTAATATCATCGGTAAGAGTTTTTAACTCACTGTCTGTAAACGAAGTCTTGTTTGCTTCGACAGTATCAGCAAGATAATCAGCATAATTTCCATCTGGATCAGCAGTACTTTTATTCATCATGCCAAAAACCTTGTCCCATACATCTTTATGATCTGCAAAGATCTGGTTTTCCTGCTGATATAAATCATCAAGCGCTGCATTGGAGTCATCGGCAGATGATTCGCTGGCGGATACAGCAGCAGTATTCTGCGTGTTCTCTGTTTTTGAAGTCTCCTGCCCGGCACATCCGGTGATTGATAATGCGGTACAGAGTGTAAAAAGTGCGATAATGTTTCTTTTTGTTTTCATGATAAATACTCCTTTAAATGATAAGAATTAAATAGCTGCCGGCTGGCTATTGCTGGTTATTGAGATTGCTGCTACATGTTTTTTCCATAAATTGGTAATGGATTGCATCCTTTGGACAGGCTTTCATACAGGCGCCGCATCGTATACATTCCGGATGATTTGGAGTCTTACGGACATCGACATCCATTTTGCATGCACCTGTACACAGACCGCATCCGACACATTTACTGTTTTCGACCTTGATGTTGAGAAAGGATATTTTATTAAAAAGTGAATAAATTGCACCAAGGGGACAAAGCCATTTGCAAAAAGGTCTGTAAAACAAAATACTTAAGACAATAACAGTAATTAAAATAAGGCATTTAAAAGAAAATAGCCTGCCAAGTGCAGATCGTATGGCGGAATTCCCGAGGGACAGAGGTATGGCACCCTCCAAAACGCCCTGTGGACATATGTATTTACAGAAAAACGGATCCCCCATTCCTATGGAGTTCGTCACAAGCATCGGCAGTGCTATAACGAAAACGATAAGAATGATGTACTTCAGGTATCTTAAAGGCTTTAGCCTGGCCGTAGAAAATTTTTTCCCGGGGATTTTATGAAGCAGATCCTGAAACCATCCAAAAGGACATAAAAATCCACATATAAATCTTCCAAGTGTCACACCGAGCAGAATGAAAAAGCCGGTTATGTAGTACGAAAATTTAAAATTTGAGGATCCGACGACTGCCTGAAAAGCTCCAATTGGGCAGGCGCCTGCAGCTGCAGGGCAGGAATAACAGTTTAATCCCGGCACACATACTGTTTTGGCATTTCCCTGATATATTTTTCCTTTAAATAAATTTGGAATATGAATATTGGTAAGCAATGTGGCAGCTGCCTGAATCCACCCGCGTACCCGGGCTACTTTTTTTGATCGTATAGTTGTTTTTTTATCCAATTCCCACACACTCCAGACATAATTTAATTGCTTTGCCAAGCACGGTAGCTGCTTCGCCTCTGATTGCACCATAACCGATCATAAGTGTACCGGTGATGAATAAAGCGAACTGTGATATTCTTTTCCGCATCAGACAGATTACTCCTTTCGTTTGCTGTTATTGTCTTTGTTGACCAGCTGACAGTAGTATTATACAATAGTGGATGTAAAATCCTTGTTAAGAAGCGGGAGAAATATTTTGAGATTATTGATTGTTGAAGATGAAAAAGAATTGTGTGATACAATTGCAAAAAGTCTGTATGATGTTGGCTATGAGGTGGATACCTCTTATAATGGAAGCGAGGCGCTTGAATATGTCCTGACGGAGGAATATGATCTGATTGTTCTTGACCTGAATTTACCGGGCATAGATGGAATGGATATTCTAAGGGAACTCAGGCGGGAGAATGAGGAGACAAAGGTGCTGATTCTGTCTGCGCGAAGCCAGATAGCGGATAAAGTGGAAGGGCTGGATGCAGGAGCCAATGATTACATGGAAAAACCATTTCATCTGCAGGAGCTTGAGGCGCGGATCAGAAGCCTGACAAGACGTAAATTTGTACAGAGAGATGTTTGCCTGAACAATGGGGACATAAGGTTCGATACAAAAAAGCGCGAGGCATATGCAAAAGAAGAGAGGGTGCCTTTGACCAGAAAAGAAAGTGGAATTTTGGAATATCTGCTTCTTAATCAGGGCAGACCGGTAAGCCAGGAAGAACTGATAGAGCATGTATGGGATGCATCTGTGGATAGTTTTAGCGGAGCTATCAGGGTACATATGTCTTCTCTCAGAAAAAAACTTAAGGCAGTGCTGGGATATGATCCGATTGTGAACAAGGTTGGTGAGGGTTATAAGATGCGAGAGGAATCAGAACAATGAAAAAAATGTCACTTCAGTGGAGACTTACGATCATAACTACATTGTTTATTGCAGTCATATGTGGATGCCTTACCCTGTTTGTATATAAGAACGGTGTGTATTATATTGATTTGCTGCAGAATACTGTTGATGCCCAGAGTGATGAGGACAATAGTGAGGAGGCTGATGAAATATATATTAATATTCCAGATGATAAATGGGATGATTTTGCAGATGATTTTTCCATTCAGGTATATAACAACAAAGCAGATTATAAAAAAAGAAGCTTGCTGTTCTCCACACTGCTGGCTCTTCTTGGAGGTGTTGCCACATATTTTCTGAGCGGACATGTACTTAAACCGCTTAGAAATTTTTCAGATAAAATTGAGAAAGTGCAGGCACAAAATCTGGCAGATTCGAGGATAGAAGAGAATGAAGTTAAGGAATTAAACCGGCTCAGTGTTTCTTACAACAAGATGCTGGAACGCCTCTCAGAAGCATTTGAGGTACAGAGGCAATTTACGGCAAATGCCGCACATGAGTTTCGTACACCGTTGTCGCTGATGCAGGTACAGCTTGATTTATATAATTCGATGGAGCACCCGGGCAATGACGAATGTGCGGAAAAGACAATTGTCATGATGACGGAGCAGAACGAAAGACTCAGCAGGATGGTAAAGATTCTTCTGGATATGAGTGAACTTCAGATTGTGGTACGTGATGAAAAAATCATGGTTGATGCACTTGTAGAAGAGGTTCTGACGGATCTGGAACCACTTGCAATGGAGAAAAATATAAGGCTTATTGGAAAATGTAAGGATGTAACTATGGTGGGAAGCGATATCCTTATTTACAGACTGGTATATAATCTTGTTGAGAATGCTATAAAATACAATCGTCCGGGCGGGCAAGTTGTTGTGACGGCGGAGTGGAAAGAAAAACATGTTTTTCTTTCCGTAGAGGATACAGGAAGCGGAATTCCAGAGGAACTCAGAAAACGGGTATTTGAACCATTCTTTCGTGTGGATAAATCCAGAAGCAGGGAACTGGGGGGAGTAGGCCTTGGACTTGCGCTGGTTTATGAAATTGTGAGAGTGCATGATGGCAATATTGTAATCAGGGACAATCCGTCTGGGGGCACAGTTTTTGAAGTGATTTTTTAACGACGGGATCATATTTGCGATAAATGATTGTATGGTCCTTGATGCTTGACGTGCAGGAACACAAAACGTATAATAATCGGAGGATATAAGGCAGAAAATGGAGGAACGCTAATGGCATTAAGCAAGAAGCCGGTCAACGGCATGAAAGATATTTTACCGGAAGAGATGCAGATCCGGGATTACGTGCAGCAGGTTATCAAGGAGACCTACCGCAGTTTTGGATTCACACCGATCGAGACACCTTGCATGGAGAACATTGCAAATTTGAGCAATAAGCAGGGAGGCGAGAACGAGAAGCTGATCTTCAAAGTGATGAAGCGTGGTGAGAAGTTAAAGATCGCGGAGGCAAAGGAAGAGGCGGATCTGGTCGATTTTGGAATGCGTTACGATCTGACGGTGCCGTTAGTCCGTTTCTATGCGAACAACGCTAATGATCTCCCGTCCCCGTTCAAGGCACTGCAGATGGGCAGTGTGTGGCGTGCAGACCGCCCGCAGCGTGGACGTTACCGCCAGTTTATGCAGTGTGATATTGATATTATCGGTGAGCCGAGCAATCTCGCGGAGATCGAGCTGATCCTTGCGACGACAACGACGATCGGCAGACTCGGATTCAAGAACTTTGAGATCCGCATCAATGAGCGCCGCATCTTAAAGGCGATGACAGCGTACAGCGGTTTCCCAGAGGAAGAATTTGATACCGTATTCATCATTCTGGACAAGATGGATAAGATCGGTCTTGACGGCGTGGCAGAAGAACTCGCAAAGGAAGGCTATGCGAAGGAGTCGATTGACAAGTATCTGGCACTGTTTGAGGGCGTATCAAAGGCGCAGAACGGTATCAAATATCTGGCGGACACCTTACAGGGCTTTTTGGAGCCGGAGGTGGAGCAGAATCTCCAGGAGATTATCGATAGTGTGGAGACGGCGAAGACAGCCGACTTTAAGATGGTATTTGATCCGACGCTTGTGCGCGGAATGAGCTATTATACAGGAACGATTTTTGAGATCGCAATGCCGGAGCTGGGAGCAGCGTGCGGCGGCGGCGGACGTTACGACAAGATGGTCGGCAAGTTCACCGGAAATGACGTTCCGGCGTGCGGATTCTCCATCGGCTTTGAGCGCATCATTCTTCTTCTGATGGAGAGCGGTTTCACCGTGCCGATGCAGCGCCCGAAGGTGGCATACCTCATTGAAAAAGGCTGTACCTCGGAGCAGGTATCGAAAGTGATCGCCAGGGCACAGGAGGAGCGTGTTGCCGGGAAGCAGGTGCTTGTCGTGCGCATGAACAAGAACAAGAAGTTCCAGAAAGAGAAGCTGACAGCCGAGGGCTACAAGGACATTGTCGAGTTTTACAAAGACTGATCCGGAAATGATCTGACAGAGAACGCCATAGGATGATCTATGGCGTTTTTTACATAATGGGAAACTTCGTTTCTATTACATAAAAAAGCTTCGCGTGGATGTGCACGTTTCTTAAAGGAGATTACGAACGGTATAAAGTAAAAAAAGAGAAACAGCTTGCAGATGGAGGGCATATGGGAAGAATTATCGGTATTGATCTTGGAACGACAAACAGTGCGGCGGCAGTGTGGGAAAATGGAGAGAGTCATCTGATTCCGAATGCGTTTGGAGACTATCTGACGCCTAGCGTAGTTAGTATAGGCAAAGATGGCACGGTGTACGTGGGAAAAATTGCAAAGGAGCGTCTGGTTACACACCCGGAGGATACAGTAAGCGTTTTTAAACGATTTATGGGAACGGAAAAGATATATTCGCTCGCCGGAAAAAAATACCGTCCGGAGGAACTTTCCGCGCTTGTGTTAAAAAGATTAAAGGAAGACGCGGAGCATTATCTGGGGGAGGAGATTACGGAAGCGGTCATCAGTGTACCGGCATATTTTAACGATCTTGCAAGAAATGCAACAAAAAATGCGGGGGAACTGGCAGGATTTCATGTGGAGCGCATCATCAATGAACCTTCGGCTGCATCGTTATATTATCAGTGCCGAAGCCAGATGGAGGATGCCGTCATGCTGGTGTTTGATTTTGGAGGGGGAACGCTCGATGTGTCATTAGTAGAGTGTTTTGATAACATTGTGGAGATTCTGGCGGTCAGCGGAGACAATCATCTCGGCGGCAGTGATTTTGACCGGTTGATTGCAGATATGTTCTGGAAGTCGTGCGGACTTTCTGAAAACCGCTTCTCAGCTGAGGATGCGGCAATTGTGTTGGAACGTGCGGAAAACTGTAAGTTTGAACTGACCGGTCAGGAGACTGCACAGATGTGTGTGACACTTGCTGGGAGAGAATATCGGATGGAGGTCTCCAGAAAGGAGCTGATCCTGCAGGCGGAGCCGCTGTTTGAACGGATGGCACAACCGATCCGGCGTGTGTTGTCGGACGGGCAGAAGAGTGCCAGAGAAGTAGATGCGGTAGTGCTTGTTGGAGGGTCCTGTAAAATGCCGGTGGTGCAAAAGTATTTGAATTATCTGTTGCAGCGCACGGATATTGCGGTTGTCAGCCCGGATTATATGATTGCGCTCGGCGCAGGAGTGTATGCAGGCATCAAGGAACGCAATGCGGATATTCGCGATATGCTTCTTACGGATATCTGTCCGTTTTCTCTCAGCGTGTCCCAATACAACGAAGCAGATCCGAACCGTGATCTCTGTGATGTGCTGATTGAGAGGAACATGGCGCTCCCGGTCAGCAGGGAGACTATTATGACGACGGCACATGACAGGCAGACCAAAATGAGGTTCAAGGTATACCAGGGGGAAGCAATGTACGCGGAAGACAATCTGCTGTTGGGAAGCATCACGGTTCCGGTTCCTGTCGGACCGGAAGGAAAAGAGAAGGTGCGGGTGCGTTATACTTACGATATCAATGGAATTCTGGTGGTAGATGTGCACGTCGTATCGACAGGACAGGAAAAACAGCTGGTGATCCGGAATGATAAGATCAAACTATCAGAAGAGGAACTGAAAAAAAGACTGGAGCAGTTGAATAAACTGAAGATTCATCCGAGAGATCTTGAGGAAAACAGGCTGGTGCTTGCGCGTGCTGAAAAGCTGCATCGTGAGACAACGGGATATATCCGGGAACAGATTGACAGTCGTGTACAGTATTTTAACTATTATCTGGGAAGACAGGATGTCCTCTCCATCAACAAGGGCAGAAAACAGCTGAATCTGTTTCTGGACTATGTGGAGGAGCAGTGTCTGCAGGAGACGGCATTTGAGGGAACAGGAGACGGTTTTTCCCGGTGGTATGAGAGTAGTAAGCAGGCGGTCGATGCGCAGGATCAGGCGGATTACCGCAAAGAGGAACAGGAATGAATTGTGGAGGGGCGGACATCTGACCAGCTAGAAGAATATGACAATATGGGAGATACTGGGAATTTCCCAGACTACAGATCAAAAACAGATCAAAAAAGTGTATGCTGCCAGAGTAAAGAGTTGTCACAGGGAGGAAAAGCCAGAGGAGTGGGCAGTGCTTCACGATGCTTACAAGCGCGCCATTCAATACGCGAAAAGACAAGAGAAAGAAAGTGACCTGAACGGAAGCAGGACGGTTCCAAGTCCGGTGAAACCGGTGGCACGGGAAGGCTTAAAAGAGCGGGACGCGGCGCTGGAGAAGGAAAACGGACAGCCTGAAACCGATGAGACAGAAGCACAATGGCAGGAGTATTTTGCACGCATTCGTGCCGGACAGGAGAGAAGCAGGAAAATGCTGACAGAGGAGTTGCCGGAGCGGCTGCGAGGTCTCACATTGCAGGGGGAAGGAACCCAGAAGAAACGCTGGGAAGAGTTCCTGCAATCGGAGTTGGCGATTACCCTGTACAAAGAACCAGAGTTCTGGAGACAAATTGGTGAACATGTGAGGGCACAGGAGTGGTCGGAGGAAGCATGCCGCTACATAGGCAAACGCGTGGAAGACATAAAATATGAGTTTAACAGTCGTGATTATACGGAATTATGGCGTGTGCTGGATGAACTTGAGAGGATTTGTCTGGAGGAGGCACTGAAAGATCCGTTACGGAGAACAAAGATAACGCTGCGTGGATTTGGATTGACGATCCTTGTGTTCGTGCTTATCGGAGTGTTTGTCAGAATTATTTAGAACGGATAAAACCGTTGAAAAATCGCGTTTCATGGTGTAAGATAAAAAAAGCGCCGGACAGGCTGCTGCCCGGACAGATTTGAAGAACATTTTTAGATTGATACAAGGGAGTTAAGAAAATGACACAGTCGAGAACACATAACTGTAATGAGCTGCGTCTTTCCAATGCGGGAGAGAAAGTAACGCTCGTCGGATGGTACGAGAATCTCCGCAAGGTCAGCAAGAACCTGGGATTTCTTATTTTAAGAGATTTCTATGGAACGACCCAGATTGTCGTTGAGACAGAAGAGATGATGGAGAAGCTGGACGGAGTGAACAAGGAGTCCACCATTTCCGTAACAGGAACCGTCAGAGAGCGCTCCAATAAGAATACAGAGCTTCCGACCGGAGAGATTGAAGTCGTGCCGGAAGGGATCGAGATCCTTGGAAAGTGTATCTACAATGCACTTCCGTTTGAGATTAACCAGTCCAGAGAGGCGGATGAGAACACCAGATTAAAATATCGCTATCTGGATCTGAGAAATCCGTCGGTCAAGAGCAAGATCGTGCTCAGAAGCCGCATCGTGGCAGAGCTCCGCAATAAGATGAACGAGCTGGGATTTTTAGAGATCACGACTCCGATTCTGACCTGCTCTTCCCCGGAAGGCGCGAGAGATTATCTGGTACCGGCCAGAAATCATCCGGGCAAGTTCTATGCACTGCCGCAGGCACCGCAGCAGTTCAAGCAGATTTTAATGGCGTCCGGATTCGACCGCTATTTCCAGATTGCACCATGTTTCCGTGATGAGGACGCAAGAGCAGACCGTTCTCCGGGAGAGTTCTATCAGCTCGATATGGAGATGGCATTTGCTTCCCAGGAGGATGTGTTCTCTGTTGTCGAGGAGGTACTGCCGCCGGTATTTGAAAAGTATGGTGTATACAAGACTGCTTCCAAGGCTCCGTTTGTGCGTATTCCATATCTGGAGTCCATGGACAAGTACGGCACCGACAAGCCGGATCTCCGCATTGATCTGGTATTGCAGGATGCGACGGACGTCATGGCAGACTGCGGATTCGGTCCGTTCGAGGGACAGACCGTAAAAGCGGTTGTCGTGGACGGATTTACTGCGACCAGAAAAGTGATCGACGGAATCTGTGCCGAGGTGGAAGTGCAGACAGCCAACAAGGCTTACTGGTTCAAGCTGGATGAGAACGGCGAATTTGTGGGAGGAATCTCCAAGTTCTTACAGGAGCGCAAGGAAAAAGTGATTGAGGCACTTGGATTAAAGCCGGGTGATTTTATCGGTCTGACCGCCGGCAAGAAGCTGGCAGCGCAGAAGACCGCAGGCGTACTCCGCAGACTGCTTGGCGCTGCGAGCGAGAAGCACATGAAAAAGGATTGCTACGAATTCTGCTGGATCGTAGATTTCCCGATGTATGAGATCGGCGAGGAGTCCGGAGAACTGGAGTTCTGTCACAACCCGTTTTCCATGCCGCAGGGCGGTATGAACGCACTCTGCAACGAGGAGCCGCTTTCCATCCTTGCTTACCAGTACGATCTGGTGTGCAACGGCGTAGAGCTTTCCTCCGGTGCGGTTCGTAACCATGACCCGGAGATCATGATCAAGGCATTTGAACTGGTTGGTCTCGGCGAGGAGGATGTGAAGGCAAAATTCCCTGCCATGTACAATGCATTCTGCTACGGAGCACCGCCACACGCAGGAATCGCTCCGGGTGTTGACCGTATGATTATGCTGATCTGCGGCGAGGAGAGCATTCGTGAGATCATCCCGTTCCCGATGAACAAGAACGCGATGGATATCATGATGGGAGCACCGGCGACTGTAGATCAGAAGCAGCTGGACGACGTTCATATCCGCATTCAGATGCCGGAAGAAAAATAGCGTAAAGCGACAGCAATAAAGACACAGGCTTTTGGACAGACTATCTCCAAAAGCCTGTTTTACTCTATATAAAGTAGAAAACTTGAATGAAAAAGGAGATCACAGAGAGGATATGGGAAAAAGAACCGGAAAGAACCGTAAAACGGACGGTAGGGCAGGATACGGGAAGCGCGTGGCTGCGGTGGGAATGATGTTTGTGATGTTGTTTTCTTTTGCCGCCTGCGGGAAGACGACCGCTTCTGAGGAAGCGGAGGCACTGAGCGGAAGCTGTATTGACATTTTAAACAAAGTTTACGAAACGGCCGATCTGGATGCATCGATGCGGGACGCCATGCAGGATTATGAGATGACGACGATCGACGCGGATATGGAAGAGTATGTGCTGGGGACAGATGAGATCACTTATACCGATTCTGCGTATTCTGCGCCGATGATGACATCGGTGGCGTATCAGTGTGTTGTGCTGCGCGTGCCGGACGGAACCGATGTGCCGAAGGCAAAACAGACGCTTTTGGACAATGCCAATCCTGCAAAATGGATCTGCGTGGAAGCGGAGAGCGTTGCGGTGGAGAGCATCGGGGATGTGATTTTATATGTCATGGGCTTCGACGAGGACGTGTCTGCAATAAAAGATGCATTTCTTGCATTGGACGAATGAGATGGATGCAATTAAGAAACAATAAGCTTTTGATGTGAGAAATATCAGAATTGACTGATAACACTATAAAGAGATAAAAAGGAACGATGAGAGAGGAAATCCTGGTTCGCGGACAGAGAATGACAGTTCTGTCTTAAGACCGGGATTTTTTATATAAAAGCAACCATTGTTTTGTAATAAACAGTATATAACAGTTGACAACAGTTCTATACTGTTATATACTGTTTGTCGAAGGAAAACCTACATACTGCGCAGAGGTGGAGGAGAATACAAAAAAATGAAGATAATTGTGGATCACACATCGATGCAGCCGATCTATGAGCAGATCGTAGAGCAGATAAAAAAACAGATCCTGCAGGGAACCCTGCGGGAGGGAGCGCCACTTGACAGTGTGAGAATGCTTGCAAAAGATCTTAAGGTGAGCGCTCTCACCGTAAAAAAGGCATATGATGCCCTTGAGGAGGAGCAGCTGATCGCAACGGTGCATGGCAAGGGCAGCTTTGTGCTCGGGGTGAATCCGTCACTGCTTGCGGAAGAACAGAAAAGAGAGATCGAGCAGCGGATGGAACAGCTGGTGGCGAAGGCGCGGGCGTATGGCATGAGCGACGAAGAACTGCGGGCGGTTCTGGAATTGTTTTTGGAAGCATAGGAGTGCAATCACAGGAATGGAGAATCATATGAATGATGGGATGGTGCAACTGAACAAAGTAACAAAGGCATACGGGTCGTTTCAACTGGACTGCTCCATGGAAGTGCAGCCCGGGATGGCAACCGGATTTGTCGGGGCGAACGGAGCGGGAAAAACGACGACATTTCAGATTCTGCTGGGGCTGGTGCCGCCGGAGACGGGTGAGATAAGGATCTTCGGAATACCATATACAGAACTGACTGTAAAAGACCGGGAGCGGATCGGGGTATCCCTTGCGGATTCGGGCTTCAGCCAGTTCCTTACCGTCCGGGATGTAACCGCCATTCTGCGGAATCTGTATACCAGATTTGATGAGGCCAGGTTCCTGGAAAAATGTCAGCGGTATGAACTTCCGGCGAACAAAAAAATCAAAGATTTTTCTACCGGGATGCAGGCAAAGCTGAAATTGCTGATTGCGATGTCACATGACGCTGACCTGCTGATTCTGGACGAACCGACGCTGGGACTCGATGTGATGTCCAGAGAGGCGATGTTTGAAGAACTGCAGGAATATCTGGATTCGGAGGGAACCGGCGGAGCACCGAGATCTGTGCTGATATCCTCCCACATCTCCAGCGATCTGGAAAAGTTCTGCGATGATATCTATATGATTGACCGGGGGAAGATCGTGCTTCACGGGGAGACGGATGTTCTTCTGGATTCATATGGTATCTTAAAAGTGGATGAGCGGCAGTATCAGGCGCTGGACCGTAGATATCTGCTTGCCGGAATGCGGGAAGCGTACGGTTATCGCCTGCTGACGAACGAGCGCCGGTATTATCAGGAAAATTACCCGGATCTTGTGATGGAAAAAGGCAGCATTGATGATATTCTGATTTTGACAGCGAGGGGGGAGAAGCTATGAAAGGATTATTGACGAAGGATTTTCGGATTCTGGCAGGGCAGAAGCGGTATTTTACGATTATCATTCTGATTGCGCTCATTTTTCTTTGCAGCGGTCAGCCAGCGCAGATCATTGTGGGATATTGTACCATGTTCGGCATGCTTTTTACAGTAAACACGATCTCGTATGACGAATTTGATCACGGCTATCTGTTTCTGTTCACGCTTCCGGTGACCAGAAAAGATTATGTGCTGGAAAAATATGTATTTATGATGCTTTGCGGCGGTGGTTTCTGGGCAGTTTCCGCAGCGGCCGGTTTTGTGGCGGATTATATCCGTGGAGATGTGGTGTCTCTTTTAGAATGGTTGATGCCCATGTTCCTTATTTTATTAGAGATGACAATTTTTCTGGCAGTCATGCTTCCGGTCAGCCTGAAATACGGTATGGAAAAAAGCAGGACAGCAACCATGATTCTGGGGTTTGCGGTGCTTGGGGCTGCAATTGCAGCAAGGAAGCTTCTGCCGGAGAATTTTGCGGGAGGGCTGAGGTGGTCTGCGCAGTTAAATCCTGCGGCCGTGACTGCGGTAGTGTTTCTGGTTTCCCTGGTCACATTGGCGGTATCCTTTGCGGGCAGTGTCCGCATTATGCAAAAAAAGGTATTCTAAGGATTGCCACTTTACAAATAGTGCAAAAAATAGGATAATGGTATCACTTAAAAACAACATTTTACAATAGATGGGATTGATCATTTATGGAAATAGAACATATCGGTGATAACAAAATCCGCTGTGCACTGACGGAACAGGAGATCGAGAGTCTCGGATACGATATTGATGAGATCATTGCGAACAGCGAGATCACGCAGGAATTCATGCATACCGTCTTAGAACTCGTCGAGGAACAGGAGCATATTCAGATGGAGGGCATCTCTCCGATGGTGAAAGCGGAGCTTTTGCAGGATCACAGCATGGCGATCACTTTTGGCGCAGACAAAGAGGTGTCACTGAGGGATCTGGTGAATACGGTCAGTCATATGATCAGCCAGCTGGATCCGGATGCTGCACCAGGGAAAACGGCCAAGGCAGAGAAGGGGAACGCACAGGCCGCAGCAGATACGGCGGATACGGCAGCCGCTGCGGGAACGCATAAGCGCACCGACCCGATGATCTGTGCACTGCGCTTTTCTTCCTTTGAGAATATGCGCAGGATGAGTCTGCTTGCTTTTCGCGGGAAGATTCCAAAGAGCAGTCTCTACAAGATGGACGGCGCGTACTATCTTATTCTGGATTTTACGGGATTTGCCAAGGAGGAGATGCGTCCATTTGCGTTCGGAACGATCGAGTATGACGATGCACATTATTCCGATCAGGGGCACATTGCACATATCAGAGAGCAGGGAATTTGTATCATGAAAAAGCAGGCTCTTGAAATGCTGATGCAGTTGTGAGAAATAGATAAAAGCCGTTTTGTAAATAGGCAAAGTCCTCAAATCCGGTCACAAAATTTGGTAAAAATGCCGAACAACTTCCTGATGCATTTTCCACTATATATGCTATGATGGTAGAGGTGTGTGTACAAGATATATGCACGAAGAAGAGCATAGCACAGAAGAAGGCGGGGGACGCCGGTGTGCGGAAAGTGGAGAAGTTATGAGCAGAGAGCAGATCTGGGAGCTTGAGGAGAACAAACGCAGCCTGTTAAGACAGGCCTATCGGATGAAGCAGGAATGTCCGCATATGTCGCCGGTTGGACTTGAGTATGAAATGTATGCCGCGATTATGAAAGAAGTGCGGGAGATTACGGCGAGATTACAGCTGTCTGCAGAGGCTTAGGATGGCGTTACAAAAGAAAATCAATATAAGAATAAAAAAGAGCTTTCATCCGGGTTTGCAGATGAAAGCTTTTTTGATATGATAAGGAGAGGATGCGGAATGAAGAGACAGAAGATGCGGACGGAACAGAAGTCTAATGTGAAAAACAGTGTGGGAAGACTTGTGTTTGTAGGATTATCCCTGCTTTTGCAGGTTTTGTGGATTTTGCTGCTGTTTTTGCGGTTGAATGCATATTCTACGGCAATCAGTTTATGCTTTAGTGTAGGAGCATTTCTTGTGGCGTTAAGCATTTACGCCAAGCACGAGAACGCTGCGTTTAAAATGCCCTGGATTATTCTGATTCTGGCGTTTCCGGTGCTGGGGCTCTGCATATATCTGGTGTTTGGACACAAGAATGTGGTCGCAAAGGCGATGCGCAGACGCTTTGAGACGATTGAACCGGTGCTGTTTGAGCAGATTCCCCAGGATGAGGCAGTGCTTGGGCGGCTGGAGGAGCAGGATTTTGCGGTGGCGAACCAGTGCCGCTATATCAAGCGGTTTGGGCATTATCCGGTGTACCGGAATACCGATGTGACATTTTACCCGGATGCGGCGGAGGGACTTGCGGCGCAGCTACACGATCTCGCGTCGGCAGAACATTTTATCTTTATGGAATATCACGCGATCGAGGAAGCGGAGGCGTTCGGCAGGATTAAGGACGTGCTCGCCGAGCGCGCGGCACACGGGGTGGAGGTACGCCTGTTTTACGATGATGTCGGCAGTATCGGCTTTATCGATCCGGGCTTTATCAAGCGCATGGAAGCCATCGGCGTAGAGTGCAGGGTGTTCAATCCGGTGCTTCCGGTCTTAAACATTTTCATGAACAACCGCGATCACAGAAAGATTACGGTGGTGGATGGAAAGATCGGCTACACGGGCGGCTACAATCTTGCGGATGAATATTTTAATATCACGCACCCGTACGGAACCTGGAAGGATACCGGAATCCGTCTTGCGGGAGATGCGGTGGCAAGCCTGACTGTGACATTTCTCCAGATGTGGAATGCCACGGCGGAGGCGGATCATGAGTTTCAGACGTATTTTCCACAGCTGGATTACCGCGCGGCAGATGCCGGTTTTGTGCAGCCGTATGCGGACGGTCCCCTGACGGACGGCTATTTTGCGGAGGATGTCTATTTGAACCTCATCAAGAGCGCAAAACATTTCTTCTATGCGGCGACGCCGTATCTGATTATCAGCGATGACATGACGAGGGAATTGTGCCTGGCTGCCGAGCGGGGTGTGGATGTGCGGATTGTGACACCGGGGATTCCGGATAAGAAGCTGGTGTATCAGACGACGCGCTCCTACTATGCGCCTCTGGTGCGGCGCGGTGTGCGCATCTATGAGTACACGCCGGGATTTATCCACCAGAAGCAGACACTCTGCGACGGGGAGACGGCGACGGTCGGAACGATCAATTTTGACTATAGAAGCCTGTACCATCATTTTGAAAACGGCGTGCTGCTGCATGGCTGCGGTGCACTCGGTGCCATCGGAGAGGATTTTGAGCAGATATTTGAGGTGTCGCGCGAGGTGACGGAACAGTATAAGGGAAAGCGGAGTATGGGGCTTCGCATCATACAGTGTATTCTGCGGTTGTTTGCACCGCTGTTATAGGAGAAGGAAAATGCGACGTATTGCGTCTGCGGAACGGAGGTTTTTATGCTGAGAGAGTGGAAAGAGCCGGTAAGACCCGGGGAAGAGGAATTAAAGATGCGCCTTGCGGCAGCCAGGGAAAAGCTTGCCGCCCAGCAGCTTCTCATCAAGGAGCAGAAAGTGCCGGTACTGGTGCTGCTGGAAGGCTGGGGAACGGCGGGAAAAGGCTACTGCATCGGTCAGATCATCGAGAATATTGACCCGCGCCATTTTAAGGTGGAGTCTATGGAGAGAAAGACCGGGGAGGAAGAGCGCAAGCCGTTTTTATACCGCCATTTTACCCGGATTCCGGAGGCGGGAAAGTTTGTGTTCTTAGATTCCGGCTGGATGGATGAGGTGGTGGAAGAGCGCCTTCACGGGGAGCTTTCCGAGGAAAAATATGCAAAGCGCATCGAGAGCGTGCGGCGTTTTGAACGTCAGCTGACGGATAACGGCTACCTCGTGATGAAGTTTTTCCTGCATATCTCCAAGAAAGAGCAGACCAGACGGATGGAGCGCCTCACGGATGAAAAGGACACCGTCTGGCGTGTGGGAAAAAAGGATCTGTGGCAGAACAGTCACTACGAGAAGTGCATGGATGCGTTTTCTTCCTATTTGAAGAGCACGAATATGCCGTCCGCACCGTGGTATATTGTGGATGCAAAGTCGAAGAAGTGGACGGAATTGCAGGTGCTTGAGACGCTGACGCAGGGAATTGACATTGCGCTTGACAACCGTGATATGGCGGTTCCGCTTCTGCAGAATGTATTCCCGTTAGAGCGCATGCCGCTTCTCTCGGAGATACCGCTCGATAAGACGCTCGATGAGGAGACGTACCGCAAGGAGTTAAAGCATTTAAAACAGCGTCTTGGCGAGCTGCACAACCGCCTGTACCGCAAGAAGGTTCCGGTCATCATCGCCTATGAGGGATGGGATGCTGCCGGAAAGGGAGGCAACATCAAGCGGATCACCAGTGCGCTCGATCCGAGGGGGTATGAAGTGCATCCGATTGCAAGCCCGGAGCCGCATGAGAAGGCAAGGCATTATCTGTGGCGCTTCTGGACGAGACTGCCAAAGACCGGTCACATCGCAATTTTTGACCGTTCGTGGTACGGACGTGTGATGGTCGAGCGGCTGGAGGGATTCTGCACGGAAAACGACTGGATGCGCGCGTACAACGAGATCAATGAATTTGAGAAGGAGCTGCATGACTGGGGAGCCGTCATCATCAAGTTCTGGGTGCAGATCGACAAGGATACGCAGCTGGAGCGCTTTAACGAGCGGCAGAACACGCCGGAAAAGCAGTGGAAGATCACGGAGGAGGACTGGAGGAACCGGGAAAAATGGGATCAGTATGAGACGGCAGTCAATGAGATGATCACAAAGACGAGCACGACCTATGCGCCGTGGCATATCCTCGAGTCTGTGGATAAGAAGTACGCCAGGATCAAGGCACTCCGGATCGTGATTGAGGAGCTGGAGAAGGCACTCGATTAGGTTCTGTTTTAGAATGACAGAAATATGCAAATTATGCCATGCGTGGCAATACAATTTCGCCCTCTGTCTTACTATAATATTTTCAGAAGGAATGAAAATAGGAAGGTAAGACAGGGGGATTTTTTATGCAGTACGGACATTTTGACAATGAGAAAAGGGAATATGTCATTGACCGCGTCGACCTGCCGGTATCGTGGACAAATTATCTCGGCGTGAAGGATTTGTGCGTCGTGGTCAATCATACGGCGTTCTATCAGTCTCCGGAGTATCACCGGGTGACGCGTTTTCGCGGAAATGCGGTGCCGATGGACCGACCGGGACATTATGTGTATCTGAGGGATGCAAAGGACGGAGACTACTGGAGCATTTCCTGGCAGCCGGTGGGCAAACCGCTGGATCAGGCAAAATACACCTGCAGACACGGCATGAGCTACACAACCTATGAGTGCGATTACAAGGGAATCAAGGCGAGCCAGACACTCATGGTTCCGATGGACGATGCGGTGGA
>ERZ840517.2224-NODE-2224-length-18088-cov-4.535574_pt1 | contig 18088 bp, 17 predicted proteins | sample MGYA00519876_ERZ840517 | MGnify/ENA primary metagenome ERZ840517 (study PRJEB31850, sample SAMEA3708882) | human gut metagenome | biome: human gut; feature: human-associated habitat; material: faeces | place: China | collected 2014 ... | reverse complement strand
TTAAAAGTGTAGTGTTTATGCAGATAATCTAAAATTAAATATAAAATTTGTAAAAAATTTACATCAAAAGTGAAAAAAAATTACACATAATATTGACGAGGGTTTAATAAGTATTATAAAATAAGTAATAAGGAGGATTTGACTATGCTTACAAAAATGTATTTGACTAATTTTTTATCCTTTGTTGACAGAACAGAATTTGATTTTACCGCTTCAAAATATTCGATTCTTGAAGAGACTAATGTGTATGAAGGGATTTTAAAGGGTGCATTGTTTGCAGGGGCGAATGCTGCCGGAAAGTCCAATGCACTGAGGGGGATTTCTTTTCTCATTAATTTGATAAATGGCGAAGGTGCGAGATTTAATGATTACCGCTGCATCTTTACAAGTAATCCTATTGTGACTGTAGAGTACGAATTCAGATTTAATGTAAAAACTTTATTTTATAAAATTGAGTGTAATGTAAAAAACGGAAGCATCTCGGAGGAAGTATTGATTGACAGCATTTCGGTTCTTAAAAGAAACGGAAATGCTGGAGAATTAAGAATTGGAGAGAGTATAACTATTGATGATAAGCTTGATGCGAACACTTTGTTTTTGCGAACAGCCTCGTTTAATACAGGAAGATTTCCGCAGGAGCCTACGCTCAGGGCACTGATGGAATATCTGCAAAATTCATATGTCATTGACGGAGACCATAAAGCTGTTCTTTTTGGGGACACAATAAGTAAATATGCCGAGGAGAATGGTGTAGAAAACATAAACAAATATCTTGAAGATTTTCATTATGACTTTGTTGTTGAGTATGGCTCTGAGAGTGAAGGTGCAGGCGTTAAGGTGTCGGTGGGTTCGGATAATAAGACGGTCTTTTTAAAACGAAAAAGCTTTCCTATACCGAATGCAATTGTCAAAGAGTCACAGGGAAATCAGGTGTTTGCCGATATGCTGCCCGACTTAATATGCGTTATTGAAAAGCCGGGAATGTTCGTGATTGATGAGTTCGGAAACAGCCTGCACAACAGACTGGCAGAGAGAATAATAAAGTTTTTCATGGAAAAGGCTTCAAATTCACAGATGTTTGTTACCTCACATGACACCAATCTGTTTTCCAATTCCATTTTTAGACCGGATCAAATTAATCTTTTGACATTTATGGATGCCAAAGGAAGCTGCGTAAAAAGAATTTCGCAGTTTAAACCAAGAGAAGCACAGAATGTTGAGAAGATGTATTTAGGAGGAATGTTTGAGGGACTGCCATCGTATGAAGAAGTACAGGATAGATAAGTCATATATTGAAGCAAATCTACAATGAGTGAAGAAAAACAGTTACAACTGCTTGTCGCAAATGGTATGTTGATAAAATGTTCAATTATCGTAAATGGTGATGCTTGATCCTACAATACGTTGGACAGACCGTTTGCAGTCTAGTTCAGGTGATTGGAGTGGCAATGTTTTTGATTTCTTCTTTAGGGTAAATAGTAAGATTGCGAAAGACATCAAGAAACCTTTTAAACTTGAAGGTATTACAAGAGTTGATGATACGCCGTTTCACAAGGCGGTTCGAGAGGCTTTGGTTAATTGTTTAGTTAATGCTGATTATTTCCTGCCTTGTGGTGTTGTGATTAAGAAGGAAGATGACAAACTGGTTATCGAGAATCCAGGTAGTATCCGTATTGGTAAGAAACAGATGCTTCGTTGTGGTATTTCAGATCCAAGAAATAAAACATTAATGAAGATGTTTAATATGATTGGTATTGGAGAAAGAGCTGGAAGTGGTATTCCGGATATTTATCAGGTTTGGGAGAATGAAGGATGGCAAATTCCGGTTATAGAGGAAAGCTACAATCCGGATAGAACGTGTTTGTCACTTGAATTTGCAGAAAAACGAACGATAAAAACAAACGATAAAAAACAAACGACAAAAACGGAAAATCATAGGGAAAAGATACGAGAATTCTTAATTCAAACTGAATTAGCAAGTGCCAAAGATATAGCGAAAATAATAGGGCTAAGTGCAGAAAGAACTCGTGTTATACTTTCGAAGATGGACAATATTGAGCCGATTGGTGAAAATAGGAATCGAATGTATAAATTGAAAAAATAAGGTATATAAATGAGTTACTGTGCCAAGCAGGTTGTTAGAATCAATTAGCGAGCCGGGCAAGGGAACGAGTATTACAGTGACATTCGATGAGGCGAAGTGAGGAAATATTATAAAAAGGAATACGAATATATGAAAAGAGCCTGTGCCACCGGGAGATGGTACAGGCTTTCTCATTATCTCATTCCATGTCTATATTTGATTATGGCATCAAGGATTTTGTATATATTCTGGTGTTCCTTCTTCGGCTGTTCAATGATAAGGTCATAGCACTTCTGCGCGGTTACGTCCTGTGGGTCGAAGGTGTTGATTCTGAAAAATAAGTCCTCCATGGGATATTCAAGCGCATTGCATATCTTTTCAAGACTCTCAATTGTAAGATTCTTCTCTCCACGTTCAACCTGTCCTATATATGTCGGGTGCAGTCCAGCCTTCTCGGATGTCAATTCCTGACTGTAGCCTAATTCTGTCCTTCTAATCCGCAGTCTCTTTCCTACGGTTTCAGATATTGTGCTCATATTAAAATACCTCCACGCATTGACAGAGACGGATTTTTGTACATAGTCGGGCGGATGAAGAGATTTTTGCTAGTAGGTCCTAATGGCTTGGCATATAAAATTCCTCCAAAGCCTATTGAGGAGGCGATAGCGGAGGATAAAGCTGTTGCTGAGGTCTGCGTTGTAAGTGCGCACAATGAAAAAGGAACGGGCTCTGAATTTAAGGCATTTGTTGTGTTGAATGAAGGTGAAGATACAGTCGAAGCGGAAGAAAGACTGAGACAGTTATGCACTGACAAGCTCCGGACAATATGCGTCCGTTTGCGTATGAGTTTCTCGAAGCAATGCCTAAGAACGCTGTCGGAAAAATGGATATAAAGAGGCTGGAGAATTGGGACGGCAGAGCCTGAAAAGTGTTGTTAAAGATGATACATTATGCTATTATATTCATAATAATTGCAAATAAATGTTGGTTAAATGTATATTATAGCATAATGTGAAAGAAGGTACAGTATGCAGCAAAAAATTAGTATCGGTAAACAGAATTTTGCGGACATGAGGGAGAATAAATATTTCCTGATTGATAAGACGGATTTTATTAAGGAGTGGTGGGATTCAGGGGATGATGTCACACTCATAACACGTCCGAGTCGATTTGGCAAGACCTTGAATATGAGCATGCTTGAATGTTTTTTCTCTAATCGTTATGCAGGCAGGGGGGATTTGTTTGAGGGCTTGTCAGTGTGGGAGGATGAGGCATACAGGCAGATTCAGGGGACATATCCGGTAATATTTTTGAGCTTTGCGGATGTCAAGGCGGATAATATTCAGGACGCCAAGCGGCAGGTGAAGATGAAGGTAGCCGAATTATACAAGAATAACCGTGTTTTGTTAAACGGTATTATATTTGACGATGATGAAAAGCAAGAATTTAGACAGACAAATGTAGGTATGGATGATGCTGAGTGTTCTATGAGTTTGAAACAGCTATGTAATTATTATGAGAGATATTACAATAAAAAGACAATTATATTACTTGATGAATATGATACACCAATGCAGGAAGCATATATACATGGATATTGGGATGAATTTACAGCTTTTCTGCGCAGCTTTTTTAATGCCACTTTCAAGACCAATCCATATCTTGAGCGCGCTGTTATGACAGGAATTACAAGGGTTTCCAAGGAGTCAATGTTTTCCGACCTCAACAACCTCAATGTTGTGACCACAACCTCTGATGAATACAGTTCTTGCTTTGGCTTTACAGAGGATGAGGTATTTGCTTCGCTTGATATGTTCGGGTTGTCTGATAAGAAGGCTGAGGTCAAGAAGTGGTATGACGGATTTACGTTTGGCCCACATAAGGATATTTACAATCCGTGGTCTATAACCAGCTATTTAGATAAAAAGAGGCTTGCGCCTTATTGGGCATCCACAAGCTCTAATGGACTGGTCAGCCGTCTGTTGCAGGCTGCTTCAGCGGAGATTAAGGAGCTTATGGAGGAGCTTTTAAGAGGAGGAGATATAGTTGTCAATTTCGATGAGCAGATTGTGTTTAACCAGCTTGATACGAATGAGAGTGCGATATGGAGTCTGCTGGTTGCGGGTGGGTATCTCAAGGTGGATGAGGTAGAGTATCGAGGAGAGCTTTTGGAGCCCTGGTATCATCTGTCGATTACTAATCTTGAGACTATGAGCATGTTTTCGGGTATGTTTAGGGGGTGGTTCGGTGCTGCGGCATCCAACTATAACAGATTTATTGCAGCAGTGGTTTCAGGGGATGTTGAAGCCATGAATGCATATATGAACAGAATTTCGATGGAAGTATTCAGCTACTTCGATGTGGGTGGAGACAGTTCATCTGGTGAACCGGAGAGATTCTACCATGGCTTTGTTCTTGGACTTATGGTTGAACAGGCAGAAAGATACGAAGTGCGTTCAAACCGCGAGAGCGGGTTCGGAAGATATGACGTTATGCTGATACCGAAGAAGGATAATCTGCCCGCAATTGTGATGGAGTTCAAGGTGCGCAATCCGGGCAGGGAGCAGACGCTTGAAGCCACGGCACAGTCCGCCCTCAATCAGATTGAGGATAAGAACTATGACGCAGAACTGGTTGCGCGAGGCATTCCGTGTGAGCGGATACGGCATTATGGGTTGGCTTTTGAGGGGAAAAGGGTGCTTATTTCTTCTTCCTATACTGATTCGGACTGAACCCCGTAATCTCCTTGAACTGCCGGTTAAAGTGTTCCACATTCTCATAGCCGCAGCTCTCTGCGATGTGCGCGACAGAGTCGGGCGTCATGGTGAGCAGGTAGCAGGCACGCTCAATGCGGCTTCTTATTATATCCTGAATTACCGGGACGCCGAACAGCTCCTTATAAATATGTTGGAAATATGATACACTCAGGGAGGCATCTTCAGCCAGCTCACTCACCGTCTTTTTGGGCGAGTGCTGGCTGTAGATGCCGTTTCTTATTTCATGGAAAAGCGGTCTGTGAACCTTCAGCTTGTCAGAAAGCTGTGTCTCAAGGTGGTAGGCATCGCTATATTTGTACAGTATGGTTCTAAGCTTCGCGTCAAGAATCTCCTCATGGTGTGAGCCGGTCTGGTGGAACTCCTGTCTTAGGTCGCGGATGAGCTGGCTTAGCTCCGTGTAGTCGGACAGAAGCGTGAGTCGGTTGAACGGGACGTCGAGGCTTAGCATGAAATCACTTATTGAATTATCTATATAATTATCTGCATTGCCGGCGGTAGCAGCATTACTGTTGCTTGAGTTGTCTGTGTCGGCATTTGAACTATCATCGGAAGAATTTCTATTTATATCCTTGTATGTATTCTTATTTTTGAATATAGTCTTATCCTTTCGTGTATTCTCATCCTTGCATGTATTCTCATCTGGAACATCGTCAAAGCTTATCCAGTCATTCACATATTCATTGTCATTGTAGTAATAAATAGGCGCATCCTTTGTGTATATTATAAAGGCGGGTGTGTTCACGTACTGTCTTATCAGCCCAGGGTGCCTTGCATTCCTGTCGAATGGCAGGTTGCCCTTTAGAAGTTCATCGGCGGTTGTTCTATTTTCATGCTCACCGCAGCAATATTGCTGGTATATGGTTTCCTCAGGAAATTCAAAGTACGCGTCACTTTTTACAAGGAGCATGAGATAATGCCCCATTCCGCCGGGACGTTCCATATTGATTCCATCAGGGTGGGTGTTGTTATAGCCCATGTAGCGTATTTTTAACATGATGTATATTCCTCCATAAATATAGTTGATATATGCGTTTGCAATAAACGGACGTTGTGCAATTTTACCGGCAAATTCACGTTTCACAATTACCTTACCTGTGCAGTTAATAATAGAACACACAGAAAATATTTATCAAGATATCGTATGTGTCTGAGGGTATAGAGCACAGATGTTTCTAAATATACCATTATAGGTCGGCGAAATAAGCATTCGAAAATGTATTTTGGGTATAAATAACTAAATACAATAAAAATACCCAAAAATAGTTTAAAATTAGTTCCTTTATGGGTATGGAATTAAAAAATGTAAAAAAAATCCCCAAAACAGAGACTAAGTACAAAAAAAATAGTCTTAATGTGGGTATAGAATGAAACTCTCTCTCTTTTATACCCACATATAGTGAAGTTCACGATGAAGTCCGTATAGTCTGCTTCAAAAAGTAAAAAGCAGAAAAAATCAATTTTTTAACAGTATACATCATTGAGATTTGTTTGAAAAGTCATTATATTAGGTTGTACCTAAAGAGAACATATGTTGCTGTTGTGAGGTGTATATGGAATGTCCATATAAATATTTACATGAAGCATATATGAAAACGACTGCATTAGCAGCGAGTTTGGAGGACTTAAGAAAATGACGGCAATGAAATGGTTTTATTCGTACTTTAAAAAGTACCAGTGGAGAATGATTATCGGACTTGTCATGGTCACGATTACCTCCGTGCTTGCCATCGTAAATCCTAAGATAACAGGATTTATAGTGGATGACATCATAGGGGACGGAAGCAATATAAGGCTTGACCTGCTTCCGAGGTTCCTGCTTCTTATGATAGGCGTTACGCTGTTAAGGGCGGGACTGAGATTTATATTTTTATGGAATTTTGAGAACTGTTCACAGGGACTTCTCTACGATATGAGGGACGATGTGTACCGCAATCTGCTTGCAAAGGATTTTGCGTTCTATAACAGCCACAGGACTGGCGATCTGATGTCGAGGCAGACAGGAGATATGATGGCGATACGTCATTTTATGTCGTATGTGTGCTATTCAACCTATGAATGTATACTGCTGTTTTCGATATCGCTGTTTATGATGTTCACTGTCGACTGGAGAATCGCACTTGCCATGCTGGCGGTGCTTCCTTTTACACTCATCAACACGATAATCCAGTCTAAGAATGTAAAGCCTAAGTTCGGCAATGTAAGGGAGCGTTTTTCAAGCCTCAATGCATTTGCGCAGGAGAATATCAGCGGTAACAGAGTGGTCAAGGCATTTGCCAAGGAGGACTATGAGATTTCAAAGTTCGACACGGAGAACACGGAGTATAGGGATTCGGAGCTTGCGGCATCAAAGATATGGGTGCGCCATGTGCCGATATTTGAGCTTCTTGCCAATCTCCTCACCTTCGTGCTTATGCTTGCGGGTGGTCTTATGGTTATAAACGGACAGATGACTCTTGGAAATATGGCGATGATTAATGGATATCTGTGGATGCTTGATGCACCTCTTCGTATGGCGGGCTGGCTGGTAAATGACTGGCACCGTTTTACAACATCGGTTGAGAAGATATATGCGACAATCGAGGTGGAGCCTGAGATAAAGAATCCTGTGACAGGACCGGTTGACGAGAATGTGAAGAAGCCGGAGGGCAGCGTTGAATTTAAAAATGTGTCATATAGTATTGATGGTGAACAGATACTTAAAAATATCAATTTCAAGGTTAAACCGGGCCAGAAGGTCGGAATCATCGGCGCAACGGGAGCAGGAAAGACATCGCTCATCAACCTTATGTGCCGCTTCTATGATGTTGACAGCGGCGAGGTGTTAGTCGGCGGCAGGAATGTCAAGGACATGGATTTAAGAGTATTGAGGCAGAGCATCGGAATGGCTATGCAGGACGTATTCCTCTTTTCGGACACAATCGAGGGAAATATAGCTTATGCGAAGCCGGACTGTCCTTTTGAGAGAGTTGAGTGGGCGGCAAAGATTGCGGATGCACATGATTTTATCATGCAGATGCCTGAGGGCTACGACACGATAGTGGGTGAACGAGGCGTCGGACTGTCCGGTGGACAGAAGCAGCGAATATCACTTGCCAGGGCACTCCTTAAGGAGCCGTCAATCCTTGTGCTAGACGATACAACCTCCGCCGTGGATATGGAGACGGAATCGCAGATTCAGGATGCGCTTGCAAGGATAGAGAATGAGACCGTGTTTATAATTGCACATCGTATTTCATCAATAAAAGATGCGGATGTGATTATAGTTCTCTCAGATGGTGAAATAGCTGAGATGGGCAATCATGATGAGCTTATACAGAAGAAGGGCTACTATTATACGGTATTCATGCACCAGTATGGGGAGCATGATGCGGCGTAGCCTCTCGGCTATCCGGTTTTGTCAGGAAGAAAATGATTGTTTTGCCGGTGGTTGTAAAGCTGTGAATTTTTCAATGTATTTGCGGTAGGCTGCCGGAAAAAGATGTGGTGTAAAATATAAGTGTGACAGCTTGTTTTTTACCTGGAAATGAGGATAAATATGGCAAGGAATAAATACGATATAGATGAGACTTTGGAGAGTAAATTTGATTTAAACCAGTTAAAACGTCTTGGGAAATATGTTGGCAATTATAAAAAGACCTTGATTACGGTTATAGTGCTCATGCTTATCTCAAGTGCACTTTCAATGCTCAATCCTCTGTTTTTGAAGGATGTAATGGACACGATTGAGCAGTGCGCGATTCATGGCACGATGAGCAAAGCCGCGGCTTCACAGAGAGTCATCGTTGCGAGCTGTCTGATGCTTGCCGTGACGATAATAGTTGTGCTCATACTCAGATTCAAGATTAAGATGATGGCTGAGGTCGGGCAGGGCGTCATCCATGCACTGCGCCGTGATTTGTTTGTGCATTTGCAGGAGCTGCCGTTTTCCTACTATGACGATAAGCCGCATGGCAAGATTCAGGTGCGTGTGGTCAACTATGTAAATAACCTAAGCGACCTGCTCTCAAACGGTATTGTAAACACGATAACGGATATGTGCAGTCTTATATTCATTATAATTTTTATGTTAATGTTGAATGTGCAGTTCACGCTGGTGTGTCTGTGCGGATTGCCGATTCTGGCTGCGCTTGTGTGGATAATCAAGAAAAAACAGAGAAGGGCCTGGCAGATACAGTCTAATAAGCAGTCAAACCTGAATGCTTACATAGCGGAGAGCATCAACGGTATCCGTGTCACACAGTCATTTGTCCGCGAGGACGTTAACACGGATATATTTAACAGACTTAACATGGAGTCAAAAAAATCATGGCTGAATGCGGTCAAGTATAACTTCCTCCTAAACCCGGTGGTTCAGACAATCACGGTTGTGACAACGGCAATCATATATGTTCTGGGTGTCGCGTGGATTACGGACGGCTATGCGGCTATGACGGTCGGTACACTTGTTGCATTTACCGGCTACATCTCAAGATTCTGGGCGCCGATTACCACACTTGCGAACTTCTATAACAGTGTGCTCACTGCGGTTTCATATCTTGAGAGAATATTTGAGACGATAGATGAACCGGTCAAGGTTACGGACGCGCCGGATGCGAAGCCCATGCCAGAGATTAAGGGAGAGGTTGAGTTTAAGAATGTCTGCTTTGCATACGATGACGGTGTGCCTATCCTTAAGAATGTAAGCTTCAGGGCGGGAGTCGGAGAGAGCTATGCGATAGTAGGTCCTACGGGTGCCGGTAAGACAACCATAGTCAATCTCATAAGCCGTTTTTACAATCTCACCTCAGGGCAGGTGCTTATCGATGGAATAGATATCAGCAGGGTGACAATCAAATCCCTCAGAACCCAGATGGGTGTGATGATGCAGGACAGCTTCATATTCGCGGGAACGATTATGGACAATATCCGCTACGGCAATATGGAGGCGAGCGATGAGGATGTCATAAAGGCGGCTAAGACCGTGTGCGCCCACGACTTTATCATGGGGCTGGAGAATGGCTACTACACCGAGGTTAATGAGCGCGGAAGCCGTCTGTCGGCAGGGCAGAGGCAACTTATCTCATTTGCGCGTGCTGTTTTGGCAGACCCTAAGATTCTCATACTTGATGAGGCAACCTCAAGTATCGACACTGAGACGGAGATACTTCTGCAGAAGGGACTTAACGAGCTGTTAAAGGGAAGAACCTCCTTCATTATCGCCCATCGTCTCTCAACAATCAAAAATTCGTCATGTATTATGTATGTCGACCATGGCGAGATTGTCGAGATGGGAAGCCACGACGAGCTTATGAAAAATAAGGACGGAATGTATTACAAGCTTTATATGTCGCAGTATGATTTCCTGAATAAGAAATAATTAAACAGAAAATAATTAAAATAGGAAATAATTAAATAGCCGGGGCTGTGGAGGTAGAAAAAAAGGATTTGTGTAGTTTAGTGCGATTTGCGGCAGAAAATATGAGTAATTTAGTGTGAAAATTTACATAAAAGCAGTTGATTTTTACATGAACAGCATATAAGAAACCACCACTTTGCAGAAGTTTATTACACATCAGTTATGATGTAGCCGTAATATCTTATCCGCAAAGAGGTGGTTCCTTGTTTTTGGCGGGTCACAATGTCAAAAATCCTCACGCAGGCAAGCTCGCATCGGACTTCTGAACTTTTGCCCCTGATATCTTGAATATTGCATTATTCTATTTCATGTATCTATCGAGGGATTGAATGCATAGAAGTTCTTTGCGTCAAGTCCCTCCCGCGTGATGTTGAGCGCTTCACCGAAGCGCTGGAAGTGAACAATCTCCCTAGCTCTCAAAAAGCGTAGCGGCTCAACAATGTCCGGTTCACTTATCAGTCTCAACAGGTTATCATATACGCTTCTTGCTTTTTGCTCTGCTGCAATCATATAAGAACAACTTTTGATTAAAAGTTCCAGTGAATTTCAATCGGAACGTCCCTTGTTCCCGGAATACGTTTGCCGACAGATATATAATCAATCAGCGTTTCCACAATCTCGCGGGTAAGATGTTCCAAGTTGGTATATTGTTCAATCAGTTCGCGGCGATTATCGCCCGCCGCAATTTTTTCTTCGATTTCGGCTAACTGCTTTTCTCCGTCAGCAATCACACGTTCCAAACGGTCGCGCTCTGTGGTAAATCCTTTTGACATATCCACATAATCGCTTTCAGAAATTAAGCCCTTTACCTTATCCATATAAAGCTCTCGAATACCCTTTGAATACTCGTCAACCTTTTTTTGATAAACGGTAAGGTCAGAGAGTAGACGGGCTTTCTGCTCCTGTAAGTTATCACAAAATTCAATGTTCTGTTCTAACTCGTCTTTGTCAAGATATTCGGTAGCCAAACGGTTCAACTCGTCAATTACAAGTCGTTCCAGTTTATCAACAGAAATAAAAGAGCCAATACAAGCGTCTTTTGCTACATGGCGGTTAGAGCATTGCAGATAATGTTTATTGTGATTTTTGGAAGAACGCATTGTATAACCGCAGTTCGCACAACGGGCTTTTCTTGCAAATAAACCGATTGTGCCAACATCAAAGGGCTTTGCCCTTTGTTCGATTAACGCTTGCACCCTGTCCCATAACTCCCGGTCAATAATAGGTTCATGCGTTCCCTCGACAATGTACCATTCGCTTTTCGGGCGGGGTTTGTTTTGTTTCGTCTTATAGGACACACTACCATATTTCCCCTGCACCATATTGCCGATATAGATTTCATTTATCAGCATATCGGAAATAGCAAAGTATTTCCAAAGAGTGCTGTTTCTTGTTTTCGGCTGTTGGTATCGTAAGCCATGTAGACGTTTATATTCTGTTGGATTTGGTATGCCCCGGTCATTGAGCATACGGGCGATTGCAGTTTTACCGTAACCTTGTGAAAACAGGGTAAACACTTCTCGAACAACGGCAGCGGATTCTTCATCAATAATCAAATGCCCTTTTTGGTCTGGGTCTTTCTTGTAACCATAAAGAGCAAATGCGCCGATATGAAAACCATTCATACGTCTGTTTGTTAAGACACTTCGGATATTTTCAGACATATCCTCTAAGTACCACTCATTGACAAGCCCGTTAATTTGACGGGATTTTTTATTTCCCTTGTTAGCGGTATCTGCATTGTCAACAATACTGATAAAACGAATACCCCAAATAGGGAATAGTCCATGTATGTACTTTTCTACAAGTTCCAGTTCGCGGGTAAAACGTGACTGTGTTTTGCAAAGGATAATATCAAATCTGTGTTGTTCTGCGTCTTTGAGCAAACGGTTAAATTCTGGTCTGCGGCGGTCAGAGCCGGTATAGTCGTCGTCGCTGTAAATGTTGTAAAGTTCCCACCCCTGTTCCATAGCGTATTGCAGCAGCATAGCTTTTTGATTTTGTATGCTGTTGCTGTCGTCGGTTTCAAATTGCTTGTTTCTATCTTCTTCGGATAAGCGGCAGTAAATAGCTACTTTCATGTTCATATCTCCTCAGAGATAAAACAAGCTCCCTCTAATGGAATTATACCATAATAGAGGAAGCTTGTCATTATCGCTGCGCCGCGGTTATTCCTTTATTTTTTTCTAACTTATTGATAAGCTCAATCCATTTTTGCGTGAATTGGCTTTTAGTAGTCGTATTTTCGCCGCTTTTGAAAACACTGCTACAAATGTTCTTAGATTTTTCGTTATTTGCCATAATTAGCCCCCTTTCAAGAATGGCTAATACACTATATGAAAAGTGGCAAGTCCACTATTACAACAAAGGGGCTTTCATCGGACGGCTGTTAGCACAACCTCGCGGGAGTTCCACCCCTGCCCGTTAAGGCAGCTCTACCCAATGCCTGCGACGCTTTTAACGCTCGGACTATGGCTATAAAGGCTTGTCTACCCTTAGTGCGTGTCGTCGCCACAAGCCGCTACACTTGTTCCCCGGCGTGGTGGTGGTCGCTCGACTTTCTCCAATAGAGGAAAAGCGTCATGGCGCACCCGCCGTATGGCTCGACGCAAAAAGGACGTATCCGATTTGCCCTATACTGCGTCGCCGTTATCTTGCGTCGCTTTCTTTTTCAAGGAGCAAGCAAGGTCAAGTCAACAAGCAGCGGAAAGGGGGACGCTGCTTGTGGTTATCTCAAACCTTGAATGAAAGGACTGCCCGCATAAGACGCGAACGCAAACGGTCGCGTATATCCTCGTCTATGCCCCAATAGGTATTCCCGCGCTCGTCGCGCAGCTTTCGCATAGATAGGGACGCTATGTAACTTTCGTAATGCTGTACGACAATGTTCATAGCTTCCGGGTCGCCCTTAGTTGCGGCTATGATTACCGGGTAAGGCAACAAGCCGCGTTCGTCCTGTTCTGATTTAATCTGTGTAATCATAGGCGCGTTCCTCCAAATAGCGTTTTAACAGCTCAAAAGAGCTTTCCCGGCGATAGCGTACTGTTGTTCTCGGAATGTTGCAGAGCTTTGCAATTTCTGTTTCGCTCATATCAAAAAAGTAATACAACAGGACAGCTTCGCGCTTTTCTTCCGGCAAACTGTGCAGAGCTTCGGCAAGCAGCTTCGCAGTAATTTCCTTGCCACCAACAACAAAAGACTGTTCCGCTTCATCATCTACAAAATACTGGTCATAGACAAAAAGCTGATTTTCTTCCTGTGGCGACAGGTCGGAAAAAGTAACCTCGCGTAATTGCTGCCGCTTAATGTCCCTGCTGGCGTTCATAGCTTCCCGCTTCAACGCCTGTTTGCAAAAGCCGTTAAAAGCGCAACGGATTTGCCATTGGGTACGAATAGGCTCGTTCATGTTCTCACCCCCTTTCGCAGCCGCGAAAGCGGTAGAGTTTTGAAATGTCCCCTTTCGTAAACCCTCAAAACCACGCACCCCCGAATAGTCGGAGGTTTTACGGAATTTCTCAAAAAAATTTTTGAGAAAATGCAAAATGCGCCCGTCTGCAAAACGCAGACAGGCGCAAAGGAAATATTGCAAGTATATATATGAGTTTTTAGTTCATCTATGTAGCCGGAATATCCCATTGGCGGGTAATGGCTTTTTTTGATAGTAACCCATTAAGGCATAGGAAAAAGGACATGGCGATACCTCCTTGATACCGCCATATCCTCAAAAAAGGGTAACTTTAACACACCCTCCGTATTCTCACTTTTGAAAAAGAAAACAGCGGCTTTGATTGTTATTTCAAAACCGCTGTTAGGTTGCTTCTATTCTGTAAGGCGCGTGAAAATTTTACCGCCGAACAACGGTTTTTTTTATTTTCCGTTGGGCGGTTTCTACTTTTACGTATTATTTGACTACTTCCGTACTATTATCACTATTGATTTCTAACTTGTTTTGTCCCTCTCCAATTATCCTTTGTTTACAAGCGAAAGTTTCCTTGTTATAAGCCGCTTTATTAAAACGGGTCGTAATATCTAAAGTAGCATTACTGTTTTTTTCGTCATAATCCTTCCTACATTAAGTCTTTGTTTTCAACACCCTGTATGGAGAGAAAAGCAAAAATCAGTGAGATAAGCGTTAATATGACAGGGAATATAGCATTGTTTGCCATAGTAAAGTCGCCTATGTTTGCCTGCGTCAGTATAATAAGCAAAAATGAGGATATGATAGTTGCTTTTGACGATTTCATAGCCAAGCCAATAAACAGGGCTATAAAGCTCATTGTTACTATGACAACCGATTTCAAAATTAACTGCACATAAAAGCTCAAACTTGCCATATTAAAATCAAGTGGAAAAGCAGATACCATAAACTGTGAACCAATCAAAATGCACCCATAAAGTAATAACTTTGTAAGCACTAAAGCAGTAAAACTAAAAATCCATACCGCAAGCATTTGTGAAATAAGGATTTTCTGTCGCTTTATCGGATAAGAAAACATTAAATTCATGGTTTTATTCTTGTATGCACTCACAATGAACGAAGAAAGCATAACACTGGTAAATACAAGGAAAGACATACTTGTAAACAATTCAATAGGCGAAGATATAGTATTATTGCCGGGAGCTGCGTCTGGTACGCCAGTATCCGGGTCGTTTGCAATACCAAGATAGGCAAGTGCGAACATGAATAGACAGAGAACCGCTGCCAAAATTACAGCATTACGGACATATTTGCCGATATTGTTTTTCTTCCATTCCAACTTAATCAGTTTCAACATGATTTCTCCACCTCCCCAGTCATTTTTAGGAAGTAATCTTCCAAAGTTTCCGCTTTTTTGCCAAGAGATATTACCTCAACATCATTCAAAGCAAGAGTTTTCGATAAGTCTTGTGTTGATACATGGCTGTCATAAATGCGGATTTTTTCGTCCTCGATAATCTTAAAATTATCAACTCCAAGTTTTTCACTTAACACATAAGCCGCCTTTTTCGTATTTAGTACAGACAATTCAATATAGGCTAAACTCATTTGCTCGATTTCTTTCATGCTGATTTCTTTCATCATCACACCATGATTGATTACACCGACAGTATCAGCAATACTTTCAATCTCTGAAAGAATATGACTGGAAATCATAATTGTTATGCCATATTCGGTGCAGAGTGTTTTCAACAGGTCGCGGATTTGCTTCATTCCTGCCGGGTCAAGTCCGTTTGTCGGCTCATCAAGGATAAGCAGCTCCGGCTTACAAAGAATAGCGCGTGCAATTCCAAGACGTTCTTTCATGCCAAGAGAGTAATTTTTAACGAACTTCCCGGCTGCGTCGGATAAACCCAACATATCAAGCGCATTTTCTACGCTGCCATGATTGTAGTACCCCATATATTCACAATGGAGTTTCAGATTTTCATATCCTGTCATGTGGTCGTAAAAGGTGGGAAATTCAATGATACTTCCCATTCGTTTTAAGACCTCATAGGATTGTGGTGAAAGTGTTTCTCCAAAAATCTCAATAGTTCCATTGGTAGGCTTCCAAAGGTTTGTAATCATCTTCATAACCGTTGTTTTACCTGCTCCGTTCGGTCCTAAAAAGCCATAGATTTCTCCTTTTTTTATGTGGAGATTAACGTCATTTACAAGATTTCTTCCGCCAATGGTTTTCGTAATGTGATTAGTTTGTAAAATGTACTGCATATTTCTTATCTCCTTTCTACATACCATTGTAACGGTTTCGATTTTCAAAACTCTTGAATAATCCTTACAAATTTCTTTCGCGGCATTTAGTAAGACATTTTTTTAAGTTTGACACTAAATACTGTCTTTATATTTGGAGTGCTGTCTAAAATAATATCTCCGCCAAGCTGTAATGCTAAATTTTTAGAAATTGTCAACCCCAAACCATTTCCCTGTATATTACGATTTCGGGAGTCCTCCATAGTAAAAAGGCGGTCAAATACACTAGCTGCAAAATTTTTGTCAATGCCTTTTCCCTTATCAATCACATCAATAAATACTGCGTTTTTATCTGTTCTTAAACTTATTCCTAAATATTTTCCATCTGCTCCATACCGGATAACATTAGAAATAAGATTAAATAAAATGCGCTGTATAGCTTCTTTATTTCCATGAACATAAACAGAAGTTTCCGGTATATCAATATCAACTTGAAAATTTTTATTTGTCAGTATTCCATAAAAATCTAAGATACTTTCACGACAAACCTCGCACACATCAATTCTTGATAGTTCTATATCCATATCGCCGGACTCTAACTTTGCCAAAGTGAAAAACTGGTTAATCAATTCCATGACGTTTTCTGCTTTCTGCTCGATTTTTCCTAACATTTCGTCTGTACTTGTCCCATTGATACGCATAATTTCCAAATATCCCAAGATGACAGTCATAGGTGTCTTTATATCATGCGAAATATTAGAAAGCATTTTTTTTGAAGCAATTTCCGAACGACAATAATCAGCTTTTACTTTCAGATGATTTTCCAACAAACGGTTTATTTGCGCAGCAAGTTCCATAAGTTCTTCGTTTTCGGTAAAAACCATTACGCGCTCGGAGCTGTTTGTATCAGTTATTTCTTTTAGCTTTTCGCTGATTTTTTGTATTTTTTTCTGTATTCCAGTGCGAAAAGCAAATTGCTGATACAAAACTGTTATGAGCAAAATTACAATACAAATCAAAAGAAAAAAGATAACCGTCGGCTCACTCATAGCGTATCTCCCAATTTATAACCAATCCCCCAAACTGTTAGAATATAACGGGGATTTCGGGTATCGTCCTCAATCTTATTCCTCAATCTGCTGATATGCACATTAACAGCATTTTCATCTCCTAAATATGCGTCATTCCAAACAAGGGAATATATTTGTTCTTTGGTATATACCTTTTTAGGGTTTTGCAATAGTAATTTCAAAATATCAAATTCCTTTGCGGTCAATTCAATATTTTTCCCTTTTTTAGTAATGGAATAGTCGGATAAGTTCATTACCAAATCTCCGGCAGCCAGTATAGCCGGAGCAGTAACCGATGTATTATCATACTGGGTTGTTCTTCTTATATTTGCTTTTATCCGGGCTAAAACTTCTGCAACAGAAAAGGGCTTTGTAATATAATCATCAGCACCTAATCCCAAACCTAAAGTTTTATCTGCTTCGGTATCCTTTGCCGACACAATAATAACAGGAACTACGCTGTTTTTTCTGATATACTGCATAACGTCCATACCGCTGATTTTGGGTATCATAAGGTCTAACAAAACTAAACTAAATGTAGAAGTATCGAATTGATTACAGGCTTCTTGTCCGTCAACTGCACAAATAACTTCATAATTTTCAGTCGTCAAATAACTAGTCAGCATTTCGCTGATTTCTGTATCATCTTCAATTAACAGAATTTTGTGTTTATTCATAAATTGCTTTTTTCTCCTTTCTTCTGCCGTCAACAGGTTTTTCTGCGTCCTTTGGTATCAGCCACATATAACCGATTTTAGAAACTCCCGGTATTCTATCTTCTTTACAAAGTATCTGTACTCGCCTTTCAGAAATCCCCCATTTCTTTGCTGCTTCGGGGCAAGAAATATATTCCATAGTCAACCGTCCTTTCTTCAAATTCTATCAGAATAATTATACTCGGATAGACGAACAATAGCAAGTGTATGATATGCTCTATTTCTATCCGTACCATGATGTATGTAATCATATCTCGAAAGGAAGATGAAATATACAATGTAGTTGGGTGAAATGACTATGAAGCAGAACAAAGAAAAATTTGATTTTAAGGCTTTCGGGCAAGCCATTAAAGCAGCAAGAAAAGCAAAGGGAATA
>ERZ840517.2218-NODE-2218-length-18111-cov-5.675897_pt1 | contig 18111 bp, 10 predicted proteins | sample MGYA00519876_ERZ840517 | MGnify/ENA primary metagenome ERZ840517 (study PRJEB31850, sample SAMEA3708882) | human gut metagenome | biome: human gut; feature: human-associated habitat; material: faeces | place: China | collected 2014 ... | reverse complement strand
GCATTGCTTACGACGCACACGCTCGACAGGCTCATGGCCGCGGCGCCAAACATCGGCGAGAGCTGCCATCCGGTGAGCGGGAAGAACACGCCCGCCGCCAGCGGAATGCCGATGCCGTTGTAGAACAGTGCCCAGAACAGGTCCTGCTTGATGTTGCGGATCGTGGCGCGTGAAAGCTCGATGGCTCGGGCGACGTCCATGAGGTCGCTGCGCATGAGTACCACGTCGGCGCCCTCCTTGGCGATGTCGGCGCCGGTGCCGATAGCAAGGCCCACGTCGGCGCGCGCCAGGGCGGGGGAGTCGTTGATGCCGTCGCCCACCATGGCGACCTTGCCGCCCGCATCCTGCAGTTCGCGCACGTGGCGTTCCTTGTCGGCGGGGAGGACGTCGGCGATGACCTGCGCACGGTCGAGTCCCACACGGCGGGCGATTGCTTCGGCAGTGACGCGGTTGTCGCCGGTGAGCATGCGCACGTCGACGCCGAGTGAGCGCAGCGCGGAAATGGCTGCGGCGCTCGTCTCCTTGACCTCGTCGGCCACGGCAATGGTGCCGACAAGCTCGCCGTTCTTGGCAAAGAACAGCGGCGTCTTGCCTTCGGCGGCAAATTGCTCGGCAAGACCCGCGGGCACGGTAACGCCCAACTCGTTCATCAGGCGCACGTTACCAGCGGCAATGGCGTTTTGCCCTTCGCGCGCCGTAACGCCACGACCGGGCACGGCAGCAAAGTCCTCGACCATGCGCGCGACGATTCCGCGTGTCTCGCACTCGGCCATAATCGCCTCGGCCAGCGGGTGCTCGCTTGAGCGCTCCAGCGCGGCGGCCAGCTTGAGCAGCGCCTTTTCGCTCATGGCGGACGAGCCGTCAGCGCGCGTGGCTACCACGATATCGGTCACGGCAGGCTTGCCGCGGGTGACCGTGCCCGTCTTATCGAGCACCACGGTGCCCACGCTGCGCAGGTTCTCCAGCGCCTCGGCGCTCTTGAACAGAATGCCCATTTCGGCGCCCTTGCCGGTGCCCACCATAATGGCGACGGGCGTGGCCAGGCCCAGTGCACACGGACAGCTGATCACCAGCACGGCCACGGCGGAGGTGAGCGCTTCGTTCACGCTGCCAGTCAGTGCCATCCACACCGCAAAGGTCACGGCCGAGATCACAAACACCACGGGCACAAATACGCCAGCGACCTTATCGGCCATGCGGGCGATGGGCGCCTTGGTGGCGTTGGCGTCCTCGACGAGCTTGATGATTTTGGCGAGCGACGTGTCGGCGCCCACACGCGTGGCGCGGAAGGTAAACGAGCCCGTGCGGTTGACCGTGGCCGCGTTGACAGTGTCGCCGGCGGTCTTCTCCACGGGGATGGACTCGCCGGTGAGCGCGCTCTCGTCCACGGCCGAGCTGCCCTCGAGCACCACGCCGTCGACGGGGATGGACTCGCCGGGGCGCACACGCAGCACCTGGCCGGGCAGAATGGCATCGACGTCGACGGTGGCCTCGGTACCGTCCTCGGCCACGACGATCGCGGTCTTGGGCGCCAGGTCAATGAGCGCCTCGATGGCGCCGCCGGTTTTGGATTTGCTGCGTGTCTCGAGGTATTTGCCCACGGTGACGAGCGACAGGATCGTGCCCGCACTCTCAAAATACAGGTTGTCCATGCCCGTCATCATGGCCTCGCGGACCTGTCCTGCGGCTAGTTGGTCGGCCATGATAAACATGGCGTAGAGCGACCAGGCGATGGATGCGGTGGCGCCAACGGCGATAAGGGCGTCCATGGTGGGCGCGCCGTGTGCGAGCGATTTAAACCCGTTGATAAAGTACGCGTCGTTGACGTAGACGATAGGGATGAGCAGGACGAGCTCGGTGAGGGCGAGCGTCATGCTGTGGGTATGATCGGTGAAGACGCCAGGCAGCGGCCAGCCGAGCATGTGCCCCATGCCTATATAGAACAACGGGACAAGAAAGACGATTGAGACGATGAGTCGTGTGCGCATGGCGGAAGCGGCGGCCTCCAACTTTTTGGAGGGCGACTCCATATGGGCGGCGCCGGTCCTGGCTTGTGCGCTGCCGCTTGGGCCGGCGTCGGTGCCCGTGCTGACGGGCGAGGCCGAGTAGCCAGCGCGATCGACAGCGGTGCAGATGTCGTCGGGGGTGACCTGCGCGGGGTCATAGTCCACCAGCATGGAGCCGGCGAGCAGATTGACCGCGACGCTCTCGACGCCGTCGAGTTTGCTCACGGCGCGGTCCACGTGCGCCTGACAGGCGGCGCATGTCATACCACCCACATCGAATTTATCTTGAGCCATGGCTTCTCCTTTCTGTGGCTCGGTATTGGAATTGTTAACCTGCCGATACTATACACCCATACCCCCTGGGGGTGTCCAGTGGGGATGAAAATGTATGACATTTCGCTACAGATGCGGGTGGCTGCTCAATCGTTGGCAGCTCATGTCAAACATCTCGATCTGTAACATCTAGCGGGGAAAATGACCTCTAACTGTTACAGATTGAGATTTTGTTTTGCGAGGTTTGAGTTTGTCTCAATCTGTAACAGTTAGACCGGTTTTTGGGTTCTAGATGTTACAGATCGAGACAATCGGCCCAGGCCCGCCTCGTCCGCTCCGTCATCTGTGGTTTACGTGGGGGCATGCGAAGCACGGGTATACTAACCCGCGGCGAATCTGCTCCATCGCTTAGGGCCGCTGCGTCTGGACGGCGCGTGATAGGGCTGCCAAAGCGATCGCCAGCGTGCTGAGCAACGTCCTCTCTGTGCGCACCCGTTTTTGTATGTATTAGCGCACTACCAAGCACGCCCGCGCGGCCGCATGCCGTGCCCATTGCGCGTGCAGATAAGGAACAACAACATATGCGTAATTCTGTATCCGACGTCACCGACGCCGAGATCCTGGACGAGACCCGCGAGGCCATGACCCAGGCTGCCTTCGATGCCGCCGATGAGGCCAATGCTGCCCAGGCCGTCGAGTCCGCTACCGAGAGCCTGCCCGCCTTTGACGAGCTGGGCCTTTCCGACGAGATGCTTCGTGCCATCGAGAACCTGGGCTACACGGCGCCGACGCCCGTGCAGGCCGGCTCAATCCCCGTGGTGCTCGAGGGCCGCGACCTGCTTGCTGCCGCTCAGACTGGCACCGGCAAGACGGCCGCCTTTTTGCTGCCGACCATGAACAATCTGGAGCACATCGCTCCGCCCAAGCCTGTGCGCGAGCGCAGCGGCCGCAACCGCCGTCGCGGCGCTAAAAAGCCCGAGGGCAACGGCCGCGGCCCCGTGATGCTCGTCATCACCCCCACGCGCGAGCTTGCCCAGCAGATCGACGAGGTCGCGAGCAAGATCGCCGACGTCACCGGTCATGTCGCCGTGACCGTCGTGGGCGGCGTGAGCTACAAGCCGCAGACCGCTGCCCTCAAGTACGGCTGCGACATCCTAGTCGCCACGCCGGGCCGTCTGGTCGATCTGATCGAGCAGGGCGCCTGCCACCTGGACGAGGTCAAGGTGCTGGTGCTCGACGAGGCCGACCGCATGCTCGACATGGGCTTTTTGCCCGCCGTCCGCCGCATTGTGCGCGAGACGCCGGCCGAGCGCCAGACGCTGCTGTTCTCGGCCACACTTGACGAGGAGGCTGTGGGCGAGATCACCGACCTGGTGAGCGACCCGGCTCGCGTGGAGATCGCACCGGCCACGTCGACCGCCGACACCGTCGACCAGTTTGTGTTCCCGGTGTCCATCGAGGCCAAGAACAACCTGCTGCCCGAGTTCCTCAAAAAGGAAGGCCCGGAGCGCACCATCGTCTTTATGCGTACCAAGCATCGCGCCGACAGCTGCTGCCGTCGTCTGGAGCGTAAGGGCATCAAGGCCGCCGCGATTCACGGCAACCGCAGCCAGGCCCAGCGCGAGCGCGCGCTTTCGGCCTTCCGCGACGGTACCGTCGACGTGTTGGTGGCAACCGACGTGCTTGCCCGCGGCATCGACATTAGCGACGTGCGCTACGTCGTGAACTTTGACGTGCCGGCCGAGCCGACCGACTACATCCACCGCATTGGCCGCACGGGCCGCGCCGGCGAGCTGGGCTGGGCCATTACGTTTGTGACCGAGCAGGACGTCGATGAGTTCTACGAGATTGAGAAGCTCATGGACAAGACCGCCGACATCTACGAGGCCGGCGACCTGCACGTGGGCCCCAATCCACCCGCGGTTGATCCCGAGCGCGACCCTGCGGCCTTTAAGGTGAAGAAGAAGACCAAGCGAGGCAAGTCCAAGAGCAAGAAGAAGCTTGAGCAGGCGCGTCGCGACGGCAAGCGCAACGGCGACGATTACGGTGATGTGGCCGGTCGTTCCAACCGCGGTCGTGACGAGCGTCGCGGCGACGGCGAGCGTCCGAGCCGTCCCAAGCGCGGCGGCAAGACCCGCGTGCGCGAGGGCGTTCAGGCTCGCGTAGACGAGGCTGTTGAGAGCGTGGCCCGCGAGGTAGCTGCCGAGGAGCGCGGCGGTGCCGCTGCCGTCGAGCAGGCCCCGCGCGGTAACCGTGCCGAGCGTCGTGCCAAGCAGTTCCAGGGCGAGGCGCATCGCCGCCGTCGCGAGGACGAGGACCGTGGAGGTCGTCGCCGTGTTGAGCGCGAGGACGAGGGCCGCGGTTCGCGTGGCGGCAAACGCGGTGCGGGCGACCGTCGTCGTTCCGGTCGCGATGGCGAGCGCGGCGGGCGCAATGAGCGCCGTGGCGGCGAAGGCCGTGGTTCGCGTGACGAGCGTGGTACCCGCGGCGGCGAGTCCCGCGGCGGCAAGCGCTTTGAAGAGCGCGGCGGCCGCGGCGGCGAGCGTCGCGAGGGTGCTCGTGGTAACGGCGGCCGCGGCGCTGGTCGTTCTAACGAGTCGCGCGATCGTCGTGACCCGCGTGCCAGCCGCGATCGTCGCGATGACTGGCGCAACTACGACGATACCCGCGAGGAGCGTCGTGGCGGCTATCGTGGCGGGCGTGGCGGCAACCAGGCCGGTTCCCGTGGCGGCCGCGCCGGCGGTCGCGATAACCGTGGCAGCTATGGCAATAGTCGTGGCGGCAAGCGCGGTAGCAGCTCCCGCCGCCCCGGTGACGGCGGCGGCAAGCGCAAATAACGCACGCATCGCCCGCTAGAGCGAGGTGAACCAAGGGCCCCGAGCAACTACGCTCGGGGCCCTTTTTGTTTGCCGTATCCGATCGCTAGTTCAAATGTGATTTCCTCGGGAATGCATCTAGAGGATGCCGTGGGCCTGTTTCCTACCATGCGGCAATGGGTCCCATGGGGTGCGCCGTGCATTTTTTGGAGTATTCTGCAGTTCGAGTTGTCTGCATATGATTTGACGTCGCCAACGGTGGCCTTCGGATATCCCTAGCGAGCGTTCTGAGTCAGATTTCGTCGTTTTCCGGAGCAGGGGCGCGTCATTCTCGCCATGTCGGGACTTAAAAGGATGCGGCGCCCTACAGTTTTGCCCATCCGCGGCGGTGCTGGCGCGGTCACGTTGCAGAATACTCCGTTTTTTGCACGGGCCAGGATGGGGTACCTCGGGAGAACACGGCGGTATCCCGTAAATATATACAATCTGTACCGTAATTTATACAAAACGAAGAGGCAGACAGCGTAGGGTGGGTGCATTGGGGTGCTTGGTGCATTAAAACGGGGACCCACGTGCCGTATACTCTGGCTGGATGTGAAAACGGCTTGACGCGTTGCTGAGCGTAGGGGGAGGGTGTCTAGATGAGCGTATTCGAAATTGTGTTTAGTCCGACGGGTGGAACGCAGAAGGTGTCTGGCCTTGTGGCTGGAGCGCTGGACAAGAATACCGTTACCGTCGATCTGACCGATAGCGGGTTGGATTTCCACGAGGTCTCGATGACGAAGGACGACGTGGCTGCTATCTCCGTGCCAGCGTATGCCGGCAGAGTCCCTGCCATGGCGGTCGACCGACTGAACATGGTGCGCGGCAACGGGGCTCGGGCTGTTTTGGTTTGTGTATACGGAAACCGCGCGTTTGAGGACACGCTCGTAGAGCTGGAGGACGTTGCGAAGCGCGCCGGATTTAGGGTGGTTGCAGCGGTTTCTGCTATTGCTGAGCATTCCGTTGCTCGTCAGTTTGCTGCTGGGCGACCGGATGCGCAGGATGCGGCGCAGCTCGCAGAGTTTGCGCAGCAAATTCAGCAAAAGCTGTTGACTGAGGATGCATCCGAGCCCTCTATTCCCGGCAATCGTCCTTATAAACAAGCCGGAGGTCACCGCATGGCACCCGAGGCAACAGAGGATTGCGTCTCCTGCGGTGCATGCGCCGCGGCGTGCCCCGTTTGTGCTATCGACAAGGGCGACCCCAAGCGAGCAGCTGGCGAGGCGTGCATCTCCTGCATGCGCTGCATTGCCGTATGTCCGCGAGGCGCTCGCAAGCTTGATCCCAACAAGCTATCCGCTGTTTCCCAGATGCTGAGCAAGGCTTGCGTCGTGCGGAAGGAATGCGAGCCCTTCATCTAGTGCATACGAAATTGGTGCATTGGGGACAGGTTAATCTGCACCAACCTGGTGCAAACAAACCTGTTCCCAACGCACCAGAGTGAGGAGTGCCCCTGGGTGCCGGCGGGAAAGGAACGCCCCTAAGTGCCGCCTAAATACCGTTTATCGAAGAAATAATACCGCTCACCGGTCATAATGATTGTTCTGGCTTTGGGCTTGTCTACAATAGCTCCCGTAAAAAGAAATGCGGAAGGTTACCGAGTCCCTCGGACGTGGGCCTAACCAAAGTCTTTGAACGGGTGTGTCTCTATGGATGCATTCGTTTGATTTTGGTTGGGCTATATTTATGAAGGGACATGTCACCATGGGTTTCTTTTCTCGCCTTATGGGTGGCTCGGACAAGCAGACGACTGCGACTTCCGAGTTCGAAATCCTCGCCCCTGTTTCCGGCGAGCTTGTTAATCTAGAAAAAACCAATGATCCCGCTTTTAGCAGCCGTGCGGTGGGCGATGGCGTTGCCGTGGTTCCCCAAGAGGGAACGGTGTGCGCTCCTGTTTCCGGTACCGTCGCGGCGCTGTTTCCGACCGAGCACGCGCTGGGCATCATGTCCGACGACAGCTCTGCTCAGGTGATGCTGCATATCGGAATCGACACTGTTAAACTTGAGGGCAAGGGCTTCCATGCGCTTGTTGCTCAGGGTGACCATGTCGACGCGGGCCAGCCCCTCGTCGAGGTCGATTTCGACGCGGTCCGCGCCGCCGGCTTCGATCCCACGGTCTTCGTTATTGTATGCGAGCGTTCGGAGAACTCGACTCTTCGTGAGCACGCTTCCGGCCCTGTTACTGTTAAAGAGCCTGTCGTCTGGCTTTCCGAGTAAATTCTTGTGGTGGGTACCGTGGTTATCAAGCGAGTTTTCAACAATAACGTCGCAATGGTCACTTCGGACGATGGCTTCGAGCTCATTGTCATCGGTCGAGGCCTCTGCTTTGGCCGTCATGCCGGCGATGCCATCGACGAGGCATCGGTCGAAAAGACCTACGCGTTGCAGGAGGGAACTTCTCAGGATTCGCGTACGATTGACCGCTTGGCACATCTTTTGGAGTCCATTCCCACCGTCAACCTCGTGATTTCCGAGGACATTGTTCAGATGCTCCGTCGAGAGCTCAATGTTGATATCAACGACAAGATTCTCATTGCTCTCGCAGACCATATCAGCCTTGCCCTCGATCGTGAGCGCAAGGGCGTTCGCTGCGAGAACCCGCTGCTGCTTGAGATTCAGCAGTTCTATCGCAAGGAGTACGCGCTTGCGGGCCGTGCGCTGCAGATCATCAAGGACTACCTGGGCATCGAGATGAGCGAGGAGGAGCAGGGTTTCATTACCTTGCATATCGTCAACGCCACCATGCCGCAACGCTCCGACCGTCTCATCATCTCGGTCCAGCTTGTTCGCGACGTGCTTGCGATTGTTTCCGAGCGCTATGCTACGACCCTCGATGACACCTCGCTGCCTTACGAACGTTTCGTTCGTCACCTGCAGTTTTTCGCACAGCGAGCGCTCGATCCTGCGGCCGGGCAAATCAATGGCGACGCGCTGTTCCGAATCGATGAAACGGCGTATCCGTGCGCATTCTCGTGCGCGGACGCCATAGCTGCCCACTTGTCGTCTACCTATAACGTTGTCGTTACCGATGCCGAGAAGAGCTATCTCGCATATCACATTGTTAACCTGCTTGGAGAACCTGGTCTCTAGGCATAACGTGCCCACACATCGATTGATATAAGGCAGGGCTTATGGCCTTGTCCAGGGCACATCTGTCTTAATTTGCGGAAAAGGAAAGGGAGTACCGCTATGACCGCAAAAAAGAAGTTCAATTTCAAAGCGCCGTTGGAGGTGTTCGCGAAGTCGATCGTTCAGCCGATGATGTATCTCTCGGTTGCCGGCATTCTGCTCATCGTGGGCATTATTCTGACCAACAAGACCATCTGCGCCGTGATCCCCGTACTGGGCTCCGGTCCGTTCCAGCTTGTGGGCGCCGTTGTCTATCAGTCGCTGATGTTTATCATCAACAACCTCTCGATTCTGTTCTGCGTGGGCATCGCCGGCGCCATGGCAAAGAAGAACAAGGGCCATGCTTCGCTTATCGCCCTGATGTCGTTCTTCCTGTTCCTGCAGGCTAACAACATCGTGCTCAACGCCACCGGCTCTCTTGCCGAAGCGAGCGGCATGCTCGGCCTTACCGGAACCGGCCAGAGCACCGTTATGGGCATTCAGGTGCTCGATACCGGCGTGTTTGGCGGCATCATTCTTGGTTGCATCACCGGTGCCGTGTTCAACAAGTACTCGAACAAGCAGTTCCCCATTGCCCTTTCGATGTTCTCGGGCGTTCGCTTCCCGTTCCTGATCATGATCATCATCTCCTGGATCATGGGCGCTGGCTTCTGCATCGTTTGGCCTCCGGTTCAGGGCGCCATCTCCTCCGTTGCCGGCATCATTAAGGAGTCGGGCAACATCGGTCTGTTTATCTACGGCATGCTCAACAAGCTGCTCGTTCCCACCGGCCTGCACCACCTCATCTACACTCCGTTCCAGTTCTCCGATGTGGGTGGCACCCTGACGCTGGGTGATCAGGTTATCGCCGGCGCCTATCCCATCCGTGTCGCCGAGATGGCAATGACGGGCCAGCCCTTCTCCGATAGCACCTACTTCAACAGCTACACCTTCAACAACCTGTGGCCCTACATCGGTATCGGTCTCGCCTTTATCTTCACCGCTTACAAGGGGAACAAGGATAAGACCAAGGCCGTTATCATCCCGCTGATCATCACCGCCGTGCTCTCCTGTGTCACCGAGCCCATGGACTTCCTCTTTGTCTTTGCCGCTCCCGTGCTCTTTGTCGTTCACTCGGTTCTTTCCGGTATCTTCCTGGTCCTGCTCAAGGTCCTCTCCGTGCCCGCTTCGACTGCAGGCGGCATCATCAACATCGTGGTTTCCAACCTGGTCCTCGGTGTCGATAAGACCAACTGGCCGATGATGCTCGTGCTCGGAGTCGTCAACGCCGCTCTGTACTTCTTCCTCTTCACCTTCCTGATTAAGAAGCTCAACCTCCACACGCCTGGCCGCGAGGAGGAGTCCGAGCTCGCCGAGTCCGTTGCCGAGGGCGAGGCCGCCGCGTCTGTCGCGGTGAAGCAGGGCGCTGTTGCCGCAGCTCCCGCAGAGGGCGTCGATGCAGGTATTGCCGACCTGGTCGCAGGTCTTGGCGGCAAGGACAACATCGAGGAGCTCGAGAACTGCTTTACGCGTCTTCGCGTGAACGTTAAGAACCCGGACCTCATCGATGAGAACCTCATCAACCATGTGCCTAACAGCGGCATCAACCGTAACGGCAACAATATCCAGATCATCTTTGGCATGAAGGTCGCCGAGATGCGCGACAAGGTCGAAAACGCAATTGAGAAGGAGCAGTAAACAATGATCATTACTCTGTGTGGTGGCGGATCCACCTTTACCCCCGGCATCGTCAAGTCCATCGCCCTGCGCAAGGACGAGCTCGACGTTGACGAGATTCGTCTGTACGACATCAACGAGGAGCGCCAGCGCAAGATCGGCGTGCTCGTGGACTGGATTCTGCACGAGGACCTCGGCCTGGACATCAAGCTCACGGTGACCACCGACAAAAAGACGGCTTTTACCGACGCGAGCTTCGTGTTTGCCCAGATGCGCGTGGGCGGCTACGCCATGCGCGAGCAGGACGAGAAGATTCCGCTGCGTCACGGCTGCGTGGGCCAGGAGACCTGCGGTTGCGGCGGCCTTGCCTACGGCATGCGCACCATCTTCCCCATGGTCGAGCTGATCGATGACGTTGAGAAGTACGCTAAGAAGGACTACTGGATTCTCAACTACTCCAACCCTGCTGCCATCGTGTCCGAGGGCTGCCGCGTGCTGCGTCCCAACGCTCGCATCATCAACATCTGCGACATGCCGATCGCGATCATCGACGTGGTTTGCGCCGCACTCGATATCGACAAGAAGGATGTCGAGTACGATTACTTTGGCCTCAACCACTTTGGTTGGTTCACCTCGATCCGCCACAAGGGCGAGGAGGTGCTCCCGCAGCTGCGCGAGTACATCAAGGAGCATGAGATTCTGCTGCCCGACTCCTACCTCAAGGGCATGGGCTCGCTCATGGCAAAGAAGCCCGAGGAGGCCACTGACGAGCACCCCGAGCAGAACCGCCACACCAAGGGCAGCTGGTACTACGTCTGGAAGGGCGAGTACGAGATCATGGAGTGCTTCCCGGAGTACCTGCCCAACACGTATCTGAACTACTACCTGCAGCAGAAGGAGTTCGTCGAGCATTCCAACCCCGAGCGCACCCGTGCTAACGAGGTTGAGGAGACGCGTGAGAAGAACCTCTTCGACGGCATCGACCACTACGAGAAGACGGGCGAGATCGACGAGAGCACGTTCTATGCGGGCAGCCACGGCGACTGGATTGCCGATTTGGCTATCGCTCTGAAGAACGACACCAAGCAGCGCTTCCTGGTCATTTGCGAGAACAAGGGCGCTATCCCCAACATGCCCTACGACGCTATGGTCGAGCTGCCTGCCTACATTGGCAAGAATGGCCCCGAGGTCATCAGCCGCGACAACATTCCTCTGTTCCAGCAGGGCCTCATGATGCAGCAGCTGAACTCCGAGAAGCTCGTGGTCGAGGCTACGATCGAGGGTTCTTACGAGAAGGCGCTCAAGGCCTTTACGCTGAACAAGACCGTGCCTTCGATGAAGGTCGCCAAGGAGGTTCTCGACGACATGATCGAGGCCAACAAGGACTTCTGGCCCGAGCTTAAGTAAAGGCAACAGGGTCGCTGGCCGCATACCTAGAGCAATGCCCCGTCCACGTGATTGCGTGGACGGGGCATTGTCATTTGGTAATGCGTTTTATCAAATATGGCATTTATCTGCGGTAATGTTCTATTTCACCGCCGAGGGTGACATTTCATACCGCCTGCCGAACTGCGTGGAGACCTAACAACTTTTTAGGTCAGTGTTGTGCGTGTAGCAACTTCGCCCGGCCTCGCCTCCGGGCTGCCATGTGAGAGGGGATCTTATGGCTCGACTGCACGTAATGGAACGCAGCCACGCTCAGGCCGTCATGGACGACCTGCACGATGCGCTCGGACGTCGTCTGGCGGTGAGTTCGCTCGCCCCGTGCCCCGTTGAGTTTACGGCAGCGCTCGTCAATCTGTGCTCCACCCAGAGCTGCGGCAAGTGCACGCCCTGCCGCGTGGGCCTGAGCGCGCTGAGCGACCTGCTCGCCGATGTGCTCGAGGGCCGCGCCGACGAGTCCACGCTCAACTTGATTGAGCGCACCGCCCGCACCATCTACCTTTCGAGCGACTGCGCCATCGGCTACGAAGCTGGCGCCATGGCACTCACGGCCATTCGCGGCTTCCGCGACGATTTTGAGCACCACATTCGCGAGCACTCCTGCGGCTTTGACCGCGAGGCCCGCGTCCCGTGCGTTTCGGGCTGCCCGGCGCACGTCGACATTCCCGGGTACATTTCGCTGGTCGAGGCCGGCCGGTATGCCGACGCCGTCAAGGTCATCCGCAAGAACAATCCGCTGCCGCTCGTCTGCGGCCTGGTGTGCGAGCATCCCTGCGAGATGCACTGCCGCCGTGGCATGGTCGACGACCCCATGAACATCCTCGCCCTCAAGCGTTTTGCCGTTGAGCATAGCGACCTCAACGACCACAAGCCGCACGTGGTGGACAACACCGGGAAGCGCGTCGCCGTGATCGGCGGCGGCCCGGCCGGTCTTTCTTGCGCTTACTACCTGGCCGTGATGGGCCACAAGGTGACCATCTTGGAGCAGCGCCACCACCTGGGCGGCATGCTGCGCTACGGCATCCCCAGCTATCGTCTGCCGCGCGAGCGCCTGCAGGCCGAGATCGACTGGATCTTGAGCGCCGGCATCGACGTGGAGCTCGACCACTCCGTCAACGGCGAGGAGCTTGCCCGTCTGCGCGACGAGTTCGATGCCGTCTACCTGGCCATTGGCGCCCACAGCGATAAGAAGCTCGGCCTTCCGGGCGAAGAGGCTCCCGGCGTGGAGTCGGCCGTCAAGATGCTGCGCGCCATCGGCGATGACGAGCTGCCCGACCTGAGCGGCCAGCGCGTGTGCGTCATCGGCGGCGGTAACGTGGCCATGGACGTGGCGCGCTCCGCCGTGCGCTGCGGTGCCGAAAAGGTGAGCATCGTCTACCGCCGTCGCATCTGCGACATGACGGCCCAGGACGCCGAGATCGCCGGCGCCCAGGCCGAGGGCTGCGAGGTGCTGGAGTTGACCGCCCCGCTCGCTATCGAGACGGGCGAGGAAGGTCGCGTGAGTGGCCTGCGCGTGCAGCCGCAGATTATCGGCGAGCCCCGTCGTGGGCGTCCGGCCCCGCGTGCCGCCGCCACGCCCGAGCGCGTCATTCCCTGCGAGCGCGTGTTTGTGGCCATTGGCCAGGACATCGATTCCAAGCCGTTTGAGGACATGGGCATCGCTTGTAAGTGGGGCTGCGTGGTCACCGATTCGGATGGCGCCGTGCCCAACTTCGATGGCCTCTTTAGCGGCGGTGACTGCCAGACCGGTCCCGCCACCGTCATCCGTGCCATCAACGCCGGCCGCGTGGCTTCGGCAAATATCGACCGCTACCTGGGCTTTGACCACAAGATCAAGCTCGAGGTCGAGCTGCCGACCGTCCAGTTTAAGGGCAAGCACGAGTGCGGTCGCTGCGAGCTGGGCGAGCGCGAGGCCGGCGAGCGTATTCACGATTGGAATCTGGTCGAGCAAGGTCTTACCGAGCAGGAGGCGCGCCAGGAGGCGAGCCGCTGCCTGCGCTGCGACCACTTTGGCTTTGGTGCGTTCCGCGGAGGGAGGAACCTGGAATGGTAGAGCTCAACAACCCCACCGTCAGCGACAACACCGAAAACGGAGCGCATAACATGGTCAAGCTCACGATCGATAATTGCGAGGTCGTGGTGTCCGAGCACACCACGATCCTGGATGCAGCCAAGTCCGTCGGCATCCAGATTCCCACCCTGTGCTATCTGCGCGATCTAAACGAGATCGGCGGCTGCCGCGTGTGCGTGGTCGAGGTCGAGGGCTGCGACCAGCTGGTTGCCGCCTGCAACAACTACGTGCTCGACGGCATGGTGGTCCACACCAACAGCCCCAAGGCTCGCGAGGCTCGTCGCACCAACGTGCAGCTGCTGCTGTCGCAGCACGATGCGCAGTGCGCGAGCTGCGTGCGCAGCGGTAACTGCAACCTGCAGACCATCGCCAACGACCTGGGCATTTTCTACCTGCCGTATCAAAAGCACTTGGCGCGCGAGGGCTGGGACTTCGATTTTCCCATCATTCGCGACAACGACAAGTGCATCAAGTGCATGCGTTGCATCAAGGTGTGCGAAAACGTGCAGGGGCTGGGGATTTGGGACCTGACCAATCGCGCCACGCACACCGCCGTGGGTACCCGCGGGCGCGCGCCGATTGGCAAGACCGATTGCGTCGCATGCGGCCAGTGCATCACGCATTGCCCGACGGGCGCGCTGCGCGAGCGTGACGACACCGAGACCGTGTTCGACGCTCTCGCCGATCCCGACAAGATCGTGCTGGTGCAGATCGCGCCGGCTGTGCGTAGCGCTTGGGGCGAGGAGCTCGGCATCCCGCGCGAGGAGGCCACCGTCGAGCGCCTGGCGTGCGCGCTGCGCCGCGTGGGCTTTGAGTACGTGTTCGATACCGATTTCTCGGCCGACCTCACCATTATGGAGGAGGGCTCCGAGTTGCTCGAGCGCCTGGGTAAGGCCGCCAAGGGCGAGGGCGACAGCCGCGGCTGGCCCATGTTCACGAGCTGCTGCCCGGGCTGGGTGCGCTTTGTGAAGGCGCGCTATCCGGAGTTTGTCGACAGCCTGTCCACGTCCAAGTCGCCGCAGCAGATGTTCGGCGCCATTGCCAAGACGTACTACGCCAAGGTGTTGGGCGTGGAGCCCGAGCGCCTGTTCGTGGTGTCCGTGATGCCGTGCACGGCCAAGAAGGCCGAGTGTGCGCTGCCGAGCATGGTGGGCGAGGGCGGCGTGCCCGATGTGGACGTTGCGCTGACGGTGCGCGAGATGGTACGCATGATTCGCGCGAGCCACGTGAGCGTCGACACGCTTACCGAGGAGCCGCTCGATACGCCACTGGGCTTCGGCACGGGCGCGGGCGTGATCTTTGGCGCCACGGGCGGCGTGATGGAGGCCGCCGTGCGCTCGGCATATTACCTGGTGACGGGCAAGAACCCCGACGCCGACTTCTTTACCGATGTGCGCGGCCTGGACGGCTGGAAAGAAGCCGTCGCCGATATCGATGGCACCAAGGTGCGCGTCGCCGTGGCGCACGGGCTGGGCAACGCCGCCCGCCTGCTCGACGCGATTCGCGATGGCCGTGTGAGCTATGACTTCGTTGAGGTTATGGCGTGCCCGGGCGGCTGCGTCGGTGGCGGCGGTCAGCCCATCCACGACGGCTGCGAGCTGGCAGCTGAGCGCGGCCAGGTGCTGTGGGGCCTGGATGCGAAGGCGGACATTCGCTTCTCGCACGAGAACCCCGATGTCCAGGCATGCTACCGCGAGTTTTTGGGCGAGCCGCTCTCGCCGCTGGCCGAGGAGCTGCTGCATACCGACCATCACGCATGGACGATGCCTAACGAAGGGACGTGCTAACGATGCGCGCGTTTACTGTTGAGATGACGCGCCGGGGGTTTGCCTCGGCGCTTGCCGCCGGCGCGCTGTCGCTTGCACTGGTTGGATGTGGCGGCGGGGCCGCGGAGGCTGGGTCTGCTGCGGGCTCGGCTGCCACGGACGGCGCCGGTGCTGCTGCAGGGCCGGTCGAGGTGCGCGTCGCCTCGCTCAAGGGGCCGACCTCGATTGGCCTGGTGCAGTTTATGGACCAGGCGGCGAGTGGCGAGACGGATAACGAGTTCGATTTTGCGATCAGCGCCGCGGCCGACGAGATCGTGCCCAAGGTCATTCAGGGCGATGTCGATATCGCCCTGGTGCCCGCCAACGCGGCGAGCGTTCTCTACAACAAGACCGAGGGCGCGGTGCAGGTCATCGACATCAACACGCTCGGCGTGCTGAGCGTGGTGACGGGCGACGCGAGTGTGACCTCGTTTGGCGATCTGGCGGGCCATGCCGTCTATATGACGGGCAAGGGCACCACGCCGGAGTACGTCATGAACTACCTGCTGGAGCGCGCGGGCCTGACCGGCCAGGTGGCGCTCGAGTTTAAGAGCGAGCCCACCGAGGTGCTGTCGGCCCTGCTTGCCGATCCGTCTGCCGTGGGTGTGCTGCCCGAGCCGTTTAAGACGGCGGCCGTCGCCAAGAGCGAGGGCAAGCTGTCGGCACCGGTGAGCCTGACCGATGCGTGGGACGAGCTGGCAGGAGACACGGGCTCGCGCTTGCTGACGGGTGTGACCGTGGTGCGCCGCGCGTTTGCCGAGGAACATCCCGAGGTCGTGGCGGAATTCCTGAGCTGCCACGCGGCGAGCGTTGAGGCCGTGAACGCGTCGCCGGTGGACTGGGCCCAGGCCGTGGTCGATGCGGGCATCGTGGATAACGCCGCGATTGCCGAAAAGGCGATTCCCGGGTGCATGCTCGTGTGCCAGACGGGGAAGGATATGAAGGCGGCGCTCGGTGGGTATCTGCAGGTGTTGGCCGATGCGGACGCGAGCGCCGTGGGCGGCAAGCTCCCGGCTGACGATTTCTACTATATGGAGTAGCCCGTGCGTGTGTTTGCTCGACAAATGACAGAGCGCATGAAGGCGGTGGCGGCAGCAGGTGCCGTTGCCGCCTTTTGGCTTGCCGTGTGGGTGCTGGTGGCGGGTCTTGTGGCACAGCCGCTGATTTTGCCGGGGCCGGGCGCTGTCGTGGTATCGCTGTTGCGCCTGGCGTGCGATGGCGGTACCTGGGCGATTTTGGTGGGCTCGGGCGCGCGGATACTGGGCGGGCTGGCGCTTGCCGCGGTGTGCGGCGGCGTGCTGGCGGGAGCCTCGGTGCGGTCGCGGACGTTTGCCCGCCTGGTGGCACCGGCGCTGTCGTTTGTAAAGGCGACGCCGGTCGCCTGCGTGGTGGTCCTGTTGCTTATCTGGCTGGGATCGGCGCGCGTGAGCATCGCGGCGGTTTTTTTGATGGCGCTGCCGGGCGTATATTTCTCACTGGTCGAGGGCTTGGCGCAGGTTGATAAGCCGCTGGAGCAGATGCTCCGCCTGCATGGCGTGCGGGGCTGGCGACTGTTTTGCGCCCACACCTGGCGTGAGGTGCTGCCGTTTGTGCTTTCGTGCGCGAAGGCGGTCATCGGCATGAGCTGGAAGGCCGGTGTAGCGGCGGAGCTCATCGGCATGGCGACGGGCACCGTGGGTGAGCGCATCTATCAGGCAAAGCTTTTGATTGAGACGGCAGATCTGCTGGCGTGGACCGTGTTGGTCGTGGCGGCATCGTGGGCATGTGAGCGCGTGCTAGTGTGGCTGCTGCGGGTTTCGGGGCCCGTGGCGTGGCGCGCGGCCGTGCGGGCGCATGGGCATGGATTGCGTGGGCGTGCGGGGGCTGCGAGCGATGGCACTTCAGCGGAGCTTGCGCTTGCCGTGGGCGATCGCGCGCCCTGGGCGCCGGCGCTGGATGGTCTGGTGCTCAACTTGCCCGCGGGTGGGCGTATCTGTGTGATGGGCGCTTCGGGCATGGGCAAGTCGACGCTGCTTTCGTTGGCAGCGGGGGAGTGCGCGCCGTGCTCGATGGTGTTTCAGGATGCACGCTTGGTCGAGTCCGCCGCGGCGCTGGATAACGTGCTAGTGTGCGCCGATGCACGCGTGGACGCCTCGAGTGCTGCGGCCCTGTTGCGCCTGCTGGTGCCGGGGGTCGATGTACATGCTCGCGTGGCCGAGCTTTCGGGCGGGCAGCGCCGTCGCGTCGAGATCGCTCGAGCCCTGCTGTGCCCGGGCGGCGCGGTGATTCTTGACGAGCCCTTTACCGGTTTAGATACCGCTGCGCGCGACGCATGCGCCGAGGTCGTGCTCGACTTGCTCGACGGTCGCATGCTGTTGCTTGCCACGCACGATGCCGCTGACGCTAAGGCCCTCAATATCTCGGATATCATCACGCTCTAAATACTTACTCAGCAACAAAATGATCCGTTTTTTCTCCGTCCCCATGGGGTCGGGTATGGTATTCTATCTGCGGGGTAATACTTAGGAATACCAAGTAATACCAACGCCGTAGAAACACACTCCAGATGCGGGCCAATCGGGTTGCCTTCACGGCCCGTCGCCCAGCCGCGTGGCCCGCATCTATCCGCACCACCGTCGTTTCAAAAAGGAAGCGCCATGGCAGAACACATGACCCCGGTTGTCGCGAAGGTCTTGCCCGAGGAAAAGGCGGCCTTCGCGGCGGCAACCCAGCTCGTGGGCACCACGCCGTCCAACGCCATCCGCATGTTTATCGCCGCGTTCAATCGCTGCGGCACCTTCCCGTTCGACATTTCGCCCAACGGGGCTTTTGGCAAAGACTGTCCCCAACAGCTAGTCGTTGAAGAACGTCCCCAATGACTAGTCGTTGGG
>ERZ840517.2217-NODE-2217-length-18124-cov-5.599646_pt1 | contig 18124 bp, 17 predicted proteins | sample MGYA00519876_ERZ840517 | MGnify/ENA primary metagenome ERZ840517 (study PRJEB31850, sample SAMEA3708882) | human gut metagenome | biome: human gut; feature: human-associated habitat; material: faeces | place: China | collected 2014 ... | reverse complement strand
GACCCCGGTGTCCCAGCAGGTTGGGACACCGGGGTCTGACACCTGTCCCAAAAATAAAATCAGAAAGGGAAATATTCCATGGCAGATTCGATTTTGAAGGTAAGCGGATTAAGAAAATCCTATCGAAAGAAAATCATCTTAAATAATGTATCATTTGAAGTTCATTCAGGAGAAATTATCGGAATTGTCGGTGCAAACGGCTGTGGCAAATCCACTCTGCTGCGTATGCTTGCCGGCGCTGATAAGCCGGACACCGGTCTCATAGAATACGGCGGACAGATTTCCTCGAAAAATCCGGCACAATTCAAAAAGTACATCGGATATATCCCGCAGGAAAATCCACTCTTTGAAAATCTCTCCGTAATCGACAATCTCAGATTCCACTACTGTGGCTGCATGGAAAGCCTTCCACCGGTCATGGAGCGCTTCGGTCTTGACAAATATACCCATTACACCGTAAATAAGCTGTCAGGCGGCATGAAAAAGAGGCTTTCCATAGCCTGTTCCCTCGCAGGTGCACCATCAATCCTGATTCTCGATGAACCCGGTGCCTCCCTCGACATTGTATGCAAAACCGATATATGCGACTACCTGTCGAATTACGGCAAAAATGGTGGAACAGTAATAATAACAAGCCACGAAGAATGTGAGCTTGCACTGTGCAGCCGTATGCTTTTTATCGAAAACGCTTCCATAAGAGAGCTTCCTCCTGTCACTGGCACCGAACTTATGCATCTCATAACAAAGGAGTCCCTCCATGCGTAAACACCTATGCTACATGCTTCTTCAACTGAAATCCGCATTCCGATATATACCCGGACTGTTCGCAGGCACACTGCTGTTTGGCTTTCTGACATTTCTGACAGCCTTCGCCTGCCTCAATTCATCCGATACGCAGACAAAGCTATTCTTTAAGATTGCTGTTGTGCTGCCATCTGATGACACTCTTGTAAATCTTGGCTTTAACATGCTTACACAGATGGAAAGCCTTAAGGACTACTGCGAATTCATACAGACAGACCATGCCACCGCAGAAACCATGTTAAAAAAAGGTGAAGTATACGGCATTGTGTATATTCCCGAGGGCTTTGTTGAGGATGTACTAAACGGACAAAACACTCCCGCCCGGATAATTCTTCCCGACAATCCTGGTATTGAGACATCCCTATTTCGCAGTGTTCTGAATGCGGGTTCTGATACACTCGCCTATGTACAGTCGGGAATATACGCTCTCTCAGACACCTACAACCATTTTGGTCTGTCGGACAAAATTGCCGCCGCTACAGATGAGCTGAATGATTATTACATTCGTTTTGTCGTCAACAGAAGCTCTATGTACAGTATAAAGACTGTCAGTGCCACCGGCTCCCTGTCCGGTATACAATATTACATTTGCAGCGGTCTTGTCATAATAATTACATTGTCCGGATTTCTTCTCGGAAGTTTTATTACCGGAGAAAGCAGGCAGACAGAAAGTATGTTAACGCGCTGCGGAATCGGCAGCATCTTTACCTGTGGGTGCCGTATTTTTGCCATCAGCATATCGTACTCCGTCCTGCTGATTGGTATAATGTTTATCGGTTCATTAATTCTTCCTCATGCACCCGGAGAATTATCTGAGGAAATTGAGGAAATTTCTTACTCGCTGTTACCATACGGCGCACTCGCTGTTTTTCTGTGTGTTACCATATTTGCGGCTTTTTTCTACACCGTATACACAATTGCCGGAAACGGATTATATGGTATGCTTCTTGTTTTCTGTCTGGACATTGTAATGATATATGGTTCCGGACTGATTATTCCGACCGCATATCTTCAGAAGCCTTTTGTTATTATCAGCAGATTTTTCCCTGCGGTATACGCAAAGGACATTACAGCTGCCCTATATGGCCAGCTCCCAAGCGTATCGTCCGTATGCACCGGCATCGGCATGATTGTCTTTTTCATTCTTTCAAGTGCACTTATCAAAAAAATCAAGCTGAGGAGGCTGTAGAAAATGAGCGTGAAAAAAATATTTACATGGATATATCTGTTGTGCAAGCACATTCTCAAAATGCCTGTGATTTTCATATTACTGCTTATTATTCCGGCTGTAACGCTCACATTCCGTCTCCTTCCGGGCAGTGCTTCCCAGACGGGCATATACGCAGGCATCTATTTTGAAAGCAATGATGACCCGGCAACAATACAGCTAAAGACAATGCTCCTGTCCTCCGTGGAATCCTCGTTTTCGTTTGTCGAATACGCAGACCGCGATGTACTGGAAAATGATGTCTTGTCAGGAAAGCTCGAATGTGCATATATCTTCACGGACAAATTTTCCAAGGCACTCTCCGGCGGAAAGTACAAAAACTCCATGGAGGTCATAAAGTCGCCTTCAACCATTATGCTCAGCGCTATAAATGAAATCGTATTTGCCGCCATCGTGAGGATGTCCGGCTACACAGTACTTGATGATTACATCCATACCGATTATGTCGATGACGCCACGGTGCCACAGCTTGAGGAATATATGTATGAAGCCTACGAGGCATACTGCACAGGAGGTGAAACCTTCCACCTTGACATACGTACCATTAACAACATTTCGCTTAACGATGAATCGAATCAATCCGCAGCCGTGACATTTCCACTTCGCGGGATTCTTTCTATACTCATCATGCTCGCAGCACTCAGCGGGAGCATTACATGGCTTGCCGATAAGGAAAACGGAATTTTTGCCACACGTCCTGACTCCTTCCGTGTTATAAGCTGTATTCTTTATCCTATGCTGCCTGCGATATTGTTCACGTTATGCACCGAAGCGGCGCTCTTTCTAAGCAGGAATGCCTACCCGCCGGCAGCCGAGCTTGCATATTCACTGAGGTACATTGCACTTGTAACCGTATTTTCCTGTGTCTGCTGCCTCCTCAAAAAGAGCCGGCGCGTAATCAGCCTCATTCCCGTGCTTGTGCTCGGGAGCCTTATATTCTGCCCTGTATTCATCAATATAGAGAACTTCTTCCCGGCATTCAGATTTATAAGCAGGCTGTTCATTCCGCGGTATTTTCTGTAAAACCTGTTTTGTAAAAAGTAAGAAAAGAGGAGCCGTAAATTACGGCTCCTCCCGCATAAGCGCTGATTACTGCTTACCAGCCATCTCCTGCTCCTGTTTCATAATCATCTTCTTAACCATTTCACCACCGATAGAACCGGCCTGTCTGGAAGTTAAGTCTCCATTGTAGCCTTCCTTTAAAGGTACTCCAAGCTCAGAAGCAACCTCCATCTTGAATCTGTCCATAGCACCCTTTGCCTCAGGTACTGCTGCCTTGTTTGTTCCTGTATTAGTACTTGCCATTTTGATTCACCTCCATGAACATTGATATAGTTTTTGAAAATCCCGTGGCTCCGGTCTTTTCCAATCCGACAAACTCTTTTCCGCTCCGCTGCCGGATTGGAATGTCCTTTGTCTTGGTATTATTATGTTCATGTGCGGTTTATTTATTATGCCAATTCGTGGAACGATTTCCAGATATTATTTATTTATATTGAATCGAATGTGCCAGCATCCCCGATATCTTATCGGACACAAGTCTGCCTACAAGGCATAAGCCAAGGTCTATGGCTGTTCCCATTCCTCTGCTGGTGACAATATTGCCATCGCATACGACTCTCTCAGGAACGAACTGTGCACCTCTTAATTCGCCCTCAAAGCCTGGAAAACAAGTTGCCTGCTTTCCCTCTAAGAATCCCAGATGACCGAACACGCTCGGTGCCGCACATATTGCGGCAAGCTGCTTTCCATCCGCAAAATGCTTCTTTAACACAGCGACAAGTCCCTCATGTGCCTCAAGTCCCTTCGTTCCAGGTCCGCCCGGAAGAAACAGTACATCTGCCTTGCTGTAATCATTGTCGGCAAACATTGTATCTGCAACAACCTCTACCTTCTGTGCACTCATTACAGTCTTTTTATCCATAATGGACACTGTCACCACATCAATACTCGCCCTTCTAAGAACATCCACTACCGCAAGCGCCTCAACAAGCTCAAAACCCTCTGTCAAAAAAACATATACCTTCGCCATAATCTTCTCCTTATCATTTTTGTATTTCAACCAGCCTTGATAATAAATATCAATTTCTGATATCATTTCGTGTACTTCATCAATATTCCACTCATAAGGACAGAACATGTTAAAAACCGACTCGTCATATTATAATCTGCAAATGATGGTATGTATTCTGCGTCTAAAGATGTATGAACATCTTCAGAAAATTACAATTCACTAATATTCTTATCCTTTTAATATGTAATATCCTAAAAATACCTTTTGCACCTCTTAACATTATATATTAAAATAGTTTTATAGTCAAAAAAATTTTAACATATCATAAAGGAGCCTTTATTATGGAAATCGAACGTAAATTTCTCATTGATAAAATACCGGAAAGCATTGACCTATCCGGGCTTAAATGCCGCCGCATCGAGCAGGGCTATCTGTGTACAGAACCTGTTGTGCGCGTACGCCGCGATAACGATGACTGCTATCTCACCTACAAGTCCAAGGGGCTTATGGTACGCGAAGAATACAATCTTCCTCTCACCAGAGCCGCCTATGACAAGCTCATCAAAAAGGCCGATGGCAATATTATCACCAAAATCCGTTATGAGATACCTGAAAAGGACAATCTCACAATAGAGCTTGATATATTTGAGGGCAGGTTTGCCGGGCTTCTGCTTGCGGAGGTAGAGTTTTCCTCGGAGGCGGAGGCACTCTCATACATTCCGCCCGAATGGTTCGGCAAGGATGTGACCAATGATGCAGCCTACCACAACTCTAATATGGCAGGCCGCGCATAAAATTTTTATACACGGCACCAGCTTTTATGTCATGTATTTAAACCGCCTTAAAAATTCACACAATTTTTATACTTTTTTACCAAATATGTATACTCAAATTCAAAAAAGTATGTTATAATTCACTATATAAGGTTAAGTGATACTAATTACAGAACACTTATCCCAATAATTATCGTTTTCTGAAAGGAGTTATTTAGTATGGGAAGAATAGTACTTAATGAAACATCTTATCATGGCGCAGGCTGTATTGCAGAAATCGCTACAGAAGTAAAGGGGCGTGCTTTCAAGAAGGCTTTTGTCTGCTCTGATCCGGATCTTATCAAGTTCGGTGTGACCGCTAAGGTTACCAAGGTATTAGACGATGCCGGCGTTGCCTACGAGATTTATTCAAATATCAAACCTAATCCAACAATCGAGAATGTACAGACAGGTGTTGAGGCATTCAGGAAATCTGGAGCCGACTATCTCATCGCAATCGGCGGCGGTTCATCGATGGATACTGCCAAGGCTATCGGTATCATAATCAACAACCCTGAATTTGCCGATGTAAGAAGCCTTGAGGGTGTGGCTCCGACTAAGAATAAGTGTGTACCTATTCTTGCAGTTCCTACAACAGCCGGTACTGCAGCAGAGGTTACAATCAACTACGTTATCACAGATGTTGAGAAGCATCGTAAGATGGTATGTGTCGATACACATGATATCCCTGTAGTTGCATTCATCGACCCTGAGATGATGTCAACAATGCCTAAGGGGCTTACAGCAGCAACAGGTATGGATGCGCTCACACATGCCATTGAAGGTTATACAACCAAGGCTGCCTGGGAGATGACAGATATGTTCCATCTCAAGGCAATCGAGCTTATCTCCAAGCATCTCCGTGGTGCAGTTGCCAACACCCCTGAGGGACGTGAGGGAATGGCACTCGGACAGTATATCGCAGGTATGGGCTTCTCTAATGTAGGACTCGGTATCGTTCACTCCATGGCTCACCCTCTCGGTGCTGTATATGATACACCTCATGGTGTTGCCAATGCAATCATACTTCCTACAGTAATGGAGTACAATGCAGAAGCTACCGGTGACAAGTACAAATATATCGCTAAGGCTATGGGTGTTGAGGGCACAGAGAACATGACAGTTGAGGAGTACCGCAAGGCAGCTATAGATGCTGTTAAGCAGCTCTCACATGATGTTGGTATCCCTGCTAACCTCAAGGACATCGTAAAGAGAGAGGACATTCCTTTCCTTGCACAGTCCGCTTATGATGATGCCTGCCGTCCGGGTAACCCAAGAGATACCAGCGTTGAGGACATCACCAAGCTTTATGAGTCACTTATCTGATTTACATAATTTTTTCATTCATTATTATACACCTGCATACTGCAGGCATTGCTTGCAGTACTGCCACCAATAAGTTACCTCCTTTCCGGCAGCGTAGGTGCTGCAAAAAAGCCGTGCAGGATTTACCCCTCCTGCACGGCTTTTAACTTCCCGGCGCTTTAAATGCCTCTGTCTAAATATCTCAATACAAACATCGCCTTTTAAAATTCTGCCTTCAAATTTCACTATTCAAATACTGCTTTAAATACTGCTCCCAATATCACCATTTTTTAATTTTAACACTGCTTAAAGCTTCTCCGAAAAAGTCACTGCCTTTTCTTACGCCTTTTTAGCTCTCTCTTCTTTTTAGCATATTTCTGCTTCTTAAGCTTATCCTTCCTCTTGGCTTCCTTTCTTATATTCTTCTTCATAAGCTTGACATACTCACCGACCGTTGAGTGCAGAATCAGGAACACATAAACCACAACTGTTCCTATCTGTGCTATCTGAACAAGCTTCTCTTTCTTTTCCTTCTCCATACTCAGCCTCCATCATGCCCTGGATAGTCATCCAGGAAGGTTCTGCGCTGTCCATCCTTCTGGTATCCGATTATTTTTCTTAAATTAACATTCTCAACACTGCCAAATATATTGCTCTCCACAAGCGGATTCGTCTCCTTGAGCGTCGCTATAAGCTTCTTAATCTCCGCTCGCTTCGTTGTGAATGCCTTGTTATCCAGATTCTGTGTCGCGGAGCAGGCACATCTTAAAAACTCAAGCCCATTGTAGTCAGCCCATGCTATAACATCCCGCTCCCGCACAAGGTAGAGCGGTCGTATCAGCTCCATCCCCTCAACATTGTCACTTGGGAGCTTAGGCATCATGGTCTGAACCTGCGCTCCGTACAGCATGCTCATAAGTATAGTCTCAATAACATCATCGTAATGGTGTCCCAGGGCTATCTTGTTACAGCCGAGTTCCTTTGCACGCCTGTAGAGATAACCTCTCCTCATGCGCGCGCATATAAAGCATGGTGAGGTCGAAGTGTCATCCACCGCCTCAAATACATTGGTGGAAAAAATTTGAAGCGGTATGTCAAGAAGCTTCGCATTGCTCTCCACCCGCTGCCGGTTGAACTCACTGTACCCCGGATCCATTGAAAGGAACTTCACCTCGAACTTCTTCACGCCGTATCTCTGGTACAACTGTATAAGCTTTGCAAGTAGCGCCGAATCCTTTCCTCCGGACACACACACTGCAATACAATCTCCATCCTTTATAAGCTCATACCGCTCAACAGCCTTTACAAAACGTCCCCATATATCTTTTCTATATGTCTTTACGATAGTTCTCTCAATCTCACGGACTCTGCTAAGCTGCTTTTTCTTTTTTTCTTCTTCATGTGCTGCTGCCTGTTCTGTAATTCCGTTGCCTGCGTCATTCATTATTTTACTGCAATTCTCCACTTGTCAATAAATTAAATTCCTTATAATAAGTCTCTTCTATCTTTTTTAACATGATTCCAACATGCGCACCGGCAAAGGAAAAGCTCATAAATACCTTTCCCACGTATTCATCAATAATCTGTGCATATACAAGAAATGTATTCTCATTTTTCCATGCCGCGCTCACCAGCGCCCTGTGTCCATAATCAGGGAACACTGTCTCAACGTTGTGCCCTATGCCAAATTGAAGGCAATGCACACCGGTGCCGTTCTCATAGGTAAGGCATCCTCCATCAGCCTCAAAAGATAATTTGAAGGACTTAAAACCATTCTCATTTTCCGGCACCTTGATAGTCCTGCCGTCAATGCTGCGCTGAAGCTCATCCTGCTTCACACCCTTTAAAAATACCTGCGGCAGCTCATACCAGCCGTCATTGTTCCTGCCAGGACTGCCAGAATTACAGCCCCGGACAGCCACTTCATTACCGCTGCTGCCCTGCCTGCTCCCACCAGGTGTTCCGCGGAGTATTGTGTTCCACAATGTATCATATATAATCTGCACTCCGCCCTGTCTGCCCTGCGTATCCGCAGTTGTTACTATAAGCATATTTTTCTCCGGAAGGCATATTCCAAGCTGTCCTCCCATACCGAAGCATGCATAGCCGTCATGCGTTGTCCTCCAGAACTGATATCCGTAGCCCTGCATTTCCTCAAAGGTCTGCCCGAAAATATAGTTATCCGACCATCTGTCAAGAGCCTGTTCCAGATACTCCTTCGGAATATACCTTACCTTGCCGTATTCTCCGCCCTTCATCACAAGGTACATAACCCTTGCCATATCCATAGGTGCCGCCATAAGTCCCGAACCTCCCATAGATACACCCATAGGATCCTTCAGACAATATGCCTCCTTTGAAAACCCTATATCGTCCAGAAAGCGTTCTCTCAGATAGCCGAGCAGGGATTTCCCGGACAGCTTCTCAACCAGTGCCGCAAGCACATGTGTCGATGATGTATCATATATGTAAAATGTTCCCGGATAATGCGATGGCTGCGTTGTGAAGAAGGAACCTACCCAGTCCGTGCAGCCCTCAAGCTTGTAGGTGGTCTTACTGTGTACAGCCCTCATTGTGAGCATGTTCCTTATTGTCAGCGCCATCATGTACGGATGTACATTTTCGGGAAGCTTTTCAGGGAAATAATCTATAATATGGTCATCTAGTGAAATCTTTCCCTCATCTGCAAGACACCCTATCGCAAGTGACACCATGCTCTTTGTCACGGAGAACATCCTATGAAGCCCCTCCGGTCCATAAGGCTTCTGATACCCCTCAAACACAAGTCTGTCATCCTTTATAACCAAAAGACTGTGTAATGGTATCTCTGCGCTGTTAAGCCTGTTGACAAACTCACATATCTTTTCGCTTGACAGCCCTACACTCTCAGGCACTGTCCTTATAAAATCTATTTTCGACACTCTGACTCCTCCTGTCAAATTATAAATAGTCAACTGCAAAAATTCATTTTTCCATTAAACTATATCAGTAATTTAATTTCCATACTTCGCAATCGCATTCTTAATCCCATCAAAATACCCCAGCGCCTCCATGCGCTCATACACAATCGTTCCCACCGCACGGTATCCATACTCATTAAGATGTATATCATCCGACATTAAATATCTCATGACAATACCCTCCTGAATATTATACCAATCATCCTCTCTTCGCTCTAACCCCGCAATATCCGGACCTCTGCTTACAAGTTCCGTTCTCATATTTATATAGTGGTCCCCGAAGCTCTCAGTCATTTTCTGTTCAAGCACGCTCCTGCCATTGTTGTCACCCGTAGTCAGACCAATCAGTATGTATCTTGTAAGACCTCTTCCCTCTATAAAGCTCTGATATTGCAATACAAGATCATCAGCGGAGTGAAAATATCCGTTCTCACCCATAAATATCACATTAATGTAGTCTTCATACATGTTTACACTGGCAGGTTCTATTTGCGTACCATATTCCACATAAACCTCCTCACCCGGCTCTATTCTGGTAAAATAACAGTACCCATAATCATCTTCATGGTATGAACTTGTAAGAATCCCCCGGACACCTGCGATTGTGACCGGGTTAAGTCCCGCATCGCCAAAGCATGTCAGGTTGGTATACATACCATTTTTCAAATTTACATGTATCTCAACCGGAGCAATGCCGGATGGCATGACAAATGAATCAACCATCATCGGCCATACTCCAGCCCTTGCCATGATAGTGTACGTCTGTTCAACACACACACCATTATTCACAACAGGTATTCCGGAAATAAGCCTCTCATCTATAAGTCTTTGCAGCGTACCCGGATAGCTCTCGCCGTTACCCCCATAGCCATATGTGAGTGAATCCCCCCAGCATACAATCCCCGGAACCGCCTGCGCAGCCTCCTGATTTAATAGCGCCCTTCTCTCATCTTCCGACAGGGTAGCCGGTTCTGTCTCCGTCTGTGTCTCAGGCATTGTGGTCTCCTCCGGGGTTGTCGTCTCCTCCGGGGTTGTCGTCTCCTCCGGCGTTGTCGTCTCCTCCGGTGTTGTCGTCTCCTCCGGGGTTGTCGTCTCCTCCGGTGTTGTCGTCTCCTCCGGCGTTGTCGTCTCCTCCGGCGTTGTCGTCTCCTCCGGCGTTGTTGTCTCCTCCGGCGTTGTTGTCTCCTCCGGCGTTGTCGTCTCCTCCGGCGTTGTCGTCTGTATTGTTGACTCGTTCTGCGTTGTAGTGATAATTATTGCAACATCATCATTCTTATTACATGCTGTCAATAACACCGTCCCCACACACAGTGTTGTTAATAACCTTCTCCATTTTATCATGTCCGAATTACCCTTCCAAAGCGCAATAATGTATCTTTTAAATTATATCGTTATATAAAATCCACTCAGCCAATCACAGCCTTTATGGCTGTCATAAGCTCCTCGTAGGTCTCATACGCCGGAATATCAGGATTATCGGCAATAATCTTATCCGTACTCTTAAAAAGGAACCCCGCCTTGCCTGCCTTAATCATGCCAAGGTCATTATAGCTGTCACCGCTTGCTATTGTATCAAACCCAATCGACTGGAGTGCCTTTACCGTAGTGAGCTTTGACTGCTCGCACCTCATCTTAAAACCTGTTATCTCTCCATCCTGTGCAACCTCAAGCGAATTGCAGAATATCGTAGGCCAGCCCAGCTTCTCCATAAGCGGCTTGGCAAACTGTGAAAATGTATCAGACACAATGATAACCTGTGTCAGGGAACGCAGCTCATCAAGAAATTCCCTTGCACCCGGAATCGGGTCAATCTTAGCAATTACATCCTGTATCTGCTTAAGCCCCAGACCATGCTCTTTTAAGACCCCTATGCGCCATCTCATAAGCTTATCATAATCCGGCTCATCCCTTGTTGTCTTCTTAAGCTCATCAATTCCGCTCTCCTTTGCAAATGCAATCCATATCTCAGGTACGAGAACTCCCTCCAAATCCAAACATACAATATCCATAGCTGCCTCCTAATATTATAGCTTTCCATGCTGAACCATTGTATCATTAAATTTACTTTAAAATTGATACATTTATAACCCTTCGGTTCATCCTGTCAACGCATTAAATTTTGAAAATATTCTACCATATTTCTCCTGTTTTCTCAATATATATTCAATCCTGCCACATGAGTGCACACCTTACAGCCTTGTCCCAGCCCTTTAGACGCTCCTGCCTTACATCATCGGACATTGAAGGTACGAACCTATGTGAAAGCTGCCAGTTCTTCTCAATCTCCTCCCTGCTCTGCCAGTACCCTGTCGCAAGACCGGCAAGATATGCTGCTCCAAGCGCTGTAGTCTCAATGCACTCAGGTCTTAGCACATCAGCTCCTAAAATATCGGCCTGGAACTGCATCAGAAAATCATTGGCACTTGCCCCGCCGTCAACCCTCAGACTGCTTATCGCAAGTCCTGTATCCTGCTCCATTGACTTAAGAACACTATGCGTCTGATATGCAAGCGATTCAAGTGTTGCCCTCACAAAATGTTCCTTGCTGCACCCTCTGGTTATTCCTACAACCATTCCCCTGCAATACTGATTCCAATATGGTGCACCAAGTCCTGTAAATGCCGGAACCACATACACCCCATTGGTATCCGGCACTGCTTTTGCATATTCCTCTGATTGTGCCGAGCTATCAATCATGCGCAGCTCATCTCTCAACCACTGTATCGCAGCACCGGCAACGAACACACTTCCCTCCAGTGCATAGCTTGGTTCCTCATCCGTATCCGCCGCTATGGTTGTTATCAGGCCATTCTCAGACTCAAAGGCTCTCTTTCCCGTGTTCATCAAAAGAAAACAGCCTGTCCCATACGTGTTCTTCACATCGCCTTCACCATAACAGCACTGCCCGAACAACGCCGCCTGCTGATCTCCTGCTGCCCCTGCAAGCTTAATCTCACCACCTAAAAGTCCCTCATCCGTCGTGCCATATATACAGCTTGAAGGCCGTACCTGCGCCAGCATGCTGCGCGGCACTCCGAAAAGCTCCAGAAGCTCATCATCCCAGCTTAGCGTATGTATGTTAAACAGCATTGTCCGTGAGGCATTGGTATAATCCGTCACGAATATCCTTCCCTTGGAAAGCTTCCATATAAGCCATGTATCGACAGTTCCGAAAAGAAGCTCCCCTACTTCAGCCTTTTTCCTCGCACCCTCCACATTGTCAAGTATCCAGCCTATCTTGGTCGCACTGAAATACGCATCCGGCACAAGTCCGGTCTTGCTCTTTATCAGCTTATCATAGCCCTGCGCCTTCAGCTCATCAATTCTGTCCGCAGTTCTGTGACATTGCCAGCATATCGCATTGTACACCGGCACCCCGGTGTTCCTGTCCCATACGATGGTTGTCTCTCTCTGATTGGTTATTCCAATCGCATCTATATCCCCTGCATCAGCACCAATCTTCGCCATAGCCTCAGCCGCAACACCATACTGGGATGACCATATCTCCATCGCATCATGCTCCACCCAGCCTGTCTTAGGATATATCTGGGTGAACTCCTTCTGTGCCATACTGACCACATTTCCCTGCCTGTCAAAAAGAATGCACCTTGAGCTGGTTGTCCCCTGATCAAGTGCCATAACATATTTTTTCCTCTGCATGTCCACACTCCATTCTGAATTTGGCTGTCATAAAACCGATATATTTTAAGTATACTATATTTTGAAGTTAATAAAATTATTTTTTTAATTATCTACCCATTATTAATATAATTTTATATTATTTTGTACCTTAGTCAAATAAAAAATATTGTATATTTAAGTTTTTTTGTGTATAATCATACTAATTTAGTTATGTGTACAATTTTATTTCTCAAGATTTTTATTTTATTGTAACGGGGAACGAATTATGTTAAATCCAACCAAAAATTGCAACACCGATATATACAGCTTTTCTCCTGAAATTCAGGCATGTATACATGAAGTTCAGGATAATTTTTTTATGCTTAAGACCCCGGAGCGATCTGCATATAAACCTTTCTGTGAAAAGCTGCTTGCTTGTGCCTCTGAGGAGCAGTCCGACTTTTTATTTGCGCTGGCATATTTCTGCCTCATGCACTACTACTCTAACGATAACAATCACGAAGAGGCAATACGCTGTGCACTGGAAGGAATCAAGTACCAGCAGAAAGCCCATGAATATGAATTTATAGCCCGTTCCTACAATATACTTGGATTGTTCACACAGGCAATCGGCGATTCCACTAAGGCTGTGGATTATTTGCTATATAGTATAGACACATGCATTCAATATCAGCTTGATTATGTCCGCGGAATGGCAGAATCTAATCTTGCCGACATTTTCCACCGCACCGAGAATTTTGACAGGGCACTGTACCACTATACCGAAGCCATAAAGTACACAAAAAAATGTATGGCTGACAGACCCTTTGATGCGATGTGTGCAATGCTGTATGTACTGTGTAACCGCGGCTTCTGCCTGATTGCTTCCGGGGATGAAGCTGAGCTTATCAAAAATTATGAGGAAATAATTTCATATATGGATGAAATGGACAGGCATAACATTGAGCATGAAACATTTGTTATCTCCAATTTTCTTGCGACACTGTTTTACCATAATGGTGACAGGGCATCAGCAGAAAAGTATATGCAGCTTACAGATACGGCCATCAACGAGCTTACCAATTTCACAACCTTTGCCGATGACATAATCGCATACATACACATCAAGGAAAAGCTCTGCTCCGACAGCGACTACACCGCACTGTTAGATGACTTTATAATCAAGTCCGAATCAATGCATGCTCCTCACTATCTGTTTTGCAGGCTCCTTGAAATGAGAATTGAGGCTGCTGTCTCGCATCATGATAACGAAGCCTTTACAAAATACTCCCTTATGCTTTTCAACCTGTACTCCAGGCAGCGTATACTCGAATGCAGGGAAACCTTCCGCGCAGAGCAGATTCACCACGAGAATCAGCTCATCCATAAACAGCACTATGACCTTATCCATCGCAACGAGGCACTTCTCTCACAGTCCCAGCACGATGCTCTCACAGGGCTGCCTAACCGCGCCTGTCTCAACGACTTTGCAGAAACCACCCTCACGCGCGCTCTCAAGAACAACTGCACAATCGGTGTGGAGATTCTTGACATTGATTACTTCAAGAATATCAATGACAGCTATGGTCATATTGAGGGTGACCGCTATCTGAGTGCTGTAGCCGATGTGCTTAGAAGAATCTCCGATGAATATGAGGATGTATTCACTGCCAGATACGGCGGAGACGAATTTGTTATCATTTACTTCAATAAGCAGAACAGTGAAATATGCGATATCATGGAATTGCTCAAGCATGAAATAAGCATGATTTCCATTCCGGACTCAAATCCGGACGGCAAGAGCTATATAACCTTATCCCAGGGCTGCCTCAACAAGGTTCCTAACCCTGCTAACCGTATCTGGGATTTCCTCGCATGGGCGGACAAGACCTTGTACGAAGTAAAACGGAACGGCAAGGATAATTTTCGTCTTAAGGATTCATTTAAGAACTAGAATAAGAATATACAAAAATACGCCGGTGGATGAAACATCGGCGTATTTTTTTCTATTGTCCTCCTTCGGCTAATCTGTATCCCCATGACAAATTAGCCGAAAACTAAAAATTATCAAGCCCACCGCTACACTCTTTTAACCGCTTTTGTCAAAAAGTATAGTTCCGTTATATCCTCCAACTGACATTCACTGTAACCATCAATAACAAATCCACTCTCAATCTGCCCGCCTAAATAATCTTCCATGGTGTGTCCGTACTCAACCCAACTGTTCTTACTGTCAAAATCAGCCGAACAGTACGGCATTCGATTCACAGCCTTGTAGTATCCTCCATTTTCAGCCTCAACATAATCACATAAATAATTTATCGGACTTGGTGCCATCATTATAAATCTTCCACCATTTTTCAGTACACGATAACATTCCTTAAATACCGGTCTTACATCCGGGACATACATCAGCGAAGTCGGGTTTAATATATAGTCGAAGCTGCCATCAGAAAAACGTGACAAATCACACATATTACCTTTTTCGATTGTGATATTCAATTGCTCCTCTTTTGCTATTTTTCTGTCCTTAGCTAACATTTTTTCGGAAATATCCAGAACCGTCACTTCCGCTCCTGCGCATGCAAACAAAGGTGCCTGCAATCCGCCTGCCCCCGCCAGACATAACACCCTCTTCCCTTTTATATCTTTCAACCAATCCGCCGGTACTTCTTTATCAAAAAACTTTATTGACAGCTTACCCTCTCTGGCATTATGCATCTCCTCCGATGTTGCACACGCAGACCAGTCCACATTATTGTCCACCAGTTCATCTATATTCTTTTCAACCTGTTCATATACATTCATAAATAGCCCTCCGTAATTGGCATGATAAATAGCCACATTTTATTTTCAATTATACCATATGTACAGATGATATTTCATCTTCATTTTTATATTCGATGTCATTTATCGTTTATTCTGTGTTGGCATCAGATACTAATATTATTTGAAATATGCCGGGGTCTTGAAATTGAACCGGTCAAGCTTTTTGAGTTTGACTAAAAAAAAAGAGGAGACCGCACATGGCAGTCTCCTTACTGTTTACATAAATATATTTTATCCTTGTCAATCAAAGTCTCTTTAAAATAGCCTTTTTGTCTTCCTTGGAAACTCCCATTGCATCAAGTGCCTGCTCTGCTGTCAATTTCATGGTGACCATTAAGTTCTTCATTGCATTGAACAAAGTATCCATTCTTTCTTCTGCTGCTCTACTCTCAGCTACATCTTCAATAATCTGACACATAACTTCTCGACCTCCTTCTGTTTCCTTATAATATTTTACATGTTTTTTTAATATGTCGCAATACATATCAACAGACCTGCTACATCCAAAATCATGTACTAATCTTCCAATTTGGGTAGTTGCATCTTTATACGCACCATTAACATAAATTATATGCGAACCATCTGAAAAATCTCTATTATTTTCTTTGATGACCCTCTCAACATGATATAACGGTAAACCTTCTCCAATTACATCATTCTGTGTAATAAAAATCACATACGAATCCTTAATTTCTTTAAACTTCTGCCCTTCCTCCAGAAGCTTACTATCAATCAATGCACTATGAAATCTTGCTCTTTGCGGAATTGCCCCTGTGTCCGCACGCTGTACTTCAATATCATATACTTTGCCATTGCCATCAACCGCCCGAATATCTATTGTAATACATCTGTACGGAATCACATTCTTATACTCGTGCTGTCCCTTTACCTCAAGAACACACATATCGTCTCTTTCAAATATTGTGTTCAATAAAAATTCTGTAGCTTCTGTATTTTCATCAAATACTAATGACATAAAATCATCATCAAATAGACAAAGCTTTTCAACAGCCTCCAGTGTCTTTTCAGACCATTTTCTTTCTATATATTCTGACAAATTATCTCCCCTTCCGTAATTTCGTTTTACCTGCATTTCAAATTCATCGCATTCAGCCATTATTATAATCTCTTCAAAACAACCTTATCACAATTAATATTTCATCCAAAACTTCAATATCTTTATTAGATACTTTCCCTAACTTTTTTATAAAATATAAATTTTATTATTTTTACAAGATTCTAACATTCTCCAAAATGTTTTCCTGCATATTATTTCTAACATTTTTTTATCTTATAATATTCGCAATGAATCCCATATTTGTCATCCACAAGCCTTTTGTCTATACGAACATTATGTTCCCCGCAAAATGCATCTATATCGAAATCAGTATCCTTATGCAGTATCTGGAGGTATAATGCTCCATTCTCCTTAATCAGCGAAATAGCTTTGGCAATGATAGCCTTTGTCTTTCCGGATTCAGCAACCGCTGAGCCGACCATCGTCACCAAATCGAATTTTTTGTCAAAATCGTAGGTAATCGCATCGGCACAAATTACCTTGATTGGATTGGTATTATTTTCGTTTTCAAGGCACGCAGCCAGATTATCAGAGCACTCTCTGTCAATATCAATAGAAGTCAAAGAGCCATTCATTACCTTATACGATAAGTACCTGTCCCAGTATCCCGCGCCTATCCCTATATTCAGAATATCAAAATCATTATGAATTATAAAATTTTCCTCCAAAAAACACGCAAACATATATTCCAGATATTTATTTTGCAGGGAAGTATTCCATTCGCCGGCTTCCCCGCCCCAGCAATCACCGTAAACCTTTAACAAATCTACCATAAATCATTTCCCCTGCCCGAATTTTGTCATAAGTTTTTATTCCCTGCACCGCGCAAACGTATAATGCTCAATTTTCTATAATATAGCTAATAGCAATCACACTATCCATTTATAGTATATATTAAAAAGCCTGCAAATGCAATCTCTTGCATTTACAGGCACCCAAAGTGCGGATAACAGGAGTTGAACCTGCACGGTCTCCCACTAGATCCTAAGTCTAGCGCGTCTGCCAATTCCGCCATATCCGCATATTGTATATGAAGGATAAGAAAACTTATCCGATGAAAAAAAATATCTCCGATTCATATAACGAATCCGAGAAAAACAAGTGAGCCATCCGGGACTCGAACCCGGGACAACTTGATTAAAAGTCAAGTGCTCTACCGCCTGAGCTAATGGCCCATATTATGCATCACATAACTGGGCTAGGTGGATTCGAACCACCGTAATGCAGCAGTCAAAGTGCTGTGCCTTACCGCTTGGCGATAGCCCAAAAATAAAGGGTGAGTACAGGGGCTCGAACCCTGGACCTTCAGAGCCACAATCTGACGCTCTACCAACTGCGCTATACCCACCATAGTATCTGGTCTATAACCAAGACCTATTAACACCATATTGTAAATATGGTATTAAAAAATGTGCCCAAAGGGATTCGAACCCCCGACCCACGGCTTAGAAGGCCGTTGCTCTATCCAGCTGA
>ERZ840517.2201-NODE-2201-length-18192-cov-8.414843_pt1 | contig 18192 bp, 14 predicted proteins | sample MGYA00519876_ERZ840517 | MGnify/ENA primary metagenome ERZ840517 (study PRJEB31850, sample SAMEA3708882) | human gut metagenome | biome: human gut; feature: human-associated habitat; material: faeces | place: China | collected 2014 ... | reverse complement strand
TGCGATTATTCCAAGCTGCGGCTAGAGTAATCCCTTGGCTTTCGAGCCGCCGTGGCGTTGCCCACCGCGGCTCGAGTCCACTCAAGACTTGATTTGTGTCCGTGCCGCGCAGCCGCGTTCCTTACGCGGTTGGCGCGCACGGAAACAGATCGTTAAGCGAATGGTTCTCAGTACCATCCATGTGAGTCAAGCACACATTCTTGAGAAGCAGTCGCGCCGCCGGACGGCGGATTCAACGGGTTCGCCCAAGTGGGTGGATTCCAAGAATCCGCTGTCCGGTTTTTTCTATGTGCGAATAAATGTGGCTAACGCGGAATTTAGCTACACTTATTCGGTTAAGTGTAGCTAACGCAAAAAATATTCATATCTTTCCATTTGGAATTGAAAATGGAAAGATATGAATAGGTATACCAATGAGTATACGTATATGCGGATTATTCCACTTGAAAGTCTTCTGTCTCTATATGCCGAACCTCGTTGCAATGCTCGTGAGAACTGTAACGCTATGGTAATGTAGGGGTGCTTGAACATATCTGTGAAGGAGCAGATTATGACTTTGCTGGCGCACAAGGACGCGGATGGCGGTGTGCAGACGTTGCGTGACCATCTTCACAATGCGGGTGACTTAGCGGAAAGCTATGAATCGGAGTTTTCTCAGATTCCGCGAATGGCGGCGCTCCTGCATGATGTTGGAAAGGTCGCGCAACAGTTTCAAACGTATCTGATATCAGGCAAGGGACGTCGTGGTGAGATTCCTCATGCGAGGCAGGGTGCGTTCGTCGTCAATGACCTGCCGATTTCGAATTCGGCAGCGGAAATCGTGAAAGAGATTCTTGAACTTGTTATTGCAAAACATCATGGAGAGCTTCCTGATTGCATCAATGAAATCGGTGATGAGGCTTTTCTCACAGGTTTTACGGAAGCAGATAAACAGAATCCTAAATATGCGTATGGGGAAATCAAACAGGGGCTACATGATTTGGATCTCGACTTGCAAGACACCTTCCAGCAGGCCGAAAAAGATGTTTTCGATTTTGCAGGACGAACTAAATTGCTGAAATTGTCGAAAGATAGTCGTTATTTCTACTCGGGATTACTAGTTAAATACGTTTATTCTCGTTTGATTGATGCCGATAGAACAGATACGGCTTATTTTGAGACGAAAGAGCAATATCATCCGATCAAGGCGGATTGGTCGGAACTGATTCGCCGTCTTGACGAAAGCATGAAATCATTCGATTCGACATCCGAAATCAATAAAATCCGTCAACAGATTACGGAACAGTGCCGTCAAGCTGGGAGCAGAGAGACAGGGATTTACCGATTGTCGGTTCCGACCGGAGGCGGTAAAACGTTGGCTTCGTTGAATTTCGCCTTGCATCATGCTTTGGAAACAGGGAAAAGACGAATCATTTATGTGATTCCGTACTTGTCTATTACGTCACAGACCGTGGCAACATTCCGGAATATGCTTGGTCTGGATGCTGACAGCAATATTGTGCTGGAGCATTACTCCACCGCGGGCCTTCAGAATTCCGGTAACACGGGATCTATCGGCACAAGTGAGGAAGAGGATGCGAAGGAACGTCAACGTAAACTGGCGTCTGAACGTTGGGATAATCCGATCATCGTGACTACGATGGTCGAATTCTTGGAAACGGTTATGTCGGCGCGTGGTACGAAACTTCGTAAATTCCACAACATGGCCAATAGCGTCATCATTTTTGATGAGATTCAGTCGCTTCCATTGAATATCATCAATCCGTTTAATGAAGTTGTGAGTTTTCTTTCGACGATATTGGACTCGACTATTCTGCTGTGCTCAGCTACGCAGCCTTTATTGGAACGAACGGCGCGAAAGAATCTGCGTCTGTCAGACGAGCCTGATCTTATCGACAATACTGATGGTTACGAAGAGAAGCTCAAGCGTACCCGGATTATTGCTTCACAGGAAAGCAAGAGTTGCGAGGAACTTGCGAACATCATATATGAGCAGGCACTTCGGAACGGCAATTGTCTGTCTATCGTCAACACGAAGAGTGAAGCGCGCAAAATGTATCAGTGTTTGCAAGAGCTCAATGCTGACGGGCAGTTTGAGTTGATTCATTTGAGTACTGCCATGTGTGGCAAACATAGGGCAGACCAGTTAGCGAGAATAAAGGTGTTAACTGATCCTCATGATTCCAAGCCGGTGATTTGCGTAAGCACGCAGCTTATCGAAGCGGGAGTGGACCTTTCGTTCGCATGCGTAGTCAGGGCGATGGCTGGTCTGGATAGCATTATGCAAGCGGCTGGCAGGTGCAACAGGAATGGTGAATCGAAAGAAATCAAGGATGTGTATGTCTATCCGTTGCAAGGTGAGGAAAGGTTCAAGGACTATCTTCCAGAGATTCACAGAGGCAAAAAGCTCACTTTGCAGATTATGGGTGAGCATCCTGATGCTGATCTGCTTTCTACTGGCATGCTCAATGAGTTTTATGGCATGCTGCTTCAAAGTGAGGATCGAGATGGCGGCAATAGTTTGCTGGATGGTCCGCTTTGGAAAAAGGAAAACGCTGGAAAAACGATTTATGAGTTGCTGGCATACAACGAAAGCCAACGTAAGCAATTCGAGAACAATACGATGGGGGAGAGATACAATCCGTTTTTTGCCCAGGCGTTCAAAACGGTCGGCAATGAATATCGTGTGATTCCGAAAATCACGCACAATGTTGTGGTTCCCTATGGCAATGCGATGGAATTACTGGATATGTTGGGCCACGGTGAGTTGAGGGAGAAGATTGCGATTCTGCGGCGGCTACAGGAATACACGGTTTCCCTTTTCGATTACGAATACAAGATTTTGAACGAAAAACATGCGATTTCCATCGCTAGCGAGGATTTCGATATTTGCGTTCTGAATGGAGATTATTACAAAGGCGAATATGGCGTGGTGACAGAGACGGACATGTCTCTGTTGATGATATGAAAGGGCAGTGGTTCTCCTGCAGGTCGATGGGAATCTGCAGGAGAGTTTCGTTTGGTAAATACGCATGTTGTACATATTTTCAATCCACGCCATGAATGTGGCGACAGTAGGAAAACCTACTTATACAAGAATAACTGGTTGATTGTTGATTGAGAAACACTCAAAGAGTTCTATGTACAACAAGTGTAAAATGTGCTATATTGACAGTGGCTGGTTGAGGGAACGATTAACGAAGGAGTTATATGCAACGACATCGCAACTCAATTGAATATGAGGTATCAGGCAGATATGCGTTGTTCTCGGAAGCAGCAACACGTGTTGGGGGTGAGAAATTTTCGTATCAGGTGCCAACGTACCAAGCTTTGAAAGGCATTACGGAAAGCATCTATTGGAAGCCAACTTTTATGTGGGTTATTGACGCTGTTCGTGTGATGAACAGAGTTCAGACTGAAGGAAAGGGAATTCGACCCATCAAAATGAGCGGTGGCAATGATCTTTCGTACTACACGTATCTCAAAGACGTGCGTTATCAGGTTTTGGCTCATTTCGAATGGAATGATCAGCGTGAAGATCTTGTCGCTGACCGCGACGAAAACAAACATCATAATATCGCCTTGAGATCCGTTCAGAAAGGCGGTCGCCGAGACATATTCTTGGGGACGCGCGAGTGCCAGGGGTATGTGGAACCATGTGAGTTCGGATCTGGCGAAGGGTTTTATGACGGTTATGGCGAGTGGAATATGGGATACATGTTCCATGGATTCACGTATCCGGATGAAAACGAGGACCACGATTTTATCGCCCGATTCTGGTCGCCTGTTATGTCCGACGGCATCATCGAATTTGAGCGTCCGGAATCCACGAAATTGGATGGACGAATTATCAGGAAAAACCAGAGCGTCAAGGAATTCGCTTTGGGGAGCAATCTGCAGCCGGTGGGAGAGGAGTGAGTGATGAGCCTGTCGAACAATCTGTTGCTTATCAACGAATCTGTGCACAACGCCGCCGGAAAAATTCCGAGAAGTGGCGACGGTTCTACGCTTGACATTAGGAAAGCCTTGATTCCTCCGGGGCATACGACACTTCCGACACTATTGACGCTAGGGGTAAACGAGAATGGTGAGATACTACGGCTTCTGAGGGAAAAACAAACGATTGTTATCCCGTGCACAGAAAGTTCCATGGGACGCACCATCAAGCCGGTACCGCATCCTCTGTTTGATCAGCTCCAATATCTCGACTTGCATTTCGACAAGGAGAAAACCTCCATGTATTTGGAGCAGCTTGCCGCTTGGAAAGGCGACAACGTCAAACTTAATGCCATCTATCGATGCGTCTCGGAACACAGCATCAGCGAAGAAGCCGCTCGATTCAATGTGGAAATAACCGAAAAAGACCGGAAAGCAGGTGTTTGCTTCGAAGTTGAAATTGGGCTGCAAAACTCAGATGTCTCGAACGATCCCGATATACAGGCGCAATGGATTTCTTATTTGTACCATGATCGACAGAAAAAAGGGAAGGATATGTTCGGAGAGGACCTATATGCTCCGATATTGAACTTCCCTAAGAAAATTGTCAGCGTAAATGGCAACGCCAAACTGTTATCGGCAAACGATTCAACGAATTTCACCTATCGAGGGCGCTTCGCATCCAAAGAGGAGGCTTTGCAAGTCGATGGTGAAACATCGCAGAAGATACATTCGACGCTGCAATGGTTGGTCAATAATCATGGAACGATTACCGATACCCAGGCCATAGTCATCTGCTCGGTGAAAAACCCCAACGAAAAGCCGAAGCTTGACCCTCAGGAAGGTTCTTATGATTTTGGCTCTTTGTTCTCATCGGATGTGGACGAGCCGGAAGCTCCCCGCAACGATATTGCAGATGCGCTGACCGCAACAAACTTTCAATACGCACAAGTTTTTTCGAAGGTACTACGCGGATATGGCAATGCTAACAAACTCAAAAAGCATGCCGACCCAATGATGATTGTCATTCTGGATGCGGCGACATCAGGGCGTTTGAGCGTTACATATTATCGTGAACTTTCAAAACACGAATATGTCGAAAGTATCCTGCGGTGGCATGTTGATGCGGCATGGCCGTTGAAAATGTACGACAAAGAAAAAAAGAAGTTTGTCGCATATGAAGGTGCGCCACCATTTGCCGACATCATCAGCTGCGCATATGACGTGTCAGACAGAAGCAGCAAAGCCTATAAACGTTTTGCGAAAAACACGAAAAAGCAGCTTATAGAATGCATGTTCGGAGGAGAATCGCTTCCCCGCTTCATATTGGACGCCACATACCACAGAGTCACTAAACCTATGGGATATGACGCTCCAGGAGCATGGCTAAGAGATTTTGAAATCGCATGCAGCCTATGGAAAAAACATTACATTGACGACGCGAGGAAGCAAAACAAACAGGAGGACACGATATCCATGTACCTTGAACCAACACGAAATGACCGCGACTACTTATACGGGAGATTGCTGGCACTCGCGGACCGCTTTGAAAACGGTGTCCTGTATAAGCAAGGAATCAGTGACACCCGTCCGACCAATGCCGTTAAGCTCATGAGCAATTTCGTCGCAAAGCCGTTTACAACATGGGGAACGCTGTGGAAGCAACTGATGCCCTACCTGAAATCGGCGAATGGCGCGCCCTGGTTCCAGAACAGCGTGGATGAGGTCATGGCGCTTTTCAAAGAAGGAGACTTCGAAGATAACCGTGCACTTTCACCGCTCTTTCTGCTCGGTTATTCATGCCAGCGAAGGGAGTCTATGCGTAAAGCGCAAGAAGCATCCCAGAAGAGCAAAGAAAACTAGTGTTTAGTTTTTGAAGTTATCGACGTTGATTATCAAAGAAAAAGTTAAGGAGTCATATCATGGCAGCTTTGGAAAACAAGATTGATTTCGCAGTCGTTTTTGCGTCTAATAATGCCAATCCTAATGGTGATCCGTTGAATGGCAATCGTCCACGAACCACATCGGAAGGGCTGGGCGAGGTTTCTGACGTTGCACTGAAAAGGAAGATTCGCAATCGCCTGCAAGATGCTGGTGAAACGATTTTCGTGCAGTCCGATGACCGTTCCGATGACGGCGCAAAATCATTGTCGGACCGTTTCAACACATATTTGAAAACCTTGCCGAAAGAAGAGCAGAAACAGAAGAACCTGGTGTTCCAGAAAGTGTGCGAACAGTGGCTTGACGTACGTGCGTTCGGACAAGTATTCGCATTCAAAAAAGCTAAGGATGTTGACGAAGTTTCCTTGGGCGTGCGCGGTCCGGTTTCCATTCAGGCTGCGTTCTCGGTTGAACCCATCGCCATTGACGACGTGCAGATCACTAAGTCAGTGAACAGTGAAACCACGGACACCGGTAAGAAATCCTCCGATACCATGGGAATGAAATACCGTGTTTCCGGCCGTGCGGTGTATGCGACGTATGGCAGCATCAGCCCACAGCTTGCCGAAAAAACCGGGTTTACTGCAGAAGACGCCGAAAAAATCAAGGAAGCTCTCGTCACGTTGTTTGAGAATGATGAAAGTTCGGCTCGTCCTGCGGGGTCCATGGAAGTGTTGGACGTTGTGTGGTTCACGCACAACAGCAAGTCAGGGCAATACTCTTCCGCCAAAGTTCATCGTTCCGTTTCCGTTAATGTGGACGGAACGGTGGCAGTGAATGGATCTTCTATTCCCGACTTGCGGTACGAAGTGATTGAAGGACGCTGAAGCGTTTGGAATTGAGAGAGTAAGGGGTGTTGCATGAAAGGGCCAGAAGGATATCCGGAAGAAGATTGGCTGGCCCTTTCGGGCATCCAGCATTTCTCATTCTGCAAACGACAGTGGGCTCTTATCCATATCGAACAGCTGTGGTCAGAGAATTATTTGACCACAGCTGGGCATCTGGAACATGAACGCGCCCACGATTATGCGGCTTCTGAATCTCGCGGCGATACGCTGATCATGCGGGATTTGAGAGTCTATTCGCGAGCGCTCGGCATAACTGGAGCCTGTGATGTTGTGGAATTCCATAAGTCTAATGATGGTGTTCCGCTTCACGGAAGAGACGGATTGTGGTTGCCATATCCGATTGAATACAAACACGGCAAATCCAAAACGATTGATGCTGATCGTTTACAGCTATGCGCGGAAGCGATGTGCTTGGAAGAAATGCTCGCGTGTGATATTCCTGAAGGTGCTTTGTTTTATCGACAGACAAAACGTCGTGAGCGGGTAAAATTGGACGAAGATCTTCGCAACATGGTCGAAGCTGACTTCTTGCAAATGCATGATCTTTTCTCCCGCGGATGGACTCCTAAAGTGAAACAGACCAGATCGTGTTCGTCATGTTCTCTACGGGATTTGTGCCTGCCTGAATTACGGAAGGTGAAATCGGCAAAAGCATATATCGAAGAACGGCTCAAGGAAAGCGGGGAGTGATGAAGCGGCTGTTAAACACGCTGTTTGTGATGACGGAAGATGCCTATCTTGCTTTGGAGAACGACAATGTTGTGATTCATCAGAATGACAAAACCTTGGCGAAAGTGCCGTTACGGTCAATTGAGGGAATCATGTGTTTCTCGTATAAGGGTGCTTCGCCTGCTCTTATGGGGCGCTGCGGCAAACTGGGCGTTTCTATGGCATTCTATTCACCGAGAGGCCATTATTACTGTTCCGTGTTAGGGGAGGAGAATCGTAATGTGCTACTTCGCCGTGAACAATTTCGAGTCGCGGATGACGAACAAAAATCTTTGTGTTACGCGAAATCTTTCATTGTTGGAAAACTTTACAATGCGAAATGGGTGCTCGAACGTACGAAACGTGATCATGCTTTGCGGGTAAATATTGACCGACTTGCCGAGCAGAGCGGCAAATTGTCGGCGGCATTGTTAGAAGCTCGGAAAAGTTTGACGGTTGATGAGTTGAGGGGTGTCGAAGGGCTTGCTGCCAAAGATTATTTCTACGCTTTTGACGATTTGGTCCTGAAGAATAAAGATGATTTCTTTTTCACCAATAGGTCGAGGAGGCCTCCGCTGGACAGACTAAATGCATTGTTGTCTTTTTGCTACTCCATATTGACGAATGATTGCATTGCGGCTTTGCAAGGCGTGGGGCTGGATCCGTATGTTGGTTTTATGCATACGGATCGGCCCGGGAGAGCCTCTCTGGCATTGGATCTGGTTGAAGAGTTTCGCCCGGTGTTGGCTGACCGCTTTGTGCTGACATTGGTTAATACAGGCGCTGTTAAGCCGGGGGATTTTGAAATACGGGAGAATGGTGGTGTGCTGCTGTCTGATTCCGGGCGGAAGAAAGTGCTTACGGCGTGGCAGAAAAAGAAGAGCGATCAGATTCTTCATCCGTTCCTGCAAGAAAAAATTTCATGGGGGTTGGTTCCGTATGTGCAAGCGCTGCTGCTAGCTCGATCGTTGCGGGGTGATCTTGATGATTACCCGCCATTTATGTGGAAGTAAAAGGTGCGTAGCTGTGTGTGGCGGTATGCGATGATTCGTGGTGATACGTTATTGGAGGTGAAAAACCATGATGGTTGTGGTTGCGTACGATGTGAGTACGGAAACCCCTGAGGGGAAGCGTCGTCTTCGTTTGGTGGCGAAGATATGCATGAAATACGGACAGCGTGTGCAGAACAGTGTTTTCGAATGCTCGGTGAGTCCTTCCGATTATCTGGTGTTGGTGCACGATTTGCTGAAGATTGCCAATACCGATGAGGACAGCCTGCGCTTTTATAAACTTGGCGCTCGATATGCGGATAGGATTGAGCATTATGGACGTGAACGGAGTTTGCCGGTTAATGATGTGATGATGATATAGCACAGGCAAAATGGCATGGTGCCATAACGATATGGTGTGGGGTATGCTGGGTTGAGCGTTTGAGTGTGCCGTCCGGTATTCAGAGTGTGTTTTCTAGCCAGCAGTATTGTGTTTTCGGCAAGGTGGCCGGTCTTGGAATGGTGTTTGTGCGAAGTGTAAGCGCTCATGATAAGGGACGTCTTTCGCACCTGAAAAACTATCGAAATCCGAATTGTGATTTTCGTGGGGCGTTTTGAAAACTAAATAATGGACATTAAAATGAGACAGAAAGCCAGTTGCTCGTTTTAGACATGTTGTTCGTCGTATCGGCGGTGTTGTTTGATATGCTTAAAGCTAGGCAGCTGGCTTGCGTCTCAAAAAGCGGACAAAAATGTCCAGCTGCACTGTCGCTCTCCTCATGGAGAGCGTGGATTGAAATCAATATCCAGTGCTATTACAATGAGGTGCTGGGGTCGCTCTCCTCATGGAGAGCGTGGATTGAAATATACCGTGGACGACGGCCTTGCACAGAAGTTGACCGTCGCTCTCCTCATGGAGAGCGTGGATTGAAATACCTCGATCGACAACGGGGGTATTCTGCGCTGCGGGTCGCTCTCCTCATGGAGAGCGTGGATTGAAATTTCCGATAAGGGTAATAGCATGTCGCATACGCTCGTCGCTCTCCTCATGGAGAGCGTGGATTGAAATATGTCGGCAAGCTGCATGGTCTGCTGATTGGACAAGTCGCTCTCCTCATGGAGAGCGTGGATTGAAATCCGCAGGAATGCGGCCAAGCTCGCAAATTAACATGATGTCGCTCTCCTCATGGAGAGCGTGGATTGAAATCATGATTCGTTGGTGAGTACGGTGCATTTGCCCGGTCGCTCTCCTCATGGAGAGCGTGGATTGAAATTGTTTTTTGCTGAGGACTTGGAAGCGTTTGCTCGGGTCGCTCTCCTCATGGAGAGCGTGGATTGAAATTCCGCCTTACCGTTGATGGTGGACATAAGCGACTGTCGCTCTCCTCATGGAGAGCGTGGATTGAAATACGCTCATTGAGTATGTGCCGGAAGAAGTCATTTGTCGCTCTCCTCATGGAGAGCGTGGATTGAAATCCGGTAAAGCTGACTGAGTGGCCGAACAGTTCCGTCGCTCTCCTCATGGAGAGCGTGGATTGAAATTTCGGTTAGTGGCGTTTCAGGCGTGCGCACAAGCGAGTCGCTCTCCTCATGGAGAGCGTGGATTGAAATTTTTCGGAAAAGATGGCAAGACGTATTTCAGTCAGTCAGTCGCTCTCCTCATGGAGAGCGTGGATTGAAATAACGATTTGCGTGATACGCCATTGGAATCGTACATCGTCGCTCTCCTCATGGAGAGCGTGGATTGAAATGCCTCATCCCATCACACCTTCCGCTCATCCGCGACAGTCGCTCTCCTCATGGAGAGCGTGGATTGAAATCGGTAATCCGAACGTCATCTATCCGGGTGAGACAGGTCGCTCTCCTCATGGAGAGCGTGGATTGAAATAGCTGGGCCACGATGTATTCGCAGAACTGGTCTGTCGCTCTCCTCATGGAGAGCGTGGATTGAAATATTCAAGCACGGATGCGGATGTTGAGTGGTTTGAGTCGCTCTCCTCATGGAGAGCGTGGATTGAAATACACGCCAGTCAGGAAGCGGATTGTCCGGCTTCGGTCGCTCTCCTCATGGAGAGCGTGGATTGAAATGTTCCGAAGCACCGTGAAAGTCGGCGATTACCGGTCGCTCTCCTCATGGAGAGCGTGGATTGAAATCCATGCGGTTTTGATGATTTTGAGGATTTCGCCGCGTCGCTCTCCTCATGGAGAGCGTGGATTGAAATTACCATGCACCTTTGAACGCAACCTAGCTGAGTCGGTCGCTCTCCTCATGGAGAGCGTGGATTGAAATGTGAAGCAGATGCGCCGTCTTGGCATCTCGTATGTCGCTCTCCTCATGGAGAGCGTGGATTGAAATTACGCGACAGGTGTCGGAAGGCGTGGAACAGGAAATGTCGCTCTCCTCATGGAGAGCGTGGATTGAAATTACGGGCATCCATTGGAAGCATGGCTGTTGGTGTGTCGCTCTCCTCATGGAGAGCGTGGATTGAAATAAATACTTATACCGTTCGGGCAATACGAAAGCGTGTCGCTCTCCTCATGGAGAGCGTGGATTGAAATATGAACCGCTGCACGTAATATCCGTACCTTAACCAGTCGCTCTCCTCATGGAGAGCGTGGATTGAAATCATTTGCCCAATTCGGTAGGGTGGATTTCGCATGATGTCGCTCTCCTCATGGAGAGCGTGGATTGAAATACGGGGCTATTGGTGGTTTCCAGCATTTCGTCCGTCGCTCTCCTCATGGAGAGCGTGGATTGAAATATGAGAATTACGAGGTGAGCGTCTACAAGCATGGTCGCTCTCCTCATGGAGAGCGTGGATTGAAATATTTCCGTTGTTGCGGGGTTTGCGTGTATTGCTATGGTCGCTCTCCTCATGGAGAGCGTGGATTGAAATAGGTATTTTGCGAATCTTGTGTTGAGAATGTCGCATGGTCGCTCTCCTCATGGAGAGCGTGGATTGAAATTTCGGTTAGTGGCGTTTCGGGCGTGCGCACAAGTCGCTCTCCTCATGGAGAGCGTGGATTGAAATGTTTTCTTTGTCGGCCAGCGCGTCCGCGTAGTGGTCGCTCTCCTCATGGAGAGCGTGGATTGAAATAAACATTATGACGTGCCCTTGGAGCCTGAGTTTGGGTCGCTCTCCTCATGGAGAGCGTGGATTGAAATGCTTTTGTATTGGCGACATTGTTGGCCGTGCGGTGTCGCTCTCCTCATGGAGAGCGTGGATTGAAATGCTTAACGAATTATTTGACACTATCATGTCACGAGTCGCTCTCCTCATGGAGAGCGTGGATTGAAATAACCGCGTTGGAGCGGAACGTAGCCGTGCCGTCGGGTCGCTCTCCTCATGGAGAGCGTGGATTGAAATCGCAAGTGGAAAATCGACGTGGATTCGCTCTATGTCGCTCTCCTCATGGAGAGCGTGGATTGAAATCTCGCCATGTCTGACGAAGAACGCGGAAAATACCGGTCGCTCTCCTCATGGAGAGCGTGGATTGAAATAACAGCAAGGATGGCGTTTTCGCCATTAAAGCCGAGTCGCTCTCCTCATGGAGAGCGTGGATTGAAATGACTGCGTGCCCGAAGACTTGCCGGAAGACTCGTGTCGCTCTCCTCATGGAGAGCGTGGATTGAAATAGCCAACAGGTGCTGAAGAACGAGACCCTGCGGGACGTCGCTCTCCTCATGGAGAGCGTGGATTGAAATACGTACTGGAAATTGCACGAGTTGTATGTGCGTAGGTCGCTCTCCTCATGGAGAGCGTGGATTGAAATGCGAACTCGTCCAGGAAACAGTGCAGGGGAGTGGCGGTCGCTCTCCTCATGGAGAGCGTGGATTGAAATCGATCCGGTAGACGCCGGACTGTTGTGTGACGGTGGTCGCTCTCCTCATGGAGAGCGTGGATTGAAATGGAAGTGAAGGCACGCTGAAGCGTCTTGTCATCCGGTCGCTCTCCTCATGGAGAGCGTGGATTGAAATTCCACGGTCGCGCCCAGCACGAACTGTCCGGGCTGGTCGCTCTCCTCATGGAGAGCGTGGATTGAAATGCCTCAGTCTTCCGAGACAACAGTGAGGGTTATCAGGTCGCTCTCCTCATGGAGAGCGTGGATTGAAATGTTGCGGACTTGACGAAACCGCCGAATCCCTGAGTCGCTCTCCTCATGGAGAGCGTGGATTGAAATCTTGCCCAACTGTTTCAGTTCGCCTACGGAAACGTGTCGCTCTCCTCATGGAGAGCGTGGATTGAAATTCCACGCCTGAGATCGAGGGTACTGCCGCGACGGTCGCTCTCCTCATGGAGAGCGTGGATTGAAATGCGCGGAACTCAAACCAAACGGATACCCCTTTTTGTGTCGCTCTCCTCATGGAGAGCGTGGATTGAAATGTGAAACTCGACGTCCGCAAATGCTACCCGTCGAGTCGCTCTCCTCATGGAGAGCGTGGATTGAAATACCATCGCAAACACCGCGCGCGTCTATAACAAGCAGGTCGCTCTCCTCATGGAGAGCGTGGATTGAAATGTCAATGAACGAGCGGAAAAACCCCTTGCTTTGCGTCGCTCTCCTCATGGAGAGCGTGGATTGAAATACGCCACCGAAACGGTGTCCGAGTACGGACCTGTGGTGTCGCTCTCCTCATGGAGAGCGTGGATTGAAATGCGGAATACGCGCGCAAGGGCGGTTTTTATCGAGTGGTCGCTCTCCTCATGGAGAGCGTGGATTGAAATGTTATAGGGGTGCGTTGGGCAAACATAATGTCTGTCGCTCTCCTCATGGAGAGCGTGGATTGAAATGACATAGGCGTTACCCAGCCGAATATCATGTTGAAGTCGCTCTCCTCATGGAGAGCGTGGATTGAAATTCGCACCTATTTTACCTGTTGTCGCCTAATGTCAGGTCGCTCTCCTCATGGAGAGCGTGGATTGAAATTGCTGGGATGAAATGCTCGAAACTACCAACTCTCCTGTCGCTCTCCTCATGGAGAGCGTGGATTGAAATACGGCCCCGACCGGAGTGGCCTGGACCCCGCCGGGTCGCTCTCCTCATGGAGAGCGTGGATTGAAATCCGAAGATTCGTTCGTGCTGGTCGAGTCCATCTCCGTCGCTCTCCTCATGGAGAGCGTGGATTGAAATTTCGCCGGTGGTCGAGCCAATCAGACCCTGATCGTCGCTCTCCTCATGGAGAGCGTGGATTGAAATTAACACACTGTACCTTAATCACTGGGGCATCTAGTCGCTCTCCTCATGGAGAGCGTGGATTGAAATGCTTTGACCATTGCCCACAGGATTTCGCTTGCCGTCGCTCTCCTCATGGAGAGCGTGGATTGAAATTTGTTATTGGATTAGTGTATCGATGTTGTTAAGCGGTCGCTCTCCTCATGGAGAGCGTGGATTGAAATGCCACGCAAGACACGAAAACAAACCAACGCAAAGTCGCTCTCCTCATGGAGAGCGTGGATTGAAATAAATCAAGCGAACCGGCATAACCGTCGATATGGGTCGCTCTCCTCATGGAGAGCGTGGATTGAAATACCAAACTGCTTGACATGAACATGGTCAGCACGGGGTCGCTCTCCTCATGGAGAGCGTGGATTGAAATAACGCCTGCCATGTGACTGTCGCTGATGGTGGGACGTCGCTCTCCTCATGGAGAGCGTGGATTGAAATGTGTTTGGTGCTGGTCGACGGTCTGATGCAGGAGGTCGCTCTCCTCATGGAGAGCGTGGATTGAAATGCATGTCTCGCAGAGGATTGCGTCGCAGCCGTAGGGTCGCTCTCCTCATGGAGAGCGTGGATTGAAATGTAGCACACCTCAGATAGATGCGCAGCGGCCGGTCGCTCTCCTCATGGAGAGCGTGGATTGAAATTACATCCGCACCAATGACGGGGAAATGCGTCGCGTGTCGCTCTCCTCATGGAGAGCGTGGATTGAAATCGGCAACCCTCTCAATCATCGACGATGACATGGTGGGTCGCTCTCCTCATGGAGAGCGTGGATTGAAATTGGATTGACACGTTGGAGCGTGCAATCCGCACCGGTCGCTCTCCTCATGGAGAGCGTGGATTGAAATTATCTCGAAATGGGCGGATTGCGCGCCATGGGCGAGGTCGCTCTCCTCATGGAGAGCGTGGATTGAAATGAGAATCGCGGCGATCTCCCTGCTGCGGGCATTGAGTCGCTCTCCTCATGGAGAGCGTGGATTGAAATATTACCCCTCAAACGGAAGCGCCGGCACCGTTCGTCGCTCTCCTCATGGAGAGCGTGGATTGAAATCGTGACCATCTTGGCCGTCCTCCGCGCAACCAGTCGCTCTCCTCATGGAGAGCGTGGATTGAAATTCTCTGCTTCAAGCTACCGCAGATGGGGATTGGGTCGCTCTCCTCATGGAGAGCGTGGATTGAAATGTCAACACGTCTTCAAGCGACGTATTAATAATGCGGTCGCTCTCCTCATGGAGAGCGTGGATTGAAATCGCGACACAGGGCAATATTCGTAACGCCGTGGACAGTCGCTCTCCTCATGGAGAGCGTGGATTGAAATCGTAAGGCGATTCCCCACCAGTCTGCCACGCGATTGGTCGCTCTCCTCATGGAGAGCGTGGATTGAAATAAAAAGGCTGCGCCAGTAGCAGTGTCGGTTACGCGTCGCTCTCCTCATGGAGAGCGTGGATTGAAATCACGTCACTTGCTTACAATCTCGGCCACTAGAGGTCGCTCTCCTCATGGAGAGCGTGGATTGAAATAACCTAAAATAGGATCTACTAAGAAGGGTATCGAGAGTCGCTCTCCTCATGGAGAGCGTGGATTGAAATGTCCGGTTCATGGTCGTCCGTCATGCCTTTCCTTGTCGCTCTCCTCATGGAGAGCGTGGATTGAAATAGCTGGGTGTATGCGCCGAACTTGTGGGGGGGCGGGGGGTCGCTCTCCTCATGGAGAGCGTGGATTGAAATTTAAACCGATGCGTGATAACAAAGGATCAGATGGATGTCGCTCTCCTCATGGAGAGCGTGGATTGAAATTGATTGTCCCGCCATGCCTGACATGCGCGGCGCGTGTCGCTCTCCTCATGGAGAGCTGGATTGAAATGTCGGTGCGGATGGTGTTTGGCTTGAGGATCGGGTCGCTCTCCTCATGGAGAGCGTGGATTGAAATACGATCAAGATCACCGACGACGGCCACGTGACCAGTCGCTCTCCTCATGGAGAGCGTGGATTGAAATAGTTCCATGTCCTGCGTCCGGTCGAGTAGGTCCTGGTCGCTCTCCTCATGGAGAGCGTGGATTGAAATTGCGCTGCAGTCAGACTGCGGAACTGCTTGAGTCGTGTCGCTCTCCTCATGGAGAGCGTGGATTGAAATTTGATCAGGCGCACGTTGCCGGCGGTATTGCCGGTCGCTCTCCTCATGGAGAGCGTGGATTGAAATTGATTGTCCAGCCATGCCTGGCATGCCCGATGCGTGGTCGCTCTCCTCATGGAGAGCGTGGATTGAAATTGCAAATGACGAACGTGCTGAGTGACGAAGCCTTGTCGCTCTCCTCATGGAGAGCGTGGATTGAAATCTTGCGGTGCTGTTCCACGTCAGTCCGGCGAAGGTCGCTCTCCTCATGGAGAGCGTGGATTGAAATAGGAAATGATTGAGTGCAGTGCCGAGCGCATTGGGTCGCTCTCCTCATGGAGAGCGTGGATTGAAATCGTACTCCAGCTGGGTTTTGCAATGCTACTGCCGTCGCTCTCCTCATGGAGAGCGTGGATTGAAATATCGAGCACGCCGAGCGCGTTGCTGCCGACGTTACGTCGCTCTCCTCATGGAGAGCGTGGATTGAAATCACGGGGTATCGGCCTTATACTGTATGACGCGTTTTGTCGCTCTCCTCATGGAGAGCGTGGATTGAAATCGCGCGTTGGGCCAAACCCGACGAGATGGCACCGGTCGCTCTCCTCATGGAGAGCGTGGATTGAAATTGGCTGTACGACACGATCGACGTGACCGCGCAGAGTCGCTCTCCTCATGGAGAGCGTGGATTGAAATTTGAGCATGCGGAGCATGACGTTGGCGGTCGTGTCGCTCTCCTCATGGAGAGCGTGGATTGAAATCGGTGTCTGCATCGTTCTGGCCGCCGCGTGGATGTTGCTCTCCCTGTTTATGTCCAGTGTTCCCCGCACATGCGGGATTCCACATGTGCGGGACTGCTAGCAACGGAAAACCAGGGTTTTTGTCCGCTCGGGGCGACTTCAACGGTAATACGAGCAGGAACTGCGACTGGGTGTTTCGCATGGGGTCGCTTCTGAAAGCTATGTAAAAGAAATAGTGTATGTGAAAACGGTCGGGTGGGTGCGGATGCACGAGAAATTGGCTAACCTGTCGAATTTCTGTTTTACTTTGGTCGTTCATCTCGTGAGTGGTCGTCAAGCTAGACATATTGTGTCCCATGGGATGCAACATGTCATATGGAAATACATATGACTGGCGAATATCGCCAATGGTTCAGCCGGATAAAGGACCGGAACGCAAAAGCCCGAATCAGCGCGAGACTCCGATTGCGCTTCTAGATGGGGCGGCCGGTGGGTGACCTGCATACGGTTGGTGACGGGGCCAGCGCGCTGAGGTTCAATTTCGGTCCCGGCTACCGTGTTTGCTCCGCGCAGAAGAGCGACTCGCTCATGTTGCTGCTTTATCGGTGGCCGAGCTTGACGATTCGGCGTTGCGGCAGGCCGTAATCGGCGATATGACCAAAGCGAAGGGTATGGGGCAGATCACGAAGGAGGCGGGTGTGGGACGTGAAAGCCTTTACAAGAGCCTCGACAGGAATGTCAACCCGAGCTTCCATACCATTATGAAGGGATCGTGCACGCTCTCGGCGGCAGGCTGACAATCCAACCCGCATAAGCTTGACTTTACGACCATCATGCAGTGGCCGCCCGAGCATTGGAAAAGGGCGATCGCTGACCATATTGTTGCGACATATGTGGAGAGATGTTCGTGGTGAGCTTGACGTACATAACATCGTAAAACTTCGGTCGTCTGGTTTGTTCTGCGGCTCATCAGTGAGGGAAAATGCTTAATTATGCCGCCTATCTCGCCTATATATGGCAGATTTTGAGGTTCGTACGGAGGCTTCTCGCTTATATATGGCAGGTGTACGTGCGAAAAGCGCCAAAAACATGCCCCCTAAGTGGCTTTTCTCGAAGGGCATGTGCCATATATAAGCGAGAAACTTCCGGTCAAGATGCCAAATCTGCCATATATAAGCCAGATATCGCGGTTCAGTTCAGATGAACTGGGTATATGTCCATAAATTTCGACGATTAGGGTGTATCAAGAGTTCCGAGTTGGTTTCAATGACAATCCGAGGGGGTGAAAACGAGTTTATGGGCACGCGTGCGGAGTCTCAGATGCGCAGAACTCCTCACGCAGCGCATATCACAATCCCAGCCAGGCGCGTAGGTCACGAATTTCCTGATCGCAGATGCCGTGGCCCATTCCCGGATATTCGAAATACGTGAGATTGCCGGTTTGCGCAAGTTTGTTGTGCGCGCACTGTTGGTCGGCTAAAGGAATTGTGCGGTCTTCGCTGCCGTAGCAGAGTGCGAATCGCGTGCGTCCGGTCGCGGGCAAAGGCTCAGCGGTTTCGCCTTTGAATGATGGGCTCATCAGAATCGCCATGTCGAACGCATCGGGATGTTCTGCAACCATGCGATACGACAGGTATCCGCCCTGCGAAAACCCGATCAGTACCTTGCGGAAATGCGCGTATGCGGGCGAATCCAGCA
>ERZ840517.2178-NODE-2178-length-18353-cov-3.294294_pt1 | contig 18353 bp, 9 predicted proteins | sample MGYA00519876_ERZ840517 | MGnify/ENA primary metagenome ERZ840517 (study PRJEB31850, sample SAMEA3708882) | human gut metagenome | biome: human gut; feature: human-associated habitat; material: faeces | place: China | collected 2014 ... | reverse complement strand
TTTATTTACTGCCAGAGCCGCTTAGGCTTGGCGAATTTTTAACGAACTATTGTATTAGAATAAGTGAGCATATACATGGTTAGAACCTTTATTTTTACTATCAGTTTATTGTTGATTCTATCTGGAATCCCTCACCGTTTATTAGCTTTGGATGACTATTCTTTAGTACAAATCAGTTATACTCAGGGTCTTTCTAACAGTGCAGTATTGTCATTGTATAGAGATGACCAGGGAGTTATGTGGTTTGGAACTTATGATGGGCTGAATGGGTATAATGGAAAGAAAATGGAGGTGTTTCGTACAGATGTACCGTTAGGAAAACCATTGTTGAATAACTCTATTTATGATATTGATGCTGCAGATAATAATCATCTCTGGATCTCCACTCTGGTAGGTGTTAATCGTTTTTCATTGAAGAAAAGGCAAGTAGTAGGTACATATCAAGTTTTTAAAGAGGAATTCCAGTTATTTTCAAATAGAAAGGGTGATACATGGGTAGTAGATAAAGGACATATATACTATTATTCTTCTCAGAAGGACAGTTTTGTGGAGGCTGCGCCCAATAAATTACAGTCTATAGATAAAAATCTATATTTAGTAGATGGGCAGGGAGCATTGTGGCAGTTTCTACAGAAAACCAGTCAGATTTGTTGTTATCAGATTCGACCAGATGGTGGTTTAGCTACAGAAGTTACTTCACTTCATTCAAAAGCAATCATTTTCACTTTTTCTCAGGGTGGATTGCTCAATTTTGTTGATGAAGATTATGACCTGTTTTTATATGATCTTGAGAAAAGACGGAAAATCTATATTCGTAACATTGGCATGTTGATTGAGCAATATGGAAAGTTAAAAGGAATTGTTTCTTTTCATGATGATATTATCTTGGGATTTGAACAGAATGGGCTTATTAAGTTGGATGCGATTACGTATTATAAAGAAAGTGTCATTGATAATAGTTTCCGTATTTTTTCTATTTATAAGGATCCGGTTCAAGATATTATTTGGGTAGGAACGGATGGGCAGGGAGTTTTTGCCTATTCTTCAAAAAAGGAAATGGCTGTTCAATTGATGTTTAGTCAACTTCAGAATAAAATTACTAGGCAGGTACGATCTATTTATACAGATACTTTAGAGAATTTATGGTTTGGAACTAAAGGGGATGGATTGGTTAAGGTAGAGAAGTATCAAGATAATATCCGTAATGGATTAGACTGGCAGAATATAACTGTTTATTTTCCAGGTAAAAAGGCTAGATTGATGAATTATGAACGCCCTTTGTCTGAGTTTCAGGTATTCGGAATAGCTGCTAGTCGTTATAAAAACGGATTTTGGTTAGGTTCTGCAGAGAATCCTGCATTATCGTTTTATGATTATTTACGTGATATGATATATCCGGTTAAAGGAGATATCAGTATGATTCAGAAAGTTCATCAGATATATGAAGAGAATGATTCTATCTTATGGATGACCACTTCTGGTACTGGGTTATGTCGCGTACTTGTAAAATATCTTCCTGATGGAACGTTTGAAGCTACACACGTGAAACAGTTTGCTTTTAAGGAAGGTAAGAAGGATATCAACGACTTTTTTCCGATGTATGTAGAAGGAGACTCTGTTATGTGGTTGGGTAGTAGAGGAATGGGGCTGATCAGATTCAACTTTCATACAGAGGCGTATAAGGTTTATTTGTTAGGAGGAAAGGATAAATTTGCGATTAATGATATTTTGGCAATTTGTCCGGATAATAATCGGTTGTATTTGGGTACAGTTTCCGGATTAGTCCAATTGGAATTCGACCAGAGAAATAATCCTGTCGTTTTTTGTATCGGTAAAGAACAAGGTTTCTTGAATGATATGATTCATGGGATTTTGAAAGATGAAAATGGATTCTTATGGCTTAGTACAAATAAGGGATTAGTGAAATATAATCCAACCAATCATGCTTTTCATACCTTCTATTATACGAATGGATTACAGATTGGAGAATTTAGTGATGATGCTTTTTATCAATGTGCGCAAACGGGAGATTTGTTTTTTGGAGGGACTGATGGAATATTATTTCTTGAAAAAGAACGGATGAATAAGGTCGAGAATCAATCATCTATATCTTTTTATGGACTTGAAATAGGGGGGGAACCTGTCAACTTCTATGATTATTATGATGAACAAGACCAAACATTGGTTTTAAAAGGTGTATCATCTGCCTTTTCAATTTCTTTTGTTGCTCCAGATTTTATTGAAGGGGATAATTTTGAGTATTCTTATCAGATGGACGATAATGAATGGTCTCCTTTCACAACGATGAACGTAGCTAGTTTTAAATCACTGTCCTATGGTAGTCATGTATTGAAGGTCAAATATAAAAAAGATGTTTTCGATTCAGACTTTGCATCGTATGAATTGAAAATAGATATTCTTCCACCTTGGTATTTGTCAATATGGTTCTGTATCACTTATTTGATATTGCTGATGGTTGGCGCTGTTTATTTGTTCAGGCTTTTTAAGCGTCATTTTCATCAAGAGAAACTGATTAAGGAATTGATGATACATGAGGCTTACAATGCATCGCTGAATAGTACTGCTGTTCATTTCCATGAATTGATAACCTCTTATTCTACTATTTTTAAGGCCTGTGGAGAGTTGCATAAAATTGTTGCTATGCCTGATGATTATTATTCTAAAGTGGATCGTATTTATGAATCGGCTTTGGCATGTGCTTTCAGAATAGGTAGGAGTAATCATGAGTTTATTGATTTAGGTAAATATTTTCCTGAGAATTTGACTATATATGGTCCCGTTAGTGTTAAGGATACTTCTAATGATGTTATCCGTATGCTAATCCAAAATGGATATAATAATCTATCTGATCTACAGGTAGGTATAATAGGCGATTTATCTATTGTACTATCTGAGGATGCATTTCGCTTCTTACTTTATTTTATATACCAACAGGTCTTGAGAACAGATAAACCAGCTACAGTGAAGATCTGGCAGGAAGATACAGTTTTGGTAATTAGTGCTGAAATGTCTTTGGAGATTTGCCAGTATGTATTAGAAACGAGCAAGCAGACAGGAATACAATTTAATGATGGAATGAGTTTTAATGTGTATATAGAAACCTGGTTGTTTGTATATGCTGTTCATGGTTTACATGTCTCATTATCTGTTCAGGAAAATCAATTATATGTTAGAGTTCCGGTGCGGGAACCTGTAACAGAGGAATTATATGTTGCAACAGATACAGCTCGCAAAAAAGTTTTGTTATTGGAGAGCCATGCTTCTATGGTATGGCTAATCAAAGAAATTCTGCAAGAGAAATATGCTGTAGTTACTGTTACTACTTTGCAGGAGGCATTTGCTTATTTACGTAAACAGATGCCAGATGTATTTTTGGCTGATACAATGATTTATCTTTCTGAGGAATCAAAATTTTTTGATTATATGCAAGCAAATAAGGGATTGCTGATGCATATAGCATTTATTCCATTGATAACGTGGAAAACTATTCGTGTATTGGATAGGGTAAATAGTAACTTGATAGATGGATTTGTAGTAATGCCTTATGATATCTTGTTTCTGAAACGAAAAATTGACATTGCAATAGCTCGGACTACTGATAAAAAACATATGTTTGAAGAGCTTTTGCAGGATGAAACTTCCTTTCGTTCCGAGGAAAATGTGGAGAAAAATGCATTTATGAAGCGACTAACACAGATACTGGACGAAAATCTGGATCGTGAAGATTTGGGATCTTCCTTTCTTGCAGAGAATATGTCCATGAGTTCTCGACAGTTTTATCGGAAGTTTAAAGAGTTAACCGGAAATTCTCCTTCAGAGTTTATTAAGTCATATCGTATTGAAAAAGCAGCACGTTTGTTGGAAGAAACAGAACTTTCGGTTTCAGATGTAATTTGTGAGGTGGGAATTGTGAGTCGTTCTTATTTTTATAAGGAGTTTTCCTATAAATATGGGATGACTCCTAGAGAATACCGAGATTTGAAGAAAAAAGGAAGTTCCCATAATTGATTGATATTTTTAATTAATAATCAGTCTGTTAGTATGTGCGCTGATTGGACACACTGTGTGCTCATTGACCTGTAGGTCTTTTGACAGTCTTTTGGCGGGGAAGAGTATGTCTTCTATAACCTTATTCATTTATTTCGCATTGTAGAGAAATGCTTGGGGCATGACACGTTGATTTCTGATTGCGAGAATCTTTGTTGGCGATGTCCTTTTGTTATACTTAAAATGCTATATTATGAAGAAGGTTTTGCTTTGTGCTATTACTTTGATGTTGGGATTAAGTACTGTTTTTGCCCAAAAAACCAAAGAGCCAGTTGACTATGTAAATCCATTAATGGGAACGGATTCTAAATTCTCATTGTCAAATGGGAATACATATCCCGCTATAGCTTTGCCTTGGGGGATGAATTTTTGGATGCCCCAAACTGGTAAAATGGGAGATGGTTGGGCATATGTTTATGATGCTGATAAAATCCGGGGATTCAAACAGACCCATCAGCCAAGTCCATGGATTAATGATTATGGACAGTTCTCAATAATGCCAATGACTAAAGGCCTGAAGGTTAATCAAGACGAACGTGCATCTTGGTTCTCTCATAGGGCTGAAAAAGTAACTCCCTATTATTATAGTGTATACTTGTCTGAATATGACTTGACTACTGAGATTACACCTACAGAACGATGTGCTTATTTTCGTTTTACTTTTCCAGAAACGGATCAAGCTTATGTGGTTGTTGATGCTTTTGACCGTGGTTCTTATATAAAGATTATACCGGAAGATAATAAAATTATTGGTTATACTACTCGTAATAGTGGAGGAGTTCCTGAAAATTTCAAGAATTATTTTGTTATCGAATTCGATAAGCCTTTTTCTTATCAGAAAGTTTGGGCTGGCGAGTCTATAGTAGAAAACTTATTGGAATTACATGCTGATCATGCTGGAGCTGCTATTGGTTTTGCTACTCATCGGGGAGAACAGGTTCATGCTCGTGTAGCATCTTCATTCATTAGCTTTGAGCAGGCAGAACGTAATTTAAGAGAGATTGGTGATAAAAATTTTGATCAGACGAAAGAGGTGGCTCGCGCTACTTGGAATGATGTACTGGGGCGTATTCGGATCGAAAGTGATAATGTAGAACGGATGAAAACTTTCTATTCTTGTTTTTACCGTTCGGTACTTTTCCCTCGTATGTTTTTTGAATATGATGTACAGGGAAATCCTATACACTATAGCCCTTATAATGGTAAGATATTGTCTGGTTATATGTATACGGATACAGGTTTCTGGGATACATTCCGCTGTTTGTTTCCATTCGTGAATTTAGTGTTTCCTTCTGTTGGTGAAAAAATGCAGGCTGGATTGTTGAATACTTATCTGGAGAGCGGTTTTTTCCCAGAATGGGCAAGTCCTGGTCATAGAGGTTGTATGATTGGTAATAATTCAGCTTCTGTTGTAGCCGATGCGTTTCTGAAGGATGTTACTAAGGCTGATGCGCAAAAGATGTATGAAGGGTTGCTGCATGGTACTGATCATGTGCATCCACGTATCAAGTCTACAGGACGTTATGGTTGGGAATATTACAATCAGTTAGGATATGTACCTTATGATGTAGATATTAATGAGAATGTGGCACGGACGTTGGAGTATGCTTATGATGATTGGTGTATTTATCAGATGGGTAAAAAGTTAGGACGTCCGAATGATGAGCTGGAACTGTTTAAAAAGCGTAGTCAGAATTATCGGAATGTATTTGATCAAGAAACAAAATTGATGAGAGGCCGTAATAAGGATGGTAAATTTCAGACTCCGTTCAGTCCACTGAAATGGGGAGACGCTTTTACAGAAGGAAATAGTTGGCATTATACTTGGTCTGTTTTCCATGATGTACAGGGATTGATAGATTTGATGGGAGGTAAGGAAATATTTGTCAGCATGTTGGATTCCGTATTCTCTGTTCCTCCTATTTTTGATGACAGTTATTATAGAGGTGTTATTCATGAAATCCGAGAGATGGAGATCATGAATATGGGTAACTATGCACATGGGAATCAACCTATCCAACATATGATTTATTTGTATAATTATGCTGGAGAACCATGGAAAGCTCAATATTGGCTGCGTGAAGTGATGACTCGTTTGTATTTTCCTACTCCTGACGGTTATTGTGGAGATGAGGATAATGGACAAACTTCGGCTTGGTACGTCTTTACCGCATTAGGATTTTATCCGGTATGTCCAGGTAGTAATCAGTATGTATTGGGAGCACCGTATTTCCCTAAAGCAACTATTACGTTAGAAAATGGTAAGAAGATAGAGATTGTAGCTCCGAAAACTAGTGATGAAAATCGTTATATCCGTAAGATGAGTTATAATGGTAAGAATTATACCAAGAATTATTTGGATCATTTTGAACTATTGAAAGGAGCACGCTTGTTATTTGACATGTCAGATCAACCGATGAAAGGACGGGGCATAAAGGATAGTGATTTCCCTTATTCCTTCTCTCGTAATGAAACAGTACAATAATTTTTATATGAATAGAAAGAAGATTTGTTGGTTGGCAGCAGTTGTGGCATATGCCACAACTGCAGTTGCCCAGATTGAAAAAGTCAATCCTGTTATTGGAACAGATGGCATGGGGCATACCTTTCCTGGGGCATGTGTTCCTTTTGGAATGATACAGTTGAGTCCAGATACAGATACAATCCCTCATAATGTTGATGGGGTATACCAGCCGGATGTTTATGCTTATTGTGCAGGTTATCAATATCATGATTCTACTATTGTTGGATTTAGTCATACTCATATGAGTGGTACTGGACATTCTGATTTGGGAGATATTCTGCTAATGCCTACAACCGGTGCTTTGAAGTTGAATCCAGGTACTAAAGATTGTCCTGATGCGGGTTATCGTTCTCGTTTCTCGCATGAAACAGAAAAGGCTACCCCTGGTTATTATGAAGTCAAACTTGATGATTATGATGTAAAAGTTCAACTGACGACAACACCACGTGTAGGGATACATAAATATACATATCCAAAGGGAACAGATGGTAGAGTTATATTAGATCTGAATCATGGAATCTATAATTACGATGGAAAAACTTTGTGGGCAAATATCCGTGTTGAAAATGATACGCTGCTTACAGGGTATAGGATTACAAATGGTTGGGCACGTACGAATTATATTTATTTTGCTATTTCGTTTTCACAGCCTATTAAAAATTATGGTTATCAGGATTTCCAGAAAATTAAGTATAATGGTTGGTGGCGTAAGTTTCCGGTAAACCATAATTTCCCTGAAATGGGTGGACGAAAACTGGTGTCTTATTTTGAGTTTGACACTGCCAGTCAGCCTGAACTTGTTATTAAGGTAGCGCTTTCTGCATCTAGTACAGAAGGAGCTTTAAAAAATCTGCAGGCAGAGGCTGCTTCACAAGGTTTCGAACAATTGGCTGTTAAGGCATCTGAACAGTGGAAACACCAGTTAAGTTCTATTGAAGTGGAAGGAACTCCTGATCAGGAGGCGATGTTTTATACGTCCTATTATCATACAATGATTAATCCATCTATTTATATGGATGTAGATGGTAAATATCGTGGTCTTGATCAGAATATTCATCAGGCTTCTGGTTTTCAAAATTATACGATTTTTTCTTTGTGGGATACTTATCGGGCTGAACATCCTTTGTTGATGTTAATGAAACCTGATGAAGCTCGGGATATGGTTATGTCAATGATTAGACATCAACAGCAGAGTGTTCATGGACTGTTACCTGTATGGAGTCATATGGCCAATGACAATTGGTGCATGAGTGGCTATCATGCAACATCTGTATTAGCAGATGCTATCAGTAAAGGGGCTGATATTGATGTAGATGAAGCCTTGAAAGCGATGGTCACAACATCGAATGTTGACTACTTTGATGGTATAGGAGATTATATACGCTTAGGATATGTACCACTTGAAGTGAGTGGTACTGCAGCATCTACTACTTTGGAGTATGCTTATGATGATTGGACTATCTATTGGACAGCATTAAAGGCCGGTAATAATGAAGTTGCAGAGAAGTATCGAGAACGTGCTTTAAATTATCGCCGTATTTTTGATGAAACGTTAGGTTTTGCACGTCCACGTTATCGGGATGGTACTTTCAAGAAAGATTTTGATGTGTTGCAGACTTATGGAGAAGGATTTATTGAGGGCAATTCCTGGAATTTTTCTTTTCATGTCCCGCATGATGTAAATGGACTGATAAAGCTGATGGGAGGTGAAAAAGAATTTTTACGCAAGCTGGATGAATTGTTTACCATGCATTTGCCGGAAAAATATTATGAAGAGAATGAAGATATAACAAAGGATTGTTTAATAGGTGGTTATGTACATGGAAATGAGCCGAGCCATCACATTCCTTATCTTTATGCTTGGACCTCGCAGCCATGGAAGACTCAGTACTGGGTACGTGAAATAATGAACAAGATGTATAAAAATCATATTCGTGGACTAGGAGGGAATGATGATTGTGGCCAAATGTCGGCATGGTATATCTTTACAGCGATGGGATTTTATCCAGTCTGTCCAGGTACAGACCAGTATGTACTTGGAGCACCTTATTTACCTTCTGTCAGATTGAGTTTTGAAAATGGTAAATGCTTTGAGATCAAAGCTCCAGGTGTGAGTGATAAAAAACGTTATGTTAAGAGTGTACGACTGAATGGTAAACCTTATTCTAAGATGTATATTACTCATCAGGATTTGTTGAATGGAGGAGTTTTGGAATTTGAAATGAGTGATACTCCAAACAAACAAAGAGGAATCAGAAAATCTGATAAACCTTATTCAATGACTGATGAAAACTGACTAGTTATATAAATTTTCTATGATTATTTATTATGAATAAAAAATGTATAGTATTGATAGGATGTTTGATATCTGTTTTTTGTGCTTGTAACATGAAGGTATCGAAAGAGGTTACTGAGTCTCAGAAGATAGAAGTTGCTGATTCTGTTTGGGGAGACTATTTTATCGGAAACATCATATTTGAAGATAAGGCTCCTAAAAGTGAAGGATCCCGTATTTATCATGACTTGATTCCCGATCCGAAATCTTACATAAGCAGGCAGGCACGTACAGTTCTGAATACATTATATTATAGTCCGGAAGATAGTATTGCTCCAGTGCATACTTTACATTATACTTTAGAGGACATTGATGGAATCTCTGCGAAAGGAGGATCGGATGGAGACATTTCGATTTTTTATAGTACCCGTCATATTGCAAAATCTTTTGTAAATAATGATACTGCTAAAGTTGATTTTGAAACACGAGGTGTACTACTGCACGAGCTAACTCACGCATATCAATTGGAGCCGCAAGGCATCGGTACGTATGGTACGAATAAAGTATTCTGGGCTTTTATTGAGGGGATGGCAGATGCAGTACGGATAGCAAATGGTGGTTTCCATGGTGAGAAAGATCGTCCGAAAGGTGGAAGTTATATGGATGGTTATCGAAAGGCAGGATATTTCTTTGTCTGGTTGCGCGACAATAAAGATCCTGATTTTTTGCGTAAGTTTAATCGCAGTACGTTGGAAGTTATTCCTTGGTCTTTTGATGGAGGTATCAAATATGCTTTAGGGAAGTCATATGATATTGATACTTTATGGAGAGAATATCAAGTTGCAGTTGGAGATATAGAAGAGAATAAGCAATGAGACGAATAATAGGATTTATATTTTATAGCATCTTCCCTTTGTTGGTGATGGCAGAACGTTTAACACCTTATGTAAATCCGTTTGTTGGCACTGATGGGTATGGAAATGTATACCCAGGAGCTCAGATTCCTTTTGGTGGTATACAGATTAGTCCAGATACTGATGCAGATTTTTATGATGCAGCTTCTGGTTATAAATATTCTCATTCGACATTGATGGGATTTAGTCTGACACATTTAAGCGGTACTGGTATACCTGATTTGGGAGATTTCCTTTTTGTCCCGGGAGCAGGTGAGATAAAGTCTGTTCCAGGGACACACGATGAACCTGAAAAGGGCTACCGTTCACATTATTCACACGATAAAGAGTGGGCCTCACCTGGATATTATGGAGTAGAATTGATTGATTATGGAGTAAAGGCTGAAATGACTGCTGCCTCGCGTAGCGGTTTTTTCCGCTTTACTTATCCAAAATCAGATCAGGCTTTTATTTTAATTGATATGAACCATACCTTATGGCAGAGTTGCCCATGGGCTAATTTACGTCAGATTAATGATTCAACATTGGTTGGATATAAATTAGTAAAGGGATGGGGACCTGAACGGCATGTTTATTTTGCTGCTACTTTTTCTTGTAAACTGAATAACTTTCAGATACTGCAGAATGGGAAGCCTGTTATTTATGATACGAAGCGCTTCCGGAGTCATTTGGAGGCATGGGGAGAAAAACTCATGGCTTGTGTACGTTTTGAGACTCAGGCTAATCAGGAGATATATGTAAAGACTGCCATTTCAGGTGTCAGTACGGAAGGAGCATTGAGAAATCTACAGGAATTGAATGGATTTGATTTTGATAGAACACGGGAAGCTGCTGATAGACTATGGGAAAAGGAACTTTCAAAATTCCAGGTAAAAGGTGATTTGAAAACGAAACAGACTTTTTATACTAGTGCTTATCATGCAGCATTACATCCGTTTATATTTCAGGATGTGGATGGTATGTATAGAGGCTTGGATAAGAATATAGAAAAAGCAGAGAATTTTACTAATTATACGACTTTTTCTTTATGGGATACTTATCGTGCTTTTCATCCATTGCTCAATCTTATAAATCAGCCGTTGCAAGCAGACATCGCCAATTCAATGTTGGCACATTATGATAAGAGCGTAGAGCATATGCTTCCAATTTGGTCTTTTTATGGAAATGAAACGTGGTGTATGATAGGGTACCATGCTGTATCAGTCCTTGCAGATATGATGGTAAAGGGAGTAAAAGGTTTTGATTATGAACGGGCTTATCAAGCAATGAAAACTACTGCTATGAATCCTCATTATGACTGTTTGCCTGAGTATTGTGAATTAGGTTATGTCCCATTTGATAAAGAGGCTGAATCTGTTTCTAAGACTTTAGAGTATGCGTATGATGATTATTGTATTGCTCAGGCTGCCAAATTGTTGGGTAAGGAAGATGATTATGCCTATTTTATGAAACGTTCTAGAAATTACCGGAATCTGATAGATCCTGAAACTTTTTATATGCGAGGTAAAGATTCCAAGGGAAACTGGCGGGAACCATTCAGTCCAATAGCTTACCAAGGTCCGGGATCTGTCAATGGATGGGGTGATATAACAGAAGGTTTTACCATGCAATATACTTGGTCTGTTCCTCATGATTTTGAAGGATATATCTCCATTGCAGGAAAGGATTTCTTGTTAAAACGGTTAGATGAGCTGTTTATAACAGAAATGGATAAGGATATTCCTGGAGCACATGATATTCAAGGACGTATCGGAGGATATTGGCATGGTAACGAACCTTGTCATCATGTAGCTTATTTGTATAATCAGTTAGGACAGGCCTGGAAGTGTCAGAGATGGGTACGTACTATTGTTGATCGGTTTTATGGAAATCAACCTAATTCTTTAAGTGGTAATGATGATTGCGGGCAAATGTCAGCTTGGTATATTTTTAACTGTATGGGATTTTATCCTGTAGCTCCTAGCAGTAATATCTACAGTATTGGTTCGCCGTGTGTCGAAGCTATTACAGTATTGATGAGCAATGGGAAACAGATAGAAGTGACTACCCAGAATTGGTCCTCTTCGAATGTATATGTGAAAGCTTTGTTTGTGAATGGTAAAAAACGGACAGAACCTTTTTTGAAATATGAAGAGTTGAAAGATGGGGTCAAACTACATTTTGTAATGAGTGACAAGCCAAATAAAACGTTTGGAATTCAGTGATTTATATTATGTACGCTCAATGACCATGTGTGCGCTAAATGTACAATTTGGAAACTGTCTCTATTTTGGCAGTAAAGAGAATAATTAAATGATTAAAATAACACAAATTTGCTATCGTAAAAAAAAGATATAAACCTTAATTCTTTTTAGATATGAAGAATATGACCTTAAAATGTTGTTTGGGGATTATTGGTTGCTTATGTGCGCTAGCTTCATGTACTCAATCAACAGCTAAGAAGACAAGTGGTAATCCAGTCTTCCCAGGATGGTATGCAGATCCGGAAGGAATCGTGTTTGGTAAACAATATTGGATTTATCCTACTTTATCTCTTTTATACGGTGAAGACCAAAAGAGATATCAGAAGGATTTGGAGAGAAAAACAGATGCTATTAATCCTGATTATAATCTCCAGACTCATTTTGATGCTTTTTCTTCAGAAGATTTAGTGCATTGGAAAAAGCATCCTGCTGTGTTGTCGATTGATGATGTGAAATGGGTGAAATATGCTTTGTGGGCTCCTTCCATCATTCAGGCAAATGGTAAGTATTATCTTTTCTTTGGTGGAAATGATATTCAAAATGAGAATCAGGTAGGTGGTATAGGTGTAGCTGTCTCTGATCGTCCGGAAGGCCCGTTTAAGGATGCTCTAGGTAAACCATTGATTGATAAAATTGTGAATAATGCTCAACCAATCGATCAGTTTGTATTCCGTGATGATGACGGACAGTATTACATGTTTTACGGAGGATGGAAACATTGCAATGTAGTGAAATTGACCGATGATCTATTGGGATTGAGACCTTTTGATGATGGCGAAATTTACAAAGAAGTTACTCCTGATCAATATGTAGAAGGACCGTTTATGTTGAAGCGTAATGGAAAATATTACTTTATGTGGTCTGAAGGTGGTTGGGGTGGTCCACATTATAGTGTCGCTTATGCTATTGCCGATTCTCCATTAGGCCCTTTTAAACGGATTGGTAAAATTTTACAACAGGATACAGCTGTAGCAACAGGAGCAGGTCATCATTCAGTTATTCAGGTTCCCGGGAAAGACCAGTATTACATAGTATATCATCGTCGTCCGTTAGGATATACAGAAGCCAGTGAACGTCAAGTGTGCATTGATAAACTGGAATTTGACGATAAAGGATATATAAAACCAGTCAAGATGACTTTTGAAGGTGTAGAAGCTGTACGTATTGAATGATTGAAAACCTTCAAGGACCATGTAGATTTTAAATGAATGTATAACTTAAAAATAATTCTATAGCCTATGAAATGAACTTTATTAACCTTAAAAATGAGATTTCGACAAATACCTCTAATGTGATAAATTTTTTATTTTAATATTAATCTAACATAACTATGAAAAAAGAATCGAGATTTCTGAACGTTATGAAATTTTCAACCATTCTTCTTTCTACCTGTTCGATGTCAGCATTGGCTTTTCCTGCAAATTTGCCTAATTCGAATGGTAATATTGGAGAGGATGGAACTGTTGCTAGCCAGATGACTAGTCAATCTGAAGTACTGGTTGGTTATAACCATGAAAATCGTTTTGATGTGGTTCAGCAAGGACATCAAATTAATGGTGTGGTAATAGACAAGAATGGTGAACCCATTATTGGTGCCAATATTATGGAAAAAGGGACATCTAATGGTACGATTACTGATTTTGACGGTAAATTTACATTGAATGTTTCTAATAAGGCTACATTAGTAATTAGCTATATTGGATATACAACACAGGAGATAGCAGCCAGTAAAGCGACAGGGGGAACACTTACTGTGACTTTGGTTGAAGATACGGAGATGATGGATGAAGTTGTGGTTGTAGGATATGGTACAATGCGTAAGTCTGATGTAACAGGATCTATCGCCAGTACACGTGGATCTGATATCCTTAAGACACAATCATTCAGTGCTCTGGATGGATTGAAAGGTAAAGCTTCTGGTGTAAATATTTTCTCTAATTCAGGTCAGCCAGGTGCAGGAATCCGTGTACTTATTCGTGGTGTAAATACTATTAATGCTTCAACAGACCCGTTATACGTTGTGGATGGTGTAGTAATGGAAGATTTCCATTTACTTAATCCAAAACATAGAAGTTCTGAAGGATGCTTCTTCGGCAGCTATTTATGGTGCACGAGGTGCGAATGGTGTAATCTTGGTTACTACGAAACGCGGTAAAACGGATGGAGAAGGTGTTGCTGTATCCTATCAAGGTTCTGTAAGCTTCGGAACAATGGCTCGTTATATGGAAACATTGACTGCTTCTCAGTGGCAGGAAGCATTTATGCAAGGATTGGAAAACTCCAATACTTATCATGGAACCAATTATTCATTGGATAGAGCTGACCACTTTACTGATCCTCGTTATTTTGATGAAAATGGTAATGCCATTTACGATACTGATTGGCAGAGAGAAGCTACTCGTACTTCTATATCACATAATCATCAGTTAAGCATTCAGCAGGCAGGTAAGAATTCATCGATCGGGGCTTTCTTGAACTATACGGATCAGCAAGGTTTGCTATTGAATTCATATATGAAGCGTATCAATGCAAAAATGACTTATGATGCAAGTCCTACAAAATGGTTATCAACTTCTGTCAATTTGTTGGTAAATCATTCTTGGGGAAATAATACAGACCATGGTGATGGAGGACAGAATGCTCTTCGTACAATGATTGAAATGCCTGCATGGTATCCAGTGAAAAATACTGATGGTACTTGGGCAGATGATAATACAGCAGTATTTCAGGATGTCATAAAATATGCAGCAACAGCTGACCGTCCTGCTCAAATGGTACGTTTTTCTTCGGAAGATGGAGCGAATCCTGTGCATTTCTTGAATTCGGTTCAGCGTAAACAATACCGTACACAAATTTTTGGTAATGTAGGATTGACTTTTCATCTGCTTCCTAACTTGGATCTGAAGACCCAACTTGGTATTGATAGCCACAATTATACTAACCGTGAATATGGTCCTCGGGATGTACATGATTTCGGTAAAGGAGATCAAGGTAATGCTTATCAATCAAATTCAAGTACTTTGTATTGGCAAGAAGAAACATATTTGACTTATAAGAATTCGTTTGGTAATCATCGTATCAATGCGATGGCTGGTTTGTCATGGCAGGAGCGTACTTATGAGTCTTTCAATGCAACAGCCAAGACTTTCGCTGATGACTATTATGGTTACCACAATATGGCAGCTGGAACACAGCGCCCTAGTGTAGGTTCTGATCATGATCGTTGGGCGATGAATTCATATTTCTTGCGTATTGGATATTCTTATGGTGACCGATATATGGCAACGGTAACAGGCCGTTATGATGGCTCTTCTAAATTTGGTAAGAATAATAAATATGCGTTCTTCCCCTCTTTCGTCTGCCGGTTTGGCTTGGTATATTTCGAATGAAGAGTTTATGAAGAAATTACCGGTTATCAGTACCTTAAAATTGCATACAAGTTATGGTATAATGGGTAACAGTGAAATCGGTACTTATGCTTCATTAGCTACTATCGGTCAAGGTACAACTGTTATTGGTGGTGAAACTGTAACTACTGCATATCTGAGCAAAATGGCCAATAAAGACTTGAAATGGGAAAAGACCGCACAATTTGATTTAGGTTTGAATCTGAGCTTATTTAAAGACCGTTTGTCTTTTGACGTTTCTTTCTACCATAAATATACCAGTGATTTGTTATATAGCCGTCCATTGCCTTATTCTACAGGTTTCTCTGATGTTACAGCTAATATTGGTGAAGTTTCTAATAAGGGTGTTGACTTAATGGTGAATGCAATTCCTATCAGTAACCGTGATTTTAGTTGGTCAGCTACTTTGAACTTGAACTATAATAAGAATAAAGTTGAAAAACTGGGAGCAAACAATGAAACAATTTGGAATAACTGGGGTACTCTGAAAGTCGGTGAATCATTGTCTTCATTTGGTGGTTATGAATGGTTAGGTATTTATGATTCTGGTGATCAGATTGGTCGTAGTAAGATTGCTACAGAAAAATCAATTCTTGGAAAAGGTTTACCTGATTGGACTGGTAGCTTTATTCATAATTTGAATTATAAAAACTTCGATCTTACTGTAGATATGCAGTTTGTGTGGGGAGTAGAAGTCTTACAGGATTTCTTGCATTCTACTCAGTCTCGTTTCTTGACTTCTGGTTTGTCTACGATCTTAACAGATGCATGGACTCCAACAAATACGAATACTACAGTACAGATGATTTATAACCGTGCTTATGGTGATGGTTATAGTGATCAGAATTTTAACTCATCTTGGATTGCTGATGGTTCATATTTCCGTATGAATATGATTCAATTGGGATATACTTTTACTCCGTCTGCTGTTCGTAAAATTGGAGTTAAGAATATGCGATTATATTTTAGTGTGAATAATGCATTTATGATTTGTTCTAAGGATTTCAAAGGATATGATCCAGAATCATCTTCCAAAGGTTCTTCTACGTGGGGACAAAATGTGCTGTTCTTTGCTTATCCGAAGGCTCGTACATATACTGTTGGTGCGAATATTACGTTCTGATAAAAAAATTGTGTTATGAAAAAGATTAAATATATTGTATTTGGCGTATTTAGTTTGCTTACAATGGTAACTACGTCATGTAGTAATTTCTTGGAAGAAGAACCATTGGATCTTAAAACAGATGGTCAGTTTTGGACTTCAGATGCAGATGCTCAGTCTGCTGTAAATATGGTTTATAGTGGAGGTGTTCCTTATTTATATGGCGGACGTAATACGGGTTGGCAACCTACTCGTTTGATGTATAATGGATTATTATCAGGTCTTTTTGTGGATGACAAGAAAGATGGTGATCTCTCCTCTAATATGGAAACACTGAATATAAACTTTCAGACTGTTGCTGGAGACGTAGGTGAGCTTTGGCGTGAGCCTTATGTTTCTATCGGTCGTTGTAATGTTTTGGCTAAAAGATTACCACAAATGGTTGAAGCTGGAATTATTTCTGAGGACCGTAAGAATGAATTATTGGCTCAGGCATATTTCTTCCGTGCTTGGTCTTATTTTTTCCTTATTAAGGAATTTGGTTGTAAAGATGGTGAAGCTCAAGGCGGTGGTAATGGAGGAGTACCATTGGTTCTTGAACCTTATGAGACTACTGACCCATCAGTAATTAATCAGCCACGTGCTTCTATTGTAGCTGTTTATGAGCAGATTGAGAAGGACCTTCTCGGGGCTATCAAGTATTTGCCCAATACAACGTTCTATGATAATGGCTGTAGAATCACTAGACCTGCAGCGCAAGCTTTGTTAGCTTCTGTTTATTTGCAATGGGCTGGTTATCCTCTTCAGGATACAGACAAATATGCTGAAGCAGCTCAAATGGCAGAAAGCATAATCAATGGTGGAGCAGGTCATGCATTGGAGCAGAATGAAGACGATGGAACAAATCAGTTGAGTGCTTTTAATAAGATAAAGAACAACAAAAAGTCGAAAGAGATTATTTATGCTATTGAATATGATGAAACTTTGAATCAAGGTAATCCTTATATCAATGCATGTATGACAGGTCAGGCAACAGCCTGGGTAGAGGATGATAATTCTAAGGTTTTTGCTACCAGTGTTTTGGCTAATATGTATCATGCTAGTGATGTTGTATTGGATAGTTATGAAGATGGTGATGTTCGTATCAAAGAAAAGAATTTCTTCTTTACAAACTATGTTTCCAATACAGGTAAGGTCTTCGAATGTAATCAGTATGACAACTGGTTCTGGTTTGAGGATTATGCAATGATTAATTCAAAAGGATCTAGTTTGAACTTCCCTGTTTTCCGTTTGGCTGAAATCTATTTGATTGCTGCAGAGGCCTTACTGAAACAAAATAATCCGGATCAGGCTAAAGCCAGAACTTATCTGGAAACAGTGCGTAAACGTGCGTTTACGGTGAATGGAGAATTGAATGCTAATTATGATTTGCCTGCTACTGTTACGATAGAGGATGTATTGACTGAACGTTTGCATGAGTTACCTCTTGAATTGAAAGTTTGGGATGATATCCGTAGAAACCGTTTGTATCCACAGCTTCAAGCTGATAATTCTTTGAAATGGGTTGATATTGCAACAGCAGAGACATATAATAAGCGTGACAACAAATCATTTAAAGATAACTTGCACATGTTATTATGGCCGATTCCACAAAGTGCTATGGAACGTAATCCGAATTTGACTCAGAATCCGGGTTATTGATAATATCGCTGATTACAATCTAAAAAGGTATAGCCAATCAGCTATACCTTTTTTATTAATAATTCAATACTTCGGTAAATTTTTACCGAAAGATTAAAAGTTAAACAACAGAACCGGCA
>ERZ840517.2176-NODE-2176-length-18388-cov-5.997109_pt1 | contig 18388 bp, 20 predicted proteins | sample MGYA00519876_ERZ840517 | MGnify/ENA primary metagenome ERZ840517 (study PRJEB31850, sample SAMEA3708882) | human gut metagenome | biome: human gut; feature: human-associated habitat; material: faeces | place: China | collected 2014 ... | reverse complement strand
TTCTTTTTTCTGGGATCAGCTTTGCCTTCTTGACGATTCTTTTGGCTGCCATGTCATTCCTGAACGGATGAGCCTTTATTGCCAGCATCTTTGGGAAAAATCCTTAAATAATTGTGTTGACGTAAGCTGTATGTCGATTAATAACCCATTCTAACGCACTTTCGTTTTCGCGCTTCACTTCTTTAAGGATTCCTGTTCATCCACAGCTTCGCCCTCTTTCGGATATCCATTTAACGACCCGTCATCTTTAATATTGTGGAACACGGTCATTTGGTTTCATAATTTTTCTTTTTTGCGTAAGATTTATCTGTATGGCATTACTACATTTTAGGTTTATTTCTTACAACATACAAACCTACAAACGCGAAATAAAATACTAAATCGGCCTTTTCTATAACATCTGTCAGCGGCTTGCATTGGCCGTCAAAATAAGATAAAATAAATACCTTAATGGTCAAACGAGTGGGGAGGGACACGGCTGTGCGGATAGACAAGAGAACAGCTACGGGCATTGGCTGTCTTGTGACGATCGGTATTGTGCTCGCGTTGATGATCGTGACCTTTCACGCCATTGCGCGCGGTGATGTTCCGGAAAATCCGCTCACGCCGGTCGGCGTGGTACTGGAACTCGTCTGCGCCATCCTGACAACCTCGACCTATGCAAGCGTGGTCTTTGGCAGTCATTCGCGCAGGCGCTTTCGCTCCTATTTCCTCTGGATGCTGGCAATCAACACCATTGGGCTTTTGAGCGATGTGATCTATTGGGGGATCGGGCTTGATTTTCTTCCTGCCCTTCCGCGGCTTCGCGAGACCTGCTATTTTGTCTGCTACGCCTCGGCATTTCCACTGCTCATTTTTTACAGCACCTATCTCATCAGTTACATCAATGAAGACTCGAAGGAATTGCAGCGATATACCGTTTTGATGACCGGCCTCAGCGCGGATGGATTTCTGCTCGTGATGATCTCTGTCATCACGTCGCACTCTCAGAATGCCCCGTGGCATCTGTCGGATCACCCGTGGCTTTACTTCTTCTTTTTGGCCATGCCGATGGTGGTCAACATCGGCATCATTCTGAACTTCAGGAGGATGCTGACCAACCGCAAGGCGATCTCTTTCCTTTTCTATGAGCTGCTGGTGGCTGCCGCGGTAGTGGTTGACACGGTCATCGGGGAGATCACACTGGCTCATGTCGTTGTGGCGTTTTGTCTCATCCAGATATATATCACTGTGCAGATCGAATATGAAAAGCAGCAGGAAGAGCAGCTCTTGCAGCAGCGTATCTCCATTATGATCAGCCAGATACAGCCGCACTTTCTTTACAATGTGCTCACCAGCATTCGCGCGCTCTGCCGCATTGACGCGCGCGAGGCTGAGAGCGCGCTGACGGATTTTACCCTCTACCTGCGAGGGAATCTCGATTCGTTGAGCAATACCGGCTGCATTCCTTTTTTGCAGGAACTACAGCATACCAAACACTATGTTGATCTGGAAAAAATGCGCTTTGGCCGGGATCTGACCGTCCTTTTCAACACGCCGGTCACGCAATTCTCCCTGCCGCCGCTCACATTGGAGCCGATCGTCGAAAACGCGGTGCGCCACGGCGTGATGCAGCGGCTTCAGGGCGGGACGGTGATCATCTCTACAAGCGAGACCGAGTCGGATTTCGTCGTGACTGTTTCGGATGACGGCATCGGGTTTGATGCAGAGCAGCTTGCGGCGGGCGGCAAGCATATCGGCTTGTGGAACGTCCGTGAGCGCCTTGCCGCGGTGTGCGGTGGGCACATGGAGATCGAAAGCGGGATCGACAAGGGGACAAATGTGACGATGTGCATCCCCAAATATCGAAAGGAGAGCGAATGATGGAACTTTGCTTGTTGGCTGTTGACGATGAATCTTTGGCGCTGAGCGATCTGACAGCGGCGCTGCAAGCTGCTGAGCCGGCAGCAACGGTTCACGCCTATACCGATCCGACGAAAGCGCTTGAGGCGGTGAGAACGGGGGAGATCCTTCCGGATATCGCCTTCCTGGACATTCAGATGCGCGGTTGGACGGGGCTGGACCTTGCACTGGAATTGAAAAAGACGATCCCGACGCTCGAGATCATTTTTGTTACGGCTTATTCGCAGTATGCGCTGGAATCCTATTCCCTCCATGCACGCGGCTACCTGATGAAGCCTGTTACGGCCGAGGCAATCGAGGAGGAACTTCGTAATATCGGCCTGACCACAGTGCCTGTGAGGAAGGAGCTTTCCCTGCGTGTCCAGTGCTTCGGCAATTTTGAAGTGTTTTATGAGGGAAAACCGCTCGAATTTGCCCGCGCAAAGAGCAAGGAGCTGTTTGCGTATCTGGTATTTCGCCGCGGTTCGGCCTGCAGCATCCGGGAATGTGCGGCCATTCTCTATGAGGATCGGGAATACGGCAGCGCGCTGAAAAATCAGATCGAAACCTTTAAGTCTGATATGATGCGCACCTTGCGAAAGGTGGATTGCGAAGATGCGGTCATCAAGGGGCGGAATCAACTCAGCGTGGATACAGAAAAGTTTTCCTGTGATTATTATCAGTTTCTCAACGGCGAATCTTCGGCGATCAATGCTTTTGTCGGAGAGTTTATGACGCAGTATAGCTGGGCGGAGATCACGACGGCATCGCTACAGGGCAAGATGACTGAAATCATTCGCTAAAAACTATCAAAAACGGCGAAAATGCAGAGGCGATCGAAATGCTCTGCATTTTTGTTGTCTTTTTGTTGTCCTTGATCCGGTAAAATGAATCACAAGAGGAGCAAGGCTGCAAAACCTATCTCCCAACGTTTTAGGAGGAAAGCTCAATGGAAGAAAAAAACCTGCACGTCGAAGAAGGCGCGCTCAAGGTAACAAAGCTCACACTTTATGAGGCGGTAGCGATCATCGTGGGTGCCAATGTCGGTTCCGGTATACTCGGCCTTGCATATTCTTCCCGCCTTGCGGGATGGCCGATCCTGGTGCTCTGGCTGGCGGTGGCCGGTCTGTTCACCACGTTCTCCATGCTCTATGTGGCGGAGTCCGCACTGCGTACAAAAAAGCCCCTGCAGCTGCCCGGCCTTGCGGAAAAATATGTCGGTAAGGTCGGCTCGGTCCTGATCTTCATCTCTGTCTGCGCGAACTCCATCGGCTGCATGGTCGCCTACACGACAGGTTCCGGCAACATCCTCTGCACACTGCTCGGTCTCCCCAACTGGGCGGGCAGCCTGCTGTTCACCGTTCCCTGTGTGCTGGTCGTCTGGTTCGGCCTCAAAGCCACCGGCCTTTGGGAGAAATTCATGTCCACGGGCATGGTCGTGCTGCTCGGCATCATTGTGATCGCATCCTTCCTCTCCGGCAAGGCGGATGTCTCCCGCGCCGTATACGCAAACTGGACCTATGCCGTTCCCCTTCTCAGCAGCGCTATTTTCTGCTACATCGCGCAGTATGCCGTGCCTGAGCTGGCGCGCGGTATGCGCCACACGCCCAAGAAGCTCCCGGTTGCCATCATTCTCGGTATGTTCATCACCGGCGTGCTGCTGGCCGTTGTTCCCCTTGCCGTTCTCTCTCTGACCGGCGCGGAGGAGGTCACACAGGTCGCTACGCTCGCCTGGGGTCAGGCACTCGGTACCTGGGCGCTCTATACCGCCAACATTTTTGCCCTCTGCGCCATGATGACCTCTTATTGGGCGGTCGGCGGTTCCATGCTCACGAACATCGTCGATATGTTCAAGCTCAAGGATGAGAAGGACACCAAGACCCGTCTCATCGCCATCGCCTGCACGGTGCTTCCCCCGTTCATCCTTGCCTACGCCGGTCTTGTCAGCTTTGTTGACGCCATTGGCTGGGCCGGTACCTTCGGCGGCGTGATTATGTCGATCGTTCCCGTTCTGATGCTCAACAACGCCCGCAAGAAAGGCGATATCGAGCCGGAGTGGAAGTGCGGTTGGTACGCGCATCCCGCAGTGCAGGGCATGATCATCGTGATCTTCAGCCTTGCGGCCATCTACTTCATCTGCTCCATGATCGGCATCCTGCCGGCAGGTTGGTAAGGGAAAGGGAGGACAGATGTCATGCGTGTGATCCCGAAAGATAAAGTGATCTTCCACTTCAACCCGACAAATCCCGCAAACTATACCGTCGAGGACGGAGAGACCTTCTGGGTCGAGTGCGACGACTGCTATAGCGGTCAGATCACCGACGAAAGCGTCAAGCGCCCGGATATTGACATCGGCATCATGGACTGCGCCGTAGGCCCGATCGCGATCAGCGGTGCGCACCCCGGCGATACCCTTTGCGTGGAAGTTATGGCGATCGACCTTGCGCCGCAGGGCGTGATGGTCACATCGGTCGGACTCGGCGTGCTGGGTGATCATATCACGGAGCCGAACACCAAGATCATTCCCGTGCACGATGGCTTCGCACATTTCTCGGATGATATCAAGCTTCCGCTGACGCCGATGATCGGCGTGATGGGTGTCGCCACGAAAAGCGGCGAGATCCACTGCGCGGTGCCTGAGGACCACGGCGCCAACATGGACACCAAGCTGGTCCGCGTCGGTTCGCGCGTGTATTTTCCTGTTAATGCCGAGGGCGCCGGGCTTGCTGTGGGCGATATGCATGCCTGCATGGGCGACGGCGAGCTCTCCGGCACGGGCATCGAGATTGCGGGGCGTATGTGCCTGCGCGTTACGGTCTACCACGACCGTCCCATTGAGCGCCCGGTCATCGAAACGGCGGACAGCCTGTACTTCCTTGCTTCCCGCCGCACGTTGGAGGAAAGTGTCAAGGTCGGCACCGAGGATGCGGTCAACTTCCTGATGAAGAAGTTTGATTTGAACTTCCCGGACGCTTATCGCCTGATGAGCGCCACCTGCGACGCGCAGATCAGCGAGGTCGTGGATGATAACGTGACCATCCGCATTCGCGTGCCGAAATTTGATAACCGTGTACGCACGCTGTAAGAGATTTGAAGATTTGAAAAAGAGCCGCTGCTTCTGAACTGCACCCCACATGTTAGACAGTATGATATACTACCTAACAAGTGGGGTGTTTTGTTATGCCAAAAAGAGTGCCAAACAAGAAATACACACCAGAATTCAAGAAGCTGGTGGTAGAAACAATGCTGAAAGGAAAACTTGGGTATAGTGAGCCAACGGACTGCGGAGAATGAGCAGCTTGCGAAGAAGCTCGAACAGCTTCACGAGGAAAGCCCGGATAAGGGATACCGGCGGCTCAACGACGATCTGCGCCATGACTGCGGTATCCATGTCAACGACAAGCGGGTGCTCCGCATCTGCCGGGCCAGAGATATACGCTCTACCGTGAAATATAACAACCGTGGCTGCACCAGACAGGCGAAGAACCCGCAGTATCTTGCTGAGAATCTTTTGGACAGGCAGTTTTATGCCGCAAAGCCCAATGAGAAGTGGCTCACTGATGTGACAGAATTCAAGTGGTATGAGGGATGCGAGATCCACAAGCTCTACCTGAGCGCCATTCTGGATCTCTGTGACCGGCGTATTGTGTCCTATGTACTCAGCGAACGCAACGATAATCCGTTGGTTTTCAAAACCTTCGACAAAGCGGTGCAGGCCAATCCGGACGCACAGCCTCTGTTCCACAGCGACAGAGGGTTCCAGTACACCAACCGCACTTTCCACCACAAGCTCGTACAGGCAGGCATGACGCAGAGTATGTCCCGTGTGGCGCATTGTATTGACAACGGTCCGATGGAGGGCTTCTGGGGCATTCTGAAGCGGGAACGCTATTACGGCAGACGGTTTACCAGCAAGCACGAGCTTGTCCAGATGATCCAGCAGTATATTCGCTATTACAACACGAGACGTGTCCAGCGCAATCTGGGTATCCTGATGCCGATGGAAAAGCACGCACTTTGTCTCGCCGCATAAAAAAGCAGCCAGCAGCGCTTAGCTGCTGGCCGGGAAAACTTTATATTTTTTCACTGTCCTCTTGACGGGTTGCGGTTCAGTTTGCTGATTCTCCGTTTTCGGAGCCGCTGAAAAAATGACACCGCACGGCAGAAATAACTCTGCCGTGCGGTGCGTTTTTACTTTAATTTGGTTCGTCAGGCATGGGGGATGAGCGCGCCCTTCCGGCTCGAGCGGATGAGCATGCCGATTGCAAAGCCGACGAGTGCAGGCAGCAGCCAGCCGAGGTTCTTGTCGAACAACGGCAGATATTTTTCCGCAAAGGCGATAGGCACATCGAGGCGGAGCGAAGTCTGCACCGACGCGGGCAGCGTCTTCATGCAGTCGAAAATAGCGGCTGCCCATGTACCGATCATCGTTGCGACATACACGGCACGGTCATGAGCGAAGAACTTGCCGATAAAGGCCAGCAGGATAAGCGCAATGGCCGGGGGATAGATGAGCATGAGCATCGGGACGGAATACTCGATGATGGCACTCAGTCCAATGTTGGAAACGGCAAACGAAAACACCGTGAAGAGGATCGCCCAGGTGCGGTAGGAAATTTTGCCGTTCGTCATCTTGACAAACGTCTCCGAGCAGGCCGTGACAAGGCCGATGGAGGTCTTGAGGCAGGCAAAGGTGATGGTGAAGGCGAGGATAAACTGGCCCACGCCGCCGAGGTAATGACCCGCGATCTGCGTGAGGGCGATGCCGCCATTTTCGGACAGCTCGAAAATGCCTCTCGACTGCGCGCCGACCAGAATGGACAGCACGTAGATCAGCGCCATCAGCGCACCGGCAAGAAGACCGGAGGAGAGCACGTCCTCGGCGATGATGTCGTCGTTGTCGACACCCATGCGGCGAATGACGTCGATGACCACGATGCCGAAGGCGAGACCGGCGATGGCGTCCATCGTGCCGTAGCCCTCAATGAGCGCGGGAAAAAAGGAACCGTTCTGATAGGCCTCCGTCGGCTCGACTGAGGAGATCGCTGCGCCGGGGGAGAGCAGCGCCGCGATGATCAGCACTGCGAAGAAGAACAGGAAGAGCGGATTGATGATCTTGCCGATCCAGAGGGTGATCTTACCGGGGCGCAGCGAGAAGAACAGCACGAAGGCGAAGAACGCCGCCGAAAAGACAAGCAGATACAGCCACTCCGGCGAATCCGCGCCCAGCAGGGGCGTGATGCCGGTTGTGAACGAAACGGTCGCGCATCTCGGGATGGCGAAGAGCGGGCCGATGGTCAGGTACAGAAGGCAGGTAAAGAAAATGCCGTAGCCCTTGCCGACCTTGCTCGAGAGCGTCTGCAGGCCGTCGGAATGCGTGATGCCGATGGCGGCGACGCCGAAGATGGGGATACCAACCGCCGTGATGATAAAGCCGATCATGGCGACGACCGCGTTGCGGCCGGCCATCTGGCCGAGATGTACGGGGAAGATCAGGTTGCCCGCGCCGAAGAACATTCCAAACAGCGTTCCGGCGACGAGAATCTTCTGCCGGAAGGTCAATTTTTTAGTAGTCATGGGATAATCAACTCCTTTGTGTTGAAAATATTACACCCTGCACTTGAAAAAGAGAAACGCTCGGTTATAATAGGTATATTACAAATCAAAATACCCTTTATAGGAGTGGGGATATGGACAGCAAAAAATTTGAAATTCTGATGACCGCCGTCAACCTCGGCAGCTTTTCCAAAGCGTCTGAGGTCGTGGGCTACACACAGTCGGGGCTGACGCACCTCATCAACGGTCTGGAGCGCGAGATCGGCATGAAGCTCATCCGGCGCGACCACAGCGGTATTTCGCTGACAGAGGACGGGGAGGCGCTGCTGCCCGCGATCCGCGAATACCTCAGCGCGACGGCGAAGCTCGAAAACCAGATCGAGACCATCACGCAAAAGCGGACGGCGACGATCCGAATCGCCGCTTATGCGAGCCTTGCCATGCACTGGATGCCGGAAATTCTGTACCGCTTCCGCCGCGTGTGTCCGGAGACCGACGTGGATCTTCGCATGGTGGACCACGAGCTCGAACCCTTTGAGCTGCTCGAGGAGGGACGCACGGACGTCATCTTTGCCGCGCGGCAGAGCCACATCAACTGCGACTGGACACCGCTCTACTACGACGCGATGTACGCCATCCTGCCGGAGGACTATCCCACCGGCAGCGAAGAGACCTTCCCCATCGAGGAATTCGACGGAAAAGAATTCCTGATGCCCTACGGGCGCTTCGACATCGACGTGAACGCTGCGCTGAGTCCCAAAAAGGTGAAGCCGAATATCCGCCCCTGCCATGTGGACGATGAAACGGTCATCCGCATGGTCAGCAAGGGCCTTGGCATCACAATGATGACGGAGATCATGATGCGCGGGCGGACGCACGGCGTAAAGACACTGCCGGTCAGCCCGAAAACGGGACGGGAGCTCGGCATCGGTATGCACCTGAGCAAGAACACGCCAGAGGAAATTCTGCGTCTGCGCGAGTGCGTGCTTGATTTCACGCGCGAGCTGATGTGAAAATTTCCCATCCGCGATTTAGAAACGGCTGCCCCATCAAAAAAGTAAAGCAGGGCGCTTGCCTAAAAGGCAAGCGCCCTGCTTTGTCGATTTTGGGAATGGTCTTATCCTTCGATTTTTGCCGAAGCCGCGCCATCACTCTTTTGCAGATGCGCATAGCGGCGCGAGGGGCGGAAGTACAGCACCGCTGCCAGCATTAGAAGCGCCGTGGTCGCAAGGCTGATGGGGAAGACCAGCATGATGTTCATAAACGTCTTGTACTGCGGGAAGACCCAGCGCAGCCAGCTCAGGCGGACGCCGCAGACGCCCAGCATCGTCAAAACGGCGGGCGGCAGTGAAATTTCAAAGCCGCGCAGGTAGCCGGAAAGCACCTCGTAGCAAAGGCTGAACAGGTGCGACGGCATGATCAGCATGAGGCGAATATAGCCCGTCTCTACCACCTGCGGGTCGCCGTTGAAGATGGTGAGCAGCGACTTTCCGAAAAAGAGGATCAGAGCGATGGCGACGCCGAGGCTGATGATGCCCTCGAGAAGACACAGCAGCAGCGTTTTCTTGCAGCGCTTGATCTCGCCCGCGCCGAAGTTCTGTCCGACGAATGTCGTGCAGGCCTGCGAGAAGGAGTTGAGGATATCGTAGGTGATGATCTCGATGTTGTAGGCCGCGCTCGACGCCGCCATGACGACCGTGCCGAGGCTGTTGATCGCGCCCTGAATGACGATATTCGCGATGGAGAACATCGCGCTCTGCACACCCGCAGGAACGCCGATGCGCAGAATTTGCTTGAGGCACAGCCCGTCGATGCGCAGCTCAAGGCAGATGACCTTGTCCGTTTTGAGCAGGAACCCCCACAAGATCGCCGCGCTGACCGCGTTCGACAGCACCGTTGCGATCGCGACGCCGTCCACGCTCATGTGGAGCGCGGCCACGAAAAAGAGGTTCAGGATCACGTTCAGAACGCCGGAGGCCGTCAGCGCGATCAGCGGAATTTTCGTCTCGCCCACGCTGCGGAAGACCGCCGCCTCAAAGTTGTAGAGCAGGATCACCGGCAGGCCCGCAAGATAGATGCGCAGGTATAGCAGCGCCAGCGGGAACACATCGTCCGGCACATTCAGCTGATTCAGCAGCGGAACGGCGAACAGCTCACCGATGACCGCCGCGATCAAACCGCCCAGCACCGCCACGACGATGGAGGTGTGCACCGCGCGGTGCACCATCGTGTCGTTCTTTTCGCCGATGGCGTGCGCGATCGTCACGTTCGCGCCCAGCGCGATGCCGATGAACAGGTTGACGATCAGGCTGATGATCGAGCTGTTTGTGCCGACGGCCGCGACCGCCACAGTGCGGAGCTCGCCGGTAAAGTTGCCGATGACGGCGATGTCCGCGGCGTTGAACAGCTGGCTCAAAATCGCCGTGGCCGCCACCGGAACGGCAAAGCGCGGGATCTTATCCCAGAGCGTCCCGTGGAGCATATCCAATGATCTTTTCTGCGATGCAGCTTTCAACTCTACCGCCCCTTTCCGCAATTTGTCTGGCCTATGATATCACGCTTCGGGCCAAATGCAAGAGGCAGAAAGGCCAAAAATGGCGACGTCCTGCCGCCACGGAAACACCAGATGTTACAGGCATTCCTGCAAAATTTCGCAAATTTCATCACGGGTCAGCTTCTTGCAGCAGCCAGCGGTGATGTTGGTAGAATCCGCCACGGCGCGGAAGTCGGTGTCGGCGGGGATGCCAAGCTCTGCAAAGCTGGTCGGCAGACCGATTTCCTTAATAAACGAGGCCAGCGCGTCGATACCGGCGGCAGCAGTCTCCTCGTCGCTGCCCTTGGGCGCAATGCCCCAGACGTTCTGCGCCCAGCGGGTGAACCGCGCCGTGCCGGATTTGTAGATGTGGCGGTACAGGACAGGGTGGATGACCGCCAGCCCCGCGCCGTGGTTGCAGTCGGTGTAAGCGCCGAGCTGATGCTGGATCTGATGCGCCTGAAAATCCGTGACCTTGCCGATCTTCAGCACGCCGTTCTCTGCCATGGCGGACGCCCGCGCCAGCTTTGCGCCATCCTGCACCTTGGCATAGGTGGGGTTGGACATGATGCCGGAGAACTCCACAACGCACTTACCCTGCGCGTTCAGGATACCCATGATCCCATCGTACACGCCGTTGCGCTTGATCGAGCCGCCGCCGTAGGCCAGCATGACGGTTTCGCCAAAGTTTGCGAGCAGGCCGCCGAGGTACTCCTTCACGCCGCCTTTGCCGAAAGATACCTTGGTCTTGTTTTCAAAAATAAAGTTATTCATCATAACGCATCCTCTCTGACCGTTTTTCTTGCGGTATTCGCCGCTGTGTGCTATCATTGCCGATGGCAACTTCCGGTTGATACTGCCGATTATCAATACCGGTTATAACAACCGGTCAAGAGGCTTTTGAGGAAAAAACACAATTTTTACGCAGCAGAGAGAGATTACCATGCGCTACACCATGATGCAGGTCTGCAAGGAAACGGGCATGACCTATCAGGCCTTAAAATTTTACTGCAACGAGGGGCTTGTCCCCAACGTCAAGCGCGACAAAAACAACCGCCGCGTGTTTGACGAGCGGGACGTCGCGTGGATCAGCAGCCTGACGCGCCTGAAAAAATGCGGCATGAGCATTCAGGAGATGAAGGACTACCTCGCCCTCTGCCTGCAAGGCGAGCGCACCATCCCGCAGCGCAAGATCCTGCTGGCGCAGAAGCAGGAGGCACTGCGCGCAGGCATTCGGGAATTGCAGGGCAGCGTCGCCTACATCGACTGGAAGCAGAATTTTTACGACGAAGTGCTCTCCGGCAAGCGGCCGTATGAGAGCAATCTTATTCGGGTGGAAAAATAGGCGCAAGGCTGGCGTCAGCATAAAAAGCAGGAGGCGTACCGCTCGGTATCGCCTCCTGCTTGCATTCCTGCCGTATTTCATCCCAGCGCCACGTCCAGCACCATCATCAGGCTGAAGCCCACGGCGAAAAACACCGTGCCGATGTTGGAGTGCGCGCCCTGCGACATTTCGGGGATCAGCTCTTCGACGACGACATAGAGCATCGCGCCCGCGGCAAAGCTCAGAAGATACGGCAGCGCCGGAACGATGAGCGACGCGGCGAGTATCGTCAGCACCGCGCCGATGGGCTCGACGATGCCCGAGAGCACGCCGCCCCAGAAAGCTCTTGCTTTGCCCATGCCCTCGGCGCGCAGCGGGAGCGAAATGATCGCCCCCTCGGGAAAATTCTGGATCGCGATGCCGAGTGAGAGCGCCAGCGCACCCGCCGCCGTGATCTGTGTGCTGCCGGAGAGATAGCCCGCATACACCACGCCGACGGCCATGCCCTCGGGGATGTTGTGCAGTGTGACGGCCAGCACCATCATCGTCGTGCGCTGGAGTTGGCTCTTCGGCCCCTCGACCTGCCCGCTCTTGGCGTGCAGGTGCGGGATGACGTGGTCGAGCAGCAGCAAAAAGAGAATGCCGACCCAAAAGCCGAGAAACGCCGGCAGAAACGAGAGTTTCCCCATCGCCGACGACTGCTCGATGGCGGGGATCAGCAGGCTCCAGACCGAGGCCGCGACCATCACGCCCGCGGCAAAGCCCGTCAGCGAGCGCTGCACAGCGTCGCTGAGCGACTTTTTCATGAAGAACACGCACGCCGCGCCGAGCGACGTGCCGAGAAATGGGATCAAAATGCCGTAAAATGCTTCCATGTCGTTCACCGTCTTTTCTGTGTGAAATATCAATTCTGTTAAATACATCTAACTTCTGGACATAGTATACCAGCGAAAGCCGCGGGATACAAGTGCCGCGGGACACGGAATGGGAACAGTCTGTCGCAGCGGACGGGGCGAGAAAGCGTATGTAGCAAAGAAAATATCGCGAAAAATTTGAAAACCGCTCTTGCAATGCGAAAACCGCTGTGCTACAATACGCAAGGTCGATCACCTTCCCGAAGGCAAGCGGGAAAGCAGGATATATTGGAAAGCTGCCCTGCGGCGGCTTTTCAAAAGACTGCAAGTTAGAGCGAACTAACCGCTTGCGCCGTGCCGGTGGGAACATCATATCAATAGGAACAGTGCCGCCTGATTTCAGGCGGCACTGCTTTTTGCGTTTTCGTGAAAAACAAAATGTTCAAACTTTCCTTTAGTTTTTTTAGGTTGGCGGGCAATAATGACCTCATTCCAAGGGGGAAGCGAAAAACGACAGCCCCGCGGAAGCATTTGGGATGGACCTTTTGCGTGGAAATATCAAAACGCTTTACTTCAAATACTTGTCGGCGGCGTTCGGCAGCGCGCTGATCTCCAGCATCTACGGCATCGTCGACATGGCGATGGTGAGGGCCTGATGGCACGGCGGCGCTGGCTGCGGTCGCGCCGGTGTGGAACGTTATTTACAGCATTGGCCTTCTCGTGGGCATCGGCGGCAGTGTGATCTTCAGCACGAAGCGCGGCAGCGGCATGAGCGCCGACGGTGAGGACGAGCAGTATTTCACCGCAGCGGTCATCGGCTCGGTCATTCTGGCGGCGCTCGCGTGGGTCGGGCTCATCCTCTTCGAGCGTCCGCTTCTGATGTTTTTCGGCACGGATGAGACGCTGCTCGCCCTCGCGCAGCGGTACATGATCCCCGTTAAAGTTGTATTCCCGCTGTTCCTCTTCAATCAGATGCTCGCGGCATTTCTGCGCAACGACGGCGCGCCCGCACTTGCGACGCTTGGTGTGCTGTCGGGCGGCATCTTCAATGTGCTCGGCGACTGGTTCTTCGTCTTCCCATGCGATATGGGCGTTTACGGCGCGGGTCTTGCCACGGCGCTGGGCTCGGCGGTGTCGTTCCTCGTGATGCTGACGCACTTTGCGAGCAGGAAGAACACGCTGCGCCTCGTGAAACCAAAGAGGCTTGCGCGCAAGCTGTGGAAGATCGCCGTCACGGGCTTTTCGAGCTTCTTTATCGACATGGCGATGGGTATTCTGACTGTGCTCTTCAACCGCCAGATCATGCAATACCTCGGCTCGGACGCGCTCGCGATCTACGGCCCCATCATCAACGTCAGCACATTCGTCCAGTGCTGCGCGTACAGCGTCGGACAGGCATCCCAGCCCATCATTTCGACGAATTTCGGCGCGGGGAAACGCGAGACGCTGCGATATGCGCTGTGGACGGTCGTATTTTTCGGCGTTTTCTGGACGGCATCGAGCGTGGCGTGCCCGAATCTCTACATCCGCATTTTTATGAGCCCGACGGAGACGATCTTGGCGATGGCCCCGGCCATCATCCGCGCGTATGCGATCTCATTCCTGCTGCTGCCGTTCAACATCTTCTCGACGTATTATTATTTCCAGGCCATCTTACAGCCGAAGGCGGCGTTTATCGTGTCGGTCGCGCGCGGACTCGTCATCAGCGGTGCCCTGATCCTGATGCTGCCGCTTCTTGCGGGCGCGGATTCGCTCTGGTTCGCCATGCCCATCACGGAGCTTGTCACCGCCGTTTACGCTGCGGCGTGCATCCGCAGATACACCGCGCGGCTCGATGCAAAAGCCACTTGACGAAGCGCGGCCACCGCCGTATAATCATGGCGGAATTTTAACGAACAGGAGCCAAAATGTAACCATGCAGCTTGATCGACCGCACGGGCAGATGTCCGATTCGTTCCTGATGTCCGCGTTTATCATTTTATCCGGCGGATTGCAGGACGCCTATACCTATTGCTGCCGCGACAAGGTGTTTGCCAACGCGCAGACGGGCAACATCGTGCTGATGAGCACACACCTTTTTGCAGGTGACTGGGCAGGTGTTTTCCGCTATTTTGTGCCGCTGATCTCGTTTATGGCGGGCATTTTTGTGGCGGAATGCGTCCACCGCCGCTATAAGTGCATGGAAAAGGTGCACTGGCGCCAGCTCATCATTCTGGCCGAGATCGTGCTGCTGTTTTTTGTCGGCTTCCTGCCGCAGGAGGTCAACACCTTTGCAAACGCGCTCGTCTCGTTCGTCTGCGCGATGCAGGTGCAGACCTTCCGCAAGGTGCGCGGCCACGCCTACGCGAGCACCATGTGCATCGGCAACATGCGCAGCGGCACCGAGGCGCTGTGCGTCTACTTCCACACGCACGACCGCGAGGTGCTGAAAAAGGCACTGACGTATTTTGGCGTCATCGGTATTTTTGCCGTCGGCGCGGGGCTTGGCAGCGTCCTGACGGCGCGCTTTGCCGAAAAGGGCATCTGGGTGTCCTGCCTGCTGCTCGCAGTCAGCTTTTTGATGATGTTTGTGCGCGAGGAAGAGAAGAAATAAGAGGCTTTTTGAAAGATGGCTCTGTATGCAGATCGGTTTCTGCATGCTTTTGTAAAAAAAGGAGAGGACGCTGCTGCGTTCTCTCCTTTTCCTTTTGCGTTCGTTACGCGAGCGGCTTGCCGCTGAAGACGGGGAAGATGTTGAACTCGCCGTAGTCGGCGATGCGGTCCGTGTGCTTGAGCGTCTCCATGTCCTCACTCAAGATGGTGAAGTCCACGGCGGCGTTGCTCGCCATGTGGTCGGGGTTGGCCGTCTTCGGCAGCGCGACCGCGCCGAGCTCGATGACATAGCGGATGCACAGCTGCGCGGCGTTGACGCCGTACTTTTTCGCCATCTCCGCGATGGCGGGGTTCTTGAGCGCCTCGCCATGGGCGATGGGGGAGTAGGCCTCCATCTGGATGCCCTGCTCGCGGCAGTAGTCGAGCAGCGCGAGGTCGGTGTTGCTGATGTGCAGCAGGATCTGGTTGACCATCGGCTTTACGCGGCAGTCGGAGAGCAGATTTTCAAGGTCGTCGCGCAGAAAGTTCGACACGCCGATGACTCTGACCTTGCCCTCGCTTTGCGCATCCTCGAGCGCGCGCCAGACGGCTTTATTTTCTTCAGAATAGCGCTTTTCCACGCGAAACTGGTTCCACGGCTGGGGAGAGTGGATGATCATCTGGTCAAGGTAGTCAAGGCCCATCTTCTCGAGCGTTTCGTCGATGGACTTTTTGGCCTCGTCATAGGTCTTGAGCTCCGCGGCCACCTTGCTGGCGACAAAAAGCTCCTCGCGCGGAACGCCGCAGGTGCGCACGCCCTCGCCCACGCCGCGCTCGTTGCCGTAGGCCTGCGCGGTATCGATGAGGCGGTAGCCGAGCTTCACGGCGGTGCGGACGGCCTCGGCGGCCTGATCGTCGTCGATGAACCAGGTGCCAAGGCCGAGCTTGGGGATGCTCAGGCCGATTTCGAGCGTATAAGTTTCGTTTAAGATCATGGAAATTGCCTCTGATTACAGCTTATTGTACTCTTCGTCCGAGACCGGCTCGCACCACTCGTTCCGGCAGTTTTTGCCGGGGACTTCAACGGCGATGTGGCTGAACCAGCTGTCCTTTTTCGCGCCATGCCAGTGCTTCACGTTCGCGGGGATCATGATGACGCTGCCCTCGTGCAGGCTGACGGCGTCCTTGCCCTCTTCCTGATACCAGCCCTCGCCCGCGGTGCAGAGAAGGAGCTGTCCGCCGCCGGAAGTCGCGTGATGGATGTGCCAGTTGTTGCGGCAGGCGGGCTCGAAGGTCACGTTCGCGGCGAAGAGGCTGCCTTTCGGGTCAGTCAGAGGATTTAAGAACGCATCGCCGATGAAAAACTTGGAGTAAGCGGTGTTCGGCGTGCCGGTGCCGAACATGTTGACCTGTTCAAATGCTTCTTTATTTTCGTACTTCATGTTAAAAAGCCTCCTCTGCTTTAGTTTTCCACATTGTAGCGCAGCCAGACCGCGCCGCTGCCGTACTGCTGCACGCTCGTGAGCTTGAGCGGCGTGACGCCGCGCTCCATCGGCAGGCCGTCGAACACGCTCTGCATGCCGCCGCGGCCGTCGATGCCGGCGCCGATCAGAATGCTGACCTCGTCGAGTAGCCCCGCGGCGAGGAAGCCTGCGTTGATGTGTCCGCCGCCGACCGCGGCGGATCTCTTGACGTCAAACTCCGCGGCGAGAATTTCGCACGCGCGCTTCAAGTCGACGTGTTCCTTGCCGCAGGCGATCCACGAGATGTGCTTGCCGTTGAGATACGCAAGGTACTCCTTGCTGACCTGCTCGCTCGTCAGGATGAGCAGCGGACGCTCGTCTTCGGCGCTCTCACCCCAGAGGAGCGTGCCGTGGGTGTCAACGACGATCTCGTAGCCCTCGACGTCGGCGGCCTTGGAAAAGGCCTCCTTGCCAAGTGCTTCGGCGGTCTTGGCCTCAAACTTTCCGGGCAGCGCCATTTCGAGCTCCGCGGTCACGCGGCCGCTGATACGTGTGGGCGCGTCCAGCGCGTTGAGCGTGTCGTAATATTCCTGCACGCCGGGTAGGTGCTCGGTCATGGCGCAGTCGATACGTCCGTCGACCGAGGTCATCATGTGGCATACGATATAAGGCTTGTTCATGAGACATTCCTCCTGAAAAAACTGTTGTTCTTAAAGTTCACTGATACTCTACAACTTAAAGTACACTTTCGGTCAAGAGGGTTTCGAAAATTTTTTCGATAGTCCGTTACAAAAGCTTGCACGCTTGACAGAAAGAAAATGGCACCATATAATATATAGAACATACGTTTTAGATGACGCGGCGGGGAGGAAGCTCAATGTATTTTGCCTACGGGGAAGAGGAGACCGACTATCTTAAAAAGAAGGATAAGCGCATGGCCGAGGTCATCGACCGCATCGGCCATGTCGAGAGAAAAGTGGATACTGACCTCTTTTCCGCCGTCGTGCACCACATCATCGGCCAGCAGATCTCGACCAAGGCACAGGAGACGATCTGGCAGCGGATGCTGTCGGCACTCGGCGAGGTCAACGCCGAGACGGTCCTCGCCGCGGGTGTTTCCAAGCTCCAATCACTCGGCATGACGTTCAGAAAGGCGGAGTACATCACGGATTTTGCCGAAAAGGTCCACACTGGCGCATTCGATTTAGAAGGTATCTGGCAAAAAAGCGACGAGGAGGCTATCCGGGAGCTTTCGTCCCTCAAGGGCATCGGCGTGTGGACGGCGGAGATGATCCTGCTCTTCTGCATGCAGCGGCAGGACGTGTTGAGCTGCGACGACCTTGCCATCCAGCGGGGGCTGCGCATGGTGTACCACCACCGAAAGATCGACCGAGGGCTCTTTGAAAAGTACCGCCGCCGCTTTTCACCCTATGGCAGCGTGGCGAGCCTGTACCTCTGGGCGGTGTCCGGCGGTGCGATCCCCGAGCTGCACGATTACGCGCCGAAAGAGAAGAAATGAGGCGAGGACGATGACTTACACCCAGCATTATGATTCGCCGCTCGGCGGCATCCTGCTTGCGGCGGACGAAGAGGGCTTGATGGGCCTGTGGTTCGACGGGCAGAAATATTTTGCCCGCACGCTGCCAAAAGAGTATGCCGAGAGCGAGACGCCTGTTTTGTGCGAGGCCAAGCGCTGGCTCGATATCTACTTTTCGGGCCGCGAGCCGGACTTCACGCCGCCGCTCCACCCCGTGGGTTCGGCATTCCAGCAGGCAGTATGGGCGCTGCTGCTGGAAATTTCCTACGGCGAAACAACGACCTACGGCACGCTTGCGCGAAAGCTGGCGGAGAAGCAGGGCCTAACGCACATGTCTGCGCAGGCCGTCGGCGGCGCGGTGGGGCACAACGATATTTCGCTCATCATCCCCTGCCACCGCGTGGTCGGCGCGAGCGGCAGCCTGACCGGCTACGCAGACGGCGTCGACAAAAAGATCAAGCTGCTCGAGCTTGAAAGGGCGGATATGAAGTCCTTTTTCGTGCCGAAAAAGGGGACTGCGCTGTAAAACAAAAGAAAAGGCATTCCGCGCGATAGCTGGGTGTACGTAAGACAGTATTGCGCCGAGATTGACGAAGCGGCACGAAACCGCATGGAGCTGATCGTGCCAGAGCTGGCAAAGCAGTACGGCGTGACAGAGCAACTGAAAGC